>Ga0210394_10000331_pt1 | contig 108296 bp, 94 predicted proteins | sample IncBWC12MmetaG_FD_160121 | JGI IMG/M metagenome (GOLD analysis project Ga0210394, IMG submission 160121) | Forest soil microbial communities from Barre Woods Harvard Forest LTER site, Petersham, Massachusetts, United States - Inc-BW-C-12-M | ecosystem: Environmental > Terrestrial > Soil >...
TGCTTGTATCACAGGCACAGACTGACCCGTCTGCTCGAGGCTGCCAGCTGAACCCCATTTTCATGCCTTGTGGTGCGCCAAAAGGCGCATGACGTCTTCCATGAGAAGGCCGGTGAGTGTCAAACCTTTTCTTTCATTTTTCCTTTCTTCTTCTTGATTTCTTCTTGTCGCAACACTCAAGTCCTCTATTTTCGAACAGTTTAAAACGAACAAAAATGCGCTGTTTTGAAGATGCTTCGCATTGGCACGAAGTTGCGCGACGCATTTTCCGCACAAATCAGATTTCAAATCCGAAAACGTTATTTGCGCGCGAATGGGAATCTACCCTTCGTGTATCACTTTTCCCCTCCCTATAGCCTACCCCGCCGTTTTCTTGACCCCTTGCGCAGGCGGCAAGTACACTAGAAGTTTGCAAATGCTGACGAAAAACAGGTAGCAGGGCTCGAACTGCCTGGGCGAGGGATTCCTCATTTCGCAGAAGCGTGCAAGAGAAGCTGTAGATATTCAACGAGCCGCTGGAACGTAGAAAAATCAAGGGGGGATTGCTTTGCCAAAGCGTACTTTTCAACCGCGGAGACGCCGCCGCGCCAAAACTCACGGCTTTCGCTCGCGCATGAAGACCAAGGGCGGCCGCAAAGTGCTTGCGGCTCGCCGCAAGAAAGGGCGTCATCGCCTTACGCCAGAGTAGCGGCAGCAAACCCGCTGCGGGCTTTACGTTTCCGCGCGAAATGCGCCTGGTTCGCAAAGGCGATTTTGACCGCGTTTACCAGGCCGGAAAGCGTTTTTCCAGCAGCCACTTCACCGTCTTCGTCCGTCGCAACGAACTGGCCCTGAACCGTTTCGGCTTCAGCATTAAGAAGGCATTAGGCGGCGCAGTGGTGCGCAATCGCATCCGGCGACGGCTGCGGGAAATGGTGCGCTGCCACAGGCAGGAGATATCCGCGGGATGGGACATCGTGATTCATCCGAAAGGCTCGGTGGCCAAGGCGCCGTTTGCGGCGATGGCGCAGGACCTGGTGCGGCTGATGAAACAACTGTGAGCTCCACACCGAGCCCGGAAAAGCATTCCGCTGCCGTGCGCGCGGCGCTGTTTGCACTTAACTTCTACAAATCTTACCTGTCGGTCTTGCTTTCCGGCAATTGCCGCTTCGAACCTACTTGCTCGCGGTATGCCTATGACGCCATCGAACGGTTTGGCGTGACGCGCGGTATGTGGCTGGGCACAAAACGCCTGTTGCGTTGCCATCCGCTATCACGAAAATTTGGGTACGACCCGGTACCGGAGAAATGGAAAGAGATGCGATCGAATTCTTGTACGCCTTCTGAAAACCACGGGGTACGTTCGTGAGTACGCCGCCGCTCGGACAATTTCCACCACTCGGGCCGAACAAGGACAAGTTCTCGCCGGAGCTGCGCATCCTGGTCGCTTCGCTCCTTTCCATGGTCGTGATTCTTCTGTGGGCCAAGTTTTTCGCACCGAAGCCACCCGCGCATCCGCAGCAGCAGAACACTCCCGCGGCCAGCGCGCCCGCGACTCCAGGTCAGCTTACGGATTCTGCGCCAACCGCCAGCAGAGTCACGGATGCTCCCGCTGCAACCAGCGGAGCCGCGGCGAAGACGCCCGCCGTCACGGATGCACAGGAACGAACCCTTGTCGTCGAAAACGCCCTGTACCGAGTGGAATTTTCCAATCGCGGCGCCGTGGTGAAGAGCTGGCAGCTTAAAAAGTATAAGGACGACTCGAAGCCTCCGCGCACCTTGGATTTGATTCATGACGACTCCGCTAAATTGACGGGCGGCTGGCCCTTTTCTCTCGTTTTTGACGATCCGCAACTAGAAAAAACAGCGAACAGCGGCTTGTACAAAATCTCTACCGATAGCACCTCTCTCGACGCGCCGACGGATGTGACCTTCTCGTGGAGCGACGGCCACCTGGAAGTCATCAAGAAGTTTCACTTCGACCATTCCTATGTGGTGAGCGTCGAAACCACTACGAATTACAACGGCTCGCACGTTCAGTCGGGCCTCGCCTGGCGTGGCGGCTTCGGCGACATGACGGTCACGAATCCCGCGCCGATCACGACGGTCATGACGTTTTACAGCGAAGGCGGAAAGCTGACGACCGTCGGTTACAAGAAGCTCGAGGAACCGGAAAAGTTAGGAAACGTGTGGCAGGGCGGCAAGAATTTTGCCGGCATCGAGGACCGCTATTTCGCAGTCACTTTCTTGCCGCCGACCGATTCAGCTTCCACAACACTCCAGACGCGCTATTGGAAGGTCTGGGACACGGCGATGGTAAACGGCAAAGAAGAATCCGAAGCCGTTCCCGAAGTGGCGTCGGCGACTTCGGTACAGCCCATGAACATGCGCGTCTTCGTGGGGCCGAAGGATTACGACATGTTGAAAGCGATGCACCCGCCGCTGCAATCGCTTGTGAATTTCGGAATCCTGGAATTCATCGCGGACCCCCTGTTTCACGGCCTGAAGTGGTTGCACGACTACATTCCGAACTGGGGCTGGGCCATTGTCGTGCTCACGTTGCTGATCAACATGGTGTTATTCCCGCTGCGCATTTCAAGCTACAAAAGCACCATGAAGATGCAGCGGGTGGCTCCCGAAATTAAGCAAGTGCAGGAAAAATACAAGAAATACAAGATGAACGATCCGCGCAAGGCCGAAATGAACAAGGAAATCATGGCCATTTACTCGCGCGAGGGCGTTAATCCCGTGGGCGGTTGTATTCCACAACTCTTGCAACTTCCGATCTGGTTCGGCTTGTACCGCGCGCTGCAAGGTACGATTGAGCTGCGGCATGCTCCATGGTTCGGCTGGATTACAGATCTATCCGCCAAAGATCCGTATTACGTTCTTCCGATCCTTATGGGCGTGACGATGTATTTGTCGTCGAAAATCACGCCGATTCCCACCACCGATCCGCAGCAGGCGCAGATGATGAAGTTCATGCCCATCGGCATGGCCGGAATGTTTATGATTATTCCATATCCCAGTGGACTGGCAGTGTATATTCTGACTCAGAGCGTTGTCGGGATTTTGCAGCAGTGGTATCTGAATCGGACTCACCCCCTTCCCGCCCCAGCCAAGCCCTCGCGCGCCAAGAAGTAAGCGCGGGTCGGCTGCAAAAGGGATTCTGCTAGCGCATCCGGGAGCCACATGACCAAGGAACTTGTCCGCGAGGGAAAGCTCGACCGGGAAGCTACGGCTGAAGCTCTGCGCGAATTTCTGCTGAAAATTATTCGAGCCGCCAAATTCGAGCTGAACGTAACAGTGCGGGCCGCCGACTCTTCCAGCGGCAGTGAAGAAGGCGAAGCGGAAGTCTTTGCCGATCTCGACGGCAAAGACAAAGAAATCCTGATTGCGCGCGGCGGAGAGGTTTTGAAATCGCTGGAGTACCTGGCGTTTCGCGCTCTTGGGCTGGAACCCGCTTTCCACGAAAGAATTCATCTCGACAGTGGCGGTTTTCGCGCGTTGCGATTTGAGGAACTGCGTATGACGGCTCGAGTCGCCGCCGAACGCGTTCTCATTTCGAAGCAACCGTTTCAGTTGAATGCCATGTCTTCGCGCGAACGCCGCATTGTGCATCTGGCGCTCAAGGACCTGCCTGGCGTGCGGACCGAAAGTGTTGGCACCGGCGAAGACCGCCACATCGTGATTCACCCCGCCTAACCCTGGAGTGCGGAAGCCGAGCTCCCGCACTCCAAACTCAACGCCGAAGCCAGCCTTGGCTGATGACTTTTCCATCGGCGGAAAAGCGCACTTGATAGGTGAACGACGCAGGGCGGTCTCGTCGAATCTGCGGAAACCGCAAATCGGAGAATTCCACGATAGCGTCTCCCCCTTCTTTGTGGAACCGCGTGACTGGGAACCGAGCGAACCATAGCTCCTTCTGCACATCAGGAAGCTGCCGCGCCATTTCGATGTATTCGTTCGTAGCGGCGTCCGGGTAATACGTCCGGGTGATGACTTCGGCGTCCACCGGCTCGTTCTTCTTCAAAAGGTCGTCGCTCAAATCCATGCGGACTTCATAGACACCGCGAGCAACACGTACCAGTCCATCCCAATGCCACAGCGACGGAGGTAGGGGAAGCGCCCCGATCGCTTGTACTTCTAATTTTTCCTGGGCGGCAAATTGCCTTACGCGCTCGAACGCGGCGTGGTGCGCCACTGCCGCGGCAAGAATGTAGGCGATCGCCAGGGCCAGGCCGACGCGATTCCAGGTCTCGTAACGAATGCGCAACCCCCACCCGAGCGCCGCCGGCAGAAAAAACAACAGGGCGAAGAACACCATGGCAACAAGAACCGCCGAACCGGAAATCGGAGCGCCCACAGCCATACCAATCCGGGCGATCAGGAGCGGCGTCGGCGTAAAAATCGCCCATAAAATAAGGGCACGCTTGCCAGCGCGCTCCGGATCTTCGTAGGTCCACGCCAGCAACTGCGGAATCAACAGAATCGCCGTGAATGTGAAGTCCACAATGAACAAGATGTCCCAAGCCGGCCGAGACCATTCGAGCGGCGACCAGATCATCGTTCCGTACGTGGTCAGCAGGTCCAGAAAAATGTGGCTGAGAATCCCGACGGCGTACAATGCAGTCAACGCCAAGAACGAAGGAGTTTCCCATTTGCGCCAGCGCGCTATCGCCCCTGTCAGTCCGGCAAGGATGACCGACCAGATCGGCATCAAGAGCAGTGAGTGCGTGAGGCTACGATGCCAAGTAATCATCAGCATCGGATTGTTAGAGAAAAATTCGCGCAGGACATCGGAGTCGGGAAAAATCGCTCCGACCATCAACACCCAGGTAGTTAGCCGCTTTTTTCCGATCGCCGACGGCGGGAACAGATCGCGGCCGCCAAAAGCGGCTTTGCTGATTAAGGCTCCGGCGATTCCGTGGGTGATCGTGTCCATCGTCGTTGGCGGGCGGTTTTCCTCAGATGACGTGTAAGAGCGGCGAAGATTTCGTCAGCACTCGGCCGACTCGAGCGGCGCTCACGTTGTGCTGTTGGAAGCATTGCAACGCTGCCTCTTCGGCTTCCGGCGCGATGGCCATGAGCAACCCTCCCGAAGTTTGCGGGTCGAACAGAATTGCCCGGTTCTCCTCGGGGACAGTCTCTGCAAAACCGACGCAATCGCCTATGAAATCGCGGTTATTGTTGAGCCCGCCGGGAATCATGCCCTGTCGCACAGCTTCAAGCGCTCCGGGTAGCAGACGAAACGCGTCGTGCCGGATTTCGAAGGAGGTGGGCTGAATTCCGTTCGAAGGATCTCCTAGTGCCATTTCACGCGCATGCCCGAGGAAACTGAAACCGGTGACGTCGGTAACCGCGTGGATCGTGCCTTGGCCTGCTTTCGATTCGAGTTCACGCAGCGCTTGCGACGGAACATCGTTGAGCTGAGTCATCGCCGCAGTCGCGGCACCGATCGACTCTTTGCTGGCCCGGTCTCTTTTCTGCGCGGTAGAAATGACTCCCGTGCCAAGAGGTTTGGTGAAGAGCAGAACGTCGTTGGTCTGCGCGCCGACATTTCTCCAAACTCGCTTCGGATCGATAAGTCCAGTCACTGCGTAGCCAAACTGAATGTCTTCATTTCGTAGCGAGTGGCCGCCGATGACGCTGCATTTTGCTTCGGCCATTTTGCTCAGGCCGCCCCGCATGATCTGCTCAAGGATCGCGGGATCGCCTGTTGCCGGAAATCCGACGATCGAGAGTGCGGAAATCGGGCGCCCGCCCATTGCGTAAATATCGCTTAACGAATTAGCCGCTGCGATTTGGCCGAATGTGAAAGGATCGTCGACGACTGGCGTAAAAAAATCTACTGTTTGCACGAGGGCGACGCCTTCGCCAAGCAAATAGACGCCTGCATCGTCATTCGTGCTAAATCCTACCAGGACATTCGGATCGGTCTGCGGAGGAAGACGGCGCAACACCGCGTCCAATGTTCCCGGCGCCATCTTCGCAGCGCAACCCGCCGCTTTCGCCATCGATGTCAGTTTGACCGCTTCGGCCATGAAACCTCGCAATTCTTCACCCCGATTATAACGATGCAGGAGCTTTCGCGCTCGTTGCGGGGATGGCGGGCAGGGTCAAACGCCGCCTACGGCACAACCGCAAGGAAAATAAATACAGCGAAGATCACAAGATGCACGATTCCTTGAAGCACCGTCGTGCGGCCCGTCCCTAAGGTCAGCACGCTAACGAGAAGCGTGAGCGCCAACAGTAATTCTTCTTTTGGCGTGATGCCGAGCGTGAGTGGCTTGCCGAGCAAAAGAGAAACCGCGACGACTGCAGGAATAGTCAGGCCGATACTCGCCAACACCGAGCCCAGCGCAAGATTCATACTGGTTTGCAGGCGATTCGCACTCGCGGCGCGGTAAGAAGCCAAACCTTCGGGGAGTAATACCAAGCCGGCGATCACGATACCCACAACCGTTTTCGGGGCACCAACTTTTTCGATTCCAAACTCCATGATAGGTGTGAGCGCTTTCGCCAAAGCAACGACGGCGAAAAGCGAAACGAGCAACAACGCCGCACTCAGCAGCGCCACTTTGTTGGGCGGCGGCGGTGCGTGCGTTCCTTCGACACCGCCGTCTGCGGGAAGAAAATAATCGCGATGGCGAATAGTCTGCACGAACAGGAAGGAGCCATAAAGGATGAGGGAAACGACGGCGGCAAAGATGAGCTGTGAAGGACTGAAAGTCGGGCCCGGTGTTGTCGTCGTCAGATTCGGAAAAACGAGGGTCAAGGTGGTGAGGGGCATCAGGACGACGAGAGCAGCATTCGCGCCTTGTAGCTGAAAGGCCTGTTCACGGTGACGCACTCCGCCCGCCAGCAGGCACAAGCCAACGATACCGTTGCACACAATCATGACCGCGGAGAATACGGTGTCTCGGGCTAAACCGGCTTTTTCGGCTCCTCCGGTAATCATCATCGACACGATCAAAGCTACTTCGATGATGGTGACCGCCAACGCCAGCACAAGCGTGCCGAAAGGTTCGCCCACGCGATGTGCCACGACTTCGGCGTGATAGACCGCCGCAAACACCGTGGCGATCAACGCAAACGTTTCCGCCACAGCCAACGGACCACCAGAGCCGAGGGCAAATTGCAGAACCAGAACGACGCAGGCCAGCAGCGGCCATGTCCACGCCCACCACGGAATGCGCTGCGCCGTTATCGCCATTCACCCGCCCTATTGGTGCGAATGGGAAGATATCACACCGTTCTTGCCGGCCCGAGAACTTTGGAGAAGCTAGAGAATATGGCCGGCAGCTTTGTGGTGGAGTGCGCCTACAGAAGCGCGAGCCGCTGGCGTGGCGGGAGCGCTCATCGGCGGATCCATCAGAATCACAGTTGGCGCTCCGGACCCGTCGGAATCATGGCCATTGAGACAACTTGCGTTTGTGACAGCGAAGATGTTCTTATCTGTTGATGCCTTGGGACTTCTGGTTGATCTTTGTTGTGCTCGGCGTCTTGATTCCCTGGCGGGGCCGCGCGCGCTTACAGCGGCTCTTGGCCCGGTCGGTCGTGGACACAAAAGAAAAGCTGGTTCTCTATGGCAGTACGATCGCGTTTCAATGGATCCTCATGGCTGCGGTCGTGTGGCGGGCCATCGCTCGCGGGCTTACTGCTTCAGACCTTGGCCTCGCGCGCCATCCGACCGTGGAACTGCTAGGCACTAGTGTGGCGGGAGCTGTGGTTCTCGGCGCATTCCAGTGGTTTAATCTCCGGAGAATCGGTCGCATGACCGGCGCGGTTCCGGACTTTATGCGCCAATTGGCGCAACGTATACTTCCTGGTCCGCCAGTCGAACTGGCTCCCTACTTTGCCTTAGCCATTACAGCGGGAATCTGCGAAGAGTTCCTTTACCGCGGATTTGCGATGGCGGCGCTAAATCAAGCAGGCGTTGGTTCCTCGGCCGTCGTTGCCATTTCTTCTGCTCTCTTCGGGCTAGCACATACGTACCAAGGGAAAAGCGGCGTCGTTGGCACGACGCTAATGGGTCTTGTGTTTGGAGCCGCCCGTGTCGGTTCTCAAAGCCTGATGCCGGTTGTGGTGTGGCACTCGGTCGTGGATCTGGTAGCGGGAATCGCCGGCCCGAAATACCTTTTGGTGCCACGAGTGTCTCAGTAAAGCTTTTAATATGAGATAATTACAGGATAGTAACTTCAATGACAACAGATGTGGACAAGCCGCTTTCCGAAGATACCATCCGGCGCGCTTTAAGCGAATATAGGGTCGTCGCTGATCGGCGGCAAATCCTTTTGATTCAAAGATATATGAAGATCTTGCGGCACTGGAACGAGAAGCTGAATCTGACCGCGATTCGCGACCCTTTGGAGATACTATATCGTCACTTTTGCGAATCGATGTACGCGGCTGTCGCGGTCCCTGGGGAATTTGGTCGTCTCGCCGACATTGGATCAGGTGCAGGCTTTCCGGGAATTCCCCTCAAAATCGTTCGGCCCGAGCTTGAGCTGTTCCTCGTAGATTCAAATATCAAAAAAGGCACCTTTCTCGCGGAAGTTGTTCGTGATCTGGAACTTGCCAATACTCGGGTGCTCATAAGCCGCTACGAGGAACTCTCCGAAGAGCTGGCTCCGCTTGATTTTGTTTGTTCGCGCGCGGTAGGGGAATTTGGGCCATTTCTGGATTGGGCGGCGAGTGAGCAATTGTCGGCGCGCCGAACTTTGCTTTGGATCGGCGGCCGTGACATCGACGAAGCTCGAAAATCGACCCTATGGGAGTGGCAAGAGCCCATTTCCGTGCCGCAATCGCTTCGGCGCTATCTCCTCGTGGGCACGAAGAAAGCCGAAGCGTCCGTGTCGGCGTGACGACAAATACCTCTGTCGAGATCTCGCTCCGACAAGAATCGAGCGAAATCGATCGCCACTGATCATCGGCTCCGAAAATCGAACCACCATGACAATCTCGACACGCGATGTTCCACATGGAACGTTCCACCGCGGTTCAGAGCGCGATCTGTTCCATGTGGAACACTGAACGATGGAAGCAGTAGGCTCAGAAATTAGTATGGCAGACTGTTCCCTGTGGAACATTTCGCGTGACGGTTTTCAAAATACGTCGAATAAGTCCAACCCAATGTGATGGCTAGGTGGCTGTGTTTCACGTGGAACACACAAGATTCCACAGAAAATCCGCAGTACTGACGCAGTTTCACGTGAAACAACTTGCGCCGCTAGAATGGCTCTGTTATCGTCTCGTCGTTTGGGGGAAGCCTCTTGGCCCGGGTCATCGCTGTTGCGAATCAAAAGGGTGGAGTCGGAAAAACCACTACGGCAGTCAATCTAGCCGCCTGCCTTGCCGCCGCCGAACATTCTACGCTGCTCATCGACTGCGATTCTCAGGGAAACGCGACGGCTGCGATTGGTTTTCCAAAGGATCCTTCCAGGCGGACCATCTATCACACGTTGATTTTGGGTGAGTCGTTTGAAAGAATCGTGCAAAAATCGCAAGTCGAGGGACTCGACGTACTTCCGGCTGACAAAAATCTTGTCGGGGCTGAAGTCGAACTAGTGAACATGGACGGTCGCGAGTACAAACTGCAGTCTCTTCTGACACCTCTGCGTGAACGATACCGATTCATCATTTTGGACTGTCCCCCAGCGCTGGGCCTGCTAACTCTGAACGCATTGGTGGCGGCAGATTCAGTCCTTGTACCCATTCAATGCGAATATCTGGCACTTGAGGGGGTATCGGAGCTGCTGGACACCCTCATGAGAATTCGTCGGACACTCAATCCGAGTTTGGAAATCGAAGGAATCTTGCTCACGATGTACGACGAGCGCACCACTCTATCCCGACAGGTTGCAACCGACCTGCGAAGCTTTTTTGGTGGCCAGATATTCCAAAGCCTGATACCGCGGAATGTTCGTCTGGCGGAAGCACCAAGCTTCGGTAAGCCTATTATTTTCTATGACATTCATAGTAAGGGTGCCGAGGGGTATACCCAGCTTGCGCAGGAGGTAATTGCAAATGCCGAGAAACGCGTTGGGACGGGGGCTCGGAGCGCTCATTCGGGAGCCTGAACCGCAGGTTCAAGCTTCCGCAACAAAGCCAATCGAACCGATTTCGCCACAGCTAGCAGTTGCCATGCCGACGTCGGGAGGATCAGCCGCTGCTGCTGCGCCGGCGATGAACCCAACCTCGTCTACGTCTGGGCCTCTCCAAATCGATATTGACCTGATTGAGCCGAGCCCCTATCAGCCAAGGACGCGCTTTCGTGAAGAGGCCCTAGACGAACTCGCGCGCTCCATTCAATCGAGTGGCATCATTCAACCGCTCGTGCTACGTCAGGTTGGCAACCGCTATCAACTCATTGCCGGAGAACGGCGTTGGCGGGCGGCCCAGCGCGCAGGCCTGAACAGCGTTACGGCGATTGTTCGTCAAGTTCCGGACGAATTGGCGCTGGAAATGACGCTCGTCGAGAACATCCAGCGCGAAGATCTGAATGCGATCGAGCAGGCGCGGGCGTTCGAACGGCTGATGGACGAGTTCCACGCCACCCAGGAAGCAGTTGCGGAACGAACTGGGAAAGATCGGGCTACGGTGGCGAACGCGATCCGCCTGCTGAAGCTCGAGCCAACCATCCAGGATTGGATTGAAGAGGGCAAGTTGACGGCGGGACACGGCCGTGCGTTGCTCGCCGTGCCGGATTCGCAAATGCGTATGCGTTACGCGCAACGCGCCGCGCGGGGTGGGCTTACTGTGCGGCAGATTGAGCGGCTTGCTTCGAGGCGATCGCGGGGAGCGCGAACACTGACGGAGACACAGTTGGACCCGAACATTCGTCAGGCATTGGAGGAGTTGCAACGACACTTGGGCACGAAGGTTCTTCTGCGGCAGAAGACGAAGGTTAGACCCGGGCAACTTGTGCTGGAGTATTACGATGAGCCGCAGTTGATGGGAATTTACGATCGACTAATGAAGTGACCAAGTCGCGGCTTTGCGTGCTCCCTGCACCATTGTTCAGGAATTGCATTCGACAACTCTTTGTGCGAGTTGCGTTGACATCTCGAAATTCCACGCTAAATTGGTAGTACATCCTCTCGGGGGTAGTTCTATGGCATGGAAGTGGCCCGGCTCATCCAAGAATGGTGTAAGCGAGGAGTGGACTGGATTCATTGACCAAGGAGTGTCGCTCGAAGGGACACTAACCCTGACAGGAACATTCCGTATTGACGGACACGTCAAGGGAAACATCATTTCAGAACAGACCGTCGTGTTGGGCCAGAATGCCAAGGTAGAAGGGCAGATCGAAGGAAATAGAGTGGTCATCGCAGGCCGCTTTGACGGGGTGATCTTCGCGAAAGGTCGAGTAGAGATCCAAGCGAAGGGTGTAGTTACGGGCGAGGTTCATTCCCCGTGCATGGTGATCGATCCCGGTGGAATTTTTGATGGACGCTGCCACATGTTGGCCTCGTCAGATGCTGCCGCAGGAGTAACAATCCCCATCCGTGCCGTCGCAAGCGTATAACCATTTAATGTTTGATTAATGGTTAGTTACCGTCTACCCTAAAGAGCCTTTCTCAGCTTCATCAAACGCGCGATCAAGCCACCCAATCTCGTCCGCAAGTTGACACTGTCTATCGGCGGCGACTATTGTTGCCAAGGGATGCAACACGAGGCGGTCGAACAATGAAAGTTCTGGTCATCGGCAGCGGCGGGCGCGAGCACGCATTGGTGTGGAAGTTAAGAGAAAGCGCCGGGATTGAAGAGATTTGGTGTACGCCGGGGAATGGCGGCATCGCCGGGGACGCGGACTGTGTCGTCGCCGACCCGGGCGACGTGGCGAGTTTAGTGGCGCTGGCGGAAAACCTGAGGCCGGATTTAACGATAGTGGGACCCGAACTCCCGTTGGTGAATGGCCTGGTGGATGCGTTTGAGAAGTGCAAATGGCCGATTGTTGGCCCTACGAAAAATGCGGCACGGTTGGAAGGCAGCAAGGTGTTTACGAAAGAGTTTCTCGTGAGGCACAAGATTCCAACCGCGGCAATGTATGGGGCTTATGATTCGCCCGGGGGAGCATATGGGGCACTCTGTGAAGTCGATTGGCCAGTGGTGATCAAGGCGGATGGATTGTGCGCGGGAAAAGGCGTCTTCGTGGCACCGAATCCGGACGCGGCTACGGAATTTATCGAACGCCTGATGGAGAAGAATGAGCTTGGCCCTGGTGGAAAGCGCGTGATGCTGGAAGAAGCGATGGAGGGAGAGGAGTTGTCGTTCATTCTACTGACGGACGGCGAACACTACGCGCCCCTAGTGCCGACCCGAGACCATAAGCGGGTGAACGACAACAACGAAGGGCCCAATACCGGCGGAATGGGAGCCTATTCCTCGGACGACTTGCTGCCGGAAGATCTCCGGTGCGAACTGACCACGACCATCATCGAGCCAACAATGAAGGGGCTCGCGGAGGACGGGATTCGTTACCAGGGATTTCTCTACGTGGGATTGATGCTGACGAAAGGCGGACCGAAGGTGCTGGAGTTCAATTGCCGGCTGGGCGATCCGGAGACGCAGGCCATTGCGGCCCGCATGGATTTCGACCTGGGCGATGTACTGAACGATGTGGCAGCGGGGAAACTGCGACCCCAGAAGCTGAAGTGGAAGGCTGGGGCCAGTGCGTGTGTGGTGCTCGCGTCCGGAGGATACCCGGGAAAATTTGAAAGTGGGAAAGAGATTCACGGATTGGAAGCGGCGAGCAAAATTACGGATGTAAAGATCTTGCATGCGGGAACCAAGCGCGAAGGTGGCAAAATCCTGACCAGCGGCGGACGGGTGCTGGGAGTGACGGCGCCAGGCGAAACGCTGGATGCAGCGCTCGAGAAGGCGTATCAAGCGGCAGACAAAATTCGCTTTGACGGCATGCATTACCGACGAGACATCGGACGACACGGGTTGCAAAGTTCGGCGGCGGGAGATTGACAGCGTGGCGAAGGTAACAAACCTATTCCGGGCACCGAAGCGGCACGCGGCAATGAAGGAATTGAACGAAGCGCAAGTAATCGAGAACTTCGGAATAGAAGGCTGCGCACACGCCAGGCCAGGAGGAAAGCGCCAAGTGTTGCTGATGGACATCGAGACGCTTCGTGCGCTGTATTTGGCGCCGGGCATCATTCGCGAAAACATAACGACAGAAGGATTGGACGTGAACGGCTTACAGGTTGAACAAAAACTGCGCTCGGGCGAAGTTGAATTAGAGGTGAGTGCCGTTTGCGAGCCATGTGAATTGATGGAGGAGATTCGCATAGGGTTGATGGAGGAACTGAATGGTCGGCGCGGGATGCTTTGCCGTGTGAAGCGCGGTGGAAGGCTCCGCGTTGGTGATTTCATCGAGTTGCTAGCGGTAGTCGAGGAGGTTCCGAGCTCTAAATAGAACTTTTTAGTGATCGGGATTGGGCTTGCGCATCAGGGTTGGGGCGTCGGCGGGGCGGTCCTTGTCTTCGCCGCGTTGCGCTTTCTGCCGGGGTTCTTCGGGCGGAACGATCCACTGGAAGCCGCCGTTCTCGCTAACTTCTCCTTCAACGAAATGAGCATTACCGGCCACATACGGTAAGGCAGCGCGAAGGAAATCGCCGGCATCTTCCATCGCGACTTTGTTGGCTTGCCCCTTCTCGATGTGTTCGGCGACTTTGCTGAAACGAGCGTCGGAGGAGCGCAGTTGCGCGATTCGTGGGTCGTTCTGCTGGATCAGTCCGGTTAAAGGAATATCTTGAAGAGTTTCAGGGAAGCGCACCTCGACGAGGGTCTTGGCTTGGTGCTTTTCCGGCGGGTAAATCTGGTTGAAACTCGGGCGGAGAATGTGTGTCTGCCAGAAATCGCTGGTGGCGCTGACAGATTCCTGCTCGGCACGATAGTCGATGAGCCAGACTTCTGGGCCGTAGCCTTGTGGCGCATACCCGATGAGGACAATTTGCACGAGGGGCTCGTCGGGCTTGAGCTCGATTTTATGGTGGAGCTGAGAAACCAGCGGGCGAAGCTTCTCGAGAAAACCTGTGCCAATCAATTCCAAGTCCGCCTCACCGGAACCGGGTGGCCGATACGTCTCGTGGGTGTTAGTGGGGCGAATGTCCGAGATGTCTCGGTCCAGGCGAATGGGCAGGGGTTGAGCGGGGACCTGCCACTCGGACGCACCAAAGAAGATGCCGACATGCGAGGAGCCGATGGCGGCCACGCGCGGCGGAACAGATTTGGCTTCGAGGGGATGATCGATGGCAGCAAAGACGATGCCGTCATTGGCGACGTGAATGATGACGCGACCGCCCGCGAGGTTGGCGACGATTTCGTCTTCTTGGGCGGGGGCCGAAATTGCCACGAAGGTTAGAGCGGCAAACAGGGTGAGGAGTACGCGCATGCGGTGATTCCCAGAAGCTAGCATACTCCGTTACGGAGCCAGGTGCAGCGGTGTCGCAAGTTCTCTGGTGCGGCATGTTTAGGTAAAATAGAAGGTTCGAAATATGGGAGAAACATGAGCCATGGGATTGCGTAAGCGGAGTGGTTTGAAGTACAAAGGAAAAAAGTTAACCCAAATTCTGGAAGAGCATGAGCGCTTTTGGAAAGGAACCGGCTCCCGGGCGGACTTGACGGGTGCGGATCTGTCTGGAGCGGACTTGAGCAAAGTGAATCTGGCCGGCGCCATTCTTCGGGAAGCCAACCTCGAGGGAAGCGACCTGCGAGGAGCGCGGCTGCCGGGCGCAGACTTTACGGGTGCGCGAATGCGGAAGGCGGACCTGCGAAACACCGACATGACCGAAGCGAGTTTGTCTGGGGCAGATTTGACAGAGGCGCAAGCCAGCGGGGTGGAGTTTTTCCGGTGCGACTTGACGAATGCGAACTTCCAGAAGGCGCTATTGCGTAATACAAATTTTCGTGACGCGCATGTGGACGGCGCGAAATTCACCGGCGCGGATATGGGCATCGCGATTCTGAGAGAGACCGATCTCAGCAAGGCCGATCTGACGGGCGTGGACCTTTCGACCGCGCTGCTGCCGCCCGGGTACGCAGCGAAAAAGCAGGGCGCATAGCGCGGGGCGGGGAGTAGGCCCCGAAGAAGCACGCGTTGCAAGGCGATGATGGCAAAAGCGGTCGGTGCGTGTTAGCCTCACGAAAAGTGCCGAATCGAAGGCAACCTTGGCTACAACCTCGACAAAATTAGACCAGCCAGGCTTACGTGAACGCGTTTTGCACGTGCTGCGTGAACTGCTTCAGGACCTAGGTAGTCATGGCGCGCTGCAGACGCTATCCACCAGGTCGAACCTCGATCGTGATTTAGGATTGGGCAGCCTCGAGCGAGTGGAATTGCTGACGCGGCTCGAAGCTGCGTTTGCGGTGCGACTGCCGGACACCCTGGCGTCTGAAGCGAATACTCCCGAAGATTTGATTGAGGCGATACACAGCGCTCCCGGTCGCATAGAGATAGAGGACGAAGAAGATGCGTCGGCCCTGCGAGCGGTGGTGACCGATCAGAGGTTTCAGGAGGACGCTGGCGAATCCATCGTGCAGAGAGCGGAAACGCTGCTGGAAGTGATCCGTTATCGCGGCGTGCATGATGCAAATCGGACTCATCTGATTATCACGGAGGATGCGGAACAGGGTGAGCGTTCGCACACGCTGACGTTTGGCGAATTGGCCGCAGCAGCGCAGAAATGCGCGGACGAGTTGGCGCGGCGTGGTGTCCCGGCGGGCGGACGCGTTGCCTTGATGCTGCCGACGTCGCGGCAATTTTTCGTTTGTTACGCTGGAATTTTGCTGGCCGGGGCGGTTCCTGTGCCGATCTATCCGCCGTTTCGCGCGGACCGCATCGAAGAATATGCGGCGCGCCAATCGGCCATTCTCAACAACGCGGGGGTTTGCTTGTTGCTGACGTTCCGGCGGGCGGAAGCCGTGGCAAACCTGCTAAAGCCGAGGGTGAAATCGCTGCTAGAAGTGGTGGACGCGGAGAAGTTGCTGGGCGTGGCGGAGAAAGAGCCGCCACCGGCGCCCGGCGCTTTGCCCGCGTTCCTCAGCGGGAGCAGGTTGCGGAAAGCAAGCGACATTGCGTTATTGCAATATACGTCGGGATCCACGGGCGATCCGAAGGGCGTAGTGCTGACGCAGGCCAATCTGCTGGCCAACATGCGCGCGATTGCAGAGGCGGTGCAGTTGGCTCCGAGTGATGTTGGCGTAAGCTGGCTGCCGCTGTACCACGACATGGGTTTGATCGGAGCTTGGCTAACGTTGTTGCTGCATGGCGTGCCGGTGGTGGTGATGTCGCCACTGGCATTTTTGACGCGGCCGGAGCGCTGGCTGCAAGCCGTTTCGAAATACAAAGGAACGATCAGCGCAGCGCCAAATTTCGCGTACGAGCTTTGCGTGCGAAAAATCTCGGAGAAGGCCATGGAAGGAGTCGATTTGAGCTCCTGGCGCGCGGCGTTAAATGGGGCGGAGCCCGTTAGTCCAGAGACGCTCGAGCGTTTTGCGAGGAAATTTGCCCCGTACGGATTCCGGCCGGAGGCGATGCTGCCGGTGTACGGCTTGGCGGAAGCGTCCTTGGGCGTGACGTTTCCGCCTTTGTATCGTGGCCCGAAGGTCGATCGCGTGGAGCGCGAAACCTTCGCAACGCAGGGCCGCGCGGTGCCGGCGCAGTCGGGAGATGAAAACAGCATTGCATTTGTGTCCTCTGGCGCAGCGCTGCTACGGCACGAAGTGCTGATTGCAGATAAAGAACGAAAGCCCGTACCAGAACGGACGGAGGGATTTTTGTGGTTCCGCGGCGCCTCGGCGACGAGCGGGTATTACGAGAACGAGGAGGCTACGGCGAAGCTATTCGCGGGAGGACCCGTGATTGCAGCGGGCGAGTACCCGTGGGTGAACTCGGGCGATCGCGCCTATCAGACCGGTGGCGAGATTTACATCACCGGGCGCGTGAAAGACATCATCATCAAGGGCGGCCGGAATTTGTATCCGCATGAAGTGGAAGAGTTGGCATCGCGGGTGGAGGGAATCCGCAAGGGATGCGTGGTCGCTTTTGGAATCGTCGGTGAAGAGACGGGAACGGAAAAGTTGGTCATCGTCGCGGAGACGCGAGAAGAAAACCAAGCGAAACGGGGGGGGCTAGTAGCTTCGATCAACGAAGAGGTCTCGCGGGGATTAGGGATGCCGCCGGATCGCGTGGAACTGATCGGCCCGGGCAGCATTCCGAAAACCTCGAGTGGGAAATTGCGACGAGAAGAAACCAAACAGCTTTACCTTGCGGGCACGCTGGCTGCGCCGAAATCGCCCGCTTGGGTGCAGATCGCGAAGCTCGGCACGGGATCGTTTTTGAAAGGAACAGCGAGGGCGGTGGCCGGCTGGATTCGAACGGGATTGGAGAAGATATACGGTGTGTACTTCTTTATTGTCTTTGTTATGTGGATTATTCCTTCGTGCGCGATCGTGCGGTTATACAAAGACCATCGGGCGGCCGGCCGCTTCACTTCCGCGGCGCTCAAGGTGTTGTTTGCGCTGACCGGAATCCGCGTCAAGGTGATCGGGAAAGAGTACATGGACACGCCAGGAGCAAAGGTTTACGCGTCAAACCACGCAAGTTATTTCGACGTGCTGCCCCTGATGATGGGGTTGGGAGTGCCGTACCGCTTCGTGGCGAAGAGCGAAGTGAACCACATGATTTTTATAGGAACATTTTTAAATCAGATGGGACATTTATCGTTCAATCGGCATGACGCGAATTCGCGGCTGAAACAAGTGGACGAGATTGAGAACTGTCTGAAGCAAGGCGAGTCCGTTTTTGTGTTTCCGGAGGGGACATTTACGCCCCAAGCGGGAGTGCGCCCTTTCCAACTGGGAGCGTTTCGCAGCGCGGTAGAAACCGGCGCGCCGGTGATTCCGGTCTCGCTGGCGGGCACGAGGCGCTTTTTGCGTGACAGGACGTTGCTGCCTCGGCCGACGAAAGTGACGATTACACTTTCCCCGCCGATTTACCCGGAACGGGTGGCCGAGACCGGCGATCCGAATCGATTGCGCGAAATTGTTCGTCTGCGCGATCAGGCGCGCGAGGTAATTGCGCGGTATTCGGGCGAACCGTTGTTGTAGTGGATGAACGTGGCGACGCCTCGGTTGGGCCGCAAACGGCGCCCGCTACATGACCCGTGATGATCCCAAAAAGAAGAGAAGCGCCTAGATCCTGAGGCCCGGCAAACTGCGCCGGGCCTCAGCGTGACAGGGCAGCGGTTGGGCTGGTTAGGTCAGTGTGAAAGCGTGTAGATGACCGTGATGTGGGTGTCGATTTCGACGGGCTGGCCGTCGAGAATCGTCGGGCGATAGCGCCATTCGCGCACGGCGGCGAGCGCGGATTGCAGAAAGAGCGGATCGCCGTTGACGACCTCCAGGGATTGAATCGTGCCATCGGTGGAAATGATCGCTCTAAGCTCGACACGGCCTTCGCGGCGAAGTTGTCTTCCCAGTGGCGGATAAACGGGCTCAACTCGACGAATCAACATGGCTTGCTCAACGCTGCCGACATGAATCCGGCGATGCTCGGTAGCGTGCGGCGGAGTGACCGGAGGCGGAGGATTCGAATCCGATGGCAACACTCCAAGAATCACTGGTCCACCGGGAACGCCTGGAATTTCGGGGCCGATGGGTGCGACTGGGTCGCCGACAGGACCTGGGTCGTGGTCAGGGAAGTTCGGAGTTGACGGAGGTGGGCAGAACCGGCAAGGATCGAGCCTGCCGTGAGGCGGTTGAGGCCTCGGCCTGGCTCGATCAGAAATTCTTCCGGGATTGTAAGGAACGGCCGGGACCAGCACGGCGCGGCTCGCGATATTTTCGCCTTTGCTGAAGAGCGGGAACAAAACGAGAGTCGTGACGAACAGAATTTGCAAGACGATTGAAACGAGCAAAGCGCGCTGCTTGTTGCGGCGACCTCGCGCTTCCTGCGCGGAGTCGCCTTCCACCAGGCAAGTGCGGAGAAAACTCTGTTCAGGGTCGGGAGAAACAGCCATCACACACCTCCGGAAATTTTCCTCGCGAGTCTTGAGAATTTTGCGACGCCAGCTCCCTGGGTTGCTTTCAGGAAACTGGCGCCGCTCTCGCAGGGATGTGAGGTGCGCGCGTCCTCTGCAGCGTTTGACACCATGCAAAAGAAACAAGTTCCCCGGCGTAGTAGAAAAGAATTAGACAATTTTCAACTAGGCAATCAAACTAGCGAACGCAAAGCGAAGAAAAAGGCCTCTCGGTGCATCCGCGACAAGTGCCTGAGCATCTAACTTTTCGAAGCGAAGGGGAGGAGGATTCGATGGAAAGGCATATGCCGGAAGTTGTCGGGGTACGCCGCACTGGCTGGGCGGCTCTGGAGCGCGATCCGCAGAAGGATACGGTGGAGTTCACCTGTCCTCATTGCGGCGCGAAGGGGCAGAAGAAAGCAAGGCACGAGCGGGCGGAGTACCGCTTCACGGACGGCTTTCTGCAGGATCTGCAGGGAGAAGGCGTGCAATGCCACTTTTGTAAGCAGTCAATGCGGGTAGTCCCCATCGTTCTCGTGCACGATCGGGATGAAGTGAAGAGGTTCGAGGCTGTTTTCACCGAAGATGCGGAACTTGTTGTAGCGAAGTCATAAGCTGTTAGGCATAAATACGAAACGGGGCGTCGAGTGCTGGCGCCCCGTTTTTTATTTTGCGTCAATCTGTTAGACGCAAGAATTAGCGCCAATCGCGGCAGTGAGCGATGGCTTCGCGGCGTTCGACAGCCCAGTGGTGAGCGGCGGGGCTGTACGGACCGAAACGCTCGACTGCCTCGTGGTAGCGCAGATTTGTATACGCGACGCGGCGATTGCAATCTCGCCAAGGATCAGCTTGCGCCGCGGGAGCACCGGCGAAAGTGAGAAAGCCGCCAAGCGCAACAGCTGCGAGAGCGGCCTTGCCGAGAAGCGAACGGAACAACCGAGTAGGAACTTTCATAAGATCCTCCAGGAACGCGCCCAGGCCGGCTTCGGATCGCGCTCTGAGGAATCAAACACTCGTTTGGTGCGAAGGTTGCGGCGAAGAAAACCAGGTCAAGAGGAGGGGAGGGGTGCAACGTCAAAGCTACGCTGCACCCCCGTGGGGTGTTTGGTCAGGCAAGAACGCAAAACTCAGTGATCGTGGTCGTGTTCGTCCCAATCGTGCTCGGTATGCCAGCGGCGAGCATCTTCGTCCCACCACCGCTTATCGTGATCCCAGCAAAAGGATCGCGCCTCAATCAGTTCGTGGCGCCATTTCGCGGCTTCCGGGCTGTCCGGGCCGTGCTTCTTGATCGCTTCGTGAAGATTGTGATCGGCTTTAATGGTGCGTTTCTGGCAATCGTCGTCTGCGCGTACAACGGACATGGTGGCAAACAACATAGCTCCCGCGCACACCATGGGTGCCAATACAAAACGTGCGTTTCGCATTCCACTCTCCTGTGGACTTCCACTCTTGATTTTCTGCGACGCCGGGACATAGCGTCTAAGCCGCTAGAACCAATTCAAACAGCGAAGTAAGGAAAATGCACGGCGTGTGCCAAGGTGGATTCATTGATAGGTAAGCACTTAGAGGTGGTTGTAGAACGCAAAAAGTTCAGTACGCCTGTAAGAAAGGGTCGACTTCCATGTGGTATTTTTCCAGGCCCGTGCGAATCACCTCGAAAGCTTCGTCGACCGTGTCCGCAAATTGAAGCTGGTCGAATTCGTTTTGATTGATGGTGCCCCAGCGAACCATGGCCTTGAGATTGAGAACATCATTCCAGTATTTACGCCCGTATATCAAAATCAGAGTGTTCTTCGCCATTTTACCGGTTTGCGAGAGCGTCATCATTTCCCACAGCTCGTCCATAGTACCGAAACCACCGGGGAAAACGATAAGAGCTTTGGCGACTTGCGCGAACCACAATTTGCGCATGAAGAAATAGTGGAAATTGAAACTTAGCTCGGGGCTGATATAGGGATTGGCGAATTGCTCGTGAGGGAGTTCGATCGAAAGTCCGATGGATTTGCCGCCGGCCTCGTAAGCGCCGCGATTTGCTGCCTCCATAATTCCTGGTCCGCCTCCGGAACAAACCACAAAGCGGCGCGGGCGCGGTCCAAGTGAAAGGGCCCAGGTGGTGAGTTTGTGAGAGAGTAGCCGCGCTTGTTCGTAATAGCGGGACATTTCGAGAGCGCTCTTGGCATCCCGCAGCGCAACGTGATGCTTTTTTAGTTTGAGCTTGCTCATTTTCCGGGTATTCATATCCTTCAGGCGGGTGCAGCGCGCGGCCGCGGTTTCATGCGATTCGATGCGGGCGGAGCCGAACATCACGATGGTGTCGCCGATGCCTTCCTTTTTGAGCTGCGCCAGCGGATGAATGTATTCCGCGAGAATGCGGATCGGCCTGGCGGCCGTGCTCTGCATGAAGGCTTGATTTTCGTGCGGGGCTTCGGGGGCGTGCAGCGGCCTGAGTCGTTTTCCGTCGGGCATGGGCCTTCTCCAGAAAGGTGAGTTACCAGTGTAGGCAGAGCCTCGACTTCCGGCAACGTCTTTGGACCTAGATGCGTCGAAAGGAATACACGCGAAGTGGCTGAAGAAATCGCGAACTCGGACCGATGATGACTCACTCTGCGATAGGAACGATGTTGGCAACGTTGGTTTTGGCGGCGCCGATGACGGTGGGCGCGCAAGCGCCGGAAGGACCGATGACGCCTCCCTCCGGAGTGGCGATTCAACGGCCGTCGAAGATCAAAGTGCGCACCGTGCTGGTAAATACGCCGGTGACGGTGCGAAACGAAAAAGGCGAGATGGTGCATAACCTGGAGGAATCGGATTTTCGCGTCACCGATAACGGCAAAGCGCAGAAGATAACGCATTTCAATTTAGGGGGAGACCCGATTTCGCTGGTGGTGGTGGTGGAAACGAGTTCACGGATTGGGCCGCTTTTGCCGGGGGTGCGCAAAACAGGGATTTTGATTTCGCAGACAGTTACGGGCCCTACGGGCGAAGGCGCGGTGGTCGGATTTGATGACGAAGTGAAAACGCTGCTGGACTTCACGGGCAGTTCGGACGCGATGGAGAAGACCATTTCCAATTTACAAGAAGGATCGCCAGGTTCGAAGTTGTTTGACGCGATGTCCAAGGCGGTGGCGATGCTCAGCGCCCGGCCGGAGGTCTCCGAATCGGACCTGGGGAAGCGACGCGTGATGTTGGTGATTGGAGAAGCGCATGATTCGGGAAGTGAGGAGAAACTCGGCGAAGTGTTGCGGCGGGCGCAACTGGCCAACATCACTATATATGCCGTTGGGATTTCCGGTACGAAGGCTGATTTGAAACGAAAGCCGGAGGAAAAACAGGTACCAAAGGCAACGCCCGACGGCGTGTTTGGAATGCCGCCACCGCCGGGGACGGTGCAGACGCCGTCGACGGAAGCTGCAAACGATGCCGCGGGGGGACCCCTCGCAGCGGCAGTGGCTTTGGCAGTTTGGACGGTGCAGCATGCGAAGGATAAGGTGACGGCGCATCAACTGGAGATCGCGGCAGCGGCTACGGGCGGTCAGCACGTGTCGGTTTGGAAGAACCATTCGCTGGAGAAAGTGATCGATGAAATGGGCGGGGAGCTGCACTCGCAGTACACGCTGTCCTACACGCCGAGCGGAGACGTAACGGACGGCTACCACGAAATAAATGTGACCGTTGACCGCAAAGATTTGAGTGTGCGCGCGCGGCCGGGATACTACGTCGAGGCTCCGGGAAGCTGAGGTGCGTCCGTTTTCTGAAGGTTCGCGCCACAATCCGATAAGATTCATTTATGAGCCGCGGCATGCCAAGTCCAGCAGAGCAGTACAAACTTCGGCTGGCGGCCAACGCAGACATTCCTGCGCTGCGCGAGCTGATCGACGTGTCGGTGCGCGTTTTGCAGCGCGCGGATTATTCCGCGCCGCAGCTCGAAGCGGCGCTGGGTACCGTGTACGGCGTGGATACGCAACTGATTGCCGATGGCACCTACTATGTTGTGGAGGCGGAGAACGCGGCCGGTGAGAGAGCGATCGCAGCGTGTGGCGGGTGGAGCATGCGCAAGACGCTCTATGGCAGCGATCACGGTCCGGGTCGCGACAACGAATCGCTGGATCCCGCGCACGACGCTGCAAGGATCCGCGCATTCTTCGTGCACCCGGACTGGACGCGACGAGGCCTCGCCACTTTGATACTGAAGGCTTGCGAGGATGCGGCCTACGCGCGTGGTTTCCGGCGATTTGAAATGGGCGCGACTCTGACAGGAGTGCCACTGTATGCCGCGCGGGGATATTCGAAGGTCGAAACCATCGAGGCGCCTTTGCCCAACGGCTTGTCGCTCACCGTGTTGAGAATGTCGAAGACGATTGCTTAGCGGGCCACAAATTTGGCTCTAGGCGATCTGCTGCCAGAAGGTGGATTCCTTCGAAGCAAGCAGCGAATCCTTGCGCGCGTTCCAGCGAAGAAAATGTGACGTGCGAGTGTGCGCAGTGTGATGTTCGCGGCTTTCCCACACTTCGTGGAACAGGTACGCGCCGGGCTGGTCGGCGGCTCGGTGAAGATCGTATTGCAGGCAACCTTCTTCCTTGCGTGTGGGAACAACCAGGGCGCGTAACTCGGCTTCGAGAAGCAGGTGCTGGCCCTCCTTGGCGCGCAGCAGGACGACGAGAGTGAGTGCTCCTTTGGGAAGTTTGGCGATCTTGGCGCCGCGAGACCTGCGGCTGGAGCGCCTCCTGGTCGCTTTCTTCGCTTTTCGTTTGGGCATGTCGGCGGGGATTGTACTCCAACTGGCGATAAGCGCAAGGCTATTGTCGAAGTTCCCTTATTTTTCGGCGTTTTTGCGGCCGGCGTTCAGGCTGTCGAAATTGAGGAGGGTATTCAGGACCAGCGAATACGTGTTTTCGGTTTCGCCGCGATAGATCGGGTTTATGGAGAACAGAATGACATGGCCGGAACCATTTGGGACATCGAGTACCGCGGGGTGCTGAGCGATTTCGCTGCCGCCTTCGACCAGGCCGGACACCAGCAGGTCTTTGGAGTCGCCGTAGCGGAGAATGACGCGCGCGCGGCCGGCGGGCGGGATTACGCGCGGATTGTTGCGAAGTTGTTCGTCGGTGGGAGTGGGCAGTTCCCATTGCTCGTGCTCGGGCTCCTCGGGAATTTCGGTGGCGGGGCGGCCAATAACGAAGTCCGAATCATCCTTTGTGCCGCGTCCTGTCGGCCGCTGATTCGATTCCGGGCTGAGATGGCGCCGCCGGGAACCGAGCATGCTATTTACCGAAAAGATCGGGCCGTTATCAGAATAGGCGGAGACTTTTTCGTCGTAGCCATAAGCAATGGGGCTGGCGGCATCCACGAGGCGCGTGGCGACGATCGCGCCAACAATTTTCATTTTGTCGGAGTTGCCGGCGCTGACACCGTTTGCGAGGCCGATGGTAAGCGCGAGTTGAGAGGTGTCGGTTGCGGTGAGCAAAACACCGCCCTTGGCCACAAATTCCTGCAGCTTCGCGACGCCGTCCCAGCCGAGACCAGGGCGCATGTCGGGCGTGGAGTCATTCTTGCCAACCAGATTCGGCGTTTCGGGCGTGTTCAGCCATGGGAGAGGATTGCCCCAGGAGGTGGACAGGCCTGCGATGACGGTAGCCGGATTGCTCCAGCCGACCGGTGGGAAAAGAATGACGTCGTATTTGGTGTTGAGATCGGGGATTTTGGCGAGCGATTGCGTGCTCATGTAATCGTACGGGATTTGCAGATTGTCGAGCGCCAGCCGCCACCAGCCTTCGGCCTGGGTGCTAAGCCAAGTGTGAATGTAAGCGATGCGTGGAGCGCGAACGGGATGAGTTTTGACGGTGGGCGCTAGGGTGAGCGCAACGGCGCGCAGGCCGAGAGATTTTGTGGCGCTGTCGAGGTCAGAACGGCTGACGCCGCGGACGAGGAAAGTACCGCGGGTGAATTTGTGGTTACCGGTCTCAAAAGGCTCTTCGGCAGCGTCAATGGTTGCGTCTTTCAGACGATAACGGAGAGTGGCGAGAGCGGGCTCGGCATGATTGTCGATGGCGAATACCGCGCCTTCGCCCTGAACACCGCCTGTCGACGGCAGCTCTGTGAGCCTCTCCACGGGAACCGTGAGAATCTTCGGATCCGTCACGCGGACGACTTGCACGCCGAAGAGTTCGCCGAAGGTCCAGGCGGTGTCGTCGTAGGGCGTTTTCTGCGGATCGTCGGGGCTCCAATATTGGTAATCGAGAAGCGCGTCGGCGACGCGGGAGTAGGGCTGGTCCATGCGAATGACAAAGCTGCCAGCGGGAAAGGTGCGCGTGGTGGGAGCCGGCGGCTTTGGCTTTTCTTCAGAATCGGCGGGTTTGCTGGATTTCTTTTCTTTCTTAACGGGCAGCGCAATCGTGAATGCGCTGTTTGCACGGGAAATTTCGACGTGCTGCTTCAACATGATGCGCAAGAGATCTGCCTGGATGGTAGCGCGAGGATCGTCGGAGGGAAGAACATAGGCTGCCGGTCCTTCCGCGGAGGGTTTCAGGATCGAGCGTTTTGATTTGAGATAGAAATTCTTGAGGAAGAGCCGCTTGTTCTGGTTGAGGTAGTGAAGCGAGGTAAGCAAGCCGGTTTCTTCGTAATTATTGTTGTTCCTCTGAGACCACAGAACTTTCGGCAGCGGCGGATTGGCGCGATACCAGGTACGGGAATACTCCTCGGGTTCGAGTGTGCGCTCCTGCGTGTCCGCGCCGTCATTGCCGAAGGTTTCGTACAGGCGGCTGATGCCGTTGTGCATCGCGGCGATGAACATGAGATAGCCGGGCGACCACGTGTCGAAATCGCCGTGCGCGAACACGCCGGGCATGCCGAACAGGTTCATGTCCGCAACGTTGCGCGCGCCGATCATTTGCCATTCGTCTACGAGGATCGGATCGACCCAGGCATTGTAGGGGCCGTCGCCGACGGTGTTGTCGTAGAGATATGGAACGGATTCATGAAGATCGTGCAGCACCTGCGCATCCCAGCCGACGTAGGTGTCGAGCACATTTTCCGTGAGCTTGAGCGTGACGGCCATGGCGTCTCGATTGTTGTCGTGCGCTACGTATTTGCCCCAATAGATGAGCGGCGGATAGAAATCTTTGGGATGGGCGAGATGCCATTTGTAAATGTCGACCATACGATCACGGCCATCGACTTCAACCACGGGAGTGATCAGCGTTATAACGCCGTCGCGAATATCACGAATGTAGGGACTGTCGTCGACGGCGATACGGTAGGCAAGCTCCATCAACGCCGTGGGAGCGCCGGTTTCGGGCGAGTGGATGGTGCCGGTGATGTAGTAGACGGGGACGGCTTCGGCAACGAGTTTGTCGGCGGCTGCGTCATCGAGTTGAATGGCGCGAGGATCGGCGAGTTTCGCCAGGCGCTGATGATTCTGCTCAAGGTTTTTGAGGTTGGATTCCGAAGAGATCGCGACGGCGATCATTTCCCGGCCCTCTTCCGTAGTGCCAATGGAGAAAACCTTCACGCGTGGTGTGGCTTTTTCGAGCAGGCGCATGTACTTGTACACGTCTTCCGCGTAAGGAAGGATTCCCGGCGCGCCGGCAATATCGCCAAGCACGACTTCCGGAGTGGGTACGGTTTTGCTGGCGGGGAGATAGTCGACAAGCGGCGAAGAGAAGTAAGGCTCGGTGGTGTATTTGTGAATTTTGGCGGTGTAGGCGTCGTCAATAGGCTGTTTGGGATCGCGGGCGGGTTGTGTTTCGCCGTCGGCAAGAGCGGCACTGGCGGTTACCAAGGAAATGCAAACGAGCAGGGCAAGCCTCGGCGGTGATGGGCGGGACATGAACATCTCCTCATGACAATCGAATCCGCGATTCTAGCGCATATTTCACGCAATGAAAAAGCCGCTGGCTCACGAACCTGCCTATGGCAGGAAGGTCAAACACACGGGAGAAGGTATATTTTCGGCGAACGAGACTTGCGAGAGGGCTCCCGTGCTTGAATCGATGCGGAACACCGCAATGGAGTTGGAGTTCTGGTTTTCGGCGAGGAGATATTGGCCGGTTGGGTCCATCGTGAAGTGCCGAGGTTCTTGGCCCCCGGTGGGATAGTCGCCGGTGTGCGTCAGCGTACCGTCCGTGGGATTGACCGCAAACACGGCGACTGTGTCGTGGCCTCGGTTAGAGGCGAAGAGCCATTTGCCATTCGGGTGAACGGTAATCTCGGCGTCGTCATTGCGGCCAACAAAATCGTTCGGCAAGGTAGAAAGTATCTGCAATTCGTGGAGCGCGCCTTTGGACGCATCGTAGGAGAAGGCGGTGACGGTGCTGTTCAGTTCGCTGACGACGTAGATGTTTTTGCCGTTCGGTGAGAAAGCGACGTGCCGCGGACCCGCGCCCGGCGCGAGTTTCGCCGCCGGCGGATCGTTCGGAGTGAGCGTGCCCTTGGCGGCGTCAAAGCGGTAGCTGAGGATCGCGTCGAGACCGAGATCGGAAACAAAGACGAAGCGGTTGTCCGGCGAAACCTGCACCCAGTGCGCATGAGGCACTTCCTGACGTTCCTTGTTCGGGCCGAGCGTGCCGGCGTCCTTCACATTGGCGGTATGCTCGCCGAGTTTGCCATCGGAAAGAATCGGGAAGACCACCACGTTGCCGGAGGTATAGTTGGCGGCGAAAAGATATTTGCCGGTTTTGTCGAAGGAGAGATAGCACGGATCTTCGCCGAGAGCCGAGAGTTGATTCAGTTGTGTGAGCCCGGCGGACTTGGCGTCGATCGAGAAGGCAGTGATCGTGCTCTGTGGGCCGGTCTCGTTGGCCGCGTACGCAAACTTACCGCTGGGATGAATCGCGACCCAGGACGGGCTTGGCGTTTCCGCGGCGACACCTTTCAAAGCGAGCTTGCCCGTTGCGGAATCGAAGTCGTAGGTGTAAATGCCCTTGCTGCCGGTTTTTCCTGTGTAGGTGCCAACGAGGGCGAGGTGATGCGTGCCGGCAGCGGGTTGTGGCCCGGCGGCAGCGAGGACCAGCGTGACAAGCGACGCGGCGAGAACAAGAAATGCAAACAGTCGGCGTGTGTTTTTCATGGCATGTAGTGTAACGCAGGGCGACTCTGCGACCCCCGCGGTTTTTCCGCTGGTGTACCGGGCGCCGTCTGCGGCGGGCGCTTTTGTTCTGATCACGCTCTCGAGAGCCCGCTTCGGAAAGCGGGCCCTACAGCACCGCTGCCGCGTTACTTCCTTTCTTCTTCGTCTTCTTCCTTGATGACGGCAGCGGCGGCTACGGAGTCGTCGTCATCGAGGCGCAGCAGGCGGACGCCTTGGGTTGAACGTCCGGCCTCGCGGATTTCGTTGGCGTGAACGCGGATGACTTTGCCGTGCTCGGTAATGATCATGACGTCGGATTCTTCGGTGACCTGAAGCGTAGCGACGACCGAGCCGTTGCGGTCGGTGGTCTTCATGTTTACGACGCCCTTACCACCCCGTGAGGTGATGCGGTATTCGGCGAGCGCGGTCCGCTTGCCGTAGCCCTTCTCGGCGACGGTGAGCATCAGCGTGGTGAGGGAATCCTTGATGTGCTCGTTCTCGAGTTCTTCCAGGTTCTGAGTGGTCTGCTTGTGTTCCTTGGCGATGATTTCGAAGTCGGGCTGCACCGCATCCATGCTGACGACATAGTCGTCTTTGTCAAGGTCCATGCCGTTCACGCCGCCGGCGTTGCGGCCCATGGGACGGACTTCGGTTTCGCGGAAGAGGATGGCCTGGCCTTCGTGGCTAGCAAGGAAGATCATCTGTTTGCCGTCGGTAAGCTTGGCGCCGATGAGTTCGTCCTTGGCTTCGAGATTGATGGCGATGATCCCTGTGGAGCGCGGATTGGAAAATTCGGTAAGGGTAGATTTCTTCACGGTGCCGAATTTGGTAGCCAAGAAAACATAGCGGCCTTCTTCCTCGAGGTTGGTGGCGGCGACGAGAGCGGTGAGTTTTTCATCTTCCTGGAACTTCACCAGGTGAGAAATCGCCTTGCCGCGCGTTGCCGCGGCGGCTTCGGGAAGTTCGTAAACCTTCAACCAATAGACGCGGCCCTTGGAGGTAAAGAGCAGGATGTAACTGTGCGCGGACGCGATGAAGAGGTGCTCGACGAAATCCTCTTCCTTGGTGCGCGCACCGATGCGGCCTTTTCCGCCGCGAGACTGGTGACGATAGATTTCAACAGGGGTACGTTTGATGTATCCGGCATGGCTGACTGTGATCAGCATATCCGTGTCGGCGATGAGATCTTCGAGCTTGATCTCATCGACCTTGTCGACAATTTGCGTGCGGCGGTCGTCGCCGTAAGCCTTGTGCACCTCGCGCAATTCACCAGTGATGACCTGCTTCAACTTCTTGTCGCTGGCAAGAATTTCGCGCAACTCCGTGATGAGATCGCGAATGGACTTCAATTCCTTGAGAATTTCGTCAATGGAGAGCTGCGTGAGGCGGTGCAGTTGCAGCTCGAGGATCGCGTCGATCTGAGTGTAAGAGAGTCCAAGACCCGCGCCGCGGCCAGCCGCTTCGATTTCGGGAGCGCCGGCAAATTTATACTTTCGGCCATCGAGCTTGACGCCTTCGAGTTTCCTGGCTTTGCCGTTCTCCGTGATAGTGACGTCCTGCTCGGTGAAATACTTGAACAGATTTTCCTTCGCATCAGCGCGGCTGGACGATCCACGGATAATGCGAATGACGTCGTCGAGGTGATCGAGAGCGATCTGGTAGCCGACCAGGATGTGCTCGCGCTCTTCCGCCTTGCGCAATTCGAAAATCGTGCGCCGGCGCACGACTTCCATGCGGTGCTCGATAAAGAGCTTGATCAGCGGAATGAGGCCGAGTTCGCGCGGCTGGCCGCCGACGATGGCGAGCAGGATCATGCCGAAGGATTCCTGCATCTGGGTATGCTTGAAAAGATTGTTCAGGATGAGCTGGGATTCCTCGCCGCGTTTCAATTCGACGACGATGCGCATGCCCTCTCGTGAAGATTCGTCGCGAACGTCGGCAATGCCTTCGATTTTTTTGGCTTGCACGAGTTCGGCAATGCGCTCGACAAGCTTGGCCTTGTTGACCTGATAGGGGATTTCGGTGATGACGATGTTTTCGCGGTCCTTGGTGGCCTCTTCAATGGCGGCTTTGGCGCGCATGATGAAACTGCCGCGGCCGGTGCGGTAGGCGGCTTCGACGCCTTCCCTGCCCGCGATGTAGGCGCCGGTCGGAAAATCCGGACCGGGCACAATCTTCATGATTTCCTTGAGCGAGGCGTCCGGCCTCTCGATTAAGAGGATAGCGGCATCGACGATTTCGCGCAGGTTGTGCGGAGGAATGTTGGTGGCCATGCCGACAGCGATGCCACTGGCGCCGTTGACGAGAAGATTGGGAATGCGCGAGGGAAGGACGACGGGCTCTTCGCGCGTCTGATCGAAGTTTGGGATGAAGTCGACCGTTTCCTTCTCGAGGTCGGCGAGAATGTCTTCCGTAATCTTGGCGAGGCGCGACTCGGTGTACCGCATGGCCGCTGGTGGGTCGCCGTCGACGGAGCCAAAATTTCCCTGACCGTCGATCAGGGGGTAGCGCATGTTGAAATCCTGGGCGAGACGCACGAGCGCGGGATAGATAACTGCTTCGCCATGAGGGTGATAGTTACCCGAGGTGTCGCCGCAGATCTTCGCGCATTTGCGATAGCCGCGATTGGAGGCGAGGCCGAGGTCGTTCATGGCGACGAGGATGCGCCGTTGCACAGGCTTGAGACCGTCGCGCACGTCGGGTAGCGCGCGGGCGATGATGACGCTCATCGCATAGTCGAGATACGACTTGCGCATTTCGGCTTCGATATCGATGGGAAGCAGTATGGATGTGTTCTTCTCGTCCGCCATTGTTCCTCGCCTCAGACTCACAAATACTTAGGGTTTATTGCTCATGCATTCAACTACGTAAGCCTTCACGGTGTCGAAGGCATCGGCCGTGTTGGTAAAGCGCCGTGATGCAAATTCTGCTTCGAGTTGCTTTAAAAAAGAGTCGCGGCCGGCCTCATTCTCAAACGCAATTGCCACTCCCTTCTCGTTGTCCGGCTGTGCCGTGGGCGCAGCGCGAAATTCGCTCACGCTCAATCCACGCAACCCCGGCAATGTCGTCCATCCTAACTGGTAAATCATCGTTGGTTTAGATATCGAGGTTCACGACTTCGAGGGCATTGTCCTCGATGAACTTCCGGCGCGCTTCCACATTTTCGCCCATAAGCGTGGTGAAAATGTCTTCAGCCGCGACAGCGTCCTCGAGTTTGACCTGGAGCAACGTGCGGGTTTCCGCATTCATAGTGGTTTCCCACAACTGCTCAGCGTTCATTTCGCCCAAGCCCTTGAATCGAGTGATGGTGAAATCTTTCTTGGCGTCTTCCATGACGTAGCTCAAGACGTCCGTGGCCTTTTCTCTGCTGACCTTTGTGCCATTGCGTGCAACGGTGAAAGGAGGGTGGTTAAACTCCTCGATCTGCTTGGTCAACGCGCGCAGACGCTTGTATTCCGCTGTGGAGGCAACAGCCCAACTGATCTTCTGGTTGTGAGGCGCGCCGAACTGGATTTCGTACAAGCTGTGTTCCTCGTCGAAGACCAGTTTTCCCTCGAGTTTCAATTTGCTCTTTTCGACCTCTTTCAGGAGTTTTTCCAAGGCCTTCTTGTCCTCAAAATCGGTCTTCTTTTCCAAGCCGCTCTCCGCGAGCAAATCCACCAGTCCAGGTTCGCGCAGCCGGCGGCCCAACTTCGCCGCTGCAGCCTCGTACTCCTGAACGTTAAGAAGGAAGGTGGTAAGGCGCGCGCCTTCGAGATTGACGCCTTCTTTTGCCTTGACGACGTGGTCCTCGGTGGCGCGCTTCATTAACTCGCGGGCGAAGTCGCCCTCGTCGCGAATGTAGCGCTCGCTCTTGCCGCGCTTGACGCGATAGAGAGGCGGCTGGGCGATGTAAACGTGACCGCGCTCAATGAGCTCCTTCATGTGGCGGAAAAAGAAAGTGAGGAGAAGCGTGCGGATGTGCGAACCGTCGACGTCCGCGTCGGTCATGAGAATGACTTTGTGGTAGCGGAGCTTGCCGGCATCAAAGTCGTCTTTACCGATGCCCGTGCCGAGCGCCGTGATGATCGCGCGAATTTCCTCATGGCCTAACATCTTGTCGTAGCGCGCCTTTTCCACGTTGAGGATCTTGCCCTTCAGCGGAAGGATGGCCTGATATTTGCGATCGCGGCCCATTTTTGCCGAGCCGCCGGCGGATTCGCCCTCGACAACAAACAGTTCGCAGCGGGAAGGATCACGTTCCTGGCAATCCGCAAGCTTGCCGGGAAGACCGCTGGAATCCATGGCAGACTTGCGGCGGGTGAGTTCTCGGGCCTTGCGCGCGGCTTCGCGGGCGCGAGCGGCATCGATGCACTTGCCGATGATCCGGCGGGCGACGGTGGAGTGCTTGTCAAACCATTCGCCAAGCTTTTCGTTCACGAGTTGCTCGACATCGCCCTTGATATCGCTGTTGAGCTTGCCCTTGGTCTGGCCTTCGAACTGGGGTTGCGGCAGGCGTACGCTGACAACCGCGACGAGGCCTTCGCGGACGTCGTCTCCGGTGATGCTCACCTCGTCTTTTTGCTCTTTCAGCATGCCGTTGGCGGAAGCAAAGTTGTTGATGGAGCGAGTGAGCGCGGAGCGGAAACCGGAAAGATGCGTGCCGCCGTCGACGGTATTGATGGTGTTGGCGAAGGCGAAGACGTTTTCCCCGTAGGTGTCGTTGTACTGGAGAGCAATTTCGATTTCGACGTTACCCTTCTTGCCTTCCATGTAGATCGGCGAATCGTGGAGCGTGGTTTTGCCGCGGTTGAGATGCTTGACGAACTCGGCGATGCCGCCGGTGAAACGAAATTCGGTGGATTTTTCTGTACGCTCGTCGTTGAGCGTGATTTTCAGGCCTTTGTTCAGAAACGCGTATTCGCGGAGGCGGGTGGCGAGAGTGTCGTAACTGAACACTGTCTTTTCAAAGATGGTGGCATCGGGGTGGAACGTCACCTTGGTGCCGGTTTTGCGGGTCTTTCCAGTTTGCTTAAGCTTGCTGCTGGGCTTGCCCTTCTCGTAGGTCTGTTCCCAAACCGCGCCGTCGCGCTGAATCTCAAGTTCCAGCCAATCGGACAGAGCGTTGACGACCGAAACGCCGACGCCGTGCAGTCCGCCAGAAACTTTGTAAGTATCGCTGTCGAATTTTCCGCCAGCGTGAAGAACGGTAAGAACCACTTCGGCCGCGGGGCGCTTTTCCGTGGCGTGCATGTCAACAGGAATGCCGCGACCATTGTCCACAACCGTAACGGAGTCGTCGGCGTGAACCGTGACGTTTACTTCATCGGCGAAACCGGCCATGGCTTCGTCGACCGAGTTGTCCACCACTTCCCAAACGAGATGGTGAAGCCCCATTTCCCCAGTCGAGCCGATGTACATGGCGGGACGCAGACGGACCGCTTCGAGGCCGCCGAGCACCTTAATGGATTTCGCGTCGTACTGGTGACCGCCCTTGCCTGTCACGGTTTCCTTATCGCCCATGTCATCTCCTGATGCGCGTGGCTACAGCAATCCGATCATTCGAAAGTCCCCCGGCGCGCGACGGGTTTTTCCGACGGCAATGATGCAAAACTAATTTTCGTGAAGCCAGGAAAGGCGTGATGTTTGGCTATCCCCATTCGTCGCCTCACCCTTTGACCGCGATCTCGCTCGATATAGATCGAAGCTCGTAGGGTTCCTGCTTCATCCCGTCCCGCGCTCCGGGACGTGGCGAAGACTTATCTTCTCCAGGCAGTTAACCGGCCCCTGGCGCAGGGCTTTTTGTGGGTCAACCAAGCCTGGCGGACGTGTCGATCTGGAGGAAAAACTGCGAATCGACAACCCACTAATTCTACTGGAAAAACGGTATTTTCTCAAGGCGACAGGAAGGGGGTGTGGATAAATAACACTTTTGTTTTCTGGCTCTTACAAACGGATTGCGGGGCGTGATTATGGCCTTGCCAAAGCTCGTTGCGAGTCTGAAAACCGATCTGCCGTTTTGGCCGGATTGGCGTCTCGAGCCTCGGTTTGATGGTCCGAAAAACAGCTTGGAATCTGGCGTCGTCTTTCTTCTTGATTTTCCGGCGCAAGTCCTCGTTCGACACGATCAACCGGCGCAGGTGCGCGAACGCTCGCATGATCGCTATACCTCGGTACAGCGCGCGATCCGCGTCTACATTACCTAGGTCCCGCGTAGCGGATGGATTTGCTGGCGCACGAGAATTACAGGAACGATTTCGTGTTTTAGGAACCGGGGCATGGCGGACAAGGAGATAAGATTCCTATTCGGAATCTCAAACAACGACTAAATGATAGCGAACCGCAAAATAATTTAATGCTTTGGTAACCGACAGGCGCTCAGATGCGCATGGGCATGATGATGTAGCGATAGCGGTAGCTCTCGTCGGCAAGTGGCCGCATTTGACCGGCGGATTGTTCATCCTTGAGTTCAATGCTGATGGGTCCGTCGGCCGCAGCGGCAAGGAAATCGAGCATGTAACTCGAATTGAATCCGATAGAGATGGGGTCGCCTTTGTACTCTTTTTCGAGGGATTCTTTCGCTTCTCCGTATTCGGGGCTGGATGCCGAGATCTCGACACCTTCGGTAGAAACGGCCAGCTTTACAGCGTGAGAGCGCTGGTCTGCAAGCTGTGAGACGCGACGCACGGCATCGCTCAGCTCGGCCCGCTCCAGAACAACGGTTTTGCTGTTTTCGCGTGGCAGAACCGCTTCATAGTTGGGAAATTGTCCGGTGAGAATTCGGGAAATTAGTAGGCGGTGGTTCACCTGGAAAAAAAGATGGCTTTCGTCCTTGGCGAATTCCATCTGTGCATCCGAACCGGCCGTGGCGGAAAGCTTTTCGACTTCATCCATCGCTTTCTTGGGGATCAGAACACGAATTTCGCCGTTCAGGCCGGCAAGCTTTTGATCCGTTTCCGCAAGCGCCAGGCGATGGCCATCGGTGGCTACCATTGCGATCGTGTCCGGCTTGAGGATCAACAAGCCGCCGTTAAGGGTATAACGGGACTCTTCCATGGAGATAGCAAATTTCGTCTTGGCGATAAGGCTTTCGAGGACCGCCGCAGGGATCTTCACCAGTGTATGTGGCATCGCCGGAAGGGCGGGGAAGTTCTCCTTGGCCATTCCGACCATTTTGTATTTCTTTTTCTCGCTTACAATCTCGACCCAGTGATTGTCCAGCAGCTTGAACTTGATCTCGCCCTCAGGGAGGAGGCGGACGAGTTCCAATAATTTCTTGGCCGGAATCGTGCCGGCCCCTTCTTTCTTGACTTTGGCTTCACAGGAGGTGCGAACGCTGAGCTCGAGGTCGGTGGCGGTGATCGCCAACCGATTGGCCTTCGCCTCCACCAATAAGTTCGAAAGAATGGGGATAGTCGTTTTGCGCTCCACCACACCTTGAGTCGTCGTCAGTTCATTAAGCAGCGCGGATTTCGTTACGCTGAATTCCATCGATTGGGTTTCCTCGCGGACGGTGCCGGTTGCGGACATGGTTTCTCCGTTACAGAAGTACCGCTAGCGTACTGTACTCGTTTTTTCGCCAAGTATAAAGGGTAGCGACCAGAAATAGGCTGTGGAAATGGGGGATGCTGAGGAATTTTTTGCGACCGTCGAAAGACAGCGTTGATCGGTGATTTCCACACCAATACCAATCCTCACAAATTTCAAAAGGCTTTTTCTTACTTAGAAAAATCTAGTCTTCTTGTTGTGATGAGCACTGTGCATTCGTGGAAAAGTCCCAGGCGTGAATGCCTGCCTACATTTTTGCAGGTGGGTATGCAGTGGAATTTTCTGCGGTCGCTCGGAAAAGTGGTGATTTTTTCAAAACACACGCAGCTCTTCAAAAGATCTTCACAAATCATCCGCACCATTCCCACTTGATCCGCACATGATCTCCACAACCGGTTTGAAATTAAGAACGGGCCGTATCGACTGCAACGGACTGTCGTGGCGAATCGACATAGGTAGGTGGTCGCCCACCTTCCCCGTCACACCTCCGTCCGAACCGGTCGCGTATACGGCGGTTCGGCGGATTTAGCTACTTCTTGTCGAACAATCGCGGAATCCCGGGTGAGGCGAAGTAGGCAGCGGGCAGGGCGAAGTGCAGACCGGAGATTTGGCAAGCCGCCAGGGCCCGGAGCACTTCCCGCTGTAGCAGCGAGGTCTCGGTTCACGCCCCGTTGGGTAAGCTTCGCGAATCGTTACCGTTCGACGCTGCCACGGCTTAGACAGAAACGCCTGGAGGTGTCTCCGCAGCCAGTACACAAAAACCCGCAAAGATCTTTGCGGGGCCTACGAAACAATGGAGTAGTCAAAAAATCAACTACTGGAGCGCGTCCATGAGGCGGGTGATCGTGCGATTCAGTTCCTTGTCGGAGCGACGCAGTTCTTCGATCTTGTTGATGGAATGCAGGACAGTTGTGTGATGCTTGCCGCCGAATTGGCGGCCGATTTCCGGGAGCGATGCGGTTGTAAGCTGCTTGACGATGTACATGGCGACTTGGCGAGGGAAGGCAATGGCGCGGGTGTTGCTGCGCATCTTAAGATCTTGTTCGCGCAGATTAAAGTGCTCACTCACGCGCTTCTGGATGAGATCAATGGTGACGCGCTTTTCCTGAGACGCAATTATGTTGCGAAGAACCTGTTGGGCAGTGGCTAGTGAGATGGCAGTGCCGGTCAGCGAAGCGTAGGCCATCAAGCGGGTCAAAGCGCCTTCAAGCTCGCGAACGTTCGATTTAATGGCGCGCGCGATGTACTCGGCAACTTCATCCGGAAGATGGAAGCGATCGTTCTCCGCTTTTTTCTGCAGAATGGCGATCTTGGTTTCGAGATCGGGCGGCTGGATATCGGCGATCAGGCCCCATTCGAAACGGGAACGCAAGCGCTCTTCAATCGAGTTGATATCTTTCGGGAGGCAGTCCGAAGAGATCACAATCTGCTTCTGTTGCTCGTAAAGAGCATTGAAGGTGTGAAAGAACTCTTCCTGGGTGCGCTCTTTGCCGGCGATAAATTGGATGTCATCCACCAACAGAACATCCACAGTGTGGAAACGATCGCGGAAGCTGATCATGCGATCGAAGCGCAGGGAGTTGATGACTTCAATCGTGAACTTTTCCGCGCTTACGTAGCTGAGCCGCATGGCCGGATTGCGCTTCTTGATCGTGTGGCCGATGGCATGCATCAGGTGAGTCTTGCCCATTCCCACACCGCCGTACAGGAAAAGCGGGTTGTAAGCTTTCGAAGGCTGCTCGGCGACGGCGCGAGAAGCAGCGTGCGCAAACTCGTTGGACTTCCCCACAACGAAGGTATCGAAGGTGTAGCGATTGTTCAGTTGGTGATCGCTGCTTTCGAAATCGAGTTTGGACTGCTTGATCGCGGAAGTAGCCGGGGCAGCTTGCACCTGCTCCTCTTCGGTGCAGACGTATTGCACCTTCATGTTCGGCGTGCCCATCTGGTGGAACACGGCCTTGATGATTTCGCCGTAAGTGCGCGTCAGCACCTGACGGAAGACAGCGCTCGGAATCTGCACAAATAGCGTGTCGCCTTCCTGGCGGCTCAGACGCGTAGGTTGAAACCAGGTGGAGTAGGTGTTGATGCTTACTCTGGACTTGATCAGATCTAGAAACTTATCCCAGACGTTGAGTGTTGCGGATTCACGGCCAAGTTGGGTAGCAGTCGTCATCTTTATGTAAACAAAGCACTATATTTCCACAGGTGTGCAAAAACCTGTGGAAAGAGGATTTAGCCCTAAAGCGTCACGCCTTGGAGTTCTTGCCCGCGCAGGAACGAAATGTTTTGTGCCCCTGTGGTTCCGCGCAGCCCAATCAGATTTGCAGGACCACGTTCCACTGCTTCAAAACTGGATGGATTCTCGCGCACTGTCAGCGGCGGAGCAAGCGAAAAGTGCGCCAAGACCAGTACCAACGTTCACATGGCATTCACAACTTTTCCACAAGCACGGAAAATGTGCAAGTGGGTCAAAAATTCGGCGAAAACACAGGAATTTGAAGAAAGAGAAAAACATTTTTGAACGAACTGCACTGAAACAGTGCAATTGAGGCTGAGGAAAACTCAGGTAAATTTTTAGTGTTTTCGATCCGGACGGTGAAACTCGTAGACGCCAAGCGGATCTCCACCGATCAGAAGCCGCTCTTCCTCTACAAGAATGACTGTAGCGTCGAGCGGCGAACCCTTGGGCGTGTAGATCTGATATTCGGAGCGGCGGACGCCGTCTTTGTCAAAATGCACCAGGGTGTTGTGTAAACCCATCCAGATATCTCCGCTAACCGGGTCTACTCCGAACGAGGTGAGAATCGGATGAAACACCGGCGGCTCCCCTTTCGCCTCCTGCCGTTCTATGGCTTTCCGTGTTGTCGACGCTTCCGGATAAGCGTCGACCCCAGTGAAGACAAAATCCTGGATGGCGTTGCCGTAGCGGTCATATTGGCGGACCAGCGGTTCCGGCATATATGTAAAACCGTAGTAGATGCGGCCTTGCGGATCAGCAGCGACGCGACCCACATTCAGGTAGCGGTCGATGTCGGCGCGGGACGAGAGCGATTCAACATCCCCAAATTCCCGTGAGACCTTGCCATCTGCCCCGTACACTGTTACGTGGTGAACCTGGTCCCGCGTGGACACGGCCACTTCGCCTCCCGGCAGTACCGCCAACGAGAGCAGCGAGCTGACCGGAAAAGAGCGCAACTGCGTGCCGTCTGGCGCAAACTCGTTGACCAGGTTATAGCCGGTATCGGCGACGTAGACGTTCCCTTGGGCGTCTACGTCACAATCTTCCCCAAAGGCGATTGCCGAACGGCCAGCTTTGTTTGCAACCGGAGCCGGTGGCGGTGCGCCAATAATAGAGATTCCCTTGCCTTTGCCGTCGAAAATCGCCAGGCCAACCGCAGGCGAAGCCAGAACGTAGTAGTTTCCGTTGGCGCTCCGACGAAGCGCGCGAAGCCCGGGGCCGATGCTCGGGAAAACGCGGCGGCTGGCCATCAGATCATCGTCAATCTCTGATCCGCCGGCCCAAAGTGCTCGGGCAACGGGCAGGCACACAGCGGCCACCGTCAAAATCCAGGTGATTTTACGCATGGTCTCTCAGATTACACCGGCAAGCTGGCGGTTGCTTGTCGCCTAGTCGGCGCGGAGGCGAAGCCGGCCGATAGACTTAGCCCGCAGGCGTCCGGCGTGGTTGCGGGGCCCGGAATCGTCGGCTTCGATGACAACAGCGTTCATCTGGACGTCTCCGGTGGCGACTTCAAAGCGAGTAGGCAGGCCATCGATGAATTTCTTGATAATCGCCGCGCGATCCATGCCGATGATCCCTTCGTGCGGTCCGGTCATCCCGACGTCCGTAATATAAGCCGTGCCTTCCGGGAGCACGCGTTCATCGGCAGTGGGTACATGGGTATGCGTACCAACGACCGCAGAGACACGCCCGTCAAGGTACCAGCCGAAGGCGATCTTCTCGCTGGTGGTCTCGGCATGAATGTCCACAAGAACGAAAGCCACATCGGACGGCAGCTTAGCGAGTTCCGTGTCTGCCTTTTTGAAGGGGTCGTCGGTAGGTGCCAAGAACACACGGCCCTGGAGGTTCAATACGGCGTATTTCACACCATTCTTGGCCGTGCCCACAAAAAGACCGGATCCCGGGTTGCCCTCCGGGAAATTGGCGGGGCGAAGGAGCCGCGGTTCGTGCGGGATAAAATCGAAAATTTCGCGGCGGTCCCAACTGTGATTTCCGCCGGTGAGGACTTCGATTCCGGTTTGCAGCAACTCCTCCGCAATGCGCGGCGTAATGCCGAATCCTGCGGCGGAGTTTTCGCCGTTGGCGATGACCAAGTCGATGTGATTATGCTCAACTAGGTCGGCGAGGCGATCGCGAACGATTTGGCGGCCGGGAGATCCGACGATATCGCCGATGAAGAGAACTCGCATACGAAAGTGGTAAGTCCTAAGTTGTAAGTTCGTAGTTTCGGAGTGTCTTAAATTTAAAACGAAAAACTGATTACCAAAATTAGAAAGGAGCGGACTGCTCAGCCGTGGGAAACTAGGCCGTGAACCTCTGAAATAGGTGGGCGCCACGAGCCAACCATTAGGCTTTCCTGCCCCGTCCGCGAGTCCTTCTCGAACCCGCCGAAGGGACAGGCCGTGCGCACAAGCTGACTATCCGCAGCACCCCAGAGATTCGTTACGGTTCAAACGGCTTTCGCGTCCTCACCTGCTTCGAAGTACCGCTCCAGTGCATATTATCCCCCGAGCGCGGCCTGTCGTCCAACCGCGCCGGTAAAAGTCGCGGAACGTTTAGCTGACCCACGGAACAGGCGGAGAGTAAAATGGCGAACGCAACGATGACGAGGTGCATCATGCCAAGAAAGTGGCTCGTTCCTTTTGGTTTTCTAGTCTCTGTGCTCGCAGTTGCCTCGGCACAAACACACCTCGGCAAAGTCGACTTTCCAACGAGTTGTTCGGCCGAAGCGCAACCCGTGCTCGAGAAAGGCTTGGCGCTGCTGCATTCGTTTCAATATATGGAGGCGCGCCAAACGTTCGAAGAGGCTGAACGGCTGGACAAAAACTGCGCGATGGCTCATTGGGGCAAGGCGATGTCCTTCTATCAGCAGTTGTGGGATTTTCCCGATGAGAAGCACCTCAAGGAAGGCCACGCGGAGATCGAAACGGCGCAAAGGCTTCAGCCGCAAACGCCGCGCGAACAGGGATTCCTCGCTGCCGCCGCTGCTTTTTATCGGGACAACTCCAAGCTGAGCCACGTAGAGCGCGCCAAAGCGTATTCGGCGGCGATGGAAAAGTTGCGGCAGCAAATGCCGGATGACGTGGAAGTGGGTGCCTTCACCGCGTTGGCGCTTGTGGCGCTGGCAGAGCAGGACGTAGATAGCTTGAACAATCAAAAGAAAGCGATCGCTATCCTCAATCCGCTTTTCGAGAAATATCCAGATCATCCCGGAGTGGCGCACTATCTGATTCACGCCACGGATAGGCCGGAGCTGGCTCCCGAAGGATTGGCAGCCGCCCGTCGATACGCTGCCATCGCGCCCGATTCGCCGCACGCCCTGCACATGCCGTCGCACATTTTCGCGCGCTTGGGGCTGTGGCAGGATTCCATCGACTCAAACATCGCAGCCAGCGCCTCGGCGGCACGCGCGGCGGAACAGCACCAGGCGGAGGCGCACTACCAGACGCACGCCATGGACTATCTGAACTATTCCTATCTGCAAAGCGGCCAGGAAGCGAAAGCGCGGGACGTGATTGCGCACATGGACCACGTCGTTGGTGCGAACGATGACATGAAAGCGGAACACCGCGCATACCTTGCCGCGCGCACGGCCCTCGAGCTTCATCGATGGACCGAAGCGGCGAACTTGGCCATACCTGAAGTTCGCCAGGATCAGCAGGACAACACCTATTGGGCAAAGGCGATTGGCGAGGCGCGCAGCCGAGACCTCGCGGCCGCTGAAGCAGACGTGAAACAGCTCGCAAAGAGCGTCGAAGAGCGGGAGGCTCGCGCGCGTAAAGACGGCTATGAAGTTTCCAAGGAGAAAGCGACGGATCTGCGCGAAGCCGAGGCTTGGCTCGCGTACACGCAAGGAAAAACCGAGCAAGCGCTCGAGGAGCTACGAGCCGCCGTCGATTACCAGGAGAAAAATGGCGGTGAATCGGTCATCATTCCCGCCCGCGAAATGCGGGCGGACATGCTGATGGAATTGAAGCGGTCTTTTGACGCGCTCGCCGAGTATGAGATCGTGCTAAAGAACGCGCCGAACCGGTTTGATGCGTTACTCGGTGCGGGACGCGCCGCGCAAGCCTCTGGTGACACCGATCGAGCCCAGTCGTTTTATGTAAAACTAACGGAGTTGTGCCCCGCCGAAGCCGACCGACCGGAGTTGGTGGAGGCGAAGACGGTTTTGGCGAAGAAATAGGCGGGGGGCTCTGGAGGCTCAATGAAAAGAATCGCGGTGGTTGGCATTTCCTTGTTCCTGGGTTGCATCGCTTTGCATGCGCAGACCGCTCCTGCGTCACAGAATCCTCCAGCGAAGAGCGCGCCGTCCTCGGCCAACCAAGGTGCAGAGAAGATGCCCAGCCCCGCGAAGCAAGCGGACATTCGCAAACTGCTGGAGTTGACCGGCGCCACTACGACCATGGAATTAACCATGCAGAACATGGAAAAGAGCATCAAGCCGATGCTCGCGAATTCCTTGCCGCCGGGAGATTACCGCGAAACACTGGTCAACCTGTTCTTCGAGAAATTTCACTCCAAGATGGATGTACAAAAACTCGTCGAACTGGCGGTGCCGCTTTACGACAAGTATTACACCGACGAGGACATCAAAGGTCTAATCCGGTTCTACCAGACGCCGCTTGGCCAAAAAACGGTGAAGGCCCTTCCGAGCCTGATGGGAGAATTGACGGAAGCTGGTCAGAAGATGGGACAGGACTTCGCCCGGCAGAGCATGCTTGAGGTCATGGCGGAGCACCCCGAACTCGAAAAGGCCCTGGAAGACGCTCAAAAGTAGACCGCTAACTAATCCTCGCCTTTGAGTTTTTCCCCATCGGTCACTAACGCCGAAGATCGCATCTTACCTTGGGGAACTTTTCGGCCTCTCGCGGCATTACCAGTATGAAGGGGTAGTTGTCGATGCAAGGAACACTGCCGGTGTTCGTTCTAAAGCCGAAGCCGAAAACCAAAGCGCCATGAACGATACCACGCCGAAGGCGAATTTAGGGAAGCAAACGCCCCCGGAAAGCGATGAGCGGTTGATGCAGGCCTGCTCCCAGGGCTCGGCGGAGGCGTTCAGCGAACTGTTCGCCCGCTATAAACAACCGCTGTTTGGATTTTTCCGCCGGCGCGTGGCCGATCCCGCGCAGGCGGAGGAATTAACACAGGAAACCTTTCTGGCGGTGCTTCGCGGAGCGCCACACTACGAACCGCGAGCCTTGTTTCGAACGTATTTGTACGCGATCGGGTTCAAGATTTTGCGTGGGTACTGCCGGAAGGTAGCGCTGCGGGCCGCTTTTTGGGGAGAGCGGACAGGCAGTTTGGAGCCCGCGGGCCACGACGGTACGGACGCGTCGATGTTGCTACGGGAAGCGGTAGGAAAACTCGAACGCACAGACCGGGAAATCCTGCTACTAAGAGAATTTGAGGAATTGACTTACGCAGAGATCTCGGAATTGCTCCATCTACCTCTGAATACGGTTAGATCGCGCCTCTTCCGGGCGCGCTTAGCGTTGCGGAAGCTGCTGGAAGAGCCAGCGCCCGTGATTGGTTTAGGAAAACTGGCGGAGTTCGAAGGATAGACATGGATACGCGCACACATCCCATGACGCAAGAAGAAGTGATGGCTTTGTTCGACCATGAGTTGCCCGCGGAGCGCAAAGAGTTTGTGTCTTCGCATTTGGATCAATGCCCCGAATGCGACGCGCTTACCAGTCAGTTCGGCGCGGTGTCCGCGGCACTTTCGCGGTGGGGCGTCGAACCCCTCCCTGGAGAGCTGACGAAGCGCATTATGGAATCGGCGGCGAAGACTCGCTCGGGCGTGAAGGTTAGAGCGCCAAGCATATTCATCCGCGCCGGCCTTTGGGGCGGAAAGCGCTGGGCGCTTGGAGGCGGGATCGCAATCGCGACTTTGCTATTTCTGGTCGCAATATCTGTGCCGTCGTGGCACCGTTCCCAGGATTCGACAAGCAAAGCCCGGATGATTGCGCAACACAGGATCAGCGTCGACGACGCCGCCGTCAGGGAGGGTGTCATCGGCGGGGCGTCTAAGCAATCGGAACCGCTGTCCACACCTTCTCGCGTCGTGGATTCGAATGGTCTCCTGCATGGTCTTGGAGATCACGCTCAAAACACGATTTCCGTGGATGGGCCACTGGCGACTGAGGAGCCGAGCGAGTTCACCTCTGGCCCGATGATTGCGCGGACGGCGTCGCTATCGATCGTCGTCAAAGATTTTGTAGTAGCGCGAGCGACGCTCGATGCGATTCTGGTGCGGCATCATGCCTACGCCGCGGAATTGACGGTAAACACAGCGGAAGGCTCGGCACGGACGCTGCAAGCATCATTGCGCGTGCCGGCCTCCGAACTGCAGTCCGCGTTGAGCGAACTGAAATCACTCGGACGGGTGGAAAATGAAACACAATCGGGGGAGGAAGTAACACAGCAGCACGCCGACTTGGTTGCGCGACTAAAGAATTCCCGCGAAACCGAACAGCGCTTGCAGGCCATCCTACAAGAGCGTACCGGGAAGATCACGGACGTTCTGCAGGTGGAGCAGGAAATTGCACGGGTGCGCGGCGAAATCGAGCAGATGGAGGCGGAGCAGAAAGGGTTGGAACACCGCGTGAGCTATGTGACAGTGAGCCTGAATCTGGCCGACGTGTTCCAGGCGCAACTAACAACTCCTTCTCCGTCGATAGGGACGCGGTTTCACAATGGTTTTGTGGCCGGTGTGCACAACGCCTCGGAGGCCGTGCTGGGCATCGCGCTGTTTTTCATGGAGTACGGCCCTACGGTCCTGGTTTTGCTGCTCATCCTTGGCTTTCCAGGCCTGTTCTTGTTGCGTCGCTATCGCCGTTCACTCACCACCGCATAGCGGGAACCGAGCTTTGTGGCGCGGACTACGGCGCTTATCCCCGTCCCAGGCTTCGCAAAACCACGAGCGAAGCGAATCAGACACGGCTCACGGTACAATGGCACGGCATCGCGAGGAGAGAGATTCATGAACTATCGCCGGTTTGGGCGGACGGGCTGGAGAGTGAGCGAGATTGGCTACGGGATGTGGGGACTGGCCGGGTGGAGCGGTTCGGACGAGCGGGAAACGATGCGCTCCTTGGACCGGGCCATCGAGCTGGGCGGCAATTTCTTTGATACCGCGTGGGCGTACGGCGACGGGAAGAGCGAGCAGATTCTGGCGAAGATTCTGAAGGAACACAAGAACGATCCGGCGGCCGGCGGACCGGATAAGCATTTGTACGTGGCCACCAAGATTCCACCGCAAAACCGGCGCTGGCCAAGCACGCGCATGTTCACGCTGGACGATTGCTATCCGCCCGAGTACGTCGAGGAGTACATTGAAAAAAGTCTCAAGAACCTCGGCGTGGACACCATCGACCTGATGCAGTTTCACACCTGGGAAGATCGCTGGTTGAATGACGAGCGGCTGCCCAGGTCGATTGAAAAAATGAAGAAGAGCGGAAAGGTCCGGGCGTTTGGACCGAGCATGAACCGCTGGGAGCCCGCGAACGGAATCCGAGCGGTACTCGAAGGCTACGCGGATGCCGTTCAGGTGATTTACAACATCTTTGATCAGAATCCCGAAGACGCGTTGTTTCCCGTTTGCCGTATGAAAGAGGCTGCAGTGATTGCGCGCGTTCCGTTCGATGAGGGAACCCTGACGGGAACGCTGACACGGGATTCAACCTGGCCTGACGGCGATTGGCGGAACACCTATTTCGTTCCGGAGAACTTGAATGCAAGCATTGCTCACGCTGAATCTCTTCGGCCATTGATTCCAGCGGGGAGTACGATGCCGGAGATGGCGCTGCGTTTTATCCTGAGCAATCCGGACGTGAGCACCACCATTCCGGGCATGCGTAAGCTGAAGAACGTGGAGGCAAATTGCGCTGCCAGCGGGATGGGACCGCTTCCCGGGGACTTGCTCAAGAAATTGTGCATTCATCGCTGGGACCGCAATCCCACGTCGTGGTCGCAATAGGCGAATGGAACATGCCGCACAACATCAAAATACAAATATTCGGGCAGATGTTTCCGATTCAGGGAGACCTTGAAGAAAGCTACGTTCAGAAGCTGGCAGAATACGTAGACGAAAAAATGCGCGCCATAGCCGATATGACTCCGACGGTCGACACGCAGAAAGTGGCGATCCTGGCGGCGCTGGCGATTGCCGACGAACTGCACAGTTTGCGTAAGGAACGAGGTGAGCGTGAGGAATTGTTGAAGGAACAGGCGGAACGCTGCCTGACGCTGGTAGAACGAGCGCTGAAGCAGGCGGACTGACGCGCCGCTGCCCCAAGAAAGCACCGCGTGTCATCCTGGGACGAACCGACGATGTTCCTCGAAGGATCTGCCGAAGTTTGCGCTGAGATCCGTCGTTGCGATTCTAGCGCCAGGCAAGCAGGCAAAAGACCGGTTCTGAGTCATGAGGCGCGCAAGCTGGCACCGAGGTCCTGCGCAAGCGCTGCAATGATGCGGCTCGAAAAGTCATTGATCTGCGCGTCGGTGAACGTGGATTCCTTGCTCTGGAATGTGACGCGCACGAGCAAAGAGTACTTTCCGGCCGGGACATTCTTGCCGCGGAAAAGGTCGACGGCTTCGATCGAAGTGATTTCTGGAATGCCGAGCGATTCGATGGCCTTGGTGACGTCCGCAAAACTGACGCCATCGGCGAGAAACAACGAAAAGTCGCGCTCGACGCCGGGAAAACGCGGCAGCGGGTCGTAGCGGCGATTGTTCTTCACGCCGTAATACATGCAATAGAGCGGGCCAAGGGAAACCTCCGCAAGGTAGACATCCTGGCGGAATTTGAGTTTGTCGGCCACGCGCTTGGCCAGTTGACCGCCAACGCCCAAAGGTTGATTTCCTTCCTTGCCGAGATAAACGCTGCCACGTTTGGCCGCGTGCATCCAATCCGGGCCGCCGTTTTCCCAGCGCAAGCCTCCAGCCAGCGCGCCAATCGCATCGAGATCGCCCTTCAAGTCGCCGAAGCTATACTCGCGCGCGGAGTCGTAAAGCCCCTGCGCCCGCGCAATACCGGTGGCGCCAACAGTGAGCGCACGCGATTCAATAGGCTTGCCGTTCACGAAGCGATAGTGATGGCCAATCTCAAAGAGCCGCAGGTTGCGCTGGCCATGATTGAGATTCCACTCGATCGCGCCAGCCATAGTCACTAGGCCCGTTGACTTCAAGACGCCAGCTTCTTCGCTCAAAGGATTTGCAAGCTTGGCGGGCACCGCATCCGGCGGACGGAAGAGTTCGTTGCGTTCTTCGGCAACGTGCGGGATGGTCAGGATTTCGTGGTAGCCGAGGCCGATTAGGCGCTCGCGCAACCGCGTTTCTGCTTCCTGGTGCGGTAGGCGAGCCGCGCCCGAACGCGCCGCAGGCAAACGAGGCGGAAACTTGTCCATACCATGAACACGGGCGACTTCCTCAATGAGATCGATTTCGCGCTCCACGTCGGCGCGCCACGAAGGCTGCGTGCACTCCCACGCCGCGAGGAGCGAGTTCGCGGAGCCGCGATTCTGGTCGACGCGCACGGGAGCGAAGCCGAGCGAAGAAAGTATGGCTTCGAGGTGCTTGTCGGCAACGTCGGCGCCCATGATGCGCAAAAATTCAGCTCGCGTAATAGCGATTTTCTTGGGCGTGCGTTTTCCTGGGTAGACGTCGACCACGCCAGCCAGCGACTCTCCGCCCGCAAGCTGGATAATCAGCTCGGCAGCGCGGCGCGAGGCGAATTCGGCCATTTCGGGGTCCGCACCACGGCCAAACCGCGTGCTGGCTTCGGTGTGCAGCCTCAGCAAGCGCGCCGCTCGACGGATGGCGATGGGATCAAACCACGCACATTCGATCAGAACATTTTTTGTGGAGAACGAAATTTCCGTCTCGGCGCCGCCCATGATGCCGCCGATACCGACGGCGCGCGAGCCGTCGCCATCGCACACCATGCAAATGTTGGAGTCCAGGGTGCGATCGATTCCGTCGAGCGTCTTGATTTTTTCGTTTTGCCTGGCGCGGCGCACGACAATGCTATGTTCGCGAACCCGATCGTAATCAAAGGCGTGCAGCGGATGGCCCAGCTCTAGCATGACGTAGTTCGCAATGTCGACAACGTTGTTGATGCTGGCGGTGCCGGCGGCATCCAGTCGTTCCTTTAGCCAGGCGGGCGAAGGCTGAATTTTCACGCCACGAATGACGCGAGCAGTGAAGCGGCCGCACAATTCGGGGACAGCGATTTTGACGGTAATCGCGTCTGCGGCTTTTGCGGTAGAACTCTCCGCGGGCTTCGGCGAAATGCTTTTTATGGGAAGGCCATAAATCGCACCTACCTCCCGCGCGACGCCAAGCATCCCCAGGCAATCGGGGCGATTGGAAGTAAGTTCGGCATCGATGATTGCGCCGTGCGGGCCATTTTCGATGCTGGCTATGTTCGTGCCGGCGAGCGCGAGGCGGGACGCCACTTCTTCCGGCGAAGCGGTAACGTCCACGAACTCCTTCAGCCAGTTGTAGGAAACCTTCATGTGATGTTCCCGCCCAGCTTGCCGAAATAGACGCGCGCGAAGTATTCCATGCGAACGGCGCCGTTTTGCTGATAGGTGTCAAAGATCCTTCGGAGCTCCTCGATCATGGGAGCATAGTGAGGGTGATTTTCCGTGGGTGCATAGGAACTGCTGCGTAACCGCCCGCGTAGTCCCTCCCAGTCGAAATCCTGATGGTTCGACAAATCACGCGTTAGAAATGTGTGGGCGTCAAAAAATTTACGCATTTTCTCTACTTCGGGGTACGTATCTTTCACGGATTTATAGTCGCTTCCAAAGCGCACGAGCACATCTTCGTATTCCCGGGCAAACGGAGTTTCTTCCATCCGCCGATCCTGCCAAACGACGACTGCCCAGCCATCGGGCTTGAGGATGCGCCGGAACTCGCGCTGCGTCGCCGAAACATCGAACCAGTGAAACGCCTGGCCAACGGTCACAAGATCGACGGAGGTTTTGGGGAGAGTGGTGGCTTCGGCGGAACCATCGATGCTGGCGAAATTCGCGTACTCTCGAAGAGATCGTTCGCCGCCGGCGCGCATTTCGGCGTTGGGCTCGACTCCGTAAACACGATTGCCGTGATCGAGAAAGAGTCGGCTCAGCAGACCGGTGCCGGAGCCGATATCCGCGATGATGTGATCGGGTCGTAAGCCACATTCCGTGGTAAGCAGATTGACCAGCGCCAGCGGATAGCCAGGGCGGTAACGCGCGTAGTCCGACACGCGGTTCGAGAAGCGTTGTTTGGCATCAGCAAACATCATGATCGTCTACGAACCCTTCGATTCCTCAAAAGCCTATACTTCAAGCCCGGGCAATGGCGGAGCCCTTCGAGGCTCAGGAGGAACTGAAACTCCGACCCCCTACGGAAACTGTTTCAGGAAGCGCACATCGTTCTGGAAAAAGACTTGGATGTCGTCGATACCGTATTTGAGCATGGCCAGGCGATCGATGCCGATGCCGAAGGCAAAGCCGCTGACTTTTTTCGGATCGTAATGGACGAAGCCGTAGACGGCGGGATCGACCATGCCCGCTCCGAATAGCTCGATCCAGCCCGCGCCTTTGCACTTGCTGCACGCGCCACCGGTTTTCGCCGTGCCGCTACCGCCGCAGAAAATGCACGACGCATCGAATTCCACGGAAGGTTCGGTGAACGGGAAGTAGCTGGGGCGGAATCGCGTTTTGACGCTTTCGCCGAAAAATTGCTTCACGAAATAGTCTATGGTCCCGGTGAAATCGCAAAAAGTGATGTCCGAATCGACGGCCAGGCCTTCAATTTGGTGGAACATGAAGGAGTGTGTGGCGTCGGGATTGTCCCGCCGATAGACCTTGCCGGGAACAATGACGCGCACGGGTGGCCGGCGCTTTTCCATGGTATGGATTTGAACCGGCGAAGTGTGGGTGCGGAGAAGGAGCGGGCCCGGAGTGCCTTTCGGCAATTCGAGATAGAACGTGTCCATGTCATCGCGGACCGGGTGATGCTCGGGAATATTCAACGCCTCGAAGTTGTAGTAAGGCGTTTCGATTTCGGGCCCTTCGACGACAGAGAAACCGATGGAGAAGAAAATATCTTCGATTTCCTGGAAAACCTGGCGGATCAGATGATGCGTGCCAATGGGGCGGGTCACGCCGGGCAAGGAAAGGTCGATACGTTCCTTGGTGCTTGCAGCGGCTGCGGCGCCCGCTTCGACAAAGAGGCGGCGCTCTTCCATTTGGGTATCAACGTGAGCGCGCAACTCGTTCAGGGAAGCGCCGACGACGCGCTTGAGATCGGGAGCAGCGGGCTTCAGCCAGTTGTCGGTGACAAGGGTCAGAACGCCAGATTTTCGTCCGAGCCACGCATCACGGAGAGCCTTCGAGGAAGTTTCGTCAGTCACGTTGGAAGCGTCGGAGTCGAAACGAGCACGCAGTTCCGCGAATAAGGCATGAACCTCATCGACGGACGAAGTGCCGAGAGCCGCTAGGGTCTGGTTGTGTTTTGAGTCTGTCGACATGTCCTACAAAAGAGAATACAACGAGCATCGCCATTTGAAGCCTGAATGCGAGACAGAAGAGGGATTCCTCGCTCCCTAGACTCCGCTCGGAATGACGACTGCCGATCTGCATACTTCTTGCCGAGATGGGGCGCAGCAAGTGCTGCGCCCCTACGGCGGAAAACCTCACGCCTAGAGGCGTGAGTGCACCCTAGACCTTTTTTGCAGCAGGTTTGGGTGCGAAGGCCCTCGCTTTTTCCGCCAGGGCGGTGAAGCCTACGGCATCGCGCACGGCCATATCGGCGAGCACTTTGCGATCGACTTCGATGCCCGAAGCCTTCAGGCCATGAATGAGCTGGCCGTAGGTTAGTCCATTCTGGCGAGCGGCTGCGCCGACACGTTGAATCCACAAACGGCGATACTGTCGCTTCTTCACGCGGCGATCGCGTTTTGCGTAGCGATCCGCGCGGTTGGCGGCCTCTTGTGCGGACTGATAGAGCTTGCTCTTTGTGAGAAAAAAGCCCTTGGTCCTCTTGAGGTACTTCTTGCGCCGAGCCCGGCGCTTGGTGCCGCGTTTTACGCGTGGCATGGGTTTTCTCCTTCGTTTTCTCGTAACTCAGCGTTTTCGAGAGGAGGATTTCGCTAGTTGCCGCGAAAACCTCACGCCTGAAACGCGTGAGCTACAGTTTTTTCTGGAAACAAGACAGGTTGCGAGGACGCGCAGCGAAGCGCTTCCTGCAACGGGTTTGTTTCCGATGTGATTTGTTGTTGCAAGGATTTTTGTCCTTGCTCCAACTGCGCCGGCATAAAAGCCCGCTTGCGGCAGGCAAGCCAGCGCTACATGGGTGGGCCGAGGCTCGCACCCATGTGCCCCGCGAACGAGGCTTAACGGCCGGCAGGCACCCGTGTAGCACTGCCTGGCACGTTTCGTGCGGAACGATGTTCCGCGGTTTTTGTACGAACCCATAATTCAGTTCGTGCAAAATTCGAGTCTCGGCTGAATCATTACATTTTGCCGAGATGAGGCGCAGCCGTGCTGCGCCCCTACAAAGACCTAGGCTCCGTAGGGGAGCATCTGCCGCACGGCGGCGACGTCGCGATCACTCACCTTGGTTAGCTTTTTCAGCTTGCGCATGCGCTTGGCGGCCTTGGTGCCCAGCAAGTGGCGCTTGCCAGAGTGCATGCGCAGAATCTTGCCGTTAGCGGTGATCTTGAAGCGCTTTCTCGCGCCGCGATGCGTCTTGAGCTTCTTTTTGGGCTTCAGTGAATTGCGTGGCATTGCTCTAAATCCTCTCTCTACGAGCCGACCAACGCGGCTCTGAAAATTATCCTTGGATCAGGCGTTCGGTTGAGCCGAACTTCCAGGTCGCGGCGAAGGGCTGGTGCCCTTTTTCGGAGCCAACAGCGCTACCAGGACGTTGCCTTCCATGCGAGGCATGGTTTCGATCTGGCCGTGTTCGCCGATTTCGCCCAACAACCGAGTCATTTTAGCGCGTCCCACTTCCTGGTGAGCCATCTCGCGGCCACGATGAAAGATCATGGCGCGGACTTTGTGTCCTTCTCCGAGGAACCGGATGATCTGGTTCTTGCGAACCTGATAGTCGTGCTCGGCAGTCGCGGGGCGAAACTTTACTTCCTTGAGTTGCGAGCCACGGCTGCTCTTGCGCTGTTCATGGGCCTTTTTGTTCAGTTGATACTGGTATTTACCGTAATCGGTGATTTTGCAAACCGGCGGATCAGCCGTCGGCGAGATTTCCACCAGGTCCAATCCCCGCTCGCGCGCCAAGCGAAGCGCCTCGAACGGCTGCATGACACCCAACTGCCCGCCTTCTTCATCAATCACTCGAACTTCCCGAGCGCGTATCCTTTCATTGATACGGATACGGTCGGCCTGCCGGAAATTCCGTTCAGCGATAAATCCCCCTAAGAAAAAAAGGCACCCGGCAAGCCGGGTCACACCCCGTTTACACAGCGACCCCGGCCGCGTCTGGCGGCACGGGGCAGACCTCAAAGTATAGCACGCAGGCGGAAGGCGACAAGGGCGGAATGGCTTCAGGGCTTCAGGAACTGAGGTCCAGCTGACCCTTGGGCCCGGCCAATGTTGCGCGAATTTGCTGCTTGTCGGCTTTGACGACGGTTACATCAAGCGAGAGTAACGCGGCGGTCTTGTTCAGGGCTTCAGGCGTGGGGGTAGCCAGCTCAAAACGAACAATTCGAAGACCCCCGGGAGCATCCGATGAGGGATGCGGAGAATCGGCGCCCCACTCAATGAAGAAAGGTAGAAGCCCGGAAGCATCGTCCCGTAATTGGAGAATCTCCCATTGCAAGTGGCGCCCGTCGGGCCGCTTGCGCGAGCCGGGCGTCGGACCGTCGAACACAATCCCCTCTTTCCGCAGTTTCTCGGCGTACGGTGCCAGGGGCCCGGGATGTGCGGCCCAGCCCACCAGGCGTGGGCCGGAGAGTTTGTGGAGCGTCAGCGCCAAAGGATTACTCGAATCGGCTTGGTCCGGATCGGGCGCGATGATTTCCAGATAATGCCTTTCCCCAAGTGAGAGCAGCGCGTTGCATGTGCCCCGGCCGGGATGCACGCCGCCGAATGCCGCGTCGACGCCGGTGTGCTGCCGCAAAAGGGTGATGCCGGCGTCAAGCTCCGGACAGCCGAGGAGAATGTGATCGAGCATGGGTGCGACCTCCGCGTCTTTGCCGACAAAAAACGATGGCGCGCCTAGGACCGTTCCGGTTAGCGTGAGGAAAAACCGTCGCGAGAGTGGTTGCGCCAATCCGTTACCTCCGGCATGCGCATGAGGGACTATTGAATCGAACGCGAGTCGATTTCTTCTTTCAGGGAAGAGATCAGGTCAGAGATGGGGCGGCCGCCGAGGTCTCCTTTGCTGCGATGCCGCACGCTGACGGTGCCGGCTTCGGCTTCTTTCGGGCCGACGACCAGCATGTAGGGAATTTTTTGAAGTTGGGCGTCGCGGATTTTCGCGGGCAGCTTTTCGTTGCGATCGTCGAGATGCACGCGAATGCCGTGGTTCTTCAGAGTCTCGTGGATGCGCTTCGCATAGTCCGCCACTTTTTCGCTGACCGGGCAGATCTCGACCTGCGTGGGCGCGAGCCACAAAGGAAATGCGCCTGCATAGTGCTCGATCAAAATGCCGAAGAATCGCTCGACGGAACCCAAGAGCGCACGGTGGACCATCAAGGGTTGGTGGCGCGCGCCGTCGTCACCGACAAACTCCAGGCCAAAGCGCGCCGGCAGGTTGAAATCGAACTGGACGGTAGTGAGCTGCCAGGGACGCCCGATGGCGTCGATGAGCTTGACATCGATTTTCGGACCGTAGAACGCGCCTTCGCCTTCCATCTTTTTATAGGGAATGTTCATGCGCGCCAAAGTGCTGGCGAGAGAATCTGAGGCGTGTTGCCAGTCTTCAGGCTTCCCGGGGTAATTTTCCGGGTGCTTGGGATCCCAGTCCGAAAGCTCAACTTCGAATTTGTCGAAACCGAAATTTTTCATGACCGCGTAGGCGAAATCGATGCAGGCTTCCACTTCGGCTTCGACCTGGCTGGGCGTACAGAAAATGTGGGCGTCGTCCTGCGTAAAACCGCGGACACGCAGCAGGCCGTGCAAAACGCCGCTGCGTTCGTAGCGGTAAACTGTGCCAAGCTCGGCAAGGCGTACGGGAAGATCGCGGTAGCTGCGTAGCTTGGACTTGTAAATCAGAATGTGTCCCGGGCAATTCATGGGCTTGAGCTGGTAATCGGCCTTTTCCACTTCCACCGGGCTGAACATGTTCTCCCTGTAGAAATCGGCGTGACCGGAGGTCTTCCAAAGGTCCAAACGCATGATGTGCGGCGTAAAGACCAGGTCATACCCACGCTTCAGGAGTTCGTCGCGAAGCCAGTTTTCGATGAGCGTACGAATCAAGCCGCCCTTGGGATGCCAGAAGATCAGGCCAGGACCGGCTTGCTCCTGAATGCTGAACAAATCCAGTTCCGAGCCGAGGCGGCGGTGATCACGGCGCTTGGCTTCCTCCAGACGGTGGAGATATGCATCGAGCTCCTTCTGGGTGAAAAAGGCGGCAGCATAAATACGTTGCAACTGCGGATTGCCTTCTTGGCCCTTCCAGTAAGCACCGGCCACATTCATGATTTTGAAAGCCTGAATCCGCTTGGTGGACGGAATGTGCGGACCGCGGCAGAAATCGATGAACTTGCCGGTGGTGTAAAACGACACCATGGGCTCGTCGGCTTTTTCTTCGACGAGTTCACATTTGAAGAGCTGGTGGGAGTCTCTGTACAGCTTGAGAGCTTCGTCTTTCGGCATCAGCTTGCGCTCGTTCGGCAAATCCTTGGCAGCAAGCTCGTGCATTTTCCTTTCGATTTTCTCGAGATCTTCGGGAGTGAAAGGTTCTTCGCGCAGGAATTCGTAAAAAAAGCCGTTTTCGACGGGCGGGCCGATCCCGAGTTTTACGTTGGGATAGAGCTCCATAACGGCAGCGGCCAGAAGATGCGCGGCGGAGTGACGAAAGACATAAAGCGCGTCGGGATCCCTTTCGGTGAGTATCTGGAGCGAAACGTCTTGCTCAATGGGGCGGCGAAGATCGTACAGCAAGCTGCCGTCTTCCGCTGGATCCACCGAGTTTGAGAAAATGCCGGTCTTTTGGGCGGAACCATTGCCGTTGGCTGCACGGACTTTTGCCACGAGCGCGGCGTCCGCGAGGCGCGGTGAGATGGACTTAGCGACTTCCAGGGGAGTGGTGCCCTTCGGAAGATCTTTCACGCTGCCGTCCGGGAGAGTAATGTGGATCTGATCCATGGTCGCAGTCCTTACCGGCAAAATCCTGCTGGGGATTTAACTAGTTAGAGTATAGGTGGGTCACGACAGGGTCAAGGCGGGCGTCATTCATAGCAACACAACTCCCGGCAGATCGGCAAAGTGCTTGTGCCGCTGTCATAGATGATCGCGTCCACCATGGCAAGCTTGTGTGTGACACGAAGTTCCGCGCTCTTAGCCGCAAAGAGTTCATCGGAACGGGACCACAGTTTTTCTGAGCGCGTCGGAATAAAAGGCGACAACTTGGAATTTGGGAGAGACCTTTACGGTAGCCATCACCGTGGCCGCTAGGAATTGTATCGACCGCAGGATTGCAGTATCGATGAAAACTGCGCATTTCTCGCGAGAAACGCTACAATCACTCCTTTAAATTCGGGCACCAAAATCGGGCCGGGGGATTTGGATGAGTTCCATTTTGAAAACCGTACTGCTTCTGTTCGTCACCTTGATAGTGGCTGGCACCCTGTTGGGTCAAGCTCCGCAAAAAGTAAACCCAGCGGACGACCGTTACAAAGTGGACATTTTGGTGGTGGTGGCGCACCCGGACGACGAGGCGTTCTTCACGCCTTACGTAGCGCGCGCGATTTATGACATGCACAAACGCGTGGCGGTGATTTTCAGCACGCACGGCGGAAGCGGTGTGAACCGGTTCACGCGCGAACGCGGTCCTGCGATGGCGAATGAACGGGAGATCGAGGCCCGCGATGCCTGTGCGAAACTGAACATTTCCAATGTGTGGTTTTTGGATGGAAGAGATACTGCTTCACAGGATTTGCTGGATTCCTTCTCCAACTGGGGACACGGCGCGAACCTGGAAAGGCTCGTTGGGCTGATACGGTTGACGCGGCCGGAAGTGATCTTCACCCATTTTCCTGGAATATTCATCGGCGAAAACCACGGCGACCATCAAGCCACCGGCGTGCTCGTGACCGAGGCATTCGATTTAGCAGGCGATCCGCTGGTTTTTCCTTCGCAACTTGCGGGAGACACGAAACATTACGAGAACTATCTTTCGAATCTGCAACCTTGGCAAGCAAAGAAGATTTATTTCGGCAGCGACGCGGAGGACAACAAGCAATTCGACGGCAGCGGACCGACGTACTCTGTGCGAGAGATTTCCCCTTCCCAGAAAAAACCGTACTGGCGGCTGGCCCTGGATTCGGCCATGGCGCACCGGACCCAATTCCCGGATGATATCGCTCGACTATCCAAAATGAGCGACGCCGAGCTCGAAAAAATGATGAACGATCCGAATTCCGCGTGGTGGTCGGAGCCTTCCACGCTGATTTTTGGGAAGTCCGTGGTCGGCGGCCAGTCCACCGACGACGTGTTTGCCCATGTTGATGAAAAACCGCTGAAAGAGGCGCTATTCCACGGTGGGGCTTTGAATGGCCAGGAACCGTCGCAACCGCTACCGCGAATCGAGTTGGGAGGCCCGTGGCAGTTCTACGCGGAGTTTTATCTAGTGCACGGATTGAGACATCTCCCGCTTGCGAAGGAGGCGGAGATCGGCGTGAAGGCCGGGACGACGCTGGTCATTCCGATTGTAGTTCTTCACGACTCGGCGAAGACCTTGCCGATTACGTTTACGGTGAACCTGCCCGAGGGATGGAAACTCACTCATGGCGGAGGTCAGTTCGTGTTGCCAGCGGAGGCGTCAACATCACTCCCTTTACTGATTGAGACACCTATATTGTCTGCGGAACAGTTGAAAAAGACTGTGGCCCAGGAAGTGACGGTTCGCGCCGAGGCGGCAGGACAAGCGGCCGGCGAAGTGAAGCTGCGTGTGCTGCTCAAGCTTAACGCGTTACCGGAATAGCAAATCTCACAAAATTGGAAGAGCCACAAGCTTCGCCCTGCGGCTACCAGCGCGATGTCGGGCGCATGCCACCGGCTACTTTTTGGCACGTGCCGCTTCCATTTGTTCCCAGACGGCATCCGGGAGCATGGCGAGATCATTGAATTCGCCGGCGCCGCGTAGCCATTGGCCGCCGTCGATTACCACACATTCTCCGTTGATGTATTCGGCCATGTCGCTCAACAGAAATGCCGCGAGATTGACGAGTTCCGCGTGGTTGCCGAAACGCTTCATGGGATGTTTGTTGATTGCGTGTTCTTCGAATTGCTTTGAGGGCATCAAGCGGGACCACGCGCCTTCCGTCGGAAATGGGCCAGGCGCGATGGCGTTGACACGGATGTGATATTTCGCCCACTCGACAGCGAGGGACGTCGTGAGCGCAAGTACGCCAGCCTTGGCGCACGCCGAGGGCACCACGTAGCCGGAGCCAGAATTCGCAGCCGCGTAGGTGGTGGTGACGTTCAAGATATTGCCGCCCAACTTTTTGGCGATACGGCGCTTGGCGAAGGCCTGAGTGCAATGAAATGTGCCGTTCAACACAATGCCGACGACGGCGTTGAACGCGTTGGGAGACAGTTTCTCCGTGCGCGCCATGAAATTTCCGGCCGCGTTGTTGACCAGCGAATCGATCCCACCAAAGTGTTGGTCTGCAGCGGCAAACGCGGATTCGACGGAGGTGAATTCCCGAACATCGCACGTGGCGAACGCCGCGGAGCCGCCGAGACGACGAATTTCCGAGCACGTTTCCTTTAGCGGTTCTTCGCGGCGCCCAATGAGGAACATGCGGGCGCCTAGCTTGGCGAACGCGATCGCCATGGAACGGCCAAGGCCGCTGCCGCCTCCGGTAAGGAAAATTGCGCGTCCCTTCAGAAGATCGGATTGGAACATCGGGCCTCCTGTGCGCAGGGAGGAATTGTAACAGGGCGAGACCGATCGGCCCGCTTCAGAACGCGGACCGGACAAAGATTCAACACGGGGCGCTTCAGTTGGCGGGTGCTATGGTTGCTGGGATCGGGCGGCCCAGGGCCTTGGCGTATTCCGTGTCATAGACTGCATTGCCGGGAAATTCTTCCGTCAATTCCTTCAGATTTTTCTGCGCCAAGACGTCTTTCTTTTCGCGCCGCGCGGAGAGAGCGAGAAGAATCTGGGCGAACGGCTTCAGGTAGCGACCGTCGTCCGCGGTTTTCTGCACCTCGGACATGCCGAGTTCCTTATCCCCATGGACTCCGCCGAACCACAACACGAAACGGGCGGAGGAGGAAAGCGAACCAATCACGTAGTAAGCGACTCCGGGCGCGACATAGGCATCGTAGGCGTCGGGGTGATCGCGGAGGAGCAACGCCGCATTGGCGTTGGCCTCTTTCAGATGTTTCAAGGCGTCAAGGTGTTTTTTGAGGAGCATGCTGTCGGCATCGGACTGCATGCCGGAGCAAAGCGTCAGCGCATAGAGTGCTTCGGGGTCGCGCGGCCGACTCTTCAAATGGCGCGTGGCAATGATTCTGGCCTTTCCGCAGGAGTCTTCAAAGTTCTTAACGCGGGCAGGGTTCGGAGTACCAGTGATGCCGCCGAGGAACCGCTTGTCGTCCAGGAAGTACTCGCTTGTCAAAATGTGTTGGAGAAAGAACTCCTCGAAGAGATAGGTGGCGGCGACAGAGACCTGGCCAAATGGCTCCTCGGGATTCTGCTCCGCCCAAGTCTCGAAGACCTCACGCGCGGGAAGAAACTGCTGTTCGTAGAGAAGGCGATATCCCTTTTCGAGCTCAGGGTCGGATGAGAACGCCGGACCCGGCGATTGAGCGGAAGCCGGTTGGTACAGGCTGAGAGCCAAGGCTGCGACGACGGCGAGCCGCAGGTACGATGCAAAACGCATGATTCACCTAGTCTAAAAGAGTCCGGGAAGGAAACGGGGCTTCCCGTACATGGCCTCCCGGTAGCGCGCATCCGAAAACAGGACGCGCTCTTCGGTGTTGATTCGGCGCGAAAGAACAAGTGCATGAGCGGCGGTGCCAATGCCGGCGGTAATCCACGCACAATGCATGAGCGGAAGAGCCAGCATTTCGACAAAAACGGCGGCGTAATTCGGGTGACGGACGTAACGGAAAGGACCGCTGGTGATCACTCCCATACCGGTGGAGTTCATGACTTCGACGTTCCAATGTTCACCGAGTGTCCGAATGACCCACCAGCGAACCACGTTGGCAGCAAGAAAGAGAACCAAGCAGATCGCCGCGAAGACCGGATAGAATGGGCGATGTAGAAACACAACTTCGAGCGCGGCGCCGATCAAAACGCCGGTGTGAAGTAACACCATGGTGCGAAAGATGGGATCGACAACCTTCGAAGCGCCATGGGCAACCATCTCGCGCTGGTGGCGTTTGGAAATCTGTAGTTCGTAAAGGCGCAGGAGGGCTACGACAAAGACAAGGCCCAGGTAAGCTTTGACGCTTAATTCCATTGCAGCAACAGAAACTCCGCGCTGAAGCCCGGACCGAAGGCGGCAGCCATCGCGTGTTCGCCGGCCTTGAGGGGGCGCTTTTCGAGCCACTCTTGAAGAATAAAGAGAATGGTGGCGCTGGAAAGGTTGCCGACGTTGGCGAGGATATCCCAGGAAGGCTGCGTATCGCACTTGCAAAGGCCTAGCTGCTGCTCGACATTTCCAAGTAGGCGCGCGCCGCCGGGATGAAGAATCCAGCCCTTGATGTCCTGACGGGTTTTGCCATGCCGCTCAAGGAATCCGTAGACCAGGCCTTTGATTTCTGCGCCGATCATTTCAGGGACATCTTTCGCCAGCAGGATGTGAAAACCCGAATCGCGCAGGTCGAAACCCATGGCTCCCAGTGAATCGGGGAACGTATACGTCTCTGTAACAAGAACACGGGGCCCTGGCTGGTCCTTTCCCGTGACCACAACGGCCGCGGCGCCGTCGCCGAACAGGATGGACGAAATCAGATTCGCTTGGGAAATATCCTTGCGTTGGAAGGTAAGCGACGGCAACTCGACCGCGATAATCAACACATTCGCTTCGGGATAAGACTTGATGTAGTCCGCGGCGCGGGAGATGGCCATGGCCCCCGCGGCGCAACCAAGTTCGGTGAACGGCATGCGGCGTACATCGGAGCGAAAGCCCATCAATTTGATGAGGTGCGCATCAAGCGAGGGAATCATGAAACCAGTACAGGAGACGGTAATGATCAGGTCAATGTCCTCGGGGCGGAGGGCGGCCTTTGCCAGGCACTTTTCGGCCGCTTCCTGGCCAAGCTTTATGGCATGTTCGATGTATTCGTTATTGGTCTGGCTCAGCGCTCTTGGTTCAATGGTGTAATCAATCGGGAAGATGGCGTGGCGCTGGTGCACCTGGGCGTTATCGACGATCGCCATCATGGCTTCCACGCGGCGGTCGGGAATATCGAAAACCCGGCCCATGTAGTACTTCACGTCATCGCGGGTGATGAGGTAGGGAGGCAATGCGGTAGCAGACGCGGAAATCGTGGCTAACGAGTGACCATTTGATGAGACCGGATTCGACAAATTCACGTTTTACCGTCCCCCACCCGGCGGTTTTAGCTTTCTAAACTGGCGAGACACCCAGATCGACTTGTAACCCTGTAGGTGGAAACTGTTTAGTGGCTTACTTTACATCAAATCAAGCCACAGAGGAAATACCCAGAACTGTGGAGTGAAGCGCATCGGCCAAGGGCCCAGCGGAGTCCATCGTCAGCTAGCCGCTTCCTGACTGGCGCGGATTTCCTGCCAGCGGCGGGGGCGTTTGTTGAACTGCAGAACTTTCTTGCGCAGCCGGATGGACTTGGGCGTGATTTCGACAAGCTCGTCATCGGCGATGAATTCGATAGCCTGTTCCAGGCTGAGCTGGCGGTGGGGAATCAAGCGGATGGCCTCGTCGGCAGAGGAAGAACGCATGTTGGTGAGCTTCTTCTCCTTTGTGACGTTCACCTCCATGTCTTGCTCACGGGAGTTTTCGCCGACTACCATACCTTCGTAAACTTCAATTGTGGGGCCGATGAAGAGCTCGCCGCGTTCCTGCAATCCCCAGAGCGCATAGGCAGTGGAAACTCCGGGACGATCCGCCACGAGCGCGCCCGTGGGACGGAGAGCCATATCGCCGCCATATTCCGTCCAGCCGTCGAAGATGGAATGAATGAGCGCGGTGCCGCGCGTGTCTGTGAGCAACTGGCTGCGCAAGCCGATCAAGCCGCGCGAAGGAATCTTGAAGTCTAGGCGAACGCGCCCGGAGCCGTGATTGCTCATCTTGATCATTTCGCCGCGACGGCTGCCGATGGTTTCCATGATGATGCCGATGAAATTCTCCGGAATATCGATGACCAGGCGCTCGACGGGCTCGAGTTTCTTGCCGTTTTCGGTGCGAACGACGATTTCAGGCTTGCCGACCATCAGCTCGAAGCCCTCGCGGCGCATGGTTTCGATCAAAATAGCGAGCTGCAATTCACCGCGGCCGAGAACGCGGAAAGATTCGGGCGTTTCGGTGTCTTCGACGCGGATGGAAACGTTGGTTAGCAGTTCCTTGGCCAGGCGGTCGCGGAGGTCGCGCGAAGTCAGGTAATTGCCTTCACGGCCGCAGAGCGGGCCGGAATTGACGGAGAAAATCATAGCGAGAGTCGGTTCGTCGATGGTTAGTGGCTCGAGCGGCGCGGGATTTTCGAGCGAGGTGATGCTTTCGCCGATCTGAATGCCCTCGACTCCCGCAATCGCCACGATATCACCGGCAACCACGGTGTCGGCTTCATCGCGTTCCAAGCCGCGAAAAGTGTAGAGCTTGGTGATCTTGGTGGACAGGAGCTTGCCGTCCAATTTGCTGATACCGACTTCTTCTCCGCGATTCAGAGTGCCGTTAAAAACGCGGCAGATCGCCAAGCGTCCCAAGAAGTCGGAATAATCAAGATTGGTGACCTGGAGCTGGAGAACGCCTGCCGGATCGCCTGTGGGGCGCGGAATTTTATTCACGATCGCTTCGAAAAGGGGAAGAAGATCTTGCGATTCGTCACCTACCTTGCGATGGGCGATGCCAGCGCGTGCGTTTGTATAAATGATCGGAAAATCGAGTTGATCTTCCGTGGCGTCGAGGTCGATAAAAAGATCGTAAATTTCGTTCAAGACTTCTTCGGGCCGCGCGTCCGGGCGGTCGATTTTGTTGAGGACGACGACAGGCGGAAGTTTGGCGGCAAGCGCCTTTTGGAGCACGTAGCGAGTCTGCGGAAGCGGTCCTTCACTGGCGTCGACGAGAAGCACAACGCCGTCGACCATACGAAGGGCGCGTTCCACTTCGCCGCCGAAATCGCTGTGGCCCGGAGTATCGACAATGTTGATCTTGGTATCGCGGAAGAACAAAGCCGTGTTTTTGGCGAGAATCGTGATGCCGCGCTCGCGCTCCAAGTCGTTGGAGTCCATCACGCGTTCGACGACGGCTTGATTGGCGCGGAAAATGCCGCTTTGGCGGAGCATGGTGTCGACCAGCGTGGTTTTGCCGTGGTCGACGTGGGCGATGATGGCGATATTGCGAATGTCTTGAGTCATGTGCGTAGAAGCGTCTTGAGACAAAAATAGCTGCTGAAACAACCAGCAGCCCGGACGAATCCCTTTCTTCATCGGTTACAGGTGCGGTCTACTAACTGTTATTTTAGCAGAGGCGGCGGCAGGCGGCCAACAGAAGGAAAAAGCAATGCAAGAAGTGGCACGGGTCGTAAGTCCCGCCACTACGCCTCTCTGATCAAAGCGCCTGAAGGGGCTTGTGCTGGAGTATCTCGTCTGCTTCGATGAGCTGCCACTAGGCCAGTGCGAAAACCATAATCGGAATGTCTTGGTCGCGGATTCTGTTTCGTCCAAAGCGGGTGGCGGATGGAAATCAACGGCCCTTGTTCATTTTTTTCCGGATTAGAGTCGAGAATACGGCCATTCGAGCTCCTGACGACGATAGAGTAGCCTCTCCGAGCTTTCGGGAAGGGAGAGGCGAAAACCGTACCGGGTGTTCTGGTACAAGAGCGTCCTCGCCGGCGCCGGTCCGGAATGCGCAGCTTGGCTAGCAGGTGGATTCACTCCTTGATGCGGTGGGCCGGAAGTTAGCCGCTACAAAGCGGAAGCCACCGCAAGAACAACAGCAAACATTGGCTTTTCCATCGATTGCATTCTGATATTGCCTCACGCATTCTGTGCTGGGTGAGGACAGCAGAGACCGGCTCCGGTGGGGAGACACGCTAGCTGGTGTGGTATGCTCACGGCGATTTTTTATATGCGTCTGAAAATGAGTGAGGGTGGCGTGAAGGACCGAATGAGATCATTGGGAAACACCATGTGCGTTGTGGTTTGCGCGCTGGTCTTCGTGGTTGGGGCGCAGGCGCAGGATCAGAAGCCGGCGCGGCCGGACTTGCCGAAACTATTTGAGAAGAAAGAAGTGATGATCCCGATGCGGGATGGCGTCAAGCTGCACACGGAAATTTACACCCCTCGCGACGCGCAGGAACCTCTTCCTCTGCTAATGGAACGAACGCCGTATGGCATCTCCGGTGGACCGCAGGGTTATAGCGGCCATCTCTTCGGGGCGCAGGACCTTTACGCCGACGGCTATATTTTTGTCTACCAGGACATACGCGGGCGCTATGGTTCGGAAGGAAAATTTGCGATGAACCGGCCGTTGCACGATCCGAACGACGCGAACGGCGTGGATGAGAGCACAGATACGTACGACACCATCGATTGGCTGGTGAAAAACGTCCCGAAGAATAACGGACGCGTGGGCGTTTGGGGAATTTCCTACGGCGGGTTTCTGACTGTGATGGCCATGGTGAATGCACATCCCGCGCTCAAAGCGGTTTCGGAACAGGCATGCATGGGCGACGCCTGGATGGGCGACGATTTCTTTCATAACGGGGCATTTCGGCTGAGCTATGGTTTCGAATATTCGGCATTGATGGAAACTTCGAGCGAGAATTACAGTTTTGAGTTTAACGCCTTCGATTTGTACGACTGGTTTCTGCGGCTGGGCGTGCTCTCTAACGCCAATGAGCGCTACTTCCATGGGAAAATTCCCACGTGGAATAACTTCGTGAATCATCCCTCGTATGACAGCTTTTGGCAAAGCCATGCGGTTGAATCTGCCTTGAAGAAACCGACGGTGCCCAACTTGAACGTGGCGGGTTGGTGGGATCAGGAAGATTTTTATGGCCCGATGCGCACGTACGAGAATTTGGAGAAGGACGATCCGAACCATCTAAATTATCTCGTGGTCGGTCCGTGGAATCACGGCGGCTGGGCGCGCAGTTCGGGCGATACGCTTGGCGAAATTCCTTTCGGCTCGAATACATCCCAGTATTTCCGCCAGAAAGTGGAGGCGCCGTGGTTCGCCTACTGGCTGCATGACAAAGGAGCATTGCCATTGAAAGAGGCGCTCCTGTTCCAAACCGGTAGCGACACCTGGACGCAATTTGACGCGTGGCCGCCGAAAGAGGCACGGAAAAAGAATTTGTATTTTGGCGCAGACGGAAAGCTTTCGTTTGACGCGCCGACGACAAAAAGCGGCGAAGCGTTTGACTCTTACATAAGCGATCCCGCTCATCCAGTTCCCTATCGTCACCGGCCCGTGGATATGACGTACCCGAATGACCATCCCGGCTCATGGTATACGTGGCTGGTGCAGGACCAGCGGTTCGTGGACAACCGGCCGGACGTGCTGACCTGGCAAACCGATGAGTTACAGGAAGACGTCACCATCGCCGGCCAGGTGACCGCCAAGCTGTTTGCCTCGACCACCGGCACAGACAGCGATTGGGTGGTGAAGCTCATTGACGTGTATCCGCAAAAGATGGAATCCGACTGGAAACTCTCCGGCTATGAATTGATGATTGCAGACGAGATTTTCCGTGGACGCTATTGGAAATCCTACGAGAAGCCGGAGCCACTCGTGACCGGAGAGATTATCCCGTTCACCTTCAGCCTGCACACTGCCGATCACGTCTTTAAAAGGGGCCATCGCATCATGGTGCAGGTGCAAAGCACGTGGTTTCCGCTCTACGACCGCAATCCACAAAAATTTGTGCCGAACATTTTTGAGGCAAAGGAATCGGACTACCAGAAGGCGAACCAGCGTATCTACCGCTCGGCCGATCACCCATCGAGTGTTGAAGTGTCCGTTGTGCCGGAAAGCGCCGGACACTAAAGAGCCAAGACTTCCGTCAACTGAGCGTGCTTGTTTGCGCAAGCCACGATCAATCTTGACGTTTCTGTCACAGGGCTGTAATGCCCTCCTTTTTAGGCTGCGGACGAAGGAGGGATATGTCCTTCCATCCGCGGGTGGCGTTGTTTTGCGAGACCTTCCACGAAATTAATGGCGTGGCGCTGACGGCGCGGCAACTGGTGGCGTATGCGAAGCGGCACAATCTTCCGCTGCTCGCGATTCACGGCGGCAAGTTGCCGGGAACTCACGTGGAAGGCAACGTCCGGCAAGTCGAGTTGAAACGTTCCTGGTTGAGCGTGGGAATTGAATGCGACCTGGAGTTCGATTTCGCGTTTTGCCGGTATTGCAACCAGATTCGCGAGGAAGTTCTGGCATTTCAACCCGACGTCATCCATATAACGAGTCCCGGCGAGTTAGGGGAGCTTGGCGTATATCTTTCGCACAAACTGAAAATCCCGCTGGTGGCTTCGTGGCACACGAATTTTCATCAATTTGTGGCGCGTCGTTTGCAGCGGTTGATCGATTTCCTGCCATCGAATGTAACGCGGCCCACCGTCGCGTGGTCGCAGGAGCGCGGGCTTCGGATCCTGCTGTGGTTCTACGGATTCGCAAACGCGACGCTGGCGCCGACACCGCCACAAGTCGCTTGGCTCGAGAAGCAACTGGGGAAGCCTTCGTTTCTGATGCCGCGAGGGGTAGACACGGAGCAGTTCAACCCGAACCATCGGACGGTGAAAGACGGAATACTTCGTTTGGGATTTGTCGGCCGAGTTACGCCCGAAAAAGGCGTCCGCCTGCTGCGCAAAATGGACCAGGCTTTGCTGGAAAGTGGCCTGAGGAACTTTCGAATCGTGATTGTGGGTGACGGCAGCGAAGTCGGGTGGTTGAAACGTCGTTTGAAGCATGGGGAGTTTACTGGCGTGTTGCGCGGCGAAGAACTGGCGCGTGCGTATGCCAACATGAACTTGTTTGTGTTTCCTTCGCGGACAGACACCTATGGAAATGTAGTGCAGGAAGCCGCGGCATCCGGAGTTCCCGCGGTAGTTACGAATGAAGGCGGGCCGCGTCATCTAGTCGCGCATGGAGAGACAGGCTACGTGGCAGAGCTGGATTCAGAATTTATTTCGCGGGTCGTCGACTTGGCACATAACAAGGAATTATTAAGACGGTTGGGAAAGGCGGCGCGCGAGAGAATGGGGGGCATTTCTTGGGATGCCGCGTTTGAAAAAACCTATGCCGCGTATCGCTATTGTTTGCCGGAAAATGCCTCAGAACAAGCGAATCTGCAAAAAGCAAAGCTTGCGCAGGCTTGCGGAAACCTGAGGCGATAGCAATACCTTCCGTGGGCTATTTCGCCGCCAGACGAGCTTCGCCAGCTTGAAAAAACGACCATGGACCGGCATTCATATCGCGGAGGTACGGCGCCTGCCAGGCAAACTCGGGGTGAGAATCGAGGAAGGGCTTGGCATGAAAATCATCGCCGCAGGGATGGCCTAAACGGGCGACCAGTCGCATATTCTTAGTCATACTTGAATCCGTCGCCTTGCCTTGCACTGCTCCGCCAGGATAAAACGGTCCCCAGCCCCAGATGGAAATACCGCGCTCGACGGTGTCAACGTGGCCGCAGAGCGTGCGCTCGTTTGCTTCTGTTTTATTCGCGTAGGTGTCCACGTGGTCGCCCAACATTTGCTGCGCAAGCGCGACATCGATCTTGCCTTTGTTTTCGTTCAGGAGTTGGTCCCAGCGAACGCGGCGCGCATTGGGCGACGTCTCCATGTTCTTGGGATCAAATTGCGGCGCGTCGAGTTTGAGAACCTTGGGATCGCGTGCCCAGTTGGAGCCGGAAAATACGCCGTCCTTCGTGCGCCACAATTTGTATGCTTTCAAGCCGAGTTCGAATTGGGCAATCTCTCCCGTCTTTCGATCACCGAGCAGCCAGTCATTGGCGTAGCCGCCGTTGTTGCCGTCGAGCATGATGCGCGCGTACTCATCGATGGAACCGGCGTACTGCAAAGCTTTCCGAGCGCGCATGAATTCGGGCTTGCCGTTGGGATCCCAGCCTTCGAACTGACTGATGGTGGTCTCGGTAATCATCAATCCATCGCTGTTGATGCCAAAATCGTCGTCGCTGGCGATCACACCGGGAAAACCGTCCATCAGAATGCGATAGCCATGCGCCGGCTGAATATCAAAAATGATGCGCCAGCGTTCGCCGTTCACGTAGCTGGTCCAATTGCTGTGCGCAATGACGATCTGACCGTCTTTGGTCCAGCTTCCGGTAGCCACGAAGGCGCTGCAGTTTCCGGGGCTCTTTAATTTCGGCGCAATGATTCTTTTTTCCTGCTTGTCCAGCCAGGGCACGTAATAATCCGGAACTTCCTCGAAGGAATTGAGGGCGACGATGTCATAGACGTCCAACTCGGATCTTGTGCGCGCATTCAGCCCTTCCGTGATGCCCTGAAGCTCTTGCTGATATTCGGGATCGAGCTTCGGCCAAAGCTTTTCGCGGGCAACTTCGCGAAAAAAAGGCCACTCGCGTTTGGTGGAATGCATCATGCCCGCGGACACAGCGGGAAACGCGTCTTCAATTTCTTTGGCGAGGAGATAGCCATGCTGAAAGCCGATTGTCGAAGGATCGCCTTCGAGATGAACGAAGACCCAGCCGCCACGCTCGAAGCGGTATGCGCCTTTCAGCCGCGGATCGCCTGACGTTACTTGCTCGTGCGCCGAAGCAATCGCACCGGCCATTTCATTCTTTGCATCGTGCGCGTCGTTGCGACCTCGCCCGACGATCCACAAGAGCGCCGCGCCGATAATTACGATCGAAACAGCGATCACTTTGCGCACGACGTCAGACATGGACGGGAACTCCTTTTGCTTTTGCTTCCGGAACGATGCTGCGAGTTTATCGAGAATCGAGAAAAGCGACAACGGGAACGAATGCTCGTGTGACCGCCTAATGCTTAATGTTTCGATTCTCTGATAGATTCAAGAAATGCTGGCGGCAATCACCCGAAAGGCAAGTCCCGCGCTCGCGCAGTGCGAGTTGAGTTTCATCGATCGAAAGCCCATCGACCTGGCGAAAGCATGCGAACAACATCAGGCTTACGAAACGCTGCTGGCCAAACTTGGAGCTCACGTCATTTCCCTGCCCGAGGAACCGCAGCTGGCGGACTCGATGTTTGTGGAGGATACCGCAATTGTGCTCGATGAAGTCGCCGTGATTTGTCCGATGGGTACCGGATCGAGAAGAAAGGAGCTACCAACGATTGCGGCAGCACTGGAAAAATATCGCAGGCTCGCTCACGTCAAGTTGCCGGGAACGTTGGAAGGCGGCGACGTGCTTCTCGTCGGGAGAAAAGTTTTCGTGGGACTCGCGGCCCGTTCCAACCCGGAGGGCATTCGCCAACTAGCCGTGATTCTCGATCATTACGGCTACGAGGTAACCGCGGTACCGGTGGCCGGCTGCCTGCACCTGAAATCCGCGGTTACTGCCCTCGGGCAAAACGCGCTGTTGGCGAACCGCTCTTGGTTTGACTGGAAACGTATCGAAGGATTCGCGTGGGTAGACGTCGATCCCGGCGAGCCGCACGCAGGGAACGCTTTGGCCATTGGCGATTCAGTGGTGTTTCCAGTCTCCTTTCCGAAAACGCGCGCCACTCTTGAGGCCAGCGGATTCAAGGTGGTTTCCTTGGATATCAGCGAGCTGCAGAAGGCCGAAGCCGGCCTGACTTGTTCGAGCTTGCTCTTCGAAGAGCGAGTTTAGGGCATTTTCGCCAGTTGTTCGCCTTTGCAGTTGACACTCAGCATTCGCGAAATTTTAATTGGAAATCCTGCCGAGCATGTTATCCTCTGCTTATGTTGGCTAGCGCCACCAAGCGAATGTTCTCCCCGTCGATGTTCACCTCGACGTCGACTACCACCATTATTATTAAGCGCACTATCATCGCTTCGGGCGCGGGGAGAAACGGCTAGCCAGCTAGAGAAAGTTTCCAAACCCACCGCCAGAAGCGACCTGGTGGTGGGTTTCTTAGTCTAAACCCCCTCCAGAAACGCTCCGGCGGAAAAACAAGGAGCGGTACCCATGAGTCCCGAACAGCAGGAAATCAGCGGCAACGCGGAAGGTGAGTTAGGACCTTGCGAAAGCGGCCCGAGCTTGGAGAGCGTGCTTGCGCTTGGGCCCGAGCATCCTTTACAAGAGAACGTCATTGCCTTTAAGTTTGGCGGGAGCTCGTTGCTTGGAGCCGAACGCTTGCTGAACGCAGCGCGGCTTGTACACGAGGAGTGGCAGACGCGGCCCGTCGTCGCGGTTGTCTCGGCGATGAAGGGCGTGACCGACCGGCTGTTGCGCGTGGGACAATTGCTTAGCGAAGGGCGAAGCCTGCACGCGCGGAAGGAAGCGGAGTCCATCGCGGAGCAACATCTGGCCACGCTGGAAGATTTGTGCCTTGAGCCCGCGGAACACGAGCGACTGGAACAGGAGCTGGAGCTTTTGACCGAAGACCTCTTGCACGAAGCTCCACTGAGCGGACACGTAGAAACGAACGGCGCTACGCTGGACTGGCTGGCTTCGTTTGGGGAACGGTACGCGGCGCGATTACTTGCTGCAGCGCTCTGCAAAATCGGCGCTGACGCCGTGCCGGTAGCCTCTTCGGATTTCGTGCTGACGTGCGACAATTTCCGTGAGGCCAAGCCGCATCTCGAGCACACGCGCCGCCGCGGCCGGGAGATCCTATTGCCCTTGCTCGAGGCGGGCATCGTTCCGGTCGTGACCGGCTTTATCGGCGCAACGCAGGATGGACGCATCACAACGTTAGGACGCAACAGTTCCGATTTTTCCGGCGCGCTGATTGCGCATGTTGTGGACGCAGTCGAGCTGGTGATCTGGACGGACGTTGACGGGATTTACACGGCGAACCCAAATGAATCGGCGGAAGCACAATTACTGCATGAATTGAGTTACGACGAGGCCCAGGCGCTGGCGGCAAACGGCGCGAAGGTACTGCACCCGCACGTCCTGCCGCTGGCCGCGCAAACGGAGATGACCGTGTGGGTCAGGAACACTTTCAAGCCACAGGGTCGCGGCACCCGCATCAGCGCCAAGGAAAACGGAGGATGGGAATGAACGCTCGGGCAAATGCAAAAAAATGGCGCGCGGGCGTTTTGGGCGCTACAGGAATGGTCGGGCAGCGTATCGTGAAACTTCTCGCGGATCATCCGTGGTTTGAACTGACGGCGGTCGCGGCCTCCGAGCGATCGACCGGTAAGACGTATACGGATGCTACGCACTGGCATTTGGAAGGGTCGGTGCCGGAACGCGCGCGCGGGCTCGTGGTGAGAGACCTCGATCCCAGCCTGGATTGCGATTTTGTCTTTTCGGCGCTGGATTCGTCAGTGGCAGGTCAGGCCGAAGAGCGATTTGCGCATGCGGGGTATCCGGTGGTCAGCAACGCAAGGAATCATCGCATGGACGCGGATGTGCCGTTATTGATTCCGGAAGTGAATGCCGCGCATGTGGACTGTATACCGGTACAACAGAAAAACCGTGGATACGATTCCGGCTTTATCGTTACGAATCCGAACTGTTCGACAGCGGGCCTGGTGCTGGTGCTAAAGCCTCTGGTGGATGCGTTCGGGCTGGAGAAGCTTTTTGTTGTGACGATGCAAGCTGTATCGGGCGCAGGCTATCCCGGAGTTCCTTCGATGGATGCTCTGGCCAATGTGGTTCCATTTATTAGCGGCGAAGAAGAAAAGATAGAGGCCGAACCGCAGAAGCTGTTGGGTAAGTGGGACGGCCGGCGGTTCATCGAGGCGGGGCTGGGAATTAGCGCGCATTGCAACCGCGTGCCGGTGGTGGACGGCCATCTCGAGTGCGTTTCAGTACGGTTAAAAAAGACCGCGACGATCGAGGAAGTGCGCGAGGCGCTTCGCACCTTCGAGGTCTCCGAAGAGCTGCAAGAATTGCCAACGGCAATAAAGCGGCCCGTCGTCGTGCACGACGGTGAGGACCGGCCGCAACCCAGAAAAGACGTGAATACTGGACATGGAATGGCAGCGGTTGTCGGCCGCGTCCGCCAATGCCCGTTGCTGGATGTGAAACTCGCGCTTCTTTCGCACAACCTGATGCGCGGTGCGGCGGGCGCGGCGCTGCTCAACGCGGAATTGCTGGCTTCACGAGGATTCCTGAAATCGCGGCTGGTCGAGCCTTCCGAACTGGAGCAGGCCACGCGCTGATGGCGCGCATTGCTTAAAGGCTGTTTCGGGATTACGGGACGAAATAATAGCGAACCAAGTGGAAGAAGATCGGCGCGGCGAAACAAAGCGAGTCGATGCGATCGAGGATGCCGCCGTGACCCTCGATCACGACGCCGAAATCCTTGATGCCGATGTCGCGCTTGATGGCGCTCATCACAAGGCCACCGTTAAAACCCAGGATACAAATCATCAGCGACATGCCCGCGGACTCTAGCGGCGTAAATGGCGTGGCCCACCACAACGCCGTGCCTAGCGCGGTCGCGCTCAGGGCTCCGCCAAGGAAGCCTTCCCACGTTTTGTTTGGACTGACGCGCCAGGCAATTTTGCGTCTGCCGACGAGTTTGCCCCAGACGTACTGCAGAACGTCGCTCATCTGATCCACGATCACAAGATAAAGAAGCAGGCGTGCGTCGTGGCCTTCGAATCCCGGAATCTGCAGCAGAAGCAGCGCCGGGGCGTGGCTTAGCGAATACACGCACACCATAATTCCAAATTGCACCTTGGAAGCACGCTCGAGAAAGTGTTCCGTGTCTCCCGCGATGGCAATGCTTGGGGGAATATAAACACAGGCAAGCACCGGAATCATGACGGCGAACAAGCCATACCACTGAACGCCGATAAGGTAATACTGCAGCGGCATGATGACGAAAAAGCTCCAGAAGAGCGTGCGATGATCGCCGCGACGCGTGGGCACGAGGGTCATGTATTCGCGCATCGCAAGGAAGGAAATGATTCCGAAGAGAATGAGAGAGCCGATGCGCCCGCTCACAACGGCCACTGCAAAGATGGCGCACATCTTCCACCACGCACGGATACGGGCGTTCAGATTGTCGATAGTCGTGCGGCCCGGGTCGCTCTTATACCGGCTTTTCAGGACCCTACCGATTAAGGTGGAAATCAACAGAAGGACAAGCACGCCACCATAGAGCCAGTCGAGCTTGGCATCGTGCAGAGCTTCAAACATCAGGCGGATCCAATCCGGCGCAGGCTGGCAACCGCTTCTCGCGCGCGTTCGAGGAACGCGTCCCTGTGCTCTTCGGGTTCCACTTGCAAAGGCTTGCCAAATGTCAGAAGGCTCAGCATCGGCACAGGTAAAAATTCCCCTTTAGGCAAAATGCGATTCAGATTTTCCAGATAAGCGGGAACCAACCCCACATCAGGACGCCGCAAACCAAGATGATACAGGCCAGAACGAAACGGGCCCACCTTTTCTCCCGTGCCGCGAGTGCCTTCCGGGAAAAGAATCAGTGAATGTTCCGTGCCGAGCGCGTCCGCCATTTCGTCGATTAAATGTCGGCCTACAAAATGGGGTTCGTCCGGATTTTTTGTTTTGCCGGAGGAGCCACGATCGAGGAACACCGCATGAAAAACGTTGTTAGCTAGATAGCGACGAAGTGGCGTCCGTTCCCAATAGTCCTTCGCGGCGATCGGGCGAGTCTTTGCGCGAATTTCCGAAGGCAGTGCCGACCACAGGACCACAAAATCGAGATGGCTGCTGTGATTGGCGAAGTAAACGCGCTGCCGCTCGTCCGGTTCGCATCCGGCCCACCGCACCTGAACGCCGCTGATTCCTCGGCCGATTGCGGCCAGAAGACTGGCGATTGGATGAATGTGATTGTTCATCGAGCGGCAGAACCTCGGACCTCGGCGAGCGCCCTGTGCGCACGATTTGCGATGGTAAGGAGCAGCAAGAAAAGCACCAGCCAGAGAACGTAACGGACTATCGGAACGATAGGCAAGTTCAGCCCGAGAAGCAATCCCAATACGCCGAACACAAAAGCGCGATCGCTTTTCCCCATAGGCCCGTCGTAGCGGCGCGAAGCCCCAATCTGCACGCCGATGACGCCGGTCATTTCCGTGAATGCGGCGCAGAGGACGATCAAGATGACAAGAACCGAGTCGAAACCTCGAATAATCGCCAGAGGCAGATAAAGCGCGGAATCGGAAACGACATCGCCGAGTTCGTTCAGGATGGCGCCAAGCGCGGTTTTCTGATTGTGTTCGCGGGCCAGCATGCCGTCGATGGCATTTAGTGCCATACGGACGAACAGGACGATCGGGAGAAGGAGAAGTGCTCGCTGCGAGCGCGAGTAAAAAATAACAGCGCCGGCAGCTAAAGAAATGACCATCGCGGAAAGCGTGACTTGGTTGGCGGAAATGCCCGCCCGTGTCAACGCGTTTGTGAGCGGACGGAGAAGATTTTGAAACCTGGGCTTCAGGCCGTAGATGCTGGGCATGGCGAGGAGTTCATCTTACAACGGCTCGCCTCCGAAGACCGGTTTTGCAAAACTGTGGTGATCGAGTGAGTCACCAACGGACTTGAAACTGAACCTCGTTCGCTTCCGCATACTTTTGCAACAGGGCACTCATCCGCTGGCCGGAGGACTCCAATCCCTCCGCTCCGCCGAACGAGACCAGAATCGCGGCAACGCGCCGCGTCGACGGTGTGACCATTGTGCGCTCCGAATCGCTGGTGGGGCTGCCGTGCGGGCCTTCTCCATCGGAAAAGACCGGCAGCCCTTCAAGATTCAAATCGTATTTGCCAATGCCCTTGTAGGTTTCGCCAGCACGCCCCGATCGAAACACGACGTCGCCTTTGACGTGCGCCAAGTCGTAAAGTCCAATGGGCAACCGGCTTTCAACGGAAATCAGGTTGATGATATCGACGACCGAATTAATTTGCGGAAAGCCCTTCCCGCTCAAGATTCGGCGCAGCAGCGCTTCCGCCGACCCGCGATAACGGGCAGGATCCTTTCCCAGCGCTTTGTAGCCCGCCCGCGTTGCCAGAATTTTCGGTGATTCGAGAAGGGCCCGCGGGTCGGGGAGATGCAAAATCTCCGTTTCCCGTAGTTTCATTTCTTCCAGTAAAGCAGGCGGCGTCTCCCCGGTGACCACTTGTGCGGTGAGAAATCCCAATGACGTGCGAGGACACTTCAGTTTCAAGCCGGCTTCAATCGTGACATTGGCCATGCGCGTAAGGATACCCGCGCGCTCAATCGCGCGCTACCGGCTTGAGGCGGGCCGTGAAGTGCCGCAAGAAAGGAGCGTGATGCACCAATTCATATCCGCAAATTGTCTCTCGCCTGCGCCACACGTCGAGAATCACTTCCACTACATATTCGATATGGCTCTGCGTATAAACGCGGCGCGGAATGGCCAATCGCACCAGGTCCATGGTGGCGTGCTCGCCAAACATCAGCGTGCCAATTTCCACGGAACGGATTCCACCTTCGAGATACAGCTCGACCGCCAGCGCGACTCCTGGAAATTGCGAAACCGGAATGTGCGGCAGGGAGGCGCGCGCATCGATGTAGATCGCGTGGCCTCCAGGCGGCAAAACGATGGGCACGCCGTCGCTGGAAATGTGATTTCCGAGGAACGCGGTGGAGGCGATGCGGTAATTCAAATAGTCTTCCTCGAGCGCTTCGTTCAACCCGACGGCGATAGCGTCCAGGTCGCGGCCCGCCAAGCCGCCATAGGTCGGAAACCCTTCAGTGAGAATCAGAAGATCCTTTTCCTGCTGGGCGAGAATGTCGTCATTGGTGCAAAGAAAGCCGCCGATATTTGCCAGGCCATCTTTTTTGGCGGACATGGTGCAGCCATCGGCGTGGGAAAAAATTTCGCGCGCAATCTCGCGGGGCGTTTTGTCCGCGTAGCCGGGCTCGCGCAGCTTGATGAAATAGGCGTTCTCCGCATAGCGGCAGGCGTCAATGTAGAGCGGAATACCGTGTTTTTTGCAGATTTGCTTCACTTCGCGAATGTTAGCGAGGGAAACTGGCTGCCCGCCGCCGGAATTGTTGGTTACGGTCAGCATCACTAGGGGAATTCTCTTTGCACCCTCGCGTTCGATCAATTCCGCCAGGCGCGTGGTGTCCATATTTCCCTTGAAAGGATGAAGATGCGCCGGCTGCTTGGCTTCGGGAATCGGGATATCGACCGCATGAGCGCCGACAAATTCGCAATTCGCGCGCGTGGTGTCGAAGTGCGTGTTGTTGGGTACGATGTCGCCCCTCTTGCACATCACATTGAAGAGAATGCGCTCGGCGGCTCGGCCTTGGTGCGTGGGAATTACGTGCTGGAAACCAAAAATAGCCTGCACCGAACTGCGGAATCGCGTGAAGCTGGGCGACCCGGCGTAGGATTCGTCGCCGCGCATCATCGCGGCCCACTGCTCGGTGGACATGGCCGATGTTCCGGAATCGGTGAGAAGGTCGATGAGAATCGCCTCCGAGGGCACGAGAAACAAATTGTAACCGGCATCTTGAATCAGTTTTTGCCGCTCGGCACGAGTCGTGCCGCGGATCGGCTCAACGCTTTTGATGCGAAACGGCTCAATAATCGTGCGGATTGGCATGGCGGCAGCAATCTCCCAAGAAACACTACCACACAACATTCAGGGCGTTTTCCCGGAAGGCATCGGCGTTTACGACCGTCAGCTGTTGCATTCCCGGATCGGTGAGAATCTTGGGTTTTTCTTCCTGAAGCGCTAAGAGATTGTGGCCGGCCGAACAATCCTTGGATATGGTCTGGCCGTCCGCGCTGGTGTGCGAACCGTCGTGGCAACGGAAGCAGCCGGGGAAAATCATTTTGTCCCAGATTGTTCGGATGAACGCCTCAGTTCACTTTCATCTCGGGAAATACATTGCGCAGGTAAATGTCAGCCACGGTGTTGGCGGCTTGCTCCACAAGGACGCGCTTGGTGTTGTAAATCTCAGTATAGTTCATACGGTAATAGCGCAACCCAACGCCAATCAGGCTGAGCGTGTTCTGACTCAGGAAATAGATCAGCCTTGGCCAATCCTTCGCTGTGTTTTGCGCAGTCATAACTCGTTAGGTGCTGGTACCGGCGGCTCGGAAACGAGCCACTACTCCGCTGTGACGCGACGGCCACCGCGAAGGACGAGCTGTGGCACGCTCAAAGAAGATAATCGCGGCGACCACTCGCCGCTACTCTTTCAGCGAGCGAATGAAGGCAACCATGCCCTTTACTTGATCCGGTGTCATATTCTTGTAGGGCGGCATCTTGCCTTTTCCGTTCGTGATGCTGGCGCTCAGTTCTGCGTTACTTTGCTTCTGAACGTCCGCCGAAGAAAGGTCGCGGGTCTTCATTGCTTCCTTGCCCTTGCCGTCTGCCCCATGGCACATCGCGCATTTTGCCTTGAAGGTTGTTTCCGCACCGGACACATCGGCCTTCGCGGGAAAGCCTAACAAGCAGGCTCCGGCCAGCAGCGCTACTGCGAATGCGATCGCGCCCACGCTCTTGATTTGCTGCTTTTCCACGTTGGTCTCCTCAGTGAGTTTTGGAGAGGACCATTCCAGCTTCCCCCCGTCGTCTAAACAGCGTATCGAACCGAGAGCGCCATCAAGTTAGCCCGGAAATACGGGGCACATACAGATCCTGGTACGAACCGTTCGAGTCTTCGTGATATGGGTAATACTCCCAACGCACCCGTCCAGTTCTTTTCAAACTGCTAAGCTGCGCTCCCGTAAGACTGATACCCAGTTCAGCGGGCCGGAGGGCACAGTTGGGATGGGGCTTTCGGGATCAAATTTAGCGGGGATCTGGCTGCGCTCGGTACTGGTCCGCCCGCCATTTTCTTATATCCTTTGCAATCTCGCTTATCCTATAATCCACCAGCGTTTTACCGCCCGCCGAAATGACCAGTGGGTCCCGGCACCTATCGCTTCAAGGAGCTGTTATATGAGAAAGATTTGGGTTTCCCTGTTCGCTGCGCTCTCCCTGGCCCTTACGGGTTCCAGTTCGCTGGCGGCTGATGACGTCAAGGAAGTGGATCGTGTGCAAAATGCCGGCCAAGTGATGACGGAAATTCTGAATGTGCCGGACGATATTCCTCAGGACGTTCTTAACAAGGCCTATTGTGTGGTTGTGCTGCCTTCCGTGCTCAAGGCGGCCTTCATCGTGGGAGCCAGTTACGGCCGCGGCGTCATGACCTGCCGCGGGGGCGCCAATTTTGAAGGGCCCTGGGGTGCGCCGACCATGATGGCGCTCGAAGGCGGCAGCGTCGGCTTGCAAATCGGCGGCGAAGCAACCGATTTTGTGCTCCTGCTGATGAGCGACCGCAGCGCGAAAGGAATCCTTACCAGCAAGGTGAAGTTGGGAGCGGATGCTTCCGCCGCCGCGGGACCGAAGGGCCGTACAGCTTCTGCCGCCACGGACGCGACGATGCGCGCTGAAATCCTCAGCTATTCGCGCGCACGCGGCGCGTTTGCAGGGATATCTCTCGAAGGCTCCACGCTTCGCCCGGACAACGATGCCAATACCAAGCTTTATGGCAAAGAAGTCAAAGCGGACGCGATCGTCCTCAAGGACGCAGTGAAGCCTCCGCCGAGCGCTAGGTTGTTGCTTCGGACGTTAGACAAGAAGTCTCCGCATCGCAAGCCATGAAGCCCGGCGGCAACGGCACTCGGTTTGAGCCCGGTCACACCAGTTTGTATCCCCGGGAAGCCAGTGTGGGGCCCATGGGCAGCGAGTGAAGCGGGATTTGCGTTAGCGCGAAAATCGCATTTGCAATCGCTGGCGCGATTCCAAGAATTGGCGCTTCGCCCGCACCAACCGATGGCTGGTCCTTGCGATCGATCAAGAGAACGTCCATACCCGCCGGCACGTCCCGGAAACGGGGCACGCGATACTTTGAAAATACGTTGTTGACGATACGGCCGTTCTCGAATTCGATCGCTTCGAAGATGGCGCCGCCAAGCCCCATGACGTTCGCGCCGATCAGCTGATTGCGCAGTCCGTCGGGGTTGACAATCGCGCCGCAATCAAACGCTGTCAACACTCGCTCAATTCTGAGTTCGCGGGTTTCGGGTTTCAGCGTGACTTCCGCGAACGTCGCCATATACCCGAGCTTCTCGTAGCCTCCACCCACACCAAATCCACGATTCGCAGGGCGTGGTTTGTCCCAGCCGAACTGCTTGCCACCTTGTTCGAACACCGCGCGCAGCCGTTCTTCTTTCAAGTTCTTGAGGCGAAACTCCAGCGGATCCATCTTGAGAGACGCCGCGATTTCATCCATGTGGACTTCGCGAGCAAAGTGATTCGCCGTCGCAGCCAGCGCCCGGTAAGAGCCTTGCCGAAGCGGAGAATTCACGGGATGAAACTGGATTCGCTGGTTGGGAATATCGTAGTAAGTGCGAATGCCTGCCCCACCGGAATTGTAGTTGTGGAATTCCCACGCGTTAATTTTGCCGTCCGGAGATACAGAACTGGTGACATCGATCACGCCAGCGGGTCGAAAATAGGCCCAGGTAAACTCTTCTTCGCGGGTCCACACCACTTTCACGGGGCGTTTCGCTGCGCGCGCCAGCCGGGCCGCCTCCAGCGCGGTTTCCGCGGTATGTTTTCCGCCGTAGCCCGATCCCATATCGGGCATCAGCACGCGGACTTTTTCTTCGGGCAAATGAAATGCCGTGGCGAGTTCGCTGCGCACGCCAAAGGGCCTTTGTGTACCGGTCCACACCGTAAGTTGACCGTCGTTCCATTGCGCCAGCGCCGCGCGCGGCTCAAGCGGAGCGTGCGCGATGTAAGCGATATTAAACGTTGAATTCAGACGTTCTGCGGATTCAGTGAAAGCCTTTTCGATATTTCCTGTTTCATGACCCGAATTCCGCTCCTCGTCCGGAGTCGGATTCTTCTTAAGGAATTCGAACAGCTCCTTATTCGAAATCTGCGGCTGCGATTTCCATTCCGCCTTGATAGCGGTCGCCGCTTTCTCCGCCAGGGCCGAGGTCGGCGCCGCGACAGCCAGAAAATCGCCGTCACGCACGACCGTGACACCCAGCATCTGTTCCGCGGCGCGAGTGTCGGCGGAAGTCAGTGTGGCTCCGAACGAAATCGGCCGCACCACCTTCCCGTAGAGCATATTCGGCAGTGTGCAGTCGGATGGGTAGCGATGCTTCCCAGTCACAAAATCGCGGCCGTCGACTTTGGAAACAGCCTGCCCGGCGATCTTCCACTGCGCCGCTGGGATCAGTGGATCTTCCGCGGGAAGAAGCTGCGTCATCTGTTTCCCTCTGACGAGTTCGGAATAACTGGCGGAGCGATTGGTTTTCGGATCGATGATTTTGCCATTCGTCGCGGTCAGCTGTCCTGGATCGGCATTCCAGTGCTTAGCTGCGATGCCGATCAACTCGTCTCGCGCGGCCGCGGAGACGCGCCGCAATTGTAGATTCATCACCGGCGTCGTCCGGCTGCCGAAAGTGCCCATGTCGAACGGCACGAGCTGCGTGTCTCCCATCACGAGCCGGACAGATTCGATGGGCACACACAATTCTTCGGCGACGGCCTGGGAAAGAGAGGTCCGAATGTTCTGGCCTACCTCAACCTTTCCTGTCAACGCGGTGATTTCTCCATTTTCGCCAATGTGCAGCCACGCATCGATCTCGCGAGGCAGATTTTCTTCGCTACCGCCTCTTCTGCCGGACTCCTGAAAGGCCGCTGTCTTGGACGAGGCGCACGCAATAAAAATCCCAGTGCCTAAGAATTTGAAGAAGTCGCGGCGGTCGCTTTCGAAGATGACGGAAAGCGGCGAGTGCAATTCGTAGCGCTCAGGTTCGAGTCCCACGACGAATTCGGCTTTTCTCGTCATCGGACCAGCTCCCTTCCGGCAGCGCTGGCCTTTCGTATGGCAGCCACAATCCGCGGATAGGTTCCGCAGCGGCAGATGTTGCCCTGCATGAATTGCAGAATCTCCGCCTCGGAGGGCTTTTCTCGATTGTTTAGAAGCGATACCGCGGACATGATCATGCCGGAGGTGCAATAGGCGCACTGCATCGCGCCTTCGTCGAGAAATGCCTGCTGCACAGGATGCAACTGATCGCCCTTTGCAAGCCCTTCGATGGTAGTAATTGATTTGGAGAAAACAGCGGACACCGGAGTCATACAGGAGCGCTGCGCCCGCCCGTCGATCAGCACGGTACAGGCGCCACATTGGCCTTCGCCACAACCGTACTTGGTGCCCGTCAGGTCCAGTTGTTCGCGAAGGACCCAGAGCAACCTTGTTTCGGGATCGGCGCCCACGGAGAAGGACTGCCCGTTGATCTTCAGCGAATATTTGGTAGGCATGGCCGTTTCTCCCAAGACCAGTTTACGCCTGCCAGGCGATGATGAAAAAGTGAACGGCTTCTGACCCGGAGGCGAATGAGCGGCCCGCCTCGGAAGCGGGCCCCACAGGGAGTCGTGGATCGGTTGCGAAGCTTCGCGCCGACAAAAGCGCACTAGGGTAGCGAACCGGACGTCCTAACCGTCTAGAAGTAGAATTTCAGCGCCAACTGACACTGTCTGGGCCCGACGGTGGTGTAGTTGATTATGCCGAAGTTGGGATCCCCAACGGTGGTATTTGGCGTGCCGAACACGGGATGGTTGAAGGCGTTCTCTGCCTCCAGGCGCAGTTCGAGCTTCATTGCTTCATATCTTTCGGATAACGCGAAGTCTTTGCCGATGGACAGGTTCGTCGAAAAGTAGAAGGGCGACCGGATGCTTGAGAGGGTCCGCGCCGCGTTACCCAGCGTATACGGAGCCGGTAACTGGAAAACGTCAGGGTTCGCGATGTAGTTGTTAATCCAGTTCCCGTCGTTTCCACCGGTGCGCTTTGGCGTGCCAGTGATATTGGGTCGTTGCTGACCATAGGTTGGGATTGGTGTTCCACCACCAGAGGTGGTAAAGGCCAGGGGGAAGCCGTCATGTATGGTCCAGACTCCCGCAGTTTTCCAGCCGCCAATGAGGAGTTCCAAAGGACGCGGCATGTTGTTGAGGAAAGCCCTACCCCGGCCAATGGGAAGATCGTAGGTATAGTTGATTTTCAGCAAATGCTTGATATCGAAGGTAGAGAGACTGCGATCGAGCCCCGGCTTATTGGGATCCTGGGGTCCGAGCATCCAACCTGTCGTATTAGCGAGCCATGTGAGATTTCCATCATAGATGGAGGAATCGTCGATGGATTTAGCAAACGTGTAATTCGCCGAGAGTTGCAACCCGTTGGAATAGTGTTTTTCGAGCGTGAGTTGCAGCGCCTGATAGATAGAGTTGGCAACCGGCGGCTCATCCGTAGTCACGCCGGTGAACTGCGGATAGGGCAGCAACAGCTGGAAGTATTGGACCGTGGGCGCGGTCAGAGAGCTGTTGGCATAATAAGGAGCGGTGAGGATCGAGGCGAAGGGATTGGGCACATAGTTTAAGAGATTGCCGATCTGCGTCGGGGTCATGCTCTCGACCTGTGGTCCCAAAATATTCAAGGTATTGAGGCCGTTGTAGTAGAGGCGCGTTCCTTTTTTTCCGAGGTAATCGATGGTGAAGACGGTGTTCGAGTTCAATTGACGCTCGATGCCGAAACTCCAGCTTTGCTCGTAGGGAGTCCTTCCATAGAAGTTGTTGCGAATCGGGCCGATAGCTCCATAGCCTACGTCATTCAGTAAACCCAAGGAGCTTCCTGTCGGCAGGATCAGCCCGTTCGGAAAAGGATTGCTAAGGTGCAAGTAAGGCGTCGCGCCGTCGTTCTGATACGTGGTGACCGGGCTGGTGTACTGGTTGAAACCTTGCGAGCCATAGCTCAGCAAGCCATTCGCTCCGGAGCGCGTGGGATCGAAGTAAATGCCATAGCCACCGCGAATGACGGTTTTGGTGCCAAACAGATAGGAGAAGCCGACACGCGGCTGGATGTCTTTCCAATCCGTGACCCAGTTGGTGCGTTCATTGGAACTGGCAAAAACCTCGCCGCCGTACAATGTGCGGGTTATCGTGTCTCCGGTGTTTATGTCGGGAAAGGAGATCGTGCCGCCGTTCAGAGGCGATACTACGCTGGGATCAAACCAGTTCATGCGATTGTGGCGCTCGGTCCGGGGTGACGATACGTCGTAGCGAAGGCCCAGATTCAATGTCAGCTTGGGCTTCACTTTCCAATTGTCCTGAACGAACCAGGCAAACTGAAAACTTTCCGTCGCCGGCAGGAATTGGACCTCGTAGGTGCTTCCGTAAGGAGCGCCGGTTGAGATCTGACCCATCGTGAAACTGGCCAGGCTGTCCCCACCGCAAACCGAGATATCCGGAGTGGGGCATTGCGAGCTGCCGGAACTGTTGAAGCTGAAAAGTCCGAGGGGTGCATTTGTCTGAATATAGTTTTGCTGGTGTATCCGTCCTTCGAATCCGAATTTCATTTCGTGGGTCCCGTGGATCTTGGTCAACAACTCCGTCAGCTGGCCGGTGTCCTGACCCTGTCTGTAGTTGCCGTAAGGATCCTGTCCGATGCTGGTGTAACCGGCGGAATAGTAATCGTTGATGCCTATGGCCGGAACGCCCAGAAATCCATTCGTCCCCAGATAGGACGGAAAACCAAGTGCGCCCAGGGGATTCGCGTTCAGGCTTTTGTTGTAGGCATCGATCAGCGTCGAGCCGCGCGTGAACCCCAGCGTGCTGGTCAGGATAAGTGTGGGATTGAAGGTGTACGTATCGGTTATGGCGAAAAGGTGCGCCTTGCCGCCGTTTTGGCCACTTCCGCAAGGATCCGTGAAGTTCTTGAAGCAATTGTAGGGAGTTGCGCTATTCCAGTCTTGTGAGTACTTCACGCTCAGTAGATTTCTCTCGTTGATGCGATAGTCGATCTTAATGTCGAACTGGTCGTTGGAACTGGGCGTTGCTCCCGAGGCCAGCCAATTGTCATAGTAGTTTCCGCTGTTGAAGTTCGGCATGGGGAACAAATTCAACATCTTGAGGGCCACCGGATCGATCAGGTTCCCCGCCGTCGCCGGCAACTGAAAGGGTGTCCCATTCAGGTTCGGGTTTCCCGGGCTGGTATAAGTGGCAAGATTGTTGAAAGGAATGAAGCCGCTGCGATAAGCGCCCGCCGCTCCATTGGCGGGAGTTTGGAACGTCCCCGTATAAGGATCCCAGAGCTGCCCGGCAGCCACACTGCACTGGCCGGCGCCGTTGAATGTCCCGCCATTGTCAGCGCACAATTCACCGAAATCGCCGGTGCGTTCGGCGGCACTCGGAACACCCGCCTGATAGGTACCCATATTGGACGTGCGCGTGCCGTCCCAATCGAAGAAGAAGAACAGTTTGTTCTTGACGATTGGTCCGCCAAAAGTGCCCCCGTAATTGTTTCGGTGCACCGGCGGAATGGGAACTTGTGCCTCATTGTTGAACCAGTTGTTCGCATCGGTGATCGTGTTTCGAATGAAATCGTAGGCGCTCCCATGAAAGGAATTGCCGCCGGAACGCGTGATCATATTGACGACCGATGCGCCGGAAAAGCCATATTCCGCGCTGAAGTTCGTCTGCTGGACCTTGAACTCTTCCACCGCTTCTGCCGACGGAGTGTAGGTGACGTTGGTGACACCGCCATTTGGCTCAAAGTTGGTGATCGAAGCGCCGTCCATCAAAATGTCAGCTTGCGCCCCGCGGCTGCCATTGGAGACGAAGTTCGTACCGGTATCGCCGACGGAGTTCGAGTCGCTCATGTTGGTGACGCCCGGCGCCAGACTGACGAAGTCGAGAACGTAGCGGTCCACCAAGGGCAGGTCGTTGATGAACTTGCGATTGACCACCTGGCCGGTGACCGCATCCTCGGTCGACAACGCCTGCTCTTTCGCCTCTACTGAGATTGTTTGCGTCTCCGCGCCCACCCGTAACGTCAGATTTGCGGTCGTATTTTCGCTGACCGTCACCTTGATATTGGGATGGATCGCCTTCTCGAACCCCTTCATCTCCGCCGATATGGTGTACATCCCCGGAGGAATCGGGGTGAAAAGATAGCGCCCAACACTGTCCGACGTCGTGGTAAACGAAAAGCCTTTATCCTGATCGGTCAGGATGAGTTTGGCACCGGCAACAGTGGCGCCGCTGGGGTCGGTCAATTCTCCGGTGACGGATCCAAAATAGCCTTGGCCGAGCGCCAGTGCGGGCAGAAGAAGCAGAAAAGCAAACCAAGCTCCGGCAAAGATTTTTTTCAAGGAAGTGGCGTTTAATCCGAAAAAGACCGCGTTCATGGCAATCTCCTTTGCACAGGCGACACCCGTGCCTGTAACTCTCCGCCGCTACGACTCCAGTTTTAAAAGACACCCCAATTTGCAGGACCAACCTCGATCGACGGGCACCCAGCAATGAACCGGCAGTTCTTGACAAACGTCGTTTCGGTCCCCTAGTTTAAAACGATTCAAATACTCATTTCTGTTCCTGTCAAGGGCCAAAATCAAGGAGGTATCGCAACGAAGGACCCGCACAGGGTCGGATGGCGGTAACCGGCTGTGCCTTCCGGGGATAAGAACCAAGAACCATAAGGTGGCTTTGTGAGTACTAAGAACCGGTGAGGACGCCCATTCGGGCAGCTAAAAGCCCTTGGCCCGATACACTTCCAGGCATTTCTTTGCGGTTTCTAAAGCGGAAAAACGGCTGCCTTCCTGCTCCATCAAGTAGTACTCCGCTCCGCCGACACTTGCTGCCGCTGCGAAAATGGCTTTCCAGTCGGCGACGCCTTCGCCAAACAGCACCGAGTACCCCTTGCCTGCCTCCGGCGACCAGTCCTTGCAGTGCAACGATCGAATTCTTCCCGGGTTTGCGCGAATCCACGCAACTGGGTCCGCTCCCGCTGCCAGACAGGTTCCCACATCGAGCTGGAGCATCACGGATGGTTTCGTGCTCTTGGCCAGAATTTCCATCGGCCGCACGCCGTCGACGGGGAGGAATTCCAGCTCATGATTGTGATAGCCGGCCTTCAATCCCGAGCCTTCCAGTCTGTCCGCCGCGGAATTCAGCTCCTCCGCCACTTCTTTCCAACCGTCCAGCCCTGGCTTTGGCCGCGAACTGGCCATTACGAGATATGTGCTACCTAGGTTCAGATTCAGATCGATGGCATTCTGAATATGATCCTTGTCCATAAACGACCCGTCGTTGTGGGTAGAGAAACAACGGATGCCCAAATCGTCCAGCAACTTCTTCATTTCCTTCGCTTGCGCATGGCTCCATTCGAAATACGGCGCATAGAACTCCAATCCCTGATAACCCAGCGCGGCAATTGCCCGGACCGTTGCTTGCGGATCTTTCTTCAGCTCTTCTCGCACCGAATACATTTCGATGCCCATGGGAATTGTTGTTGCGCCAGCTCGCCAGGCCCAAGGTATGACCGCGGTAAATGCCAGAAAAGTTCTTCTTGAAAACGGTTTGGGATTCATGGCCAGCAATCCTATCCAAAAACGCTTCCAATTTCATCGAAACTTATTGAGACCTCATCGCTGAACTAAGGATGGCGCGCCACTGCGCTCGCGGGTATATTTTGAGAGTTCCGACGTGGAGCGGGTTTAGCGACGGAGGGCGAGCCTTGAAGCTTCTGTACTTCCTGACTACAGCGTTGTTCATTGCCTGGGGAGCAGCCGACGTTTCCGCCCAAAGCGTAAACGTCACCTTTGACAGGAAGGCTGACTTCTATCAGTTCAAGACGTACAAATGGGTGAACATCAAGGACGCGCAGCTCCTCGATGATCTAACCACAGAGCAGCTCATCGCTACCGTGGACGTGGAACTCGCCAAAAAGGGCCTGACAAAATCCAAAACGGACAAGGCGGACTTGTTTGTCGCGTACCAGATCGCCCGTCCCGGCCAAAAGCAATTGAGCCATTTCAACGTCGGCGCATCTTATGGGTCGGCGGCCGGAGCGAATTCCGCAGCCGCTGGAGCATCAACCACAACTGTCCACACCGGGCAATTGGTACTGGACATGTATGAATCCACGAACCAGCAGTTGGTGTGGCGCGGGGTGGAATCCAAAACCATCGACGCGGACGCCAAGCCCGCCAAGAAACAGAAGCACTTAGACAAAGCTATTGAGAAGCTCTTGAAAGACTACCCGCCGCAGAAAACACAATAAAGCGGAGCGATTTGACCAACAACCGGTAGACGCTTTTGGCGTGCCGATCTAACGGGGCGAACTTTCTGAAGAAGGGTCGGCCCGCGACTTCTTGATCCGTTGCAGGGAAATTGGAATACCCGGCGTCTCTACTTAGACGGTGGCGGCGCGGCGGGTTGGACCTTCGCGGCGGAGTTTTCTAACTGTGAAATCGCCGAGGAAGAAAGTTCGTAGAGCGCCGGCTCATTCTCCCGCTTCGCAATGTATTCAGACCCGCGCTTTGCAATTGAAACCCGCTCCACGCGCTTGTTGTCATTTGAGGTCACGATGATTTCGAGCGAAGGTGCCGTAAATCCGGAGTCGGGGAATTTTTCCGCCGATAGGTCGCGGATATTGCCAAGTAGCGCCTGGACGGTAGAGTCATCCAGTTTCTTGCTGTCAGCACTCCACCAGTCGGAACCGGAGTGCGTGAAAACATATGATTTGGAACCGTCGTGAAGTTCGAACTTGTTGGGGTCTTCGTAGCCGAAGTCGAACAGCTTTTTGTTACGGAAGTCATCGAGAGGCTTGTCGAGACTCGTGGCAAGCGTGGCCGGGACTTTGTAAATACCGGGAAGCCCGGTGGACTTGGCGTAGTAATTGTCTTTGGCTTTGCGAATTTCGAGTTCCTGCATGCCGGAAGCGCCGCTGATTCTCGCGATGGCAAATGGAACCGCGGATTTGAACGCCGCGGCGTCCTTGGAATCGTCCGATCCGGCTTCCATTTTGGCTTCTTTCAGCGAGCGGACCAAGTCTTCAACCTTGTAGCTTTCAGCGCGATACGGCGCAGGTTTGAGAATTTGCCAGGCGTCTTTGTTGCGTGCAAAGGTGACGTCTTGTTTTTTCTCCGGTCTTTGGGTGATGAGTTCGACCTGGCTGACCTTGTCAAAATCCGCTGTGAGAAGGCGCTTGTCGCGGAGATCGTCGACAGTTTTGTCGACGCTGGACTTGGTGTAACTGGCTACCGTGAAGAGACGATGGTCGCCGGCGAGCACGGCATAGAACGCGTTTCCTGAAGGAGTCTGATCGCCGATCAGGAGCTTTTGCGTTTTGTTGTTTTTCGATGTGACGTCGATCTCGACCGAGGGAGCCGTTAGACCGTAAGAAGCAAGGTCCGACGCCTGTTCCTCAAGGAGACGCTCGGCATTCAAGGAAGAAAGCGCGGAAAGAACGCTGGAAACGGAGTCCTGATCGGCTGCGAGTGATTTTGGCACGGTAATTTGCCAAACGCCGGAATTGTTGCGGGAGAGGTCGACCGGCGGTTCGGTTTTGCGATGAATGGTAAGGCCGGTGATATCGGACTGGCTGAGAGAAAGAATTTTCGTAGGCGCATCGACGGCGGTTTTTGCGGCGCTGTCTGCGTTTGAACCGTGATGATTCGACCAATACAGCGCGCCGAGAAGAGCGGCGAGCACCGCGGCGGCAATCAGAAGTCCACGAAGTTTCATGATAATGTTCTCGAAATCAAAATGGATCGCTGATCGTCCGCGCGGCGCCTAGGGCTGACTACCGGCGCCGCCACCATACCGAAACTCCTGCAACAACTACAAGAAGCGGCAAAAGAAACTGGCTGGTAATTCGCAGCCAGCGCATCTGCGCCTGGGTCAGAGTGATGCGGCGATCCTCGCGGTCTTTCGGACGGATAGAAATCAAGTCTTCGTCGGAAGCGAGCCAGTTGATCGCATTCAGCGCAAGGTCCCGGTTGCCATTGAAGGTGATGAAGGAGTTCGCGGCCCAGGAAGAGCTGCCCACCACGACGAAGCGGCCCTGCGAATTTTCCTTGCCGGTATTGTAAGTACCTGCGGCGGCAATCAGCAGCGGACCTTTGACATTTTTCGGATCGCTCGGGTCGATAGCGGGGCTATTGAGCTTGCTGGTGGCAAGACTAGACTCCGACGAGCTGAAGAGTTTCTGTACCGAAGTCTTATCCCCGTTCTTGGTTTCCAGCGAACGCGCCAGAGGAAATCCGGTGGCACGACGTTTCATGTCGTCGACAATGGCGTGGGAATCATAGCTGGTAACGAGAGCAACCTGCGGCCCGAGACCGGTGATCTGCCCGATGGGATTCAGGTCGAGAATCAAATCGTTCTGCGGTGTGACGCCCCAACTTTCCAGCACCTTGTTAAACGCTTCGTTATCGGCAATTTCGAGACGTGCCATTTTCAAGGGCGGATCGAGCATGACGAATGCTCGACCTCCGCCTTCGACGTATTTTTTGATGGCGTCGACTTCCGGTTGCTGGTAATCCGCATCGGGACCGGCGATAACAACAACGGTGCATTCGCTCGGCACTTCGGCTTTAGTCAGTAGATTGATGGGTTTCGATTGGTAATCGTCCTGGCCAAGCAGTTCCTTAAAGCGAGAGTAGCCATTACGATCGGAATCCTCGATCTGATGTTCTCCGCTGCCTTCCACGAAGCAGATCGTTCGCACGCTGGTCTTCAAATCGCGGATGAACGCGCCGGTGATGCCTTCTTCCGTCAGGCTCTTGGCTTCTTCTTTTCGGTCGCCGATGGCGACGATGGTTGTGCCATAGGATTTGACGCCCGCGGCCCGAGCAAACTCGGGTTTCTTGTCCGGATCGACGTAGTCGACGTGCACCTTGGGAGAAAGATTGGCGTATTGTTCCAGCTGATCCTTGGCTTGGTCGAACTTGGTGCTCTGATCGTAGTACGTGATGGTGGCCGGCTGCTTCAGGCCTTTGACAATTTTCGCGGTTTGCTCCGACAGGCTGTAGCGTTTGTTCGAAGTCGTATCGAAGGATTTGTTGTGGCGGTCCGCCAGGACGTTTGCGACCACCAGGATCGCCAGCACGATAATAATGTAACTCGCTGCGTAGACCGCGTATTTTGTCTGGCGCGCGTGAAGTAATTGGACGTTCATTTACGATCTCCATCGCAGGGATTCCATGGACCGCGCGGTCAGGAAGAGCCCCAGGAAAATTACAGTGACGTAAAAAATCACATCTTTCGTATAAATCACACCTTTGGCGAAAGAATCGAAATGCGTGAGTACCGACATGTAGGACAAGACGCGCGCCCATGTCGCCGTTTCATAACTGCCAACCCACTCGAGCACCCATAGGAGCAGGCAGATGCCAAATGTCGCACCTCCCGCGACGATCTGGTTGCGCGTTAGGGTGGAGATGAAGGTTCCAACCGCGAGGAGCGCTCCGGCTTGCAACAAAAGACCGAGATAAGCGATCGCCAATGGCTTCCAATCCGGATTGCCGTACTTGAACAGCCAGAGAAGATTGAGAGCTCCGACAAGTAAAATTCCCGCGTACAAGATCGTCGCGGCGAGCCACTTGCCAAGGATGATCTCAAAATCGCGAATGGGCGATGTGACGAGAAGCTCAATCGTTCCGCTGCGCTTTTCTTCGGCGAAAAGTCGCATAGTCAACATGGGAATGAGGAAGAGCCCGATCACGCTCGCGTTTGAAATCAATGGCCGAATCAGGAACTCATTGATGTTCATCGGGAATTGATCGCCGCGCATCTGCGATTCCATGCCCACGTAAACGAAAGCGTTTACCCCGCTCCAGAAGAAAAAACCGAAGATAAACGCAAACATGGCGAGCAGAAGATAAGCGATCGGTGAAACGAAATAGCTGCGAAGTTCTTTTTTGCAGATGATCCAGATGTTTCGCATGAAGTGTTATCCCTTGCTCGCGGTGGCTTCGAGTTCAGCTGGCGTCACATGATTTGTGGAGTTGTTCGTAACGTCCGAGCCGGTCAACTGCAGAAAGACCTCTTCCAGGCTGATGGCGCTGCTGCGCAGCTCATTTAGGTTCCAGCCCGATTCGACAACGGCGCGCGCGATGTCTCCGCGCAGGCTACGCCCGTGATCGCCGTCCAATTCAAAAATCGAGCGGTCCTCGCGAGTCTCTTTGAACAGCACCCGGCTCACGCCGGAAACTTGTTCGAGCCGGTGTTGCACGACGGCTTGGTCCAATGCTCCTGTGCGGGGGGCGACCTCCACGAGAACCGAACTTGCACCGCGCGCGCGATTCTGCAGGTTGCTGACGGAGTCGGTAGCGACAAGCTTGCCCTTATTGATGATGATCACTTGCTGGCAGGTCTGCTCGACCTCAGGAAGTATGTGCGTGCTCAGAATGATGGTGTGGTCGCCCGCGAGGCTTCGAATGAGGTCGCGAGTTTCGTTGATTTGTTTCGGGTCGAGCCCGGCAGTCGGCTCATCGAGAATCAGCACATCGGGATTGTGGATGATGGCCTGGGCGAGCCCTACACGCTGACGATAGCCCTTCGAAAGCTTTCCGAGGACCTTATCCTTCTCGTCAGCCACGGCACAGCGACCCAAAACATAATCGACGCGCTTCGCTAACTCCGGGCCGCTGAGACCTTTGATTCTTCCCACAAAAGTGAGGTATTCAGCGGTGCGCATCTCCAAATACAAGGGTGGGGTTTCGGGAAGGTAGCCGATGTGGCGTTTTACTTCGAGCGGTTTCTCGAGTACGTCAAAACCCGCGACGGTTGCGGTTCCCGACGTGGGCGGCAAAAAGCACGTCAGCACCCGCATAGTCGTGGTCTTGCCGGCGCCATTCGGACCCAGAAAGCCGACGATCTGTCCCTTTTCGACCTTAAACGATATGTGATCGACGGCGGTGTTGCGTGCGTAACTTTTCGTAAGCTCTTGTACGGTAATCATAAGGTTTACATTTTAAACGAGGCAGGAAGACTCGTCACGTCTGCCCCGAGAAGTGAAATTTCGTCTCAGCTCGCTTTATGGTTCCAAGAAGTATGACGCATGACTGCAATCGCAAGTTGCTTTCGGCAACCCGGGCGATTCGAGCCGTCGACTTACTTCCTGAACCAAGCAATTTACACTGAGAGCGGTGGTTGTCGCCAGTGGTCGGAAGATCACGGCCTTACTTTTTCGGCCTTACCTGCGGTGGCGTGAGCCGCGTGCACTACATTCTTCGTCCCGAGGGTCCGGACACCAGTCCACACAAGTTGCACTCCGGCGCACAGCGCGATCAGTGCCACAACGGTTTTCAGCTTATTTCCGGGCACTTTCCGGGCGAGCACGCACCCAAGGATTACTCCCGGTACGCCGCCGACCAGAAGCTGCGTCAATACATGGGTGCTGATGGACCCCAGCGACCAGTGAACAACACTTCCTACCGCCGCCAATACCAAACCGAAAAGCACATCCGTCCCGACGACCTGTGCCGGCGGCATCTCCGAATAGTTCAGCAGCAGAATCGTTCCTAGCGCTCCGGCGCCGGCGGATGAGAATCCAGACTCTAGTCCGATCGGGAACGCCAGCCAGGGCAGCCAGTGAGAATTTTTCGCGGCAAACTGGGGAAACTGCATGTGGCGAACAAAAGTCGCGCCGGAAGAAAGCGTCAACAGCACTCCCACCAAGATGACCACTACCGAATTGTTCCCGCCCTTGGCAAACATGCGCAGTGCAAGCATCCCAAGAACAAGCCCCGGCACCGCTCCCTGCAGCAACAATCGAAAATATCGTCCGTGAACTTGCTTTGTCGCCAGGTAGAATGGCGCGGCAATCAGGCGCAGGACTCCCGCGAAAACGAAAGTGGTCCCCACGGCCACGGCCGCAGGCAAGCCGCTGATCAGCAGCAGGGCCGGAACGGTGAAACTGCCTCCGCCGATCCCTGTTAGGCCCACGGCGAGCGCGATCAAAAAGCCGAGTACGAGGTGGGTCATTGCGATTGCTCAGAAAACGTGTGGATCCCGCATTCCAACTTCCGGCCGGACCACCGCCCGGACCGCGGATTGTTCGGATCCTCTGGAATTGCCGTGCACGGCTGGCAGCCGATACTCAGATAACCCTGGTCGTACTGGGGCAGGTAACTCAATTTGTTTGCTGCCGTGTATTCCCAAACCTGTCCCCACGTCCAATCTGCAAGCGGACTTACCTTGGTCAGTGATTTGCCGTTTGGCAAACGATGCAGTTCCGCTTTCTTGAGATTTTTTCGGGTAATGGACTGCTCTCGCCGCAAGCCCGTGAACCACGTCTGGAACGGCTCAAGCGCTTCGAGGAGGGGGTCTACTTTGCGCAACTGGCAGCATTTGGTGGGGTCCCGGCGATACAGGATGCCGAGAGCCCTCTCCTGTTCCTGAACCGTTTGCTTCGGCAGCACATTCACAAGGTTCAATCCCCAGTTCCGAGTAAGGTCGTCGCGAAACGTATACGTTTCCGGAAAGTGATAGCCGGTCTCTAGAAAAAGCACGGGCACGTCGGGCAGTTTTTTTCGTAAGAGGTGCAGCACGATCACGTCTTCCGCTTGAAAGCTGCATGTAAAGCACACGTTGCGTTCCGCTTGGTCTTTCAGAGCCAGTTCAATCAGTTCCTCGGCGCCGCGTATCTCCAGATTCTCTGTCTCGAGAATTTTCGGCATTTCAATCCTCCCTGTCCTTGGCTGGGTCAGATTCGAGGCGGAGGCCTTCCGCAATGCGCAGTCCTCGGGCGACTTCACTTTCGCCAGCATGGACCGGCTCCACTCCGGAAAGCTCAAAGTGGTATTTCCCCGCGATTTGATTCATCAAGTTTCGTTCGCGCGCGCCGATGGGCGTTTCTTGCCAGGACACGACAACAAGCCCCAGGTTCAAAAGAGTTCCGTAAAGCGCTCGCTTCGCCGGGGCCGTCACTTCGTGGTTAGAGACCAGTGCTGCTTCAAAGCCCAGATCCAACAGCGCTCGCTCCAATCCCTCGGCCGCTTCGCGTTCCCCGGCAAGGCTGAAAATCGCGGGGAGATGACCGTAACGTGTCGTGCGTTCCTCCGGAGTGACCCTGCCGCGGACCTTTCCTGTACGTCGTTGCCGATTCCGTCGCTCATCGTCACGATGGGGTGCGAGCATCTCGCGGATCATCACCGCGCCGACGGTTGCGTTCGTCACCGGATCGATGAGAATCAGGCTTCCGGTCGTCCGGTTGGCCGAATACGTGTCAAAAAAAAGCGCTTGGCTGGTTTCAAAATCCACGGAAGCAATTGCGTTCATCGCCAATTCACGGGTCGAATGCTGGGCTAAGGTGTTGATATCCACGCCAAAACGAATCTTTGTCGGTTTGGCCTTCACCAATCGCCCCGCGTGTTTTGCCAAGTAAACTTGATTCAATTCCAGAGGCGTCGGATGCAGCCAAACAACCATTGCCGTGAATCGGCTTGAAACATGCGGCACGGAGTCCGAAGACACCAACATGTCCCCGCGGCTCAAATCGATCTCATCCGCCAGTTTCAAAACCACCGATTGTCCGGAACTCGCTTCTTCCAGTTCGCCATCAAACGTCACAATGGATTCCACTTTTGTCCGCTGCCTCGAAGGGAGCGCCAGGATCGCGTCTCCCGGCCGGGCCGTGCCGCTCGCCACTCGGCCGGCAAACCCACGAAACGTCGCGTCCGGACGAATCACCGACTGGACGGGAAAGCGCAGCGCTCCAGACGCATCCCTCGGCTGGATTTCAACCGTCTCCAGGTGTTCCAGCATGGTTGGCCCCGCATACCAGGGAGTCTTCTCGCTTCGCGTTACAACGTTGTCGCCATCCAACGCGCTGATCGGAATCGTCTGCACAGAGGAAAGCCCCAAGTGGCCGGCGAGCGCGGCAAAGTCCTCCGATAATCGCGAATAAATTTCCTCGCGATAGTCCACCAGGTCCATCTTGTTTATCACCGTCAGCAGGCGTGAAATGCCGAGCAAAGAAGCGATGTACGCGTGGCGGCGTGTTTGCGCCAGGAGTCCCTTTGTCGCGTCGACAAGAATCACGGCTAGGTCGGCGGTAGATGCGCCTGTGGCCATATTCCGCGTGTACTGCTCGTGTCCCGGCGTATCCGCGATGATGAATTTTCTGCGCGCCGTGCTGAAATAACGGTAGGCCACATCGATGGTGATACCCTGTTCCCGCTCCGCACGCAGTCCGTCCGTCAACAGCGAGAAATCAATCGCTCGTCCGGAGCGATTGATTCTGCTTTTCTTCACCGAAGCGAGTTGATCCTCGTATACACCCTTGCAATCGTGGAGCAGTCTTCCAATCAGGGTGGATTTGCCGTCGTCAACGCTGCCAGCCGTCGTGAACCGAAGCAATTCCTTGTTCAGTTCCTGCTCGACGAACACCGAACTGTCTACTTCGTGCTGAATCTCTCTTTCGCGCGTCAAGAGCATTAGAAATATCCTTCTCGCTTCTTGAGCTCCATCGACCCCTCTTCATCGTGATCGATGGCCCGGTTCTCGCGTTCCGACCGGCGGAAAGAAATCATCTCTTCGATGATTTTCGGGACGGTGCCCGCTTCGGAACGAATCGCCCCCGTACATGGCACGCAGCCGAGCGAGCGCATCCGGCACCTGACGAACTTCGTTTTCTCGCCGGGCAACAGCTCTTCCTTCGCATGGATCAATACCAGGGAACCGTTCCGCTCCACGACTTCCCGTTCTTTTGCGTAATACAACGGAACGATAGGAATCTTTTCCGCGTGGATGTAGAGCCAGATATCCAGCTCCGTCCAATTCGACAGTGGAAACACGCGTATGCTTTCCCCTTGGTCGATCTTCGAGTTAAAGATGTTCCATAGCTCCGGCCGCTGGTTTTTGGGATCCCATTGCCCGTGGACATCCCGGAAGGAATAAATGCGCTCTTTGGCCCGAGATTTTTCTTCGTCCCGCCGCGCACCGCCGAATGCCGCGGTAAAACCGCCTGCGTCCAGGGCATCGAGTAGCGCCCGCGTTTTCAGCAATCCGCAACACTTTTGCGTACCCAAAGTAAAAGGATTTGCGCCCGCGTCCAGAGCCTTCCGGTTTTGATGCACGATCAGGTCGGCGCCCAGCTCTTTTGTGTAACGGTCGCGAAATTCGATCATTTCCGGGAACTTGTAGCTCGTATCCACATGCAGTAGGGGGAATGGAATTTTGCCGGGATAAAAGGCTTTCTGTGCCAGCCGCAGCATCACCGACGAGTCTTTGCCGATCGAGTACAGCATCACCGGGCGTGCGAACTCCGCCACAGCCTCGCGGAGGATGTAGATGCTCTCCGCTTCGAGCGCGTGCAGATGGTTCCATTTCGCGGCACGCGAGCCTCCACGCCGTGTGGGGCTCGGTTCAAGTACTACTTCCTCAATCACTTCCGCTGAGATTTCTGACATGGCCCAATACCTCGCGGTAAAACGAATATCCTGCAAAAACAAAAAACCCACCTGCCAGTTCGTCCTGGCGGTGGGTTCACCGAAAACTTGAGTTAGAACAACTCTAAGTCACGAGCCTCCCCATGCCAGAACAGACTCCCATACAACACTGACAACAAGTCAGGGAATTGCAGTTCCGGCAGAACGCTTGCGACATGCCAAACACTATACCGTGCGGCACTGCGCAGGACAACCAACCGCGCAATGCAAAATTTCGATAGTGTGCTGCATTTTTTTGGCTAGTTGTGCGGAATGCCTTCAGCGGGCACGGGTGGCAGTGAGGTGGTTCTTAGTGCAGACGGAACCACCCGGTAGCGCCTCGAATACGAGTCTAGCTCGGAGCGGTTCTCCCAGAGTTGGTGCGTTCCTCCCTGCTCTCCATATACTGTCGGTGGCCGACGGATTATACCGGTCCTGCGGCGTTTCTCTAAATTCGTAGATTGCTTGTGTCACCAAGCGGGCCGAGGCCTTTCTATTTGTTCAACCCTGTCGGGGTCAAGATTGGCTGGTCGGTGAACACTGTTCATTTCACCGCTTTAATTTGCTGCCGCGCAAGCCGAACGGAGTTAGGCTCCTTCTCAATCCCAATCAACTTTCGCTCCAATTGTGAGCTATGTGAGAAATGAACAAGTAAGGAGGCTCATGCATGGCACTCTACAAGCGCAAGAGCACCTGGTGAACAGACCTTTGGTGAACGGTCGGAGATTTCGCGAGAGCCTCGGAAAGAAGGAAAGAAGGAAGAAAAAATGAAAGGAAAAGTTTGATACTCACCGGCCTTCTCATGGAAGGGGTTGACGAAAGGCTCGTCATTCACTGCAAATCACGATTTCAGAAAGACCGTCGGACAGAAAAACAATCTTGTTCTGTCTGCTCAGGCATCCTTTGGCTGCGTCATGCTAAACCAGTTCCCTGAATTGTCCTTCAGAATTGCTTCCACGCCATAGAACTGCTCCTTTGGTGGAGAGAGAAATTCCACTCCCTTGGCGCTGAGTTCTTCGTAGGTTTTCCGGCAGTCGCTCGTCTGCAGCACCCCACCATTCAATTTCCCCTGTTCTAGCAATTGGCGTATCGCGCTGGCAGCTTCCGGCTTCATATTGGGACCATCCACCTTCATCAGAATGATTTGAAGGTCGGGTTGCCCCTTGGGGCTTACAGTCAACCAGCGGAATCCGTTGCCCATGGATTCATCCATACGCAATTCGAACCCGAGTTTGTTGACATAAAAGTCCTTCGTCGCATCCTGGTCAATTACGTACAGAGTTGCATGCGAGAGCCGTTGAATCATCGTACGCCTCCTTAAACGCAGTCCCAGCGTACCCATCGAAAACAAGGAATGCTTCTCGAATCTTGCGCTTTTCTTCTGAAGCCACCTACAACGGATTGACAAAGAATTGCTGAAAGCACGCTGGGATAAAATAGAGGGGCCAGTTGGCGGCCAAGCCTGCGAACGTTGTCCGCGCTTCGCGACGAAACGCCTGGGGAGACGTGCCAGCTAGACTGCGAAACCTCATGCTGAACGAACCCAAGCTCTCATATCCCACCTCAAAGCAGATGTCGGTCACACTATGACTATCGGCCAGAAGGAGTCTCTTAGCTTCGTCAATCCGCATGCGCGTTTGGAACTCATGGGGAGTTTCGCCGAAGGTCCGAGCAAAAAGACGATTGAAGTGAAATGGAGAGAGGCATGCCTCGCGGGCGACATCTTGTAATGTAACGCGCTCCCGATAACAGCCCGCAAGATAGTCCCTAGCACGACACAAGCGCGAGAACGTTGCCGCATCGGCCAAACGGCTCCCTCCCCGCAAAGTCAATTCCATACGCCGTGAGGACGCTCTCATGATTGCCATCCTACACCATTCTTGTCAGACCCACACCAGCAACGGAACCCATTCGCAGAGGTTTCTGGGCCGAACGATTGTTCTCGGCACGGCAATCGCAATCTTTTTTCTGTTCACCGCGTGGATTCCCCGTGGCCTGATTACAGTTACAGGAAAAATACGGAGGTCCGCCCGGACCGAACGTGGGATATAGGAGCGCCCCACGGTTGGCGCTCGGTGAAAATTAAAGTGCTCAATTTTTCTCCAATATCAGCGCGACAGAAGAACCAGCCTGATCCCCCTGCGGTTCTGAGGTCGGATGTTCTGCGAAGAAGTAGATCAAGACGGCCGTGTCCACCCCCATAGGGCCGCGCCGAGATCGGCCATCAATCCCATGTGGCTCGCTCAACATGTTTCGACAGGTCAACTCCTCTCCAGTGCTCGTTCCCCAACCCCTTGAGAGCAAGAATCGACTGAGGTTTCAGCTTTTCAAGAGCATCGTTGAGAAGTAATTGACTCGAGCCAACTCAATAGCTGTCTGGCAAAAGTGACCCATTTGAAACTGCTTGGATTTGATGACATAAATTTACAACCCAGCGGCGGTTTGCTTCGATTTTGCAATGCCAATTTTCTTTCGCTTCATCGAGTAAAGCGCGGAATCGGCGTGGCTCAAGAGTTGTTCAATTGTTTCGCCATCTTCCGGATAGACAGCACTACCGACGCTGACCGAGATTTTTGGTCCTTTGTCCTCATTGTCAACGCCTTTGCAGATACGTCGAGCCACCAATGTGGCCGCCTCTACGTTAGTTTCCGGTAGGACAAGAGCAAATTCGTCTCCGCCGAACCGCGACGGAGTATCGATGTCCCGGCAGCAGGAGCACAAAACGTCGGCAAACCGGCAAAGTGCTTGGCTTCCTACAATATGTCCGTGACAGTCGTTGATTCGCTTCAACCCATCCAAATCAAAAAACAGGATAGCGAACTCACGGTTCGTGCGCTTGCTACGCCTGATTTCAGAATCGAGTAAATCCACGAGGTGGCGATAGTTGGGAAGACCGGTCAGGGGATCACTAGCTGCTTGCCGACGGAGATGATCCTCCAGTTGTCGTTGCCTGGTGACATCTTCAGCGATGATTTCGTAGGCTTCCAACTCTCCCTGTTCACTAAGCACTTCTCGTCCGCTGAGCCGGACCTTCATGATTACATTGTCTTTCCGCTTCCATTCAACTTCGAAAGGATCTAGGAGACCCGCTCCACCTGCTTGACCGAGTAATTGCACTCGTCTGCCAGGGTCATGAATGACGTCGCGCGCAAGGTCCAGAGCAAAAAGTTCCCCTCTTGACTCATAGCCGAGCATCCTCATCATGGCATCGTTCACTTCCAAGAATCTTCCGTCAGCGTTACAGCGGCAAATTCCGTAACTCAGATTCCCCGCCAAAGCGCGGTAACGAGCTTCAGAACGTCGCAAATCCTTTTCGGCGCGGTCGCGTTGGTCGCGCAATGATTTCTCCTCAAGAGCCCTGTGAACGGCCACAGGTAGATGGCCAATGCAGTCCACTTCGATGCAATCGGCAGCACCTTTCAAAATGAATTCAGCGGCGGTCTCGCGTCTCAGACCCTGGACTAAAAAGATGAGTGGGACCTCCTGCTTCATCTGACCCAGAAGGTCCAGCACCTGAGTTTCCTGCCAGTTCGTGCTCGGGTGCTCGGCCACAATAAGGTCAAAGGGCCGTAAACGGAGTCGTTCAACGAATTGCTCCGGAGTGACAACTACATCCGAACTGATGTTGAATCGCACCCTCCTCAGTTCATGCAGGCAGCGCTCAACATCCGCAATCGAACGATGAACAAAGAGAATGCGCACGAGATTATTCCGGCCCGCGGGTGTGCCGATTGCAGCAACTCGCTTCACTCGCCTGAGCTCGCGCTCAGATGTTGGGGACATATCCACGCCTGATGAAACCTCGGGGAGCAACCTCCATTGCGCTAGCTGCCCCCAGCGATCTTTTTCTGAGTTAACTCCTCTAATTATGATCGAGGCAGAGTGTGTTCTCTGTCTGTTCAATATCAGACATCAGGTACTAGTGGAGTACTAGTGTGGTTTACCGTAAATGCCCGAACAGGTGCGGCAGATGCGATTACGCTGGTATTGCACAACTTAGAGCGTAAAAGCGATTAAGTTAATTCATGGAACAAGCACACTAGGATCTAGTAACTGATTCAGTAAAAGCGATTCCAACAGCGAAGAGGCTAAGTTCAACGGATGACGAAGAAACCATAGCTAGTTCTTACTTGACGCCATGGGTTTGGATGACATGGGTTGGCGTAGCCACCGCAGTGAAGATTTCTTCATCTCTGAGAATGCTGGAGTGTTGATCATAGAAATCCAATCGCGTTTGAACTCGACATTCCAACGATGCAATACCCGGGCCGGATAGTGCGGTTCTCTGATCCGCCGAACGACTGCAGCGGGCACGCGTGACCACGCTGTCGGGGGAGTGGCCCGCAAGAGGACAGTTTTTCGGAGGGCGCGCCACCATTCCAACGAAGGAAACAGACCCCGAATCGGTGTGCGACGAGCGCTTCCGGGAATCCGGTTAATGGTGTCGAATGTGAGTGCGCGAATTTCCGAGCCGAAAATTCGATTACTCTTTCCCGCTGACGGCGGTTTGTTTCCATTCCTCGGTGGCACCAGCTGAGGAGGAGAGACCGGTGGAGCTGGCGACAACATTCGCTTCATTGTTGCAATAAGTTCAGCGACTGAGTCTGACTGGCTTGAGATCGAATCCAAAGAGAATGTTCGTTCGTCCTGTCCTGACTCCAACGCTGGCAGAGCGGGACTCAAATCATCCGAGGAAAGAGAAACATTTAGGTTTTTTACTGACGCTGCGTTCACTTCGCACTCCGGAGCGGTTTTGACAGGAATGTTTTCTGCAGCGAGCGCCGACTCCGTATCAGCAAATGCCGCTGGTGCAGCAGGCCATTTCGCACCTCGTGCGTCACGTGAACTTGTCTCTTCTCTTATAAATGTTCGCACCAGATCCTCTGCGCAGACCGGTTGCATGACCGTGAGCTTACTATCCATGTTGGTGCTCACACTTGACCGCGTTGTGATCGCACTGAATTCGTCCATCAAAAAGTCCCGCGCCGCTTCTTCGACCATCCGCGCCGGCACCGGCTTTAGTTGCTCAACATACGCGTTAATGAGGGAGTGCTCGCAGAGAAGATTCATCACGCGAGGAATCCCGCGTGAATAAGAGTGCACCGCTTCAACAGCATCGGATGAGAAGACCGGATCGCCCGTAGCGCCCGCGATGCGCAGCCGGTCCGCAATGTAGTTGTGAGACTCCTCAAGTGTGAGTGGAGCGGTGTTGCACCGGAGAGTAATGCGCTGCCGGAGTTGCCGTAGTTCAGGGCGCCTAAGCTTTACTTCGAGCTCTGGCTGGCCCACGAGCACGATTTGCAATAGTTTTTCGGACGCCGTCTCCAGGTTCAGCAGGAGTCGAACCTCCTCCAACAACTCGAACGACAAGCCTTGCGCTTCGTCCACGATCAATACCGGAGTCCCGCCTGCACGAAAGCGCCCGATCAACCATTGGTTTAGCAGCAAGAGCATGTTGCTCTTTAGCCTGAAATCAATTGGAATCCCGAAATCGGTGAGTATGAAATCAAAGAGGTGGTTGACGCTCAAGTGTGAATTGAAGATGAACGCTGTGGGGATTTTCTGCCGGTGTAACCAATCGAGTAGGTAGTTGACCAGCGTTGTCTTACCCGTTCCGACTTCGCCGGTAAGCAGAATAAAGCCTCTGCGGTTCTGAATGCCATAAGTCAACTGATCCAGCGTTTCTTGAGTCTGGGGAGTTAAGCACAGGAATCGAGGGTCCGGATTAACATTGAACGGATTTTCGCGGAGTCCAAAAAAATTCTTATACATGGCTACTCAAGCATGGCTCCAAGCGCCGCGGTCACGTTGCTTTTCCCCTTTCGAACCTCTCGTCCTTCAGTTCTGGACGAGGTCTCTCGCGAAAGGCTCTCCCCCTTTGCGCCCTTCAATGGAAGGGAAAACTGTTGGAGTCCTGTTCGTGATTGTGGCATTGAATTGCGAGAGCAGCGAGATGCGCCGCTTGCTCAATCAAATTACTTTCACTAGAAGTTGGACTTCTTTGGAAACAGCAATAGACCTCGAATGTACCGAGAAGATCCCCACTTTGTGAAAGAATAGCCGTACAGGAAAAGACAAAGAGTCCACATAGTGCGGCGCTTTGCGCGATTGTGTGCGCGAAGTGTTCATCGTCATCCGAGAACAAAACAAGTGACACCACGTTGCCCACTTGAACATCGAGTGCATTGCAAATTCTACCCAGCACATGAGGGAGTGACGCGTCGCTGGCCATCAATTCGAGCAGATGGCCTTCGCCGACCAGCAGGGCTTGCACGGTGTCTGATTCTTGTCGGTACAATTGAACCCCTTTCGCGGACAAGAGTCGATCGCGCTCCTAAATTGCATGGCTCCAAAGATCCGCCAATGCCGTTTGTTCTCGCCGACTAGCGCAACATCTTAAGGAATGCCTGGGAGTGCGGGCTGTTCACTTTTGTACAGCACTCGTTGCGGAAGAATCTCTATAGGCGCGAGGAGGTACCGGTATCTTCACAACTCTCAGAACTTCAGGACACGTGTCTGTATCGTTGTCAACAGCTGTCCCGGATTCTACCTGGCTCTTCTCCTGGGCAAGCGGTTCCCAATCTTCGACAGCTGGAACAAAAATAGCATCTCCAACTGTCCCGATATGCACAGACATCTTTCTCGCCTTCTCATACTATGGGGATCCACAGGAAGTGAATCGACTGAAGAGTCTCAAGCTTCCTCTCATCTTGGAGGATCCAAAATGGAAACCATCTTAATCATTCTTCTCGTTGTTTTTTTGTTAGGAGGCGGCGGTTGGGGTTATTCCCGCTGGCGCAGGAACTAGGTTTTTTGCAAGGCAAGGAGACACGATACCCAAACGTTGCCCTTTTTACGGGTTGCTCAAGCGAGGCTCGTCCATTACATCCGTTTCCGAGTGCCGTGAACTCATCAGCGCTCAAACTGGTGTTGGAATTCAAACGGGTTCAGAGGAGAAAACAAGATGACGCCAAGTACTCAGAATGAGATCGAAGGCAAGGTTCACGAAGTTAAGGGCGAGATTAAGGAAACAGTAGGGCATTTGACGAACAACCCCGACTTGGAAGATCAGGGAACGGTCGAAAAGATAACTGGAAAGATTCAAAAGAAAATCGATCAGGTGGAAAAGGTCATTGAAAAACGGTAAACCGCTAGAGTTTTCCGGGTCTCCTTCGGAAGGCTCTCGGGCTGAGGTCGCGGAATCGAGCACTCACTGGGAGGCAGCTAGTGTTCTGAGTGTGTCCGTTCCGCCTTATTCCTTCTGCGCCTAGCTGTGCAAATGAAACGCTTAATTCAAATTCCCAATGGATTTGTCGATCACCTCAAACGAGATACCGAGACCGGCATCGGTTATCAGGTAGTCTCGGTGGAACTCAGGGACGGCAGATCGTTCGAACAAGTCTCCGCCAGTGAGGGCTGCATTATAGAGGTCCGGGGTTACATGGAAATTCCATTTGCGGGTGACGACATAGCGTCGGTGAGGGTAAATCACAAGCGCTGGAATTTTAGAGATAGGTCGGACGCACGGACCAAAAGTAGAACTACGACCGGTTGATCTCTTCGCTTGGAACAGTGTACGGGGCGGCAGGTGCATCCGCTAAAATCCCCTCGTCAACGCTACCATCTGATTCAATGGGCGGTCCACTTTCACACCTTCATCATTTGCGAGATAGAGCTTCGTCTACAGGGACAGGTAGGACGTTTCCGTAAAAAGCACTGCATCATATCTTGGCGTCACGTCGGTCTGAACCGACGAAAGCAATGACAACTGTAATACCCGAGACCTTCGCTCGAAAGGACTATTAGCTACTTCTCGGTCAGTTTTCACCTTGACTGGGATGCGCGGACAGGACGCCCGACCCGGCCATGGCGCACTCTGTCGCGGTTTGTTCTGGCACTGTACTAAATTGAACTGTATTGTCTCGCTCTCGATGCCACCATGGATATTCAATGAAGAAGAAAGCCAAGACAGAATTGCGCAACGCGATCCGTGCCACCGTCAGGAACGAAATGGCAAAGCCGCGCATAGCCAAGTCCGCAAGAATAGCGGAACTGAATCTGGATACTGCGCGAATTGCAGAACAGCCAAGTACCACCATACCCGGAACCGTAGACAAAATCTTTCCGTCCCTACGTCCAAGCCAACCGGAAAAGGCACAAATCGCCGTTGACGGACCCGGCCAAGGGCATCGAGATCTCCGCATTGAAAATTCGTTAACCGATGAACATGGCGACGAAATGAGGCTCAAAAAGGGTGCTCACGTTGACGTTACCGTTGTGCTAAAGACACCACCTGATGCAAGGCATCGAGCCATTCAGAACAGCGATACCCCGGAGTAGCCAACCAGTCCTTCAGCATCGTACGCGCTCTTACGACCGTCGGACACGGAACCATAGCGAGCATCTTTACTCCTCCGGAAGTTTGTCCTCGAGTTCACTGGCTAGCTTGTGTACGTCCGTTGTTTCAGTAAATGACTGAACCTCCTGCTTGGAGGAGTCCACGTTAACGCCCATGTGTTGGCAGAGTTTCTGCAACATCTGAAGGATTGTCGTCAGCTCCTGTTCAGAAAGCATGCCGACTTGAAGATCCAGATGCGATCGACGTTCGGACTGGCGGGCCATGCGAGTTTGACGGATTAGCACGAAAATTGTTAGAAATACGCTTTCGGAAGAAACGATGAGCGCTAGGACACCGAAAGGGAATGGATCAAATGATTTGAGTCCTGGGATCACGTGGTAATTTACCAGCATCCAACCAGAGATCAGAATCAAATGAGCCAATAGGAATCCCATATTGCCGACAAGTTTTGTGATTACGTCGCTGACTCGTTCAGTCAGAGTCCGGCGACCGAGGACGTCATGCTCCATCTTGGCGATCGCGTCAATGTTGTACTGTGTAGGATTCGCAGCTGCCCGGTGGGGCAATGGATTGTCCATGGATTGACTCCTAGAATCCGTCCTTGAAGATACTGCGTCATCAAAAGAATTGCAGCCCCCTCTACTTTCCCACCAAATGTGACAGCGTTAACCGGAATGGCGCCATCTCAATTGTCATGGCCTTTCTGCCCCGCAGAAGAGTTCAACAATCCCCTTTCCGAATTTTGGAACCCTCTCCCGCGAACCGATAGAGAGTCCCAACCCCAAGACCCAAGTGGTTCGCGATTCGCTTCCAGCCCAAACCCTGTGCGCGCCGGGCGGTAATCCTCTGTCGCGCAGGTCCGGGGCAAGTCCGCTTCTTTGTTTGGAGGGATTACGCGGAGCGCAACAGTAGGGTTCCTTGTTGCATTTGCCGCGAACGTCGGCCGAGTCACAAGGAGAGAGGGTTCCGCACTTCAACCTCACTTCTTCTTGTGATTGACGGGAAACGCTTTTGCGGGATGAAGCTTGTTATAATCTTTTATGAACATGCGCACGCCGGAATCCGGCGTAGTTTTTGCATCGCCCGCCGAAAGCTGTTCTCTGTAATGTTCCAGATAGAAATCGAGTGGATCATTTTGGATCCATGTCGATGACGATCAAATCCGCATCGTTCATGACCAGCTTGCCAAAGCGCAGACGATTGGCCATGTAATTCTTGGCGCGAATATCTTTCATAAGCTTGACATCCGAACCGCCAAAAACCTCAATAATTTTGTCGCCTTCAATTCGTACGGAGACGACCTTGCCTTCAATATGGGGAGCCGGCAAGATCTGTTCAAGATCAATGATCAGATCGTCTTCTTGAGCCCCCACACCCGGAACTTTTCCTTCCTTCATCAACACGCCTAAATCGACAGCGAAGAGATCCAGCAAACCTTTTACTTGGATATGCATGGCTTTGATCTTGTCGTTGTGCAGGCGAAGTTTTCTGTCAGCGGTGGAACGAGAATCCCCGCCGTCTCGAACGGGATGTCTCCCTTGTCATGGAGCTTTCCCTTCACTTTCAGGTGCCCGAGACCAACTTCCTCACGAATTGCAATATCGCACCGCAAGCGGATCTTGACCGGAATTTCCGATTTGGACCTCCGGCTAGCACCTGGGACGCGTCTCCAGCCCTGAATTTGAGACGAGATGCTGAGAGCCATCATCAGGCGACCGCGAATCATAATGGTTGGTGATATGCTCCACACCCGCGAATCGGGCCACCAGGAATGCCTTGGTTAATCGTGATCTGGGTGGCTGTGGCGCCAGTTCCAGTAATGGTGTTGATATTTATGTTTCTGCCGCTCGTACGAGACATAAGTTTCGTGGCGTTCGTGCTGGTATGACCGGTAGGCCCGGTCCTCACGGTCATTCCAGTCGTGGTAATCATGGTGCCATGAGTCGTAGACACGGACCTGGACATGGTCGTCGTTTGGCGTTGCAGCGGCGACGATGGAACCGCTTGCCGCAAAGGCCGCCGTCAGGAAAAGTGCTGTTACGTATAGATGTGCTCGGTGCATATATTGTTCTCCAGACCGCAATCCTGGAATTTCATTTTTTGAAATCACAGGTAGACATCATTGTGCACATTGCGCGGTTGTAAAGCTGCCCTTTACAGCACACTATCAAACCTATGTGGCGAGAGTGCGGAATGGATTTGTGCCGGCGACACGGAGGCGGGTGTTCGCGGTTGCGGCCCCTAGTGCGTGGCGGATTGTCCCTTCGTGAACTTACCCGAAACCGAGAAGGGCCGCTGGGGAACCCGCTTGACCGCTGAGGACATGAAGAAATGCGTTTGGATTAGGCCTGTGGTTGTTGCGAGAATTGAATACCTCGAGTGGACGGATGGAGACCACTTGCGCCACTCGAAATTCGTTGGCCTTCGCGAGGATAAGAGCTCACGGAACGTCATCAAGGAGCATGGAGGAGAAGTATGATTGCTGTGCTCGATCATTCAAGATGCAATCGATTGGGAAGCAACTGTATGATTTTCCAGGTGAGTGCGGCCATGAGCGCGTAGTACAGACCGTTCATGACACCCATTAAGCAGATGAGCAACAGACCAGCCCCGACGGAGGGACGGCCGTCTAGAACTATCAGGGAAAGGCGAAAGGGCCACACCATGCTAGCGTGACGGTACACAAAGTCTGTGTTCATCACCCAAGCAGCAATCGCGAGAGAAATCGCCAAGAAATAGCCCAACGCGCCCCATCCGGTGACCCATTTAAATAGCTTCCGTACAAACTTCCTGTTCGCAGTGAAGCTAACCCATCCTACCGCAGTCATGCACAGCATGATGAACAAGGTCGGCACCCCCAAATAAACGAAGAAGGCTCTTGTATCCATAATTGTCCACCCAATTCCTGCTAAACGCTCATCGGAAAAGTTGGTTTCGATGAGAGCAAACCTGGCGCGACCTCGAGAGTGGCCGTCACTTTGTCGCGACAGGTCTTTTGACTATTGCAATTAAACAGAATTTGAAGATGGAAAATCTGTTCACGATTGCACAGGTGGAGAGTTTTTCACGACGAATCGGAAGCAGAATAAGCCATTCGTGACCAGGCGGATGCTGAAAACAGGTTCATGACGCCTTGGGAGGAGTCGCAAATCCGAGCCCTCGAACATGCCTGTTTTTGTTGCATGATCGACTCCATACTGCAACCAATCTTCGAGCGATGGGAGGCGCATGCTGAAGCGCGTTCCCTTTCGAAGCAGGAGCTCAAGTGCATTACCCTGTTCGCAAAGAGGTGTCCCGATGGCGCAAGAAATACTCAAAAGGCACCGAAATAATTTGCCAGCGGTTGAGAGCAGCGGAGCTAAGTCCTTTAGATCAATATCAAAATGACTGGCAACTCCGCTAAAATGCTCTCGTGCGCCGTCCAAGAGCGATCCGTCATGCCTTCACGTGAGGCATCTCTTCGTAACCTCGAAAAGGCCCGGGTGAATGGCATTCGCCTCGGCCCTGGAGAAGCCACCAAGAGACGCAAGTAATCAAGCGGCTCGCATGGCAGTGGTTTGACTCTAACGGTCACGGGAAGTGGTCCGGTCGCTCTGTGGCGCGCAAGCTCGGCGTGACCCACACGTATATTCAGGTCTGCACGCGTTGTTCAGCGAGGTGAGTTAGCTCCGACTAAGCACGCCTTCTAACGAAAGAGCATGGGTCCCTGGGACATGAGCTGTGCCGTCTGCTGTTTCGACCTAGAAAAACTCATTGCAAGGCCCGATAGGAAAAAGTACTTCCGAGAGGACTGGCTGCGACCAAGCTTGGCTCACTCCTCGAGCATGGTACTGCCGAAAACGGATCGCCTTCCGAGAGAGGTGTAGAAGCCCTAAAACACCATAGCGGCCATCAGCAAAATTCCGGTCAGATTGATGCCCGCATACCAAGCGGACCCTTCGGTCGTCAGGGGAAAGTTCAGCAGAATATTGAAGACCCTGAAATGAGCGACCAGCGCCAATAATCCGAAGCGGAAACATCTCGCGTTAAATGAGCGCCAAAATGGAGATGGCGTTGCCAATCAGACGGTCCGTTGGTAGGTGATCCTCCTGATCTTCCTGATTGTCCTTCTCATTCTTTCTCTTGAAGCCGTGCACTATCGCACAGTAATCAATGTTATAAGCCTGCATACTCGAGTCTCACAATTCGTAGAGGGAGACTCATGTTCACGAAATCAAGCATCATCTCAGCAGTTGCAATTGCACTCGCCGCATCAGCGCAAGCGCAAACTCAGAGGCAAACGCCGGCAGATGCAGTCAATCCAACAGCGACCTACCGCATGAATGTGGTGAGCCGCACAACACGCGCGGTGAGCTATAGACACCGGAGTGGCGCCACGAAAATCAATTTTGAAG
>Ga0210394_10000332_pt1 | contig 108015 bp, 96 predicted proteins | sample IncBWC12MmetaG_FD_160121 | JGI IMG/M metagenome (GOLD analysis project Ga0210394, IMG submission 160121) | Forest soil microbial communities from Barre Woods Harvard Forest LTER site, Petersham, Massachusetts, United States - Inc-BW-C-12-M | ecosystem: Environmental > Terrestrial > Soil >...
GGCTCTGCCCGCCCTCCCGTTTTGCTCAACCTCAACCGATGAGTTCTGGCAGTGCTTCGTGCCTGCAACAAACCAGATTTCAGACCGTGTGCGCCAGTCGCTGCTACCTTACTGACGGATTGGGGTTCGAATGTCCTTTGAACCGAGCGGAGTGCTGCGAGAATTTGCGAGCTTGCATACCAGGCCGGTGATGCATGAGGATGTGAAGGGCTGGAAAGAAAAAGAGAAAAGCGCCGGGCTAAACATCCGCCCACGACAAGAGAGGCGCCAGAGGGATGAGAGCGGCGTGATTATTGGGATGGGCGTGGATCTGGCGGAAGTGGAACGGATTCGGGGCGCGATTGAGCGGTATGGGGAGCCGTTTTTGCGGCGGGTGTATACCGTAGCAGAGAGGGAGTATTGCGAGCGATTCAAGAATAAGTATGAGCGATTTGCGGGACGGTTTGCGGCTAAGGAAGCGGCCATGAAGGCTTTAGGGACGGGGTGGAGGCGCGGAGTGCGGTGGGTGGACTTTGAGGTGGTGCGGGAGAAGGGTGGGCGACCGACGATTCTCTTGGACGGGGAGGCGCGGAAGATTGCCGAAGAGTTGGGAGTGAAGAGGATTGCTTTGAGCATTACGCATACGCAGGCGCAGGCCTTGGCGCAGGTGATTTTTGAGAGCTGAAAACTAGGATTCGGTGCGAGTTGGTGGAAGCTCGCCGATCAGGTAGTTCCCTTCTCCGGATTTGACCACCACATCCAGCCAGAGATTTGAAGGAAAAACTTCCGGGATTTGAACGCGCAAATAATTTGAGGATAGGGCGGGAGTGGTGTGCGTGTCAGCGTGTTCGGCGCGGTGGAGGGTCAGGACGCGGAGGGTGCGGCTGATTTGGGATTGGCGGAAGGTGGAGGATTTTTGTTCGGCTAGGGAGCGGAGTGCGCGGGCGCGGCGTTTGATGGTGGGCGCTGGAACTTGGTTGGGGAGAGAGGCCGCTTTTGTGCCTGGGCGCGGGGAATAGGAGAACACGTGAAGGTAGGTGAAGGGGTGGCGCTCAATGAAAGCAAGAGTGGCGGCGTGATCGGATTCGGTTTCGCCGGGGAAGCCGGTGATTACGTCGGCGCCGAGGGCGGCGTTGGGGAGGCGGTCGTGGATCAGGTCGACGCGGCGGGCGTAGTGTTCGGCGCGATACCAGCGGTGCATGGCGGCTAGAATGCGGTCGGAGGCGGATTGCAGGGGCACGTGGAAGTGCTGGGCTATGCGTTGGGTCCCGGCGAAGAGTTCGATTAGATCCTCGGTGACGTCCAGGGGTTCGATGGAGCTGATACGGAGGCGTTCTATCGGGGTTTCGTCGAGGATGCGGCGGATTAGGTCACCGAACGCGATTCGGGGAGCGAGGTCGCGGCCGTAGGTACCTAGGTTGATACCACTTAGAACGATTTCTCGGGCGTGGGGGGGTTGATGCGGCAGGTTGGGGGTAACAACTGGGGTTGCTTGTTCTAGCGAAGGGGAGACGGACGGGAATGTCTCTGGCACCGTTAGTTTTCTGATTTCGCGAATTACGATATCGGCGGGGAGGCTGCGGCTTTTGCCACGCACGAAGGGGATGACGCAAAACGAGCAGCGGCTGTTGCAGCCGTCTTGGATTTTTAGGATCGGGCGGGTGTGTTGGGATTCTCCGCCTTGGATGGGGGCTGAGAGGAATTCGGGGTGGTTGAAGATGTCGCCGGTGAGGATGTTGGCGAGGTGGGCGGCAGGCGAGGCAAGCCCCGCCCCTACAAAGGAATGGAATGGGCTAGGCGGGCCGGAAGCCAATGCGATGGCGGGGTAGAAATTGCTCGAGGTTTCGGGCAACTGGGTGGTTCGGAGGGTGTCCACCAGAGCAGGGATTTGGGGTTTGTGGGAATTGCCTACGACCCAATGGACCCCGGGAAGGGCGGCTAGTTCTTCGGGGGCGCGCTGGGCGTAGCAGCCCGTGACAATTAGGCGGGCGGCGGGATTTTGGGCGTGGATTTTGCGGATGGCTTCACGGGCTTGGGCGTCGGCGGCAGCGGTTACCGTGCAGGTGTTCAGGACAACGATATTTGCGGATTGGAGATCTGCCGTGGAGGTGCAGCCGCGATCGAGCAGTTGGCGTTCCAGGGCGGCGCCGTCGGCTTGCGTCGCGCGGCAGCCGAATTGTTGGATGTGGAAGGTGGTCATGGCGCTTACCGGGCGCATTCCAAAAAGATTTACCGAGAGTCCACGGAGATCGCCGAGGGCCCAGAGAAGAGGAGCAGAAGAATTCTCTTTGACTCAATGCGCGCTACGTGGACTGCAGAGAATAGGATAACTGGTTCGATCGCGTCCGTGAAGGCACTCGACGCCGCGGCGCTCCGGGTCGCGAAAAGACTGGCGGAGCGGCAGCCTTTACTCGGCGTATCGAGGGCCGCTACAATGTGCTTCTAAAAATGTGTGCTCTGCGGCGACATCCCTCTGCGCTGGACAATCCCAAGATTTCCGTGGTGATTCCCGTTTACAACGAGAAGGCTACGATTGAGGAGATCTTGCGGCGCGTTCTGGAGACGGGATTGCGCAAGGAAATCGTTATCGTGGACGATTGCTCGACAGATGGGACCCGGCAATATCTGGAGAGCATGGTCGAGGCTCAGGGGAAAGGGGAGACTTGGGCCCCTGCTCATGATGGGGGAGATCCCGTCGACGTGCGGGAGTTGCGGATTTTTTTTCAGACGCAGAACCAGGGCAAAGGCGCGGCCTTGCGGCGTGGGTTTCGCGAGGCTACCGGGGACATCGTTTTGGTGCAGGATGCGGATTTAGAGTATGACCCGAAAGACTACCCTACGCTTCTCGATCCAATTATAGATGGGCGGGCGGACGTGGTATTTGGTTCGAGATTTCTTTCCGGGCCGCAGCGGGTGCATCTTTTTTGGCATTATGTGGCAAATAGGGCTTTGACGCTGCTTTCGGATGTAATGACCAATTTGAAGCTGACGGACATGGAGACTTGTTACAAGGTCTTCCGCAAGGAAGTGCTGCAGGGGATCAACTTGCGTTCGAACCGGTTTGGGTTTGAGCCGGAAATTACGGCGAAGATTTCGAAGGGCAAGTGGCGGATTTATGAAGTGCCGATCAGCTATGCCGGCCGGAGCTACGAAGAAGGAAAGAAGATCACCTGGAAAGACGGCTTGCAGGCTTTGTGGTGCATCTTTCGTTACAACATCGCCGATTGAAACCTAACCAACAGAAATTTAGCGAGACGCGGCTTCGGCATAGCCGTGCGGGTGTTTTTGTTTCCACGACCAAGCTGAGCTGATGATCTCTTCGAGCGAAGAGTGTTGGGCTTCCCAGCCCAGGGCGCGGTGGAGCTTTTCCTTGCTGGCTACCAGGACGGCGGGGTCGCCGGGGCGACGGGGAGAAACTTTGCGAGAGATTTTGCGGCCGGTGATTTTTTCGGCGGCGCCAATGACTTCGAAGATGGAGAAGCCGCGGCTGTTTCCCACGTTGAAGGCCTCACCGGAGACGGTTTCTATTGCTTCTAGCGCGCGCAGGTGGGAATCGGCAATGTCCAGAACGTGAATGTAATCGCGCACGCAGGTGCCGTCGGGGGTGGGGTAGTCAGAGCCGAAAACCTCGACGTGTGGGATGACGCCGAGGGCAGCGTCGAGAACTTTGGGGATGAGGTGCGTTTCGACGCGATGAGCCTCGCCGCGTTCGGCGGAGGCGCCGGCAGCATTGAAATAGCGGAGAGTCGCATAGTGGAGGCCGGTGTAGGCCCGGTAGTCGGAGAGGATTTCTTCGAAGCGCAGTTTGGATTTGCCGTAGGGGTTGATGGGACTCTTGGAATGATCTTCGGGGATGGGGACAGTGTGGGGTTCGCCGTAGGTGGCAGCGGTGGAGGAGAAGATAAATCTTTTTACACCGTGGCGAGTGATGGCGTCTAGGAGATTGACGCCGGCGGCGATGTTGGCGGCATAGAAAGTACTGGGTTCGCGTACGGACTTGGCCACGAGCGCTTCGCCTGCAAAATGCATGACCGCGTCAATAGAGTGTTTGGAAAAAACTTCCTCGATTTGTGCGCGGACGCCGAGATCGGCTTGACAGAAAATCGCTTTGCGCGGGACGGCAGCGACGTGCCCCTCTTGAAGATTATCGAGGGCGATGACCTGGTAGCCGCGGGCTAGGAGAACTTCTGCACAGATACTGCCGATGTAGCCTGCGGCTCCGGTTACGAGAACGTTCAAGGAAGTGACCTCGCCTTCATAGCAAGAATGTGACGTGCAGTCGCACAACTATTAAAACTATCAGGATCGACACAGGTTGTCAGCGGTGAATTGGGGAGGCAACGGGATATGCAGGAGTTTGCGGGGAGGCCAGCGGCGATGAGGGCGAAAACGAGAAGAGGTCGCGGCAAGCCCCGTCCCTACAATCCTTTCGGAGGAGCCTGCACCTGAGAAGATGGACTGTGGATTACGCTTGCGCCATGCGGCGCTGGAAGGTGAGAAGAATCAGATCGGCGCGGCGGCGGACGCCGAATTTGCTGAGGAGATTGGAGACGTGAAATTTTACGGTGCGTTCGGCAATGTTGAGTTTGCTGGCGATTTCTTTGTTGGAAAGATTTTCGAGAAGAGAGTCCAGGACTTCTTGTTCGCGGCGGCTCAGATTGGTGACGGAATCGGTTTTGAGACGGCGGCCCTGACTGGTAAGGACGGAATCGACAAAGCCGGAAAGGACAGAGCGCGGGACCCAGAATCCTCCATTGGCGACCAGCGGCAGAGCGCGGACCAACTGATCACGGGCTTCCGTATAGGTGAGAAGACCCTTAACACCGAGACGTAAGAGCTGATAGCTGTTGGCGTCCGTGTGCTGTTCGCCGACGACGATCAGGCGCGCCTCGGGATGACGTTCGAGAAGATTGGCCAAAAGTGCGCCTGTCGCAGGCCGTGCGGCATGCCCGTCGATGACGTAAACCTGAGCAACGGGCGGTTCGAGAGTGCGCATGTCGGGCGCGAGCGTGGATTCGAGTTGCTTGACGACGACTTTGAATGGCGCCTTCGACAAGACGCGTTCGAACTCGCTCAGCACCAGGGGATGCGGCGAGAGGATGCAAACCGTCATCTTTGAACTTCGCTTGGTAGCCACTATGTGTCAGCCTAGTCAAAACTGTCCTAAGGGGCAAGTCTCTTGGAAGGGGCTGTTCTCGAATTGTTACGTAACAGGTAGGGTGCTTGTTCGGTGGGGACCGAGGGGTGACTTTCGCAGCAAAACCTCGACAATGCGTTCAGCGGCGTGGCCGTCCCAGAAGGGGGGAATGCGGCCGGCCTTGCCTTTTCCGACGAGAATGTGCTGTGCGGCGACGAGAATTTTTGCAGGGTCCGTGCCGATGAGCAGGTTTGTGCCTTCGGAAATTGTGATGGGGCGCTCGGTGTTTTCGCGAAGCGTCAGGCACGGAACGCCGAGAGCGGTGGTCTCTTCCTGGATGCCGCCGGAGTCGGTGAGGACCAGCGTGGCCTTGCTGAGCAGGCAGAGAAAATCGAGATAGCCTACGGGAGGGATGAGTTTGAGCTGGGGATGAGTTTTGATGCCGGCTTGCGTTAGGCGTTGCTGGGTGCGGGGATGAACCGGAAAGATTACGGGAATTTGCGCAGCGATCGCATCGATGGCGCCGAGAATCTCGGCTAGTTTTTCGGTGGAATCGACGTTGGAAGGTCGATGAAGGGTGAGGACGCCGAAGCGTTGCCAGTTGGCCGCGTTTTTTAAGTCGAGATCTTCCCCGATTCGGGATTTTTGGGCGACGGGCAGAAAGTGGCGGAGAGCATCGATCATGACATTGCCGACGAGATAGATGGACTCGCGGGGACGGCCTTCTTTGAGGAGATGCTGGATGGCGTCCTCTTCGGTGACGAAGAGAAAATCGGCAAGGGCGTCGGTGAGGACGCGATTGATTTCCTCGGGCATAGAGCGATCGAAGCTGCGAAGGCCGGCTTCCACGTGGGCTACGGGAATGCCGAGTTTTACGGCGGCTAGCGAGACGGCCATGGTGGAATTGACGTCGCCGACAACAAGGACGAGGTCCGGCTGCTGTTCGATCAGCACCGGTTCGACACGCTTGAGAACTTCCGCGGTTTGCGCCGCGTGGGAGCCGGAGCCTACTTCGAGATTGACGTGAGGCGTGGGAATGCCCATTTGGCGGAAGAAAATGTCGGACAGGGCTTCGTCGTAATGCTGACCGGTGTGGACGAGGACAGGCTCAATCTCCGGATGCCGCTGCATCTCGCGGATGAGCGGAGCGATCTTGGGGAGATTGGGGCGTGCGCCTACGATGTTGATGATTTTCAGCTGGGTGCTCATAAATGAGTCAGACGTGTTAGAGGTTCGCAGTATAACATTTGAGTTCAGGCCGTTCAGGGCGCTGGAACGACCGTTCGCGCCAAGAAAGCAATGGTTCGCTGCAAGTCGTTCGATTCCTGTCTGGAACCTGCGTAAAATAGAGATGTACCCGGAACGCGGCCTTCTCTGATGGTGTCTCCATGCGACAGGAAGTCCGCTAAGGAGTCGTAAAGTTTCCCGCCATGCGTAATTTGGGTGAATCGGCTAAGGCTCTGCGAGAGTTGCTCTCGGAGCGCATCCTTGTGCTCGACGGGGCTATGGGGACGATGCTGCAGCAGCGGAACCTGACTGCGCAGGATTTTGGAGGGGCGGCGCTGGAGGGTTGCAACGAGAATCTCGTTCGAACGCGGCCGGATGTGGTGCTGGATATTCATCGGAAATACTTCGAGGCGGGATCGGACATTGTTGAGACCAACAGCTTTGGCGGTGCGACGATTGTTTTGGCCGAGTATGGGCTGGCGGCGGATGCGCATTTATTGAATAGACGCGCGGCGGAACTAGCGCGGCAAGCGGCGGATGAGTTCAGCACGCCGGCGAAACCGCGGTTTGTTGCAGGGTCTGTAGGGCCGACCACCAAGGCGATTACGGTTACGGGTGGCGTGACGTTTGAAGGGTTGGGCGAGGCTTATTACGCGCAGGCCAGAGGGTTGGTAGAAGGCGGCGTTGATCTGCTGCTGGTCGAGACCTGCCAGGACACGCGGAATATCAAGGCGGCGCTGCTCGCCATTCAGCGGCTCTCGAAAGAGATTGGGATGCAGGTTCCGGTGATCGTGTCGGTGACCATCGAGCCGATGGGAACGATGTTGGCGGGGCAGACGGTCGAGGCTATGTGGGCCTCGCTGCGGCATGCCAAGCCGCTGGCGTTGGGGATGAACTGCGCTACGGGACCGGAGTTCATGACGGATCATATCCGGACTTTGAGTCAGCTCTCGAGTGAGTTTGTCTCCTGTTATCCGAACGCGGGGCTGCCGGATGAAGAAGGCAAGTATTTGGAGACACCGAGTTCGCTGGCGGCGCAGCTTGAGAAATTTGTGGATCATGGCTGGTTGAATTTTGTGGGCGGGTGCTGCGGAACGACCGAGCAACACATTCGCGCGATTGCGCAGATGGTCGACGGAAAAAAACCCCGCGTACGGCCGGGCGAATCGCATCGAGCGGTGTATTCGGGAATCGAGACAATTGAGGCGGAGGACAGCACGCGGCCGCTGCTGGTGGGGGAGCGGACCAACGTGATTGGGTCGAGGCTGTTCAAGAACCTGGTGGCCGAGGAGAAATGGGAAGAGGCTAGCGAGATTGCGCGGCGGCAGGTGAAGGGCGGGGCGCATATCGTGGATGTGTGCCTGCAGAGTACGGAGCGGGATGAGAAGAAGGATATTCCGGTGTTTTACGAGAAGCTGATTCGAAAAGTGAAAGCGCCGGTGATGATTGATACGACCGATGCGACAGCGATTGAATTGGCGCTGACCTATTGCCAGGGCAAGGCGATTATTAATTCGATCAATCTGGAGGATGGGGAGGAGAAGTTCGAGCGCGTGGTGCCGATGGCTCATGATTTTGGAGCGGCGGTAGTGGTTGGATGCATTGATGAGGACAAATTGCAGGCCCAGGCGTTTACGCGGGAGCGCAAGCTGGCCGTAGCGCAACGCAGTTACAAGCTGCTGACGGAAAAGTACGGGCTGGGCCCGGAAGATATCATTTTCGATCCGCTGGTGTTTCCGTGTGCGACGGGCGACGAGAATTACATTGGCGGCGCGGTCGAGACCGTGGAGGGCATCCGGTTGATCAAGCAGGCGCTGCCGGATGTGCGGACGATATTGGGGATTTCAAATGTGTCGTTCGGATTGCCTGCCGGCGCGCGCGAGGTAGTGAATTCCGTTTTTCTGTACTACTGCACGAAAGCGGGGTTGGACCTGGCCATCGTGAACACGGAAAAACTGGAACGCTTCGCATCGATTCCACAACACGAAAGAGACCTTGCAGAGAACCTGCTGTTCTCGCATCCGCCGAAGGAAGTGCCTGCTGATCATTCTCAGGCGGAGTTGCTCGGCAACGTTCCGGCAGATTGGCGGGAGCAAAAGAAAGAGCAGCGCGCGGCCGTCAATCAGTACCACATCGCGGCCATCGCAGACTATTTCCGGACCGCGAAGAAGAAAGAAAAAAAGCTGGCGGCGGACCTTCCACTGGACGAGCGGCTGGCGAATTACATTATTGAGGGAACGCGAGACGGACTCATCGCCGATCTGGAGCGAAAGCGCGCGGAAGGCGTATCGCCGCTGGAGATCATCAACGGGCCGCTGATGTCCGGAATGGCGGAGGTGGGACGGCTGTTCAACGCCAACGAACTGATTGTCGCCGAGGTGCTGCAATCGGCGGAGGCCATGAAGGCTTCGGTGAATCACCTCGAACAGTTCATGGAGAAGGCGGACACGGCGAAGCGCGGAAAGATCGTGCTGGCGACGGTGAAGGGCGACGTTCACGACATTGGGAAGAATCTCGTCGAGATTATTTTGAAGAACAACGGCTATGACGTGGTGAATCTGGGCATCAAAGTACCGCCGGAAGAATTGATCAAGGCTTATTTGCAGCACCACCCCGACGCCATCGGGCTTTCGGGGCTGTTGGTGAAGAGCGCGCAGCAGATGGTGATCACGGCTAGTGATTTGAGGGGGGCGGGGATTGAGATTCCGCTTTTAGTGGGTGGAGCGGCACTGTCTGCAAGATTTACACAGACGAAGATTGCGCCGAGCTATGGGAGGGCGGTGTGCTACGCCAAGGATGCGATGACCGGCCTGCGGTTGATGAATCAGCTGATGGACCCGGCGACGCGAGAACAGGTGCTGCATGAGCACGCAGCGTCGGGAAACGGGTTTACCGTGGCAACGACGGTGAAGGTCGCCGAGATACCCAAGGTGACGCGCTCGCCGAAGGTGCGGACCGACTTGCCCATTCCGAAGGTGGCGTATCTCGAGAGGAAAGTGCGGCTGGTGCCGGATCTACACGAGGTGTGGAGTTACATCAATCCGTTTATGTTGTATGGACGGCATATGGGGTACCGCGGAGATTTTGAGAAGCGGTTTGCGGAACGCCATGCGAAAGCCGTCGAGCTATATGAAAGCATGGAGGAGGTGAAACGCGAGGCGGCGGAGTTCCTTAAGCCGCGCGCGGTTTGGCAATTCTTTGAGGCGGAGTCGGATGGCGAGGCCATGCACCTGTTCGCGCCGGGTGGCGCGGAGCCGGTACATACGTTCCGTTTTCCCCGCCAACGCTTAGGCGATTTTCTATGCCTAAGCGATTACGTGCTGCCGCCGTTCGATGGGAAGCGCGACCACATCGCGCTGTTCGTCGTGACGGCCGGCGAAGGTGTGCGCGAGCGCTCTGAGCGGGCAAAGAACGAAGGATACTACTTCAAGTCACACGGGATGCAGGCGCTGGCGATTGAATCAGCGGAAGCGTGCGCGGAGTGGTTGCACCGACGAATTCGAGAGGATTGGGGCTTCCCGGACCCGCCGGAATTGATGATGGCGCAGCGGTTTACCTCGCGATACCGCGGAAAGAGGTACAGCTTTGGGTACCCGGCGTGTCCGAATCTTGAAGATCAGGCCGGGATTTGGAAGCTGTTGCGGCCGGAAGAGATCGGCGTGCAGTTAACGGAAGGCTTCATGATGGACCCGGAGGCCAGCGTGAGCGCGCTGGTGTTTCACCACCCGGATTGCGCGTACTACTCGGCTGGCGATGCCGGAGAAGTGTAACCGCTTACGGCGACGAGCCTCGCTACTTCCCTTTACTTCTCCATCTTCCCGGGGGGCATTAGATCCCACACGCGCCAGAATTCCTTCATCTCCCCAGGCGTTCCGAACGAAACGCGGACGTGGGTATTCATGGAAGGAAAGAGCCGCGCGATGAGGACATTGTTTTTCTTGAAGTGTTCGATGACCTCGACGGCCATGCGGCCGGTCTTCAGCATGGCGAAATTCGCGTGAGAATCGATTCCCCGAACCATGCGCGCGTTGGCCTGGTTGAAGAACTCGTGGCGATCATCGGCGTTGCGTGTCGCGCTCAGCTGGACATATTCGACATCATCGTAGGCCACGAGCGCGGCCCGGGCACCGACGGCATTAAGACCTTCCGGGAGACGGCGGGCAGCAAGAGCTTGCATTCTTTCTGGTGCGCCAACGGCATAGCCCACACGAATTCCTGCCAGACCGAAAACTTTTGAGAAGGTTCGCGCTACGATGACCCGGTCATCGTTTATCGGGTTGTCGATGAACGAGGCGTAGTCCGCCGCTCGTTCCACGTAGTGATGATAGGCCTCGTCGATCAGGACGGTTGTGGTGCGAGGAAGCTTTCGAATGAAGGCTTCTAGATCTGGGCGAGGCGTCAGGCTGCCGGTGGGATTGTTTGGATTGCAGATGTAGATCAAACCCGTGGTGGCGGCGGCTCGCTTTAGCGTTGCCTCCAGATCATGGGAATAATTCTTGGCGAGGGGGATTTCGACGACATCTGCTCCCAAAGCTTTGGCGCACCGGCCGATGGCTTCGAAAGTAGGTACAGCTGTGATCAGCGTCTTACCGGGGCCAAGAAAAGTGGAAGCGGTAATGCTCAGAATCTCTCCAGAGCCGCAGCCGAGCACTAATTGCTCCGGCTTGATCGAATGAGACTTGGCGATTCGTTCATGAAGGGCATTTACTGCTGGGTCGGGGTAGCGATTGGCGTAGGTCAGGGAGTCCTGCATCGACGCCACTACTTTTTGCGAAGGGCCATAGGCGTTCTCATTGCGGCTCAGAATAATCGGACCGCTGGGTTCGCTGGACGCAAGGTCCGCGAGTGGGGGGAGACCCGCGGTGACAGCCGCGCCGGCGGCCAGACTGCGAAAGAAGTTTCGTCGTGTTATGGGCATAGGGCTCCTCATTGCGCGTTTGTCGTTGATAGCAGAGAAAGGTGTGGAAGGTCAATCAAACGCTGATCTTCTGAGGTGCAGGCGTTGGCAGCATCTCCCCGACTGCGGGCGAATGACAGCGAAAGAGAAAAGCCAATTCGTAGTCGGCAGGACTACGACTCAATTCGATATGGAATGCGCGAAGATGAGCACGCTAGAAAACCAGTCTCCTGAAAAATTGAGTTGCTTGATTCGTCGGGCTGGGTGAGTTGAATCCGATCGTTGCGTTCTAAGGCACTCTGAACGTCGTGCACGCTAACTGCCCGGGCGAACCACCGATCGACGAACTCCAGCATCTCTACTGGAATTGTTTCCTGGTGAAAACTCTGGCCTTCGAATCGACCGCAAACCGCCACTTTTTTAGTAACACCGGCGACGCTCTCATCTTCCAACCTGATGATAGTGGTATCTTTGCCGCCGGATTTGTGCCGGACAACATCCCCGGGGTTAAAAATCGATGTTCATTGAGTCCCTCTGGGAAGGGCGACGATCTACCTTGGTGATGCGGATCACATATCACGCTGGAGAATCAGGACGCGCGGCGCGTATCGATCCATATCGAGCCATCTAAAATGTAACCGAAAGGGATAACGTCGCGCCATTTAAGATGTAACCCGAGTCAAAGTACCGCCCATAAATGGCTCGGAAATACTCCCACTTCCCTCTGCGCCCCAAGTGCACTCTCCCCAAATCGTCCGAGCCTGTCGTTTCTCGGGTGCCGGGCCATTCAGAATGCCAAATGGCGTACTTTCTGTGGTAACCGGTGGTCAAGCAAAATTCGTTCAGCATCACCTGTTTCGCCTGTCGATCTGCTTGCTGATCCCGCAGCCACAACAACAACAAGCGTTCTCCGGTTACATCTCAAATGGCGCGACGTGGTTAGCTCCGGTTACATTCTCAGATGGCTTGACGCGCGGCGGACCCTTCTCAACCCCTTCTCTACAAGGCGACCAGATGGGGCTGATCTCCTTCCCTCACCGCCATGAATTCCAGGCCCACGCCACGCCCGGGATTTACACGCCGCATACAGCGTCGCAAACTGGCAAAGTGCTCGCGCGCCTAGCCGTGACGTATGCCTACTAGGAAATTGGAACGGGACGACTGAACAGCGACGCGCTGATGGCGATAAGTGCGGGCGGCTTGGGAATAACAGTGATAACTGCCAAGGCGCGTGATTTTAGCGCGCGGTTGCGGCCATGCTCAGAAAGACTGCCAGCGTCCACGCGGTGCTACGAAGCTTTTTGCAGGCCGATCACATTCCACGCAGTATTTTTCAGCTTCCTGCTATTCCAGGCCGCAGATATTGCTTGCTGCCGAGCTTCGCCATGCTGGATAATCTGCTGGATGGCGAAGTTCTAGCCAGCCCTCAATCATGATCTGTCCTTCTTGCCAAGAAAATAACCCTGCAATCGCCGTCCGTTGCGGTCACTGCGGAGCAGTTCTGGACCCCTCGAAGGCTGGCAAAGCTATTGATAGCCACGTCCCTGAGACGCCCAAGGACGCTGGAGATAAGCTGAACCAGTCCTCGGGCAGTCGGCCGTCATCTCGATTGGATCCGCAAGACGGCCGAACGATAGACAGTGTTGCCCCTTCAGCGGGTTCCCGGCCCCAGGATGGACCCGGAGTGTCGATATTGAGCAAGACCCCTTCCGGATCCATCCCTGTCGATGATCTCACGATGGATAGCTCTGATCCGGACGCCCTCATGGAAAGAGCAGCTGGCACCAATCCTCCGACGAGGAGTCGCGGCGGCAGCGCGCTCAATGTTCCGAAGGGGCTGGAGCCCGGGATGGATTTCGGGCCGAGGTTCCGTATAGAGAAACTGCTGGGCGCAGGGGGGATGGGCAAGGTCTACAAGGCTTTCGATAAGGAGCTCTCGCGCACCGTGGCGCTCAAGACTCTGCTGCCAGAGCTGGTTAGTGATTATCTGTTAACTCAACGCTTCAAGCAAGAACTGCTGCTCGCCAGCAAGATTTCCCACAGAAACATCCTGCGCATCCACGACCTCGGCGAGGTCAATGGTGTGAAGTTCATCAGCATGGCCTTCATCGAGGGCAAGGACTTGAACCAGTTGCTGAAAGAAGAACTGCCATTCCCTCTCGAGCGGTCTCTTAAGATCGCCAGACAACTGTGCGAAGCACTAGATGCGGCGCATTCCGAGGGCGTGGTACATCGCGATTTCAAGCCGCAAAACGTCTTAGTTGGAAGCAATGACCACGTCTACGTATCCGACTTCGGGCTGGCGACATCGTTCGAGACAGCGAAGATGGGCATGACGCGCACCGGCGCGGTTATGGGCACGCCGCGCTACATGTCGCCGGAACAGGTGGAAGGAAAACCGGTCGACAGTCGTAGTGACCTCTATGCTTTGGGGTTGGTGCTCTATGAAATGGTCGCCGGGACGACTCCTTTTTCTGGAGAATCCACCTGGCAATTGATGTATCAGCGTGTTCAGGTAGTACCCAAAGATGTGAAGCTCGCCAATCCAGCGCTGCCGGACTATGTGGCGCGCGTTATCATGCACTGTCTTGAGAAAGACTCCTCCAAACGATACCAGAGCGCTAAAGACATTCTTGCGGATCTGGATGCCGGACGCAGCCCTTCCTTCACGAGCACGCGGACGGTGCAGATCAACCTCCCGGTCGTCGAGAAACGCTGGCTGTATGCGGCGGGAGGAGCGGTGATTGTTCTGGTCGGCCTGTTTTTTGCGATTCCTAAGACAAGGCACTGGGTTTTGGGAGCGTCCATCGTCGAAACTTCTGCTTCCGGGACAGCCGGTCTTCCATCTGCATCTCAAGCAAAGTTTGTCGCCGTCCTGCCGTTCCGTGTGCTGGGGGACCAATCCTCGCTCGGCTACGTAGCTGATGGATTGGTCGAAGCCATGTCTGCGAAGCTCTTCCAGCTGAAGGATGTACGCCTGGCGTCTTCGACGGCTGCGGCCAAGACGGACCCCAAGGCTCCGCTTTCACAAGTAGGGAAGGAATTAGGCGTGAACCTGATCGTGCATGGAACGGTGCAGGGGTCCGGGGATAACCTCCGGGTCACCGTCAACCTGGAGAATTTAGCTGAAAACCGCCTAGTGTGGAGCAAGGAGTTTGCCGGGGTGACTGGCGATCTATTGACCATCGAGGACCAGATGTACACTCAGCTGGTGGACGCTCTTGCCGTCAAACCGAGCAATGCAGAACTTGCCCGTGCCACTGCCCACCCTACCCAAAACATGGAGGCGTACGACTCCTACCTCAGGGGACGCAACCTCTTGCGAGGGCAGCAAGATCTCAATAATGTACGGTCCGCTATCGGTTTCTTTGAGCAGGCTTTGAAAAAGGACGCGGGCTTCGCTCTGGCCTACGCGGGTGTCGCTGATGCCAGCTTGATAATGTATCGTGAGACCAAGGACAACGTCTGGTCGGCCAAGGCCTTAGGTGCGGCGGAACAGGCGCGGGCGTTGAGCGAAGACCAACCGGAAATTCACCTGGCCCTGGGAAGCGTTTACAGGTCTTCTGGCCGGACTGCGGAAGCTATTGTCGAACTAAAGCGGGCTCTCGAGCTCGCTCCTAATTCCGATGAGGCCTACCGTCGTCTCGCTACAGCCTACTTGGCGGGCGGCCGCAGCGATGAGGCAATCCAGGCTTACCAGAAGGCTGTCGAAATGAATCCTTATTATTGGGTTAATCACAACGTTCTGGGAAACGCCTATTATCAGTTGGCAGATTATGGAAAGGCTGCTGAATCCTACCGGCGAGTGATCGAACTCGATCCAAACAACCCTTACGCCTACAACAATCTGGGTGCAGTGCTGGTTCAGAGTGGAAAATTTCGAGAAGCAGTGGAGCCCTTGGAAAAATCCCTACAATTTAGCGCCGACGGACAGGCGTACAGCAATCTCGGCATCGCATATTTCTATTTGAAGCAGTACGACAAGGCCATTCCGGCCTACGAAAAAGCCGTTCAACTTGTGCCGACTTCCGATATGTTCGTGGGGAATCTTGCAGAAGCCTATCACTTGGTCGGGCAGGCGGATCGCGCGCAGACGACGTTTGAACAAGCAATTTCGCTAGCTTATAAGGAGCTTCGGGTTAACCCCAGGGACGCTGTGACGAAAGGCAGGCTAGCGCTTTGGTATGCCAAAAAAGGAGACGTAAGCCAAGCACTTAAATTCATTTCGGAAGCGCGTGCGATTGATTCAAACAATGTGGACTTAATCTATTACCAGGCTCAGGCGTTCGCCTTATCCGGCGACAAGGTCAAGGCTGTGGCAGCTCTGCATGATGCTTTCAAAAAGGGACAGCCGCCGTCTATAGCCCAGGCAGAACCTGACCTCGAGAGTCTAAGAGAAGACCCTGGTTTTCAGAATCTTGTAAAGGAATTCACTCACCCGAATTAGGCGCTTGTTTTCTTCTGCCGCAATCGGCGCAAGCCGAATGCCCCGAATCCAGACAACATCAGAATAAGCGTTCCAGGCTCAGCCACGTTCGAAGTGTAGGTAACGGTCGTGCCCTCCACAGCTCCGTCCGTTTCAAGATAGAAGTCGATAGTACCGCCGGGACATTCCTCGCTTTTGATCGCACATATGATTCCTCCCGACAGAATCGCCTCCGGGTTCGCAGTGTTGACGTCGGAGATGATGGTGAGAATCGGGAAAATGCTGCCTTCGACCACCGAGAACGGGTTGTTTTCGGGGGTTCCTTGGGATTGACTAAACAAATAGTCAAGGTTCGTGATATTCACGTTGGAATCAAAAGTCTGAGAAATGTAATTGCAGAATCCGTCCGTGCAAGATACCCCCACCGTGTCTGGACTCATCAAAACTGTTAGTGAGCCAGTCCAAGGTGAGGCGTCTCCGTCACCTTTTACGCCAAGCGCCGGGTCGATCCCGTCCGCCAGCGCCACGGAAGAAGATAGGCCAAGAAAGATCAGAGCCAAGAACCACCTTGAGATGTTCACGAGATTCCCCTCTCACACATAAAACTCCCATACCTAAACCTTAATCTCTCTAGTGCAATCCAGTTACCAAAGTTTATCGCTCGACTAGAGGACATCCCTTTTTTTTCCAACAGGTTAGGCAAGACAGAGTTCGGAGTCGAAGATCGCTATGCGCAAATCTTTTCCCAGTGAAGGACGATGAGTTCTTAAATCGCCATATTCTTCATGAACGGCAGCCCGAATACCCTGAAGTTCACGCGCTGGCGAAGGTCCTCTTTGCGTACTGGAGTCCTTTGAAGCGTACAACTTGCAGACCCAACGATTCGTGGGAGCCATACAGATGACGAAATCACCGCCCTCGGCGCCGCAACACGCGATGATGTGGCGGAAGGCGCCAAGGACGGATCCGAGCAGCATATTCACAGCATTCGCCACACTGTTGGCCAACGGATCCATACTGGCCGTGCCCAGGGGGCTGCGTCACCCCAAACTTACCGGTCAAGTAGGCATGCGATGCCACCTGCGCGTCCCTGATCGATGAGGTTCCGACGACCAATCCAGCATTGTTGATGCCTAAACGCCAGGCTGTTGGCTCCGCCCAAGGTCCCGATCGCGTCACTGGCCTGGAGCGGTCCGGTGCCGGTGCACTTGAGTCTGACATCCACCAGCCCGGGATGGGTCAGAAGAACACGGCCTACGAAGGGATTGCCCTCGTAGAGTGCGTCGCCCCGCTGCAGTAAAGCCTGCAGTTCCTCGAGATCCAGCGCGTGAAGGTCGCCACGCACCTGCAGTACAACATATCGACGGTCTGCTCTCAGGGTCTCGACCTGCTGCCGTGTGCGAAAGTGATGATCCACGCCGTCGATTTCCCCGGGCGCGGAGGGCGACTATTGAACAGCAACACCTTCTGAATCCGCTTGCTCAGCTCGGGATGATGCTTGACGAGCGCTTTGCTGAGGGGACTCTTCCCACACCGGAGGGTCCACAAAGGATGACGAGGCGTCCCCTTTCTTCGGCGCTCACCTTCGCCTCCCATTAGATGTATTTATGACTCAGTACCCTAGCTCGGAGAAGGGGGCCCCGCCAGGAAGCCGCCGTCGAGAACGAGGGACTGGCCGGTCATTAAAGATGCACGATCCGAGCACATCCATACCACGGCTTCAGCGATTTCCGCCGGTCTTCCAAAACGTCCGATGGGCTGGCAACTAAGAACGTATTTGTGGACCTCCGGAACGCGAAAGATCCGCTCAGCCATGGGCGTTTCGGTAAATCCGGGGCACACTGCATTGATCCGAATTCCGCTTTTGGCATTTTCCAGCGCGGCGGTCTTTGTCAGGCCCATCACACCATGTTTGCTTGCACTGTACGCTGCTGCTCCTACAGAGCCAACCAGGCCGATGATCGAGGCCATGTTTACAATCGCCCCGCCACCGCCCTGCTTGAGCATCTGCCGAATTTCGTACTTCAAGCACAGCCAAACGCCCTTAAGATTGATGTCGATGGTCCGATCCCAGTCTTCTTCGGATTGTCTGATGATGGGGGCCAAAACGCCTTCGATCCCGGCGTTATTGAAGGCGACATCCAAGTGGCCAAATCTCTCCACCGCCTTCTGGATGAGCGTATCAACTTCGTGGGCTTTCGACACGTCGGCTTTCACAAACAGGCCATCGCCTCCGGCGGCACGGACTAGCTCGACGGTTTCCCTGCCTTCCAGTTCGCGCCGGCCCGCAACCACCACTTTGGCTCCGGCCTTCGCGAAAAGTACGGCGGTATCACGGCCAATACCCGACGTCCCGCCAGTCACGAGCCCAACTTTGCCTTCCAATTCCGTTGTCATAGTTTTCCTTCAGTTGTCACGGCACACCGGTATGTTCAAATACCTTCCGTGAGAACGCCGATGAGTGTCAAGTGTGTTTGCGCCAGCAAACTGGTTCGACGACTGTCCGCACTTCTTGAAATTGCCGTATTCGCCGCGAACACGCAAACATCGCATTGCGGAGAATCCGCCAACGGGGTATTAACGGCAGGCGCTCATTTAATCGAAGATGTATCCGCCTTCGGTAGGCTAGAAGCATCAGGACTTTGACGAGTCCAAGTCAGAAGCAGCCGCTTCCGAGTTTCCCACTGTTTTAGTTTTCGCGTGCATGATGAAGTCGGATCGACTATGCGTGATTCACGCCGGCATCGAGCTTAATCGGCCTCGATGGAATGAATCGCAACCGCAGGTTTCTGCCGATTGTCACCCGCCACGATCACCGTGAGAACCTACTCGTCGATCAATTGTTGATCCTGCATCAAGTTGGCCGGCCTGCGGGCCCCCTCGCTCACCATGTAAGGCCACGCGTCCAATCATCGGACCTTTTGCGTAGCACTGCCAGTTCTAAACGAGCACATGGTAGGCCAACTCGACGTCCCTGATGGCAGCCACGGTCACAATGGCGGCTGAGTCAGAAGTCCGTAGGCGCTTTTTCAACGAGTACGGAAAAATCGCGTTGCTGACTGAATGATTGGGTCCGTCCCAATTCAGCAGAAGCAGCTCAGGACAGCAGAGCTGTTTGAACTTGTTTGCAGTAAGGCTAACAGTGCCGAACATGGAGAGTCGCCGCAATCAACTCAACCCCGGACGTCCTCTGTGTTAAACTCAACACGCGTAGCTTAGTGGCTCTGCAAGACTGAAATTCCTTGATCTTCGAAGGGGTGAAGATTGTCCAAGGTCATTGCTCCGGGCAGAAAAGTTGTTTTCAGCGACGAAATTCTGCAGGATCCGTATCCCACATACTCCCGCATGCACGAGGAAGGTCCGTTGCATTACTTGGATGTTGGCGGCAAATGGGCAGTGTGGTCGATTTTCAGCCACGCCGAGTGCTCCTCGATTGCTAAAGACCCCAGACTTTCTGCAAAACGCGCGCAGCAGATGTTGGTGCTTCTTCCGATCAGCAGCCAGTCTGAGTTCAGCGAACTAGCGCGCATGCTGAGTTTGTGGCTGATTTTCATGGATCCGCCGGAGCACACTCGGCTGCGCAAACTTCTTAACAAGGGATTTTCGCCCGCGGCGATCGAAGGGTTGCGTCCAAAAGTCGAGGCCATCGTTGATCGAATGCTAAAGCCGCTAAAGCATGGCTCCGAAGTTGAACTCATGCGCGAGTTCGCAAACGCCATGCCCGTGCGCATCATTTCGGAAATGCTCGGAGTGCCGCAGGAATTGCATGACACATTCGTCCATTGGTCGCGGGCCATCGCGGTGTTTCGAGGCAGTCCAGATCGCACGGTGGAACAGGCACGCGCGGCGCAAAATGCACTAATTGAGTTAACCGATTTTTTTCGAAAGACCGTTGCGGAACGCAGACGCAATAAAGGGAACGACCTGATTAGCCTTCTAATCGACATCGAGGAAGATGGAGATGTGCTGACTGAAGAAGAATTGTATGCGCAGTGCATCGCGTTGCTTTTCGCAGGGCACGAAACAACTCGCAATTTGATCGGCAACGGTATGTACACGCTCCTGCAGCACCCGCAAGAGACCGCGGAGTTACGAGAGAAACCGGAGATGATCCGCACGGCTGTGGAGGAGATTCTGCGTTATGAGAGCCCCGTACAATTCACGGCTCGCGTGCTCAAGGAAGATATCGAGGTTTGCGGTCAGCGCATACCGAAGAAATGGTCGATCCTATGCATGCTCGGTGCGGCGAACCGGGATCCCAAGCAATTTAGGGAACCGAATCAGTTAAACCTTAAGAGGTTGAACAACCAACACTTGGCGTTCAGTGCGGGACCGCATTTTTGCATTGGAAACCAACTCGCGCGGTTGGAGGGACAGATTGCGCTCCTGAATCTGGTGCAGCGTTTTCCGGACATGAAGCTCACTGGCCCGCGACCGGAGTGGGCCTCTACATTTGGATTCAGGGGCCTGAAGAGTCTTCCGGTAATAATGTGAAAGCCTCGTTCGAGCTGCTGAGTCACGGCCTTTCCGATTGGCCGCTCGATCTTGGCTATTGTTTGCGAGCGCAGGTACCCGCTGTTCCGATCTTGATCCCACTCTCCCAGGGAGTGCGCTTGTCAGGAACCGACCGATAGACGCTGCCAAATCAATTCGACGGTTTGAATTTTTCCGTTCACCGATGTCGGCGGGGTAACCAATATGATTCGATCACCCTGGAATTTGACGTTGCGGACCAGGTCCCTATTTACATAGTTCTGAATCGATGAGATTTCGATGTAGTGGGTGACCTTGTCACCGCTGAGCGTGTACCGTCCGGCATAGGCAAGAAATGTCTTAAATGCCTCCGCCTGTTCTTCCAGCGGCGCGACAGTCCCACCGCCGCCAGAGAGTAGCTTTCGCCCGCCGTAACTAATCAGGGCGGTTACTCTGCCATCCTCAGTATAGGTGAGAAAGCCCACTGGACTTGGACCATAGGGAGTTTCGCTTCGCTCCCCGGTCGAACTTGTGCTCGAAGCGGACACCAGTTTCCACGTGCCCACAAGTTTGTCGTTTGTGCGCCCGAGGACACCAGCGGAAAAGGCGATAAATTCAGCCATCGCTAGAATTGCAGTTCTCATCCTGAACTCTCCTTTCGATTCTTACGTCTGCGAAGTGTGCCGGTACTCGTCGAAAAGCGCCTACCCGGCATCGTAGTGGCCCGCTTGCGTTCTTGTTTGCGAGTTGCGGGGATCGCACGGCGTTTAGCCACAAATGATACCCAGACTTCTAACTCAAACTCCTGATTTGATCCAGAGCAGATCTGCGTCGTTTAGCCGACTGGTTACAAAGCTGCGGAAGGAAAAACCATGGCCTTGCAGTCGACTGAGGTGTATTGAATCCCATTCTAAGACATTTTGAAAGAACGCGGCGTCGAGGTCTATCTGGTGAAGGCGTGGCATGCCAAGAATCTGCCGGGACGCAAGAGCGATCCTGCGGTAGCTGCTGCTCCGGCGACAGCTAACTGAGTATCGCTTCCTGCTGCTGATCTTCTCCCTGCGTTCACTGCACTCCAAGTCTGTAGGGCAGTTGGACTCGCTTTCCAGCATCTCCACGAATAGCCTTTCAGCAGCCCGTTAGAGCAATGCGCGGACAGTGGCAGGCAAGCTCTGGGCCTTACCCCGAAACTGTTCTTCAAGCCAGTAGTCGAGTTAGCGCTTGTCCCTCTATCCTTCACATGGAGTAAGGCCAGAAAGTAGTTCACCTCAGCGGACCCCACCCCCGTCCCCGGCCTACAAGCTGACCTAAGTGCAGAAGAAATACTGATCGTGAATGCGTTCTTTTGTGCGAACGCGCGTCGCACTGTCTTGGCCACATGATCGGGGGATTGCAGATTCTATGACTTTAGCAAGCGCGGAACTTCAGAAGCGAACAGGTCGATCTCGTCGCCATGTTGAACAGTTGTGGCAGCATCGGGCACTGCCAGCTATCCTGCTGCTGGCATCGACCTTGCTGTTGAGCGGTTGCTCCGGTTTAGTAACCGCGGGCGGGACGAAATCTCAGCCAGCACAGCAAGCCGCGATCCAGGTGACTCCCAGCAGTTTCAACTTTGGCAACCTTGTTGTTGGCAAGAAGATCTCGCAGACAGCCACCATTGCGAACACTGGAAACACTTCGATCAATGTCACCGCTGTTGCTGTGTCCAGCGGCCAGTTCTCACTTTCCGGGCTGACCATGCCCCTATCCCTACCCACGGGGCAGTCCAGCACATTTCAAGTGTGGTTCGACCCAAGCGCCGCGGGAAACGTTACCGCTACTTTGACGGTCCAAACAGACAACGGAGTTTCTCCGGGACAAGTAGCGCTCACGGGCGTTGCAACAGTAGCGCCGCCGCAAATTAGTGTGAGTTCTACTAGCCTGAATTTGGGCAGTACTACGGTGGGAGCAACAGCCAACGGTTCGCTGACGCTCGCTAACCCCGGCGGGGCGAATCTGATCATCTCATTGATTTCTGTGAGCGGAAGTCCTTTTGGAGTCTCCGGCATATCTACCCCCAGCACAATCGTGCCCGGTGGCAGTGTCAATATGAACGTGTCATTTTCTCCGACAACTGCTGGAGGTAATTCCGGCAGCATTACCGTCACGAGCAACGACCCGCAAACTCCGACAGCGATTATTACTCTCGCGGGATCTGGAACCTCCTCACCAGTAGTACCCACGATCACGACGCAGCCGGCAAGCCAAACAGTGACGGCGGGGCAGACAGCCACGTTCGCGGTGGTGGCGGCAGGGACAGCACCGCTCGGTTACCAGTGGCAGAAGAACGGGGCCAACATCGTCGGGGCTACTGCGGCTAATTACACGACGCCGGTGACAGCGACGTTAGACAGCGGATCGACCTTCGCTGTGGTCGTGAGCAACACCGCAGGGACGGTGACGAGCGCTGCGGCTATGCTGACCGTGAATGCTGCAGCGGTAGCACCCACGATCACGACGCAGCCGGCAAGCCAAACAGTGACGGCGGGGCAGACAGCCACGTTCGCGGTGGTGGCGGCAGGGACAGCACCGCTCGGTTACCAGTGGCAGAAGAACGGGGCCAACATCGTCGGGGCTACTGCGGCTAATTATACGACGCCGGCGACGGCGACGTCAGACAGCGGATCGACCTTCCGAGTTGTGGTGAACAACACGGCGGGTACGGTGACGGGCGCTGCGGCGACGCTGACGGTGACGACAACAGCAGTGGTGCCGATTATCACGACACAACCAACAAGCCAAACTGTGACGTCAGGGCAGACAGCGACCTTCACGGTGGTGGCAAGTGGGACAGCTCCACTGAGCTACCAGTGGCAGAAGAGCGGGGCGAACATCGCCGGAGCCACTGCGGCTAATTACACGACGCCAGTAACGGCGACGTCAGACAGTGCATCGACATTCGCTGTGGTCGTGAGCAACACCGCAGGGACGGTGACGAGCGCAGCAGCTACGCTGACGGTGAATGCTGCAGGGGTAGCACCCACGATCGCAACGCAGCCGGCAAGCCAAACAGTGACGGCGGGGCAGACAGCCACGTTCACGGTGGTGGCGAGTGGGACAGCTCCACTGAGCTACCAATGGCAGAAGAACGGGACGAATATCCCGGGGGCCACAGCGGCGAGCTACACGACGCCGGCAACGGCAACCTCAGACAGCGGATCAACATTCCGAGTCATGGTGAACAACGCCACAGGGAGCGTGACGAGCGCTGCCGCGACGCTGACGGTGAATCCGGCTCCGGTTCCTGGCATTCAGGTGAGTTCCAGCCCCATCAACTTTGGAAACGATGCGATAGGTAGTATTTCGTCTCAAGCGTTGATCCTCACGAATACCGGTACGGCCACATTGACCATTACTCAAGTGACCGAAACTGGAGCGGCATTTAGCGTCAGTGGATTCTCATTGCCCTTGAATGTGAACGTCGGGCAACACACCACAATCACTGTCGCCTTTCAGCCGACCGCGGTTGGCGCTGTATCCGGCAACGTCTCAATTGTTAGTAACACGCCAAGTTCGCCCACCGCAGTTGGACTCACAGGCACGGGAATCGCTGCAACTCTCAGCCTGGGCATCAGTCCGGCAAGTTTGAGTTTCGGCAACGTGACAACGGGTACTACCTCTGCCTCGCAAGATGTGACCATCACGAATACCGGCAATGCGAATGTCACCATTTCGCAGATCAGTGTGAGCGGGGCGGGTTACACCGCCACCGGCGGTGGTACCCCGGTGACGCTCAGCCCGACCCAAACCCTCGCGCTGGTCACGCAGTTCAGTCCCACGGTGGCGGGGAGTGTGAGCGGAAGCATCTCTATAGCAAGCAGCGCAATCGGTTCGCCAGCAACTGTTTCTCTAAGCGGGACCGGCATCGCACCCGTTCAGCATTCCGTAGCCCTGTCCTGGACCGCAAGTACTTCCACCGTATCTGGATACAATGTGTACCGCGGCACGGCGAGCGGCGGACCGTACACGAGGATCAACTCCTCGCTAGTCGGGACCCTGAGTTACACCGATTCGACCGTGCAGAGCAGCACGACGTACTACTACGTGACCACGGCAGTCGATGCCAGCGGCAATGAGAGCGCATACTCGAATGAAGTGCCGGCGTCGATACCATGAGAGCAAGGACAAGCGCACGTCTGAGGCTTCGAGCTGCACCTTGCAGCGCAAGTGACAGTTTTTGTCACTCGATTCGAAGGGTGCCGATCCTGGATTTACCAATCCGTCGAAGATATTGGCCCCCGAGCTGGAACCTGCTGGGGGTAAAGTGCTATCCTTGCGCTCGTTCCCGAAGCGAAAGGTTCCATAAACTCAACTAGATGCGGCTGCGGCCAGGCTCTGGTGCGCAACGACAGATTCTGATTGATGGTCCTAGCGGACAGGGCTGGCACCTGTACCCAAACTAGACTTCCAATCAGTATCTCAGCGACCTTTATTCACGTACTCTTGCGTCCGGCATCGGTCTGAGAGACCTGGACGATGAAAATTGAACGAAAAAGACATACCCTAGCGGGCCTTAGAAACCCCTGGGGTATAAACTCTCTAGCGCATGCCCTTAGCTTGGCAGCGACGCTTCTGCCAGTGATTTTCCTCTGCGGATGCGCCGGTATCGTCAGCGGCCAAAACTCCAAATCTCAGGCCTCGCCGCCGCAAACTTACAGCCTCTCAGGTGCGATTACGCCTGCCATCGGCGGCGGCGGAGCGACGGTTACTTTGAGCGGAGCAACAAGTGCCACGACCACCGCCGGCAGCGCTGGCATTTTCACTTTTACTGGTTTGGCCAACGGGACATATACAGTTATTCCCAGCCACGCGGGCTACACCTTTAGCCCGGCAAGTCAGAGCGCAACGGTTAATGGGGCCAATGTCACGGGAATAAATTTCACGGCGACAGGGCAAGTTGGTCCGACCTATAGTATTTCGGGGACGATCAGCCCGACTGCAGGGGGAGGCGGAGCGACACTGACGCTCAGCGGAGCGGTGACCGCCACGACGACTGCAGACGCCGCGGGCAACTACACTTTTGGCGGATTGGCTAACGGAACGTATGCGGTTACTCCCAGCCACACGGGTTACACATTCAGCCCAACCAGTCAGAGTGCCCCGGTCAACGGGGCCAATGTCACGGGAATCAATTTCACCGCGCAAGTTGCTCCGACCTTCAGCATTTCGGGGACGATCAGTCCGCCAGCCGGCGGGAGTGGCGCGACGGTAATACTCAGTGGTGCGGCAGCTGCCACTACGACCACGGACAGCGCGGGCAATTACACTTTCGCTGGATTGACAAATGCAGTGTACATGGTCACCCCTCACAATTCTGGCTACACGTTCAGCCCAGTCAGCCAGACTGTCACGGTCAGCACAGCAAACCTCACCGGGGTGAACTTTACTGCAGCGGTGCAACAGGCGCATTCGGTGGCCCTAAGTTGGACTGCCAGCACCTCAACAGTCTCAGGTTATAATGTGTACCGCACTACGATCAGCGGCGCCCAATATACGTTGGTGAATTCCTCTCTGATCACCGCGCTGGCGTACACGGACACTATCGTGCAAAGCGGCACGACCTACTACTATGTGACGACCGCAGTGGACGCTAGCGGCACCGAGAGCGTCTTCTCCAACCAAGTTTCGGCCCCAATTCCGTAACCTGGCCCGGCCAATAACGGAGCTACTAATTTCTCCCGCCTGCGTGTCCGCATTTCTGCTTGGATTCACGGCAGCAGTGTGAAAGGCCATCTTCGAGTCGCATACCACCAAACTAGGAATTGAGCGAGCAGGCCTCCGATAGCGTCGATCCCCACGTCGCGCGCCGCGGCATGTCGCAAGGGCACGAAGGATTGGTGCCATTCGTCGAGACCTGCATAGGCCACGGCGATAACCAGGGTAGCGAGGGCCCAGCTCAGCCGCCAGCCGTTCCGTCCGGCTCGCACGCCTCGAAATACCGTGATGCTGAATGCGCCGAATTCGGTGACGTGCGCCATCTTGCGGACGCCGAAATGCATGAGCTGAAGCATGCGTGTTGTGGCCCATGGAAAGATCCAGTGCAGGACCGGAATAATCACACGGCCTGTTTGCTGATCGCTGAAGTAGTGAGTTGAGAAAACAGAGATCAGTATGGCGACGAGAACCGCCGGAATCCAGTACTTGAAGTGCGATTGTCCCGCGAGCTGTTCAGGCATAGTCTTCTTTGTGATCCATTCCGATGGCGCAGTTTCTTCGCAGTCTTGCGGCGGAGTATTCGGCAAATCGTTGAACTAGAACACCGTATTCCAGTCTCTCAGGCTAACTTGCCTTCGTTCCGCAGCACGTTCAGGTAGCCGCCCAAGGCATCTCGCCAGTCCGGCATTCTCAAACCGCGCGCATTCAAGCTTGCAGCTGAGAGAACCGAATAAGCTGGGCGTTTCGCGGGGCGACCTGCTTCTGCTGTGGAAATGGGCTTTATTCGAATGGAATCGCGGCTGGCCTGGTGCAGGATCTCGCCGGCAAACTCGAACCAGGAGCAGGAACCTTCATTCGTTACATGCAAGGTTCCTCGCGCGTCCATGCGGACAAGATCGCGAATCATTCGTGCTAGATCGCGTGTGAAGGTGGGAGATCCCACCTGATCGTCGACGACCGTGAGCTCCGGCCGCGTCTCCGAGGCACGCAGAATCTTCTCCGGAAAGCAGGCACCGGCGGGGCCAAAAAGCCAGGAAGTGCGTGCGATGCACCAGTCTGAATGGTGTTCGCGGATCGCCTTTTCACCCGCTAACTTGGATTGCCCGTATACATTGAGGGGACGGACGGGATCATCGGGTTCGTATGGCCTGGTGGAAGTTCCGTCAAAAACATAGTCCGTACTCACGAAAAACAGGCGAGAGCCAAGCTCTTTCGCTGCGCGAGCCACATTCTCGGTACCACTGGCATTTACCGAGAACGCGGTTTCTGGGTTATGTTCGCTCCCATCAACGTCGGTATACGCCGCTGTCAGGACCGTCCAATCAGGACGCGTGCGAGCAAGTAAACGATGTACCTGCTCCGCGATCCGGACATCCGCATCTTGTGAACTGGCGGGGATGATCTCGTCTGTATCCCATTCCTTCAGCAGGTCAGTACCTAGCATTCCCCGCGCACCGATGATCAAGACACGCATTGGAGTTATTTGTGCTGCGTTTCCCAGTCGTAGGCAATGTTGGGATCGTTGTAAGGCAACCGGAGTTCATCCGCGGGGTTGTAGTGCCGGTCGGTCATATAAAGAAGCTGAATCGGTTCAACTCCTAGGGCTTTGTATCCATGGCCGACGCCGGGCGGGATGAGAATCTCCCAAGGGCGGAAGCGTCCGGCATAGATCGTGTTGGTGGCACCAAACGTTTTCGAATGACGCCGCAAATCGTAGAGAAAAACTTGAACCATCCCGGTCAGGGGCGCCCAAAGATCGGTTTGCTCCGAATGATAGTGGATCGCCTTAATCGTGTTGGGATAAGTGAGCGTGAAGGAAACCTGAATCTTTCGCGCGCTGTCCGGAACCATATCAGTGGCGAGCCCTTGGCCAAGCCGCGCAATTTCGGTGAAAAAACCGCGGTCATCGGGATAGATCTGGAGCGGCTCTATCCGAACGCCGTCAATAAGGTCAGTCGAGTTCGGCCTGGCAATTATTTTGCCCAGCGATTTCTCGGTTCGTTTGAGAATTGCCAACTCCATGCCGTTACGCGTGCCGAGGGAGACAATTCCTTCATCGCTTCTCTGCGTTGCAGATGCTTCGGTCATCATTTTCATACCTCTTGTCGTAAAATCAGAGATTCTCTCGCCGCCGCTGAGCCACACCTCTACGTGCCGGTCGTTTGGTTCAGCGCGCGGCGCGCCTCGTTGGCAAGCGTTGACTTCGGGTCGAGGCTAATAGCCTTCTCGAACTCTGTGCGAGCCCGAGCCGAATCATCGAGCTTTTGATATGTCAAACCGAGGTGGTAGTGATAAGTCGAGTTTTCAGGGACTTTCTTGACGGCATCTTCAAAGAGCGGCACGGCAACCGAATAGGCTCCGTTGTGGTAGTACGCCCAGCCAAGCGTATCTGCGGAATTTGGTAGGTTCGGCAGGCCGCGCCGAGCGGCCTGAGCGAGCGTAAGCGCTACATTCACATTTTCCCCGTGCTCGATCATGATGTAGGCCAGGTTGTTCGCTGCCAGCGCGTTTTCGGGTTGCATTCCCAGCACCTTCTGGTAGAGGGTCTGGGCCTGCTGCCAATTGCCCTGGCTCTCATGGACGCCCCCCAACGCGACATAGAGCCGGGCATCGTTGGGCGCAATTCCTATGGCTCGCTGATAATTTGCAATCGACTTATCAAACTTTCCGAGGGATGACTCTACTGCTGCGAGCTGGACCATTGCACTGACGTTCTGTCCGTCTATTTCTGCCGCCCGTTCCATGGAGTGTTCGGCTTCTTCCGGCTGCTTGTCTTGAAGAAGTGCTTTTCCCTGCAATAAATAGAGAACCGCGTTTTGGGGATTGCTGTCTAGTTGTTCTCGGATGAGCCTCAGCGCCTGGGCTGGTTTTTTGTTGAGGAGGTCCACGTCGACCAGACCCTCGAGAGCCTCGAGAGAATGGGGATCTCGAGCAAGCCCTTGACGGTACATTTTTTCTGCCTCGTCCAGGCGCCTTTCGGCCACCCGCAACTGGCCCAGCTTGACGTATCCTAGCGCGCTGTTTGGAGCGATCAGGAGCAGTTGATTCAAGTCCGCTTCCGCCGCCGAGGCATCGCCTTGATTCATTCTAGCGGTCGCATGATACAGATAACCGTCTGCGGAGCGCGGGGCAATTTTCTTGAGTTGATCAGCGATGGGTTCGAGCTCTCTCCAGTCTCCGTGTTGCAGAGCGTCGGCGCCCAGAGCCCTCCACGCTTCAGAAAGGTTGGGACGCAATCGTACCGCTTCGCGCCACTCGCTTTGCGCCTGCTGAGTGGTGCCCTTCTGCTGGAACGCGAGGCCAAGCTGGTAATGCCCCATGGCATTCCCGGGAGCGTACTTGAGAGCCTGTTGTAACGATTGAATGCTTTCCTCCACTTTCTTTTGCTGGAGCCGTATCTGTCCCTTCAGGATCAGGGCCTCAGCATCCTGCGGCGTTTTGTCTAAAAGCGCGTCATTGAGTTGGTTGGCTTCGTTGATTCTCTTGTTTAGGATCAGAAGCTGAATGTAAGTCTTTCTTACCGTCAGATCATTCGGATGGACGGCAGACAGGGCGCCGAATTCCGCGAGGGCTTTGGCGTTTTCTCCATGGCTCAGATAATAATCACCGAGCATGCGGTACGCTGCCGGATCATCACTCAATTGTTGTTTGGCGTCTGTCAGGACCTTTTCTGCAAGCGATCCTTGACCCTGGGCAAGATAGAGACCCGCGAGGGCGATACGTGGCATGGTTGACTTGGGCGCAAGGGTGATCGCCGCCTGATATTCTTTCTCGGCGTCGGCCCACCGTCTCTCTCGCTGGTAGAGGTTCGCTAAGGTTAAAAGCGGGGTCACCGATGCAGGGTCGAAGGATTGGGCTTTCTTGAGACTTTCTTCTGAGTCGCCCAATGCGCCGGCTTTCGCCTGGATTAGCCCCAAATTAAGAAGACCTGACGAACGATCAGGAGCTATCTCCGTGACTCTCTTTGCTTCTTCGAGCGCGTCCTTCAGATTCCCCAACGCGGCATCTGCGTCGGACAAAAGTATTTGCGCGTCCGAGTGTTTTGGGTCACCCTGAAGGAGTAGAAGAGCGCGATCTTTGGCTTCCTGAGGTTTACCACCCGCGAGCAGGAGCTGGCCTAGATCTAGTTGGGCGGGCAAGTTTTCCGGCTGCAGCTCAACCGTGCGCGAAAGCTCTTGGAATGCGGCCACCCAACTGCTCTGCTTGAGGAGACACTGTGCGCGTTTGTAGTGAGCCTCGACAAAGCGCGGGTCGATCTGCAAGGCTCGGCTGTAGGAGATGTTAGCCTCGGGATACTTACCAATTTTGAAATAGAGGTCGCCTTGCTGCAGGTACTTTAGCTTGCGCGCATTGGGGTCAAGCGTGCAGCCAGCAGCAATCGCGACCAGCAGAACGAGAAACCCGTAAGGCAGAACCAAGCGCATCGTACGCGTCGACTTGTAGGAATACACAGACGGCCACCCCTCTCGGCAAGAGTAGCTGCAATTTTACGCCCTGAGATAGACGAGTAGGGGTAAAGTCTCAAGATTCATGTAACTTACTCATTACAATGCTTTTACATTCTTCCAGGAAGACCACCTGATTATCTTTGAGTCGCGCCCAGAGTCGATTTGTCAGGCGAAGTAACCCAGTTAAGGAGAATTAAGCGGATAATAAGGCTAGAATACTTCCACTTTCTATGTTCAACGGCGAGCGGAGGACCGGTCCCTGCGGGAGATGTCGAATTTTTTCTTTCATAAGGATCTGATAATGAACAACTTACACGCGGTAAGAGTACGAGGACGGAATGAGCAAGCTGGGGCATCTGTGGCATACCCCGTGCATTCTGAATCTTGGTGCTGTAGCCCGCTGGGGTCCTGCCCAGACAGCCTAGATGTCCGAAATTGTGGCCTTTGGCGATGAAGCCGCTGCGCAGATCGAAGTAGCATTAGGACGAGGTCATCATGGTACGGAATGGCGAAATTGGCTTGGCTGAAGCGAAACGCACCTTGCGGCGCTACTGGTGGATTCTCCCGCTCTCTACGCTCTTTCTAGGGGGACTGGGCTTGGCTGCCACCTACGTCCTTCCCAAGCGGTATACGTCAGAGACGATGGTGCTCGTTGAGCAGCCTACGGTTGGCCCAGACTACGTGAAGCCCGTCATCACCGAAGACCTGAGTCAGCGTCTGGCGGCCATGAAAGAAAAGATTCTCAGCGTGACACGCTTGCAACCCATCATTGAGAAATTTGGCCTGTACGCACCAGACCGAAGCCGGGTGCACATAGAAGATCTTGTCGAACGGCTGCGAAAGGTAGTGGAAATCAGGCCAATGGAGCCGACGCCCGGGACGCAGAGCCGGCAACTGCCGGGTTTCTACGTAGACGTGACCTTTGATAACCCGCAACTTGCTCAACAAATATGTACCGAAATCACTTCGATGTTTCTGGAACAGAACGCGACTGAGCGCAAGCGGCAAGCAAAAGAAACGACGACTTTTCTGAGCAAACAACTGGAGGAGTCTAAGAAGAGTTTAGATGACCAAGATGCGAAACTTGCCCAGTTCAAGCGGCAATATCTGGGATCCTTGCCGGAGGAACAGCAAAGCAACCTTAATATTCTGACAGGGATGAATGCACAGCTAGAGGCCAATACCCAAGCCTTGAGTCGAGCGCAGCAAGATAAAGTTTTTAACGAATCCCTCCTTGGTCAGCAAGAAGCGACCTGGAAGGCCTCCGAGACAGGGCAAAACCCGGAGACTGCGGAACAGCAGTTAGGCGCCTTGCAAGACCAGCTTACGAGTTTGCAAGCGCGCTACACTCCCGAGCATCCCGATGTCATCAAACTAAAGAACCAGATTGCAGAACTGAAAAAACGGAAGGCAGAAGCACCAAAGAATATTCCATCTGCAAAGGGTCCGCCACAAGTCGCTGCGGCCGAACCACCACAGATTCAGCAACTCCGAGCAAGACTACGGCAGGACGATATGAACATCGCAGATTTGAACAAGCGACAAGGTCAAATCCAAGATGGAATTCGCCAGCTGCAAAGCCGCGTTCAGGCTAGTCCCATGGTCGAGCAGCAGTTGAAGGAATTGACCCGCAACTATCAGACTGCTCAGGACTTCTACAACGATCTCCTGAAGAAGTGGCAGAACGCAGGGGTGGCGGGCGATCTTGTGAGCCAGCAGGAGAGCGAACAGTTCCGAGTGTACGATCCGCCAAGCCTGCCGGATCGGCCTTCGTTTCCGAAAAAAGCCTATTTTGCTGGCGGAGGTCTAGGTGCAGGCCTCGCTCTCGGAATAGCGATTCTCTATTTGATCATCGTCGGCGACAAATCGATGCATACCGAACGAGACGTCGAACTGGCCCTCAAGCTTCCGGTGCTTGCGTTGGTGCCGGTTCTCGAAGTACTGACGCAAGGAAATAGTAAGGCCTTGAAGAGTCAACCGAGCTTGGGCGCGATCGGGACGCGCAGTTGACCATCAACCGTTGACCGAAGGCTCGAAAGGAAGAAGATGAGTCGGATATATGACGCGTTAAAGAAGGCGGCAGAAGAAAAGGCGTCGCAGCCTGCGGAAAGCTCATCGCAGATTTTCCTCAATGTGACGGAAGGAATTAGTCGCTCCACCCCGGTACGGAATGGACTGGATGCAGCTCCGACGAATGGCAGGGGAAACGCTGACAACCACTCGTTCGTACGATTCCAACAACTTTTAAAACGGTGCGCCCATCCGAAATGGACTCTGGATCCGCGCATGACCGTGTTCGGAGGCACCGACAGCAGGAAAACCGGAGCCGAGCCTTTTCGAACTCTCCGATCGCGACTCTCTCAGATTGCTGATACCCGGAAGTTGAAACGCATCCTCATTACCAGCAGTGTTCCCGCAGAAGGCAAGACCTTTGTAGCTGCAAATCTCGCACAGTCCATCATCCGCCAGCCTAACCGTCGCGTTCTGCTGATTGACGGTGACCTTCGCGCGTCGCGACTTCATGCGGCCCTCGGGGCACCTTCGGCTCCCGGCCTGACGGACTATCTCGGCGGGGAAGTCGATGAGTATCAGGTTATTCAAAGCGGTCCGGACGAGAATCTGTGCTTCATTCCTGGAGGCCACGAGGTATCGAATCCGAGCGAGCTTCTAACCAGCGAGAGAATGAAACACCTGCTGGAGGTCGTCACACCGATGTTTGACTTTGTGATCCTAGATTCTCCGCCCGCTACTCCTGTGCATGATCCGAGCCTTTTGGCGGATCTGTGCGATGGCGTGCTGTTCGTCGTGAGGGCGGGAGTTACGGATTTCGAGGTAGCCGAGAAGGCAGTAGCCAAGTTCCAGGAGAAGAATTTACTGGGAGTAGTACTGAACGCAGCCGAGCGGAATGCCGCTTATGGGCAGTATTATGACTACTCTCGAGACAGCTAGCGCAAAGACCGTCCTGCTCAGAATATATTCCATATTTCCGTGATGTTGCTTTAGACCTTGCGTAGGCCCTCGACAGCTCCATAGTGTCAGTTCCTTGGCCCGGTGGGCGCCCCCAATTCCTTCGTTCCCGCCAGCCTCGGTGATTCTCCGCGCTGCAAGAGTAAGAGAACCGGCAGCAATAAAAGTAAGCCCAGCAGGAAGAATACAATCCCACCATCACGGTGAAGTGTCCCAAACAAAAAGCTCGGATCCACGTACACCGCCAGCAGACTGAGTGTGACAATACGGATCCCGTTTTTCAGAATCATCACCAGGAATGCGCACATCAAAAAGAACAGCTTTCTCCAGAGAGAGTGCAAGCCATAGTGCACAACGGGTAGGGCCAGAATGAAAAGTGCTATGGTGGAGCGTATTCCGCTGCATTCCCTTGCGATTTCGATGTTGACCCGCGCGAGGTGGAAGACCAGCCCCTCTCTCAGAACGGGAACTCCAATCAAGTTGAAGAGAACTTCCGTGATTTCCGCGGAACCGGCCTGCAACAAAGAAATGATTCGTTCAACGAAGAAATTCGGCAGAGGAACAGTGAGAAAAAGACAAAGAAGAGAGAAGTAAGCCGATTTTACGGCGGCTTTCCCGAAGAAAAAAGCAAATCCGGCTATCCAAAGCAAAATGACCCCAAGGACATTGCCGGTAAGCTCGAGATCGGGAGGCACCTGGTCGCCTGCGAAGCGCACACTGAGGAGGAGCAGGACAGACAAGAGTAGAAAAATGCCGCCAAGCGCACTGAACGACGGATGGCTGAAAATGGCCCGGCGTTCGATGAATAAAAGGCCAGCTGCGAGGAAAGGCATCCATATGAGGTGCGAGGCATTGTCATTCGTGAGCGATAAGCGAACCAGGGCAATCAGAGGTTTTGCAAAGAGGAGTGAACTGACCACAATCCAGACGCTAAACAAGAACCAGCGTTTTGATTCATTGTTCCACGTGTCATGCAATGCGCTTGACCCCGCTACCTCTGCAACTGCATTAAATATCCTTCATGTCTTGGTCAACAGACATCCGTCCAGTTCGAGTGCCCCGCAGTCCAGGCCGTGCGACATCGCTTCGCTCTACTGCTTACTTGCTGAAGGTCTCGGCTCGACGCGTGTAGTGCCGCTCGTAGTAATTCCGATATTCTCCCGATCGCGCATGCTCGAGCCACTCGCCACTGGCCTGGTACCACTCGATCGTTCGGCGAATTCCATCCTCGAAGCTCACCTCTGGCCGCCAACCTAATTCCTGTTGAATCTTTGAGCAATCCAGGGCGTAGCGTCGATCGTGACCTGGTCGGTCTTGTACGGAACGCATCAAAGACTCCGGCTTTCGCAGGTGATGCAGGATGGTTTTTACGATCTTCAGATTGGGTTGGGGCATGCCGGCCGAAACGTTGTAGATCGAGCCGGGCTTGGCCTTCTCGAGAGCCAGCGCAATGGCGCGACAATAGTCTTCGACGAACAGCCAGTCGCGTTCCTGCAGGCCATCGCCATAAATGGGTAGCGGCTTGTCTTCTCGCGCATTTGCAATCATTAATGGAACGAGTTTTTCGGGAAACTGAAAAGGGCCATAGTTGTTTGTGCAGCGCAAGACAATGGCCGAGATGCCGAAGGTATTTGCATAAGCGGAAACAAGATGATCGGCCGAAGCCTTGCTGGCAGCGTATGGGCTGCGTGGATCAAGGGTCGCTTCTTCAGTGAAACTGACGCCTGGAGGCGCACTCCCGTACACTTCGTCTGTACTTATGTGCACAAATCGTGGAAGACGGAATTTCCGCGCGGCCTCAAGCAGGCAGTGCGTTCCGACTATATTCGTTCGAAGAAAGGGAGACGCATCTTCAATACTGCGATCCACGTGCGTTTCGGCGGCGAAATTCACTAAGGCATCTAAGCCCTTCGCGAAGACGTCATTGACAGCCTGTGAGTCAGCGATGTCGCCACAAACGAGCGAATACCGATGATCGCTGGCAACGTCCGCGAGACTCTCCGGGTTGCCCGCATACGTTAGTTTGTCGAAATTCACAATCTCCACATCCTGTTGGGACGTGAGCAGGTGCCGAATGAAATTCGACCCGATAAAGCCCGCGCCACCCGTTACGAGAACTTTCACGCTGACTCTCCTTTTTGTCCTAAGGCGTCGGACATCTTTATCATTGACGACCCGTGCTATTCGCCGTCTCGCGCGTGCCGCGGTGGAGCCCCACGCCCGGGGATTTTGTTTGCTCCAGATTCGGCCACCATGTTTGTGGCACGCAGCAGCGATTCAAATGTGCCAGCATCCGTCCACCAGCCTTCCAACTCGCTGTGCGTAAGGACACCCTCATGAAGATACATATTGTTGACGTCGGTGATCTCCAGTTCATTACGCCAGCTTGGCTTGGTTTTTCCTATCTTTTCGAACACACTTTTATCGTAAAAGTAGATGCCCGTTACTGCATACGTTGATTTCGGCTTCTTAGGTTTTTCCTCAATGCCAAGGATTCGTCCATTGACGATCTCCGGGCAACCGAATCTTTCAGGATCGAGAACTTCTTTCAAGATAACGTGGCCGCCGCGCTCCTGTTTTTCAAAAGTCTGTTTCGCGGCAATGATGTTGTTTTCAATGATGTTGTCGCCCAGAACGACGCAGATCTTCTCCCCTTCGACAAACGGTTCCGCGAGCCGGAGCGCATCCGCGATGCCCCCCTCGCCTTCCTGGTACGTATAGTGAATGCGATGCAGATCAAAATCCTTGCCGTTCGATAATAATCGCAGGAAATCACCCGAATTCTGTCCTCCCGTGACGATGATGATGTCTCTAATGCCTGCGTCCACAAGGGTTTGGATGGGATAGAAAATCATGGGCCGGTCGTAAACCGGCAGAAGATGCTTGTTTGTGACCCGTGTAAGCGGATAAAGTCGTGAACCCTTACCTCCTGCTAAGACGACACCCTTCATATGCACTATTCTCCCTTCGGATGAAGACCCCTGCAACAGCAAACCAGCAAGTCGCTATACGATTCGACACATTCCTGAGACGGTTCAAAACCCGCGTTTGTAGATCAGGTACGGCAGTAGACCCAATTCGGCGATCGTTGGTGCGGGATCATGAAAATCTAGAACAGCTTCCGTGATACGCCCGGAGAACGATCTCAGGTACTCGAAGAGCCCCACCCTGCCATGGGCAACGTCGAGAATGCTTGCCGGAAAATCCGTCACCGCCCGCATCCATTTCACACCGACCGTTGCGCGGCACGGGTCTACTTGTTCTCCAATCTGATCGCGGTAGAGCAGGTAGGGGAAGTCTACGCCCGCAGGTGCTCCAATAGAGTGATAACCCCAGGTGCGCAGATTTACGTCGTGCAGCTTGTATTCTTGATTGCGAGGATCTAATTTGAACTCGACCTCAGCAAGGCCGTAATAATCGATGGCTCTGAGGAATGACTCTCCGTAGCTCTCGACGAGAGGATTCTCGACGGTAACCACAAAGGTGCTCGCTCGGCCGAAGACGGCGGGATGCTGGCGGCGGCGCTGTGCCACCATGGAGGCAAGGGCTTGACCGTTTTTAAAGAGGGCACAATAGGAGAACTGCTGGCTGCCGTATCCCGGGATCATTTCCTGTACCAGAATTTCGCCGGGAGCTGCGATGGATGTCGCGAGTTCAAAGAGTCGGCGGAGCTCTTGCTTATCGTTGGCGACCCACGCTTTGTCTTTGGTCTTATAGAAAAAGTGTTCCTTGATGGAAGGCTTCAAAACGTAGGGTGGGTCAAAATCCAGCGTATCCAGCTCCTCCACACTTAGTGGATTGCAGGAACGGGGCTCTGGAATGTTCAACTGTTTCAGTAAAGCATGCATGTTCCGCTTGTCCCAAGCGTATTTCACAGATTCCCACCCGGGAGTTGGAACGCGGAAGAACTTAGCGAGATCAGCCCGATGCTTGGAAAAATCGGCAACGATTTCATCTCGGGTCGGAAATAGAACCCAGTCCTGCAATCCGTACTTTTTCCCAGCTGCAACGACGGCTTCAATGGCTTCCCCAGGATTTCTCAAGCTGGAGACGTACACCACGTGCTTGACGTATCGTGAATAGGCGCCGATACACTTCTCGTCGTCGATCACAACACTCGGTACACCCTGTCTGCCTAAGCTTCGAATGATTCCGAGGCCTTGATAGTCTCCCCCCAGAACAACCGCGCCAACAGAGCTCTCGGGCCGGCCAGCTTTAGGCGACTCTTGGCTCAAATTGTCCGCACAATGGGGTTAGGCGCTGAAAGACTACGAATCATGGCGCCTACTCAATTCTGCTGCAAGCTTAGTTGAGACAAACTCCGTACCCGCGACGAAACGCATGAGGGGACCAAAGCTCCAGGCCGCCGGGGCCCCAAGAAAGTGCAATCCTTTTACCGAAGATTGAAAGCTGGAGTCAAGTATCGGATAACCGTTAAATTGGCGAATGCTCGCCACGACCTCTGGGGGCAAAAACGCGTAGCGAGAGACATCAACCTTATACCCGGTTGCGAACAGAACGTGATCGACGTTCCTTTGTAAACCGTTGCTGAGTTCCAAGCGAAGCTTGGATCCATTCGGGACTACGGAATGAATCGTGACACCCTTATGAAGAGCCACTCCCTCGAGGCGCGGAATCAACCAACCCGCTCCCGCCGGCCGGATGGAGCGATATGCAAGTGGATCCTGGACCACGTGAGGAAGCCACCGGAACAGATCGGGCCGCGACACTAATTGACTCAGGCCTGCAGGGCCTACGTCTGTCCAAGAATACAGAATCTTGAAGAGTACTGGGGTCTGACTAATTTTTTTTCGCCAGCCAAGAAAATGTACTCGCTGATTGCGGACAAAGACTTCGACTTCCGCATTTGCTTCGTGTAACAGTGCAGCCGATTCCAGGGCGCTTTGCCCGCCCCCCAAGACAATTATCTTCTTGCCGGCGAAACCGTCAAAATCGGTATGCTCGGAACTGTGAGAAGAAAGCCCCGGTGGAAGCATTGAGAAAACCGACGGGGTGGAGGTGAAGGAAGAGATCCCGCCCGCGACAATTACGCGGTCGGCAGTTACACAGCTTCCGTCATTCAGTTTCAATTGAAAGCCGGTCGCGTTCCGAGTAACGCTGGCGACGAGACGACCGTCCAGATCGGGCACGGCTTTTTGCTGAAACCATCGTCCATAGGCCACGAAGCGATCCAGAGGGACAGGAGTGGGAATCTTGCAGCCACTAGCCGATTGAAACGCGTCCAATGAGAAATCGTGTTTGGGATCTGAAATGTAGCTGGCTCGCCAGCCTGAACGAAGGAACATTCCTTTGGGCATTTTCTCTTCCCAGAATGACATGGGGGCCCCAAACACCAGCAGTTGGGTGTTCGGCAGGTTCCTCAAATGCGCGGCAGCCGAGAGGCCATACGGGCCAGCCCCTATAATTGCAATCGTCCGTCGCGACGAGGGCATGCATTACTCCGATGTACGAAAAATGGTCGAAGCGGATTTACACGTCAACTTGTGAACGAAGAGGGTCAAGAGAGTTTAGTGCTTTTTGGCGCCAATCAGTCCATCAACAAGTGCAAGATATTCGTGTTGCTTTACATCCCAATCGATTTTTTCGACAAAACGCGAAGCATTCTCAATCTGCTGGAGGCGGGCAGCAGGATTCCGGATAATTTCGAGCATCTTGTTGGCAAGGTCACTCGGATTCCCGCCGGAAAAGAATTTCACAACAGAATCATCGAAGTAATATTTATCGATCGTGGTATCAGCCACCACGACCGGTACGCCCATGGCCATGAATTCCAGAATCTTGGTACTGAAGGCCTCGTTGCCAAAATTGTCCTTGCGCTTGGGCACGACACCGAGGTTTGCACGTTCCATCACCTTGGGCATGTCCGAGAGCGGAACCATCGGATTGATAAATATTCGCCGCTCCATTCCAAGTCTCTGGATCAACTTCACAAGCTCCATTTTCTGCGGGCCCTCGCCGTGGATATGGAACTCAGCTTGAGGGATCTGTTCGCTTATTATGGCGAATGCTTGAATAGCAAGATCCAGTCCTTGATGCCAGTTGATCGAACCCGGATATAGAATCTTGAACTTGTCGCCGATCGGCTCGGGCTTGCTACTCCGTGTAAAAACAGATCGGTCTGGAGAATTAAGTAACACGGTGCATTTGTCCGGCGCCAGACCGCGCGAGATCAATCGTTCGCGCCATAGGTCATTAGCGATAATGACATGGCTGGCAAATCTCGTCGAGATTCGTTCGATCCCCACCATCGCTCGAAAGAGGGGGGACTTCTCGCCAGCGTTGAATTTGCTGGCATACAATTCCGGCAAGATATCATGGATATCGAGGATGACAGGAGTTCCTCGGAGTCGTGGCACAAGCGCACTGAAGACCATCAAATCCGGCACCGAGTGAATGTGAAGCAAATCGTAAGGTTTTTCGTGGTCATTTCGTGCCACTTGCTTCATGGCGCGAAAGAGGAACTGTAGAATTCTGGAACCATAGGATAGTTGATTTTTCTCATCCCGGACGCGGTCCTGGAGGCGATGCACGTGCACACCTTCGAAAAGCTCCTCGACGGGGTTGGACTCGCGACGAAGAGAGAACACATCGACGTAATCCCCGCGTTTGGCAAGTGTGGTAGCATATCGCAACACTCGATTATCACCTTCAAAGAAAGAGTACGACACCATCGCAATGCGCCGGGGTTGATGTGCTATGCCGGACCTCGGATTTACCTTTCCGAGCGTCTCGTCCGGCGTCGCTGAGGGCCTTGCAGCTTCTGAAGTGCTCTCTAGCATGACGGTGCTTCTGTTTGAACCGACACTCGGCGTGGCCACAGCAGATTCTCTGCTGATCTGGTCAGGCGCAATCGGTGGATGAACAATCTTAGGGACGTATCGCAGTGCCTGGGCAAGTTCGATCGGTCGGGAGTTTTCAAAGGGTTTCTCAAAACCGTAGACCAACGAACCATTCTCTAGACTCGCATAGGCAACCCGAGCTCGTTCTTTGCCGTCACCGGTGATTCCCCAGCTCTCACCCTTTTCTACCAACTGCATCGCACGGCGTTGCCGCCACCAGGTATTGATCTCGCCCGGAAGGGTGTCCCAGATGTTTCGCTGACGGCATTGCTCGCGGACGTAGGTGAGCAGTTCGCGGTAGGTGCTTTGTGGTTTTGCCTGGACGACATAGTCAGGGTGAATGATAAAACTCGCGAGACCGTGACCAGCCACTATTGTCTCTATTTGCTGTTTCCAAAGGTCAATAGAATATTGATTGAATATGTGAAAAAGGGAATAGTCCTGGGTGGCCGTCACCGGGATTTCCAGAATGTCTCCAATGAAATAGGGCATTATGGTGCAGCATCCGCCCCCCTGTGGATCCAAGTGAGCCACGTTTGGAACGGACATGTCGTAGGAAAACTCGTAATCGCCATACCATCGCAGATTGCGGTAAAGGACACCCGAGCGGAAACCCGAGGCTCCGAATTGTCGAGCGTATCCATTAATCAATTTGGCCCTGCGGCGGAATTCCGTACGTTCCTTGTAGAGATTTCCATCGTGGTTAAAATCGTGAACACAGACTTCAAAACCCCTCTTAGCGATACCGTCCAGAAAAGGCGGGTGAACCGAGTAACGCTTCTCAGGCACAACCTGGAATGAAGATTTAAAACCGTATTCGTCGTCGATGTCCATTAGTGAGGAGCAGAAATCTCTCCCAGCTTCCTCCTCGACATCGTGAGTCAGTATAAAAGCTGCGTTCTTGCCCTCTGGCCAAAACCATATAAAGGGGATAGCCCTATTTCCATTGGCCCTGAGAGCCATGGTGAGGGTCTTCTCAATGAGTTGATCGACCGTTCGGTCGACAGGCCATCTGGGAAAAAGCCTGTTCAAATTCCCCCGTAGTTTGAACCCCTGCAAAATTCTGCGAACTCGAACAGGAAGAATTGGCCTCAGCCAATAGTAAAGCTTGCGGACCGTGGGATCTGCTCCGAGCCGCGTTCGCTCTTCGCCCATGTTTCCCGCATAGGTTTCAAAGCGCAAGTTGGAAACAATCTCATCAAGATCGAATGGCAGGAAAATGCCGTTATCGCGGACTTCCATTAGGTCCGCCACGTCCGGAAGGTCCCCTTGTTGCGACGCCAATTGGCGCTTTAGCGTGGACCGACCGAAGCAAATGAGTTCGGTGCCAATGCGGAAATAACCGGGATCTCCACCAGGTTCACCAGCGATCTCCGATGGTAGATGCGACTCTCGGCAGCGATAATAATCAACTAAGGCTTTGTGCATTTGATTTGGATTAGTTCGCTTGGCATGGGTTGTCCATGGACCAGGTGGGCGACACAAGTTGAAACCTTATCGGCTGCGGATATATCGATTGCCCGGACGCGAATTCTAGCTGGGAACATGAGGCCTGAGCTTCTCCATTTCTGAGATCAAGTGCTACTTGCGCCCATGAATCAAGTCACGGGAATAGCGAGAATCTCCTGAAGACGGACAATAATTTGTTGCTTGACATTGGGAATAGTTTGTCGGAGCTGTTGGCGGAGCTGTTCTCGCTTCTCAAAGGCCTCGCCAACTATGCGAATTATTTCTCGCTCATCGAGTTGTCTCGGATCAGCGACCAATTCCTGCATATTGATGCTCTGCCAGACTCCCTTAAACTTGTCACTATACGATAGCGCAATCGCAGGAACTTCAAGTGACAGCGCAGCGATACAAGCATGCATCCGTGATCCGATAAAAAGATCGCAGCACCCGATCACGTATTTGATCTCTGGAGTTGTACGGATCCCCTCGACGAGAAACAGCTTTCCCGGAAACTTCGCTTTCAGCTCCTCATAGAGCTGCGAGCAGGCTCGCTCGTCGCTCTCAAGATCTCCGCTGGAGCCCGGCTCTCCATGGACATGAGGCACCAGCAAAACTCGCGCGCCCTTCTCTGAAATAACGTATTCCACAAGTCTCCGGACCATCGCGGGATAGTCGACCTTCAAACCAAACATGTTGCTGCCGCTGTACCCGCCGGAGTTCAATAGCCCGCTGACGTTTAATCCAACCAGCGGAGTTTCGGCCCTTCTTTCCACAAGATTGCCTAGGTCGATTCCATGAGGGCGCACCGGTTCGACCAAGAAACCCACGTCGAAGCAAAACTGATATTTGGCGTTGGACGGATCGTCGACCAGACCTCCGAGACTCTCCAGTCCCATGGTGTCACGACCGCAAACAAAAGTGGCGCCAGACAAAATGGAACGGGCTATCCTTTGTGAAATCCATGATTTGAATGGACCGAGAGTTTGCGGAAACAGCACGAGCCTTTTCCCCATCAGCAAGACGAGAAACTGCGGCAAAGTCTCGTACAAGAGTCTCACCAATCCATAAATATCGCTGAAACTATCGCCGCCGGCGATAGAGGCGACAACATCCGTTTCCTGTAGGTGACGAAGAATTGGATTTCCTTGAATGATCTTGTTTTGCAACCACTTCGGGAATAGATAACGGTTCAAGACTGCCATCAGAATCAGAAAGGCGATATTGTTCCGGAGATAAAATTTTTTGGAGAACCTCATATTTACAAATTCGATAGAAGTCGCCCGGCCATGCAGCGCGAGAGTGCGGCGGAATCGCTGCCGTCCGTAATCGAGGACGGAGATGACCGCGTTCGGATAACAGTTCAGGATTCCGCCGACGGCCCCGTATAGAAGCGCGCCAACACCTAGATTGGGGCTGTCGAACGTCACACCCAGCAGGCAGACTTTGAGGGGGGCCAGTTCGGGCAAAGCTTTTTCACCGCGCGCCTGCAGAGAAGGGCCCACATTGGACGCGGTTTGTTCTGTCGTTTTGGCAGTAGACATAGAATCTATTCTGTGAAGTTTGCCGGTCGAATCTCAGAAAGGAACGCCTGGCCGAGTGTGTCTGGCCCCACTGGTTTTGTCATCCAGGGTAGGAATTCCGCTACCTCGGCAATCGGTTTTTCCCACCACTTGCTTTTCAGAATTGCCGCCGTGGTCTGGTCATCAAACCGATTGCGAATCAGCTTCGCCGGGTTGCCTGCGACTACCGCATAATCTGGGACGTCCTTTGTGACCACCGATCCGGCTCCCACAACGGCTCCAATCCCGATCCGTTTGCAACTTGGCGTGATGATGGCGCGAGAACCGATCCATGCATCGTGTCCGATCTCCAGCTTCCCGAAGGGGATAGGATCCTGCTTGATCCAACCAAGGTGGTGATTGAAGAAGAATGGATGGAGCGACAGAAAATCCAGCGGGTGATTGCGCAGTAAGATTTGCACCCCGGTCGCGATGGAAGTATAGCGGCCGATGGTTACTCCCGCAGGAAAGGCCTCTGGGATAAGTCCCTCCCCGTAACTGTAGGCACCCGCCGTGACCCCATGGTATTTCTGCAAGATGTCGCGAAGTGTGCCGCTATAAAACTCTCCGCCTTCATATTTACGGCAGAAGGCCAGGCAAAGCCGCCTCAAAGCCTGCCAACCGTAGGCTCTGACCGTCAAGCGGCTGATTGCGGAACGACGCAGTTCGTTCATTTTAGTGCTCGAGCTTCATCGCCATAACACCTGAGACAATCTGACCCTTTTCTCGCCAACCCTTTCATTCCCCTAGAGTTCCACGACTGGTCGGGGCGCGAGGAATTTCCGTTGGGCGGTCCGCAGGAAAGACCGAAAATCGATCAGGAGGTGCGGATGAAGCAAGAATATGCTCACGGTGGCAACGGCGGGAACCGCAACGCTTACGGCGCAAGCGACGATAATTCCATTGCGGGTCGCACCGGCCACAATGGCCACGGCCGCCAACGCCATTCCCACAAAGAAGGGCATTCCCGGCCGGAGGCAAAGCAGAGCGCGCACGCCATTTCGGCGCCACAACCGCCAGATAGTCACGGCTGTTGCCAGGATTTCACCCACAAGTCCGCACGCGGGAATCCACATCAATTGTCCGCCAAAAGCTGCGACTACTATCATGCCAACGAGTGCCAGTGAACGCGCAAGATTAGAGAACATGGCATTTTGCGTGTCACCCTTAGCGATCGCCGCCACGGTCGGCGCTACGCGGAAGATTCGGAAGCCCCACATCGCGGCCAGCCAGGCAATGAAGGTCGCAGCTTCTGCGTATCTAGGTCCGTACAGTAAGGTCACAACCCAGCCTCCCGACAACATCAACGGCAGGGTAATCAGGATTGCAGTTATCGAAATGAGTTGCGAAGTGAACAGATAACGCTCTTCGAACTCCTTGAAATGTTCTTGTGCCTGTGAAAGCAGAGGAAGGAACAGCGACGTGCTGATGTTGGCTATGACCATCGTCGGAGCCATTGTCAGTGCAAAAGCCACCGAATAGACACCCAAGTCGGCAAGCGTAAAATGGCTGCGGGGAAATAGACGGTTGGCTGACCCGATGATCAGGCGGTCACCTTCGAAAATACCGTACATCAGCAGCCCATTGATGAGCAGTGGCCAGCCAAAGTGAAACATGCTCCGGGCGTGCCTCTTATCCCAAGTCCAGCTGTAGCGCCGTTCCGCAACGATATGGGAAATCACCATTGTAAACAACGCCTGCAAAACCAGCACCCATAGCATCACGGAGTAGTTTCTTAGCCAGAATACTAAAGGGAGGGTTACTGCGGTGACCAGAAGATTGGACCCCACGATCATCTGCACAGAGGGCATGAACCGCATTTCTCGTTGAACCCGGAACGTGTCCAAGTGTGAAAATCCCATTAACAGCGGGTAGATCGCCAGGCAGGCAAAAGCCCAGGTCGCTTGTGGGACACCGAACAGATGCGACATCGGCACGGCTAGGAGCAGCAGAATAATGGCGTTGGTTATCCCTCGAACCACCTTCATAAGCTGTGCGGTGGCCTGCAGTTTCGGATCGTTCCCCTCGGGTGACTGTACCAGCAGCATCTCCGAGGCTACGTTGCTGATCATCTCCATCAAGGAAAGCGTCATGGCGAAGGTCGCAGCTATGCCGAAATCGGCAGGGCTGATGACCCTCGCGATGATCAGATTTCGCAGGAACGAGCACGCCTGGCTCGCAACCTGGCCCAGGGCCAGTTGCGATCCTCCTTTGAAAACCGAGCTTAACAAGGACATTTTTAAATTCTTTCCTTCCGAATTCGGGGAGATGGCAATATTTTTGGCAGCAGGCTGCTACAAGCCGCTGGATGAAATAGCTAATGATAAACGAGAGGGCCTGCAAGAAGGTTGGTTTCACAATTCTTGCGATTGGAGTTGCTGTTCTACCGAGGCTCGCTGTAACCAATGGGTTGAACGGCGTCAAGCAAGGTCCACTTCTTATCTCTGTTGCGAGGGCTCCCCAAAGCAACTCTAGCAACAAAACTTTCTTGCGACCTCCGACGTAGGCTGCATCCTAACTTAAGCCACTCTGAAGCCAACGGTCGAGCTTACTGGACGGTGGCCGTCAAATTGGTGGGAGGATTCACGATCACCGCAGAGCCCGTGCTCATCGCGTAAGCGCCAAGATCCCAAGCCAAAGTACTCGATCTCGGAATTCCGATTGCCGTGGCATCTTCGCCGACAGATGCCGGCTTCGAAGTATCAAGCGGCGTCAGACTCAGACTCCAGAGGTTATTCCCCGCCTGATAGGCCCCTGAGGAAGCGCCCGAAATCGTATAGTCCGAATTCAAACCCGGATTAGTTGTTTTGGAAGTCAAATCTTGGCCGGTTGCGGACTGCCAAGTCGCGAGGGGATAGTACTCTTTTCCCTTGTACCACCAACCGTTCGCGCCAGACGACCCGATGTTGAAGTAGATGTTTCGGTCATAGGAAGCAGTGCCCGTGCCCGATGTTGCCTGATCATAAACCGCGATGTTGCAATTTACCACGATGTTATTCTTTACGGTAAATGAGTTGCCGCTCTGTGTATCAAGCTGGAAAGCTATGATTCCTGGATTGTTCGCATTATTCACGCAGTCCACGGTATTGTTGTAAAAACTCCAGACGTTATCGTTGTTTTGAACGTAGAAGCATCCATCTCCGGGAGCCGTACTGCCTCCGGTCATAACGCAAATGTTATCGAATACACTACCCGATTGGCTGCCCTGTCCGACGCCGCTGCCCCCCTGGCTGACTTCAAAGTGGGATGTCCCTCCAGTAGAAGGCCACGCCCCGTGCATATAGTTGTTATAGAAGAGCAAGCCGGAGACAGAAGTCCCAGGTCCATTCGCGAATATGTGGATGCTCTCCTGGTGTACTCCAGATCCAAGCCAATTGGCTCCCACTGTAAAGTCGTTGCTAAATATCTGCGCGCCAGCGTCATTACAAGGGGATCCTCCGCATGCGTAGTAGATGTCGGAACCAGTGTTTAGAAAGTTGTTTCGGTAAATCTGGTTCCCGCTTGAACTCGCACCAGCGGCCACAAACAATATCCCTTTGGCAGCGTCGGTGAATTTTAGGTCATGGAATAAGTTATTGGATCCTCCCCCGCCTATCCAAATTCCAAGGCTGCTTGAACCGCCACTGCCTGAACCACTGGAGTGCACGTACATTGGACCGATCGTCCCATTGCGCACTTCAACGGCTTGAGCGCCATTTCCACCATCGTATATCCCGATTGCTTCTGTGGAACTCGCAAGCCCAGTTCCGTTGTTGGGACAAAGAATCGCCGCAGAGTTCCCACCGAGGTCGATTGTCAGATGGGAATTTGAGTTGAAAACAAAAGCTCCGATGGTGCTGCAGACTTGTAGGCTTGCACCCGGTTCCCACTGGATAAGAATCGCGCTCCCGGAATTCCCGCTCCCACTGACGGAAAGTGCCGTGGTGATTGTGCCGCAAAGGTGGACAGCCGTGCCCGGTCCGATCTGAGTAGTACCACTTCCCCAATTGGCATTCGAATTCAAAAAGCTGACAGCCTTAGCGTTTTGGCACGATGAGCCATCCCCCGCGCCGGCTTGCGCCTGGGCTACATAAACAGCCGTCGCAGCAGCCTGGCTCCTAGGAACAGCAAAAAGAAGGGAGGCAGAAAATACCATGAGTGGGACTGCGATTATTCGATTCAAGACCTGCATTCCGTGCGCTCCGGCTCTGGTCGAACTGTTGGTCTTCACGTGTCTAGCTCCACAATACCCAATAGGCCCAAGTCTAGCCCCCCGACAAAGGCGTTGGCAACTGTACGGCAGGACAGGGTTAGTACTGCGCCACTTGGCGCCCGCCAGGGGCCCGGCATCCACACACTTGGGCTGGCACTTCAGTTCTGGCCTTCCGTTGTCCTCTGCGACCTCTGTGACCTGCGAGTCTTCTGTCCGAGGGAGCCACTTCACTCGTCAGGAAGGTCCTTATTGGATGGCTTGTTCTTTGGGGCTATCTTCCTCCGCCACTTGCTTTTTACCCTCTGAAGAAAACCAGACTTGGTTAGAAAAGCCTTGGCCCAGTCGGAAATCAGGGCCGGCGGAGTAACCAATAGATTCAGACGAAGTCCCTTCAGGCTGGGAGCAAAGATTGTCACATACCCTTCCACCCAGTCACGGGTGGAAAGAATTTCCTTGTATTGGGCATCGCCCAATCCAAAATTAATCTCGCTGACGGTGCGGGCGAGGTCCGGTTGACAAAGTCCCTCGATGACCTTCAGGACCAAGAACATCCCGGGCGAATACTTTGAATACTCCCGGTCGAAACCCATGAAGTCGCTGTGGAAGACGCCCTGGTACTGCGTTCCAACCCAAAAAGCGCATGGCTTTTCACGAATATAAAGCACATGAGCGCGTAACCATCCTTTTTCGCTAGACAGGTTCATGCGAGTGCGCATCTCTGGGGAATCCATGAACCCGACGCCAAGTCCGCGCTGATATGTCTTCTGGGCGACTATCTCTATATCAGCGAACATCTTATCGAGGGTGGTCTTCTCACGAAATGTCTCGATTCGTACTTGGTTTTCAAAATCGGTTAGTAACTTCTTATTTTGCCACTTGAGGTTTTTGCGGACTTTTGCGGAGAAGCGCTGATAGAGCTCATCCACACTCGCGGGAATCTCCATGCTGCGGTGTGGCTGCAGCCTAATCCGGTGGTCTCGGGTCAAGAACCCGGGAGTTTTGGAGGCCAGATGAAAAAGCGGCGCGTCCGTTGGGATATGGCTGAGAACGGCGAGGTCGGCCTCTCCGTTTTTCAATGTTGCTAGGATTTCCGCGAGAAGAGCCCTGCTATTTGCTTCAGAGGTATTACCGAGGAATCCTGCATGAATAAGTGTGAGACGCTTTGCTTTTGGGTTCAACACTTGGGCATAGCCAAAACTCTCGCCGACATGTGCCTTCTCGATTCTGCCAATCAAGATTGCGTCGAGAACGTCATCCAGGTACACGGCGAGGGCATGGGGCCGCTGTATTTCGGGTCTGAGGGAATGAATAGTTTTGTAAAAATCCAGATCACTGTTCGGATGGAACTGCCAAGCTCGCCACGCGTCGGCGATGGCCTCCATTTCAGAGAAACTGCGAAACACCTTTACCCTAAGGTTCTTCTGCGGTTCGACTTTTACTTCACTTGTTTCCGGAGCTGATGCAGATTTCATCTTGTCGTCTTCGAGCATTCGAGATTTCACAGACTACACTTTTCATGGCTGGCGAGATATTTTTCAGATCGATGCCACGTGAAGGAGTTAGGCCTCCGTCCGCTGCGTTGTACGTCGCTGCCTCGTTCCGAGTCTCGTGTCTCTTATCGAGGTGCGGGTCGCCCCCTCTAAGGTGGGAGCCCTAGTGGCAGTAGAAGTTCTTTCGACCATTTGCGCAAGAAACTCCGGCCGGCGAAGGAGAAGTGAAGGCCCGCACGTGGTGGATATGAAGGCCAAGAGCATAAACCAGTTCACAAAATTCTGGTCGAAATAGCTGACAGACATGAAGGTCACAGCGTGTGCAAATAGAGCCGCACCGAGGGCCCAAAGCAATTGTACCTCCTGCTTGGATTGCCGTCCTTCGGATAGCCTGACGGTTCTGCCTAAAGCCTTGAAGGCCAGAACGATGATCGCAGTGAAAAGGATCATGGTGATCAGGCCACCGTTAGCACCCGCAAGAATGTAGCTATTGGTCACGTCGAACAGATGATCATCGGCATTCGACCATGCCGCGGTGGATTTTGTTCCCACCAGCCACCAATCGGAAAAATTTGCAATCGCGCGATCAATCAAAAGAGCGCGGTGGTAGCCGGTCGAACCGTTGACGATATCCACCTTGGCCAGCACATACCATACCGGCGGTTTCATGACGAGTTGGAGAAGAATGATGCCACCGACAATTCCCCACCTAACTCGCCTCATTCTTAGCCGTAAGGACCACATCGCCAGAGCGACAATCGCCAGCAAAAAGGTCAACAGAGGTCCGCTGGAAGCCGAGGTCAAGGTGATCACTACCGTCGCGAGGATTCCCGGAATGACGTATAAACGCTTGCTACCGAGGTACTGCCAGAGACCCACGAACAGAGGCATGAGCGTGGCCCCGAAAGTCCCGGCCAGGATGGGATGAGCAAAGGGGCCTTCGCAGCGGAGCCTGCCGTCCCGAATAAACGTGGAGTCCGGGACTCCTCCGAACAACGCGAAAGGATTGCGGCCCGTGCTTTGTTCAAGGAGCATGGCGCCCGCCAGAGGCAAGATCAATACCACGGCCATTTTAAGCGTTTGAACAATGTCATCCTTGTCGCGCAGCAAGAAACGAAAGAAGAAGTACATGCCAAGTGCGTTGTACGACTCCCCTAGCTTCCACTTCAGTGCGTCGGAAGTTTGCCAGAGTAAGAAATACGCGATCATGCCGGAAACCTGACAAACAATGATCATTTTGTCTAGAACATTGAGGTTGATTCGCCGAAACTCACCGCGAACCAACAGCCGTGTCCAGGCAAACAGGAGCAGAATTCGGATCATCGTGAAATTGAGTCCGCCGACCATCACGCGCATGCCCATCGTCATGTAAAAAATCAGGGCTAGTACGGGGAGCATCGCGAAACGCCGGGGCAGTATCACAACGAGCACGCCCATGAGGAGCGTGAAAATCAACCCGTACATGTTAATGAAGGTTGAACCGTCAGTGATAATCGATGGGTCTACTGGATGCATATCTGGAAACTAAGTATGCCGCTTAATGGGCAATGGACTCCAAGCCCACAGCCCATCGAAACACGCTGCGCCACTTTCGGACGGCGCCGGGAAGCAAGCCCTTATTATGGATGCCGAACGAGAACACGAAAAGGGTCCCAAGGAGCAACAAGCGAACCGCAGCGACGACGCAGGTAATCGCGCGAAAGGCGATGGCGTACAGCCGGCCGCGGCGAATCACGAAAAAACTGTAAAGTGATTCGCGGTTCATTACGATGGCGAAATTGCTTTCTGCTTTCTTGCAGGAGCTTTGTCCCCCGTGGTGGATGACCACTGCATCTCCCAGGTACAAGACCTTCCAACCGGCGGAGTGGATTTTGAAGCAAAGATCAACATCCTCCGCATACATAAAATAATTGGAGCTGAAGAGTCCCGCAGCTTCAAAGGCTTCGCGGCGGATCATCAAGGAGGCACCGGAAATAACATCGACCTCCGCCGGGCCCGGCTGATCCTCGTAGAGGGAACGCACGCCCCATAACGAGGAGTGCGGAAAGAGTCGCCGGAGAATCTCGGTATCAAAGGCCTGGTTCAAGATGGTGGGAAATGACTGCACGCAACTCGTCTGAATTGATTGATCGGTGTTCAGAAGTTTCGGACCCACAACGCCAGCTTTTGGATCGGCTTGGAGGCAAGCAACCAGTTTCTGAATGGCCCCGTCCAGGATCTCCGTATCTGGGTTTAGAAAGAGGACGAACTCGCCGCGTGCGTCCCTGTACGCCAGGTTGTTGCCTTTCGAGAATCCAAGGTTGTCGTTGCTCTGGATGAATCGGACTTCCGAGAAGCTCCGCCGAACAATTTCAGCCGAACCGTCAAATGTGGCGTTGTCGATGACAATCACTTCGAAGGATAAATCCTTCGTTTCGCGATAGATCGCGTGCAGGCATTGCTCCAGAAAAGCGGCGGAGTGCCAGTTCACGATCACGATCGAGAGGACCACCGACCCGGAATCGGAACTCGTTGTCATGATGCGATAAATTGGCGGTGCCATAACTCGAATGACATTAGCAGATAAATGTGGCGAAGGTGCTCGGCCTCGTCCCGTTCGTGCCTCTTCAGCGTATCCTGGATGAACTGGCGGTTGAAGAACTGGTTCACTCCGGCGCTCTCACTCAACAGGCATTCGTTCACAAAAGATTTCATCGAGGTACGCAGCCATTTGTCAATCGGGTTCGCGAAACCCTTCTTCTTGCGATAGACAACTTCCTTGGGAAGCCATTTTCCCGCCGCCTTCTTATGCAAGTACTTGCCGCTAAATCCACGAAGCTTCAAATTCGGCGGAAGGGTCTCTATGAACTCAATTATACGGTAGTCGAGAAAGGGGACCCGAACTTCCAGAGAATTTGCCATGGAAGTCTTGTCGCCAACCATCAAGAGATCGTCGGGGAGATTCGTGCGCGTATCCATATACAACATCTGGGTGAGGGGATCGAGGTCGGCGACCTCCGCTTGCCGTGCCGACAGCGCTTTTCTAGCTTCCAATCCGTTGGCGGAAATCTGTTCGAGTACCCATGGCTTGAACAACTTCCTCTTCATCGCCGGACTGAAGAAAGAATAGATACTCACCAGTCTCGTCAAGATATCTTTCTCGTGCAGCGACATCAGGCCACGTTTGAGCTGTTCCTGCTTAATGAGGTGCTGCCCGATAGGGCTGAGAATATGGCGAGTCAGGGTGCTCGGAAGCTTCGAATAAAAGCTCGAGAGCTTCATCCCAAGATAACGCCCGTAACCGGCCCAAGGCTCATCCGCACCCTGGCCCGTTAGTGCAACCTTTACGTGTTTACTCGTGATGTGACTAACAAAATAGAATGCCGCGGCGGTTTCGTTGCCGACTGGCTCCTCAAGATCCCACATATACCGCTTGTAATACTCCTGATAGTCCGTGGGTCCGATGATCATCTCAGAATGGTCGGAGCCAAACATCTTTGCCATCTGTCGAGCATCGTCGGTTTCGTTGGATTTTTCGCCAAATTCGAAGCCGATAGTAAATGTCCGCACTGGGTGCGGCGAGAGCTTGCTCATGATCGCCAGCAGGCAGCCGGAGTCCACTCCAGAACTCAGAAAAAGACCGACAGGCACGTCGCTTCGCATCTGGAGGCGCACCGCATCCTCCACTAAGGCCTGGTATTCTTCGACGAGGGCCCCTTCGTCTATGGTCTCGCGAATCTTGGGCCTGGAATTCCAGAACCGCCTTATGTTCACAGCGGTCGCATCCACGGTCATCAGGTGCGCAGGCGGAAGTTTCTGGATTCCCTCGAACAGTGTCTCGGGTGAGGGAACATAGCGCAACGTAAAAAGCTGGCTTAATCCATTCAAATTTACGCTTCGGTGGCACCGGGGGTCGACCAGCAGCGCCTTGATTTCGGATGCAAAGAGTAGTTGATCGCCCAGATTGACGTAATATAGCGGCTTGATCCCGAGGTGATCCCGGGCAATGAGGAGGCGGCGCTTCTTGGAATCCCAGAGCGCAAACACGAACATGCCATTAAAGTGCTTGGGACACTCGTCACCCCATTGCTCATAGGCGTGGACGATCACTTCCGTGTCCGAGCGCGTCTTGAATCGGTGCCCTCTCCCACTTAGTTCCTCTCGCAGCTCGATGAAATTGTAGATCTCGCCGTTGAATACGACGTGCAACGTGTCGTCTTCGTTGGACTGCGGTTGCTGACCTCCTTCTATGTCGATGATGCTCAAGCGGCGGTTGCCCAAGCCTATGTTGTCCTTAAGAAAAATGCCTTCACCATCAGGGCCGCGATGAGTAATGCGGTCGTTCATTCCTTGGAGCAGTTCTCGATCAATCGGATTTCCCTTGTAATCAAAAATTCCAGTGATTCCGCACATTACGTTTGGCCCTGCTCTCCCTTGGACACCTTGCGCCAGCCTAAACACTTACGCAGATCCTGATCCAATCTTTGCTTCAATTGTCCGCGGTAGAATTTTGCTTCGGAATCATTTACCAGTTTCGGTGAACCTGTTACCCACGCTCGCAGATAACCCCAGACCATGGCCAGACCACTGAGCACGAGGGGAGAACCATTCACCATCCGCCGTAAGGATTTGAGCGCAAAATAGAACGGACCGCCACCGGTAACATAGAAAACGTGGCCGTGAAGGGCGTTGGTGCTCAGGAGCCCCATCGCGGATCCCTCTTTCCGTAGGTGGCAGAACTGTATGTCCCGGAAATGGCAAGTCGTCCAGCCGTGCGCTTGCGCCTTGATTTCGTCGGCAGTATCCCATCCAGGGAATAGAGGGAAGCCGCCGATGTCAGAATAACACTGGGCGCGCACGACCTTAGATGCACCGCTGGCGTGATACGCAGGCATCTCCACTTCCGCCCATTTGCCATGGTTATGTTCAAGATAAACACCGGAGGCGATTCCAAGGTGCGGATCTTCATTGAAGCGGCCAATCAGACGTTCGAAATAAGTCGCGTCAAACTCGAGGTCGCAATCCAATTTCACGATGAAATCGAAATTGTCGTCCTTTACCTGTTGGAATCCGACTTCAAAAGCGCGAATCTCAGCAGAGCCTAACCTCCGTTTCGCGTCGCGACTTATCCGCAGGACCGTCATCCACTCCGCAGCTTTAGCGTAGGAATCAAGGATCTGCGCAGTCTGATCCGCTGACGCGTCGTCTACAATTACCCAGCGAACTGGTCTAAGTGTCTGCTGCAGCATGGACTTTATGGTCTTCTCGATCCGAGCAGATTCGTCCTTCGCAGGAGAAATCACGACGTACCTGGATTGTAGGTTCATAAATGAATTTGAATTTCTGTGGGGGTGGGCTTTCGGCAGGCTTAGAAGGCCTTCCGGTTCCGTTGTGGGTACCAGTATAAGATTGGGAAACTACCTCAGAGCTGACTGGAGCGCTGCATGGAAGTTACATGGTGATTTATGACCTTCTTGATTCTCTGTGGAACATGCAGCCAGTCGTACCCTCCAGCCAACTTGGCCGCCAGAAATTCATGATCATCCCAGTTGTTGACTGGCAAGCGAGGCAGAAGGAAAGGGTTTGATTGTGAATGCGACCGCCCAATGATCGTCGACACGCCATTTTCATAGCCATGATTACGAAGCGCGTCGGTCACGAAACGCGCGAAGTCAGTGTCTTCCTCAGGAAAGGCGAAGGGATAGGCAAAGGAATCGACCGGCGCACCCAACTTATCTTCGATGAATTCCTTGGAATAGCCGAGTTCATACTCGATTTGTTCGGGTCCCAAGGAACGAAGGTCCGGGTGCGTCACCGTATGCGACCCGAAGCGGATGCCCTGCCTCTGTAGTTCTCGGACTTCGCTCCAGGTGAGGTAGTCTACTCCTTCGAATCGCAAGGACTCGTCTTTTATTCTGCTGCTGACTAGATAGATCGTGGCCGTGAAGCCACACTGCTTCATGACCTCGGCTGCCTCGGTATAGAAATCGCGGTAGCCGTCATCAAAAGTGATGACTATAGTTTTGGACAGGTCGTCGCCTCGCTGCAGGGAAATGAGCAATTCCGGGATGTCCAGGCTTCGATAACCGTTGTTGCGCAACCACTTCATTTGCAGCGCAAAAATCTCTGGTTGAGTATTGATCTGGTAGTAGGGATGTGATTTCCCAAACAGATTGTCCGAGATGCTGTGGTACATCAGCACCGGGGTGCAAGAAGATGGTCTTCTCCCGAACACCCGAACGAGCGGGTAACCAAAATAAACAGTAGCAACACGATCTAGGCGTGGCATAAGTGAGCTCGGAATAACGTTGAGATACAGCTTCTGCCTTTGTTTCAGGCGGCAGATAGATTAGCTGAGACAAAAGCGAAGCTTTGCTCCGCGCTGACGAGAAAACTTACTGAAGAGAAGGGACACGTAAAGTCAGGCAGTTCTTAACGCGGTCAACAACTCCGTCCTGCTGATCAAGCGTCATATGTGGAAACAGCGGCAGGGAAACTATCTCGGCGGCCACACGCTCTGTAACTGGGAAGTCTCCCTTGCCGAAAGGTAGATGAGCATAGGCTTTTTGCAGATGTAGGGGAATGGGATAGTGAATCGCGGTGCTTACACCCGCTTCGGCGAGTTGCGATTGGAACGCTTCGCGATCTTGAACGCGGACGACATAGAGGTGATATACCCCTTTCGTCCAGGAATTGCTGACCGGAATACCGATGGAATCCTTAACCTCGCTCAAAAGTTCATGGTAACGGTGGGCCAGCGCGCGGCGTGACTCATTCCATTTCTCCAGGTGGCGCAGCTTTACGGAGAGCCAACCCGCTTGAATGGAATCCAGCCGGCCGTTGTAGCCTTCGATGTCGTGGTAATACTTCTTGGCTTGGCCGTGGTCGCGAATCATTTTCATGCGCTGAGCAAGGGCCGCATCGTTTGTGGTAATCGCCCCGCCTTCGCCGCATGCGCCTAAGTTCTTGCCGGGGTAGAAGCTAAACGCGGCAGCCAGGCCCATCGAACCGGCGCGCTTCCAGCTCTTGTCTTTCTGGGAATAGTATTCCGCGCCGTGGGCCTGACAAGCATCCTCCACGACGATCAGATTGAACTTCTCGGCGAGTTCCAGGATGGGATCCATGTCCGCCGTCTGTCCGTAGAGGTGGACGGGAACGATGGCGGCCACACGCTTCTTCGATTTGCGCTCAACAAGCTGCTTAGAGCTTGGGTCGAAGTCGCACTTGGTCTCCAGGTATTCCCGCAACCTAACCGGATCCATGGTGAAACTGCGTTCGTTGATGTCAACGAACGTGATAGTTGCGCCTGCCTGCGAGATTGCTTCCGTGGTTGCGATGAAGGTATGCGGAACGGTGACGACGATGTCCCCCTGACCAATGCCCGCTGCCATAAACGCGAAACGTAGGGCGTCCGTGCCGCTATTCACGCCGACGCAATACTTCGTGTGGCTGAACGCCGCAAATTCGCGTTCGAAATCTTCCACCATGGCACCACCGATGAAGCCCGCCGTGTCAAATGCCTTGTTCACAACGGCAAGGAGTTCTTCGCGCAACTCCACGTGGGGTGCAACCAAGTCGAGAAACGGAACTTTCATGATGCTAGACATGTTCTACTTTTCCTCCTGTACGATGAATCGCAAGAATTTTGCGGGATTTCCGGCCACGATTGCATTCGGGGGAACATCTTTTGTGACCACACTGCCAGCGCCCACGATTGCATTTTCTCCAATCGTGATGTTGCTGAGAATAGTGGACCCCGACCCGATCGAAGCGCCTTTACACACTCGAGTAATTTCCACTTTCCAGTCTGCTTCGGTTTGCAGACTGCCATCCGCAGAGGTGGCGCGGGGATAGCTATCATTGATGAAAACTACGCCGTGGCCAACGAATACATTGTCCTCAATGTCCACGCCTTCGCAGATAAAGGTATGGCTTGAAATCTTGCAACGCTTGCCGACTTTGGCGTTCTTCTGTATCTCGACGAAAGCGCCTACCTTGGTTTCGTCGCCGACTTCACAGCCATACATATTGATGAATTTCGAGAGCTTGACGTCTTTGCCCAATTTGACGGAGGCGGCGATGGAATTGAACTCGTTCACAGGGTGATCGCCTCTCCGCGATTTCGAATGGAACGATCTGCAGCCTCCAAAATGCGCACGACGCGCAATCCGGCGATCCCGTCGTTGAACGGAGTGATGTTCTCTTCTATGCATTTTAGAAAGTAGCCTGTTTCTGCTCGAAGGGCTTCCACTTGTTCAACTTGTGGGGCCCACATATCCCCGGAACGGTAACTGACCAGCAAATTGTGAACATTGCTCGGATTCGCGGACATACTCACGCCTTTGTCATAAATTCTGATTTTTTCATCAGCTTCGAGATCGTTCCACACCAGCATCTTCTTTTCTCCACCGATAAGCGTGGTGCGCACTTTCACAGGAGAAAGCCAGTTCACATTTACATGAGCAATGATTTTCTTCGGAAAGTAGACGGTGATGAAGGCGATGTCTTCCACTCCGTTTAGATGTTTTTCCCCGGTGGCAACGACGGCCTCGGGTTTCTCCGCGATAACATGGTCCATGATGGAGAGATCGTGCGGCGCAAGATCCCAGATCACGTTGACGTCGTGCTGAAATAAGCCGAGATTCACTCGCAGCGAATCGTAGTAATACAGCTCACCGAGTTCCCGTTTGTCTACGAGATCTTTGATCTTCCGCACCGCTCCGGTGAAAAGAAACGTGTGGTCGATCATAATTTTCAGATTCTTACGGTCGGCGAGTTCAATCAGCTCTTCTGCTTGAGCCGTGCTGCAGGTAAACGGCTTTTCCACAAAAACGTGCTTGCCATTCTCCAGCGCCCGCTTGGCCAGCTCATAATGAGTCCACACAGGGGTCACTACGGCAACGAGGTCGATGCTGGACGATTTCAGTATTTCATTCTCGTCCGTTGTAAAACCCATGCCCGGATGGGCCTTGCGCAGTCGTTCTTGACACTTAGGATTCTTGTCGCATACCAAGGTAACCTCGGAACCTTCATGGGAATGAAAGTTCCTGACGATATTTGGTCCCCAGTAGCCGTAACCGATTACGCCGATGCGAATCATGGTGCTCCTTTGGCTAGTTCTCAGAAGGATTTTGGAATGATGAGTTACCTGAACAGTGACTCAGGTGGTTGTGACGGTTGAAGGGTCCCGCGTTTTGCACCAGATTTATGCAGCACACGGATTGTCGTTCAGAGTCGTTTGTCGATTAACTGACCGATTCAAACAACGAGTCAAATTCGGGGAATGACTAGTGGAGCTAGCGCGCTCCGTCACCCAGAATGACGGCAGCGGGAGTCTGCAAAAGTATCCTTAGGTCCAGCCAAATTGACCAAGACCGCGCATACCGCAGATCAAGGCGAACCATGTCGTCAAAACGCGTGCGGCTACGGCCTTCCACTTGCCATAGCCCGGTGATACCAGGCTTGATTTCGAACACCCGACGCCGATGCCAAACATCGTACGCACGAAACTCATAGGCTATGGGTGGACGCGGCCCAACAAGAGACATATCACCACGGAGAACATTCCAGAATTGCGGAAGTTCATCAAGACTGGTCTTGCGAATGAATTGCCCAATTGGAGTGATGCGCGGATCCTTCTGAATTTTGTAAACTGGCGCCGCCACGTCCGTTGAAGCTTCGGGCTTTCCCACTGCTTTGCCAGCAATAAACTTGCTAACAAACTCCTGGTGAATCCGCGTATCGCAATCCGTCCGCATGGAACGAAACTTCAGCACTGTGAACGGCTTTCCGTACTGGCCTAGGCGTTCTTGTTTAAAGAGCACCGGCCCCTTGGAAGTCCACCTGATAACCATGGCGATGGCCGCAAAAACCGGCGAGAATACCAGCAAGGCAGCCACGCTACCCAGGATGTCAATACCCCTCTTTAGCGCCAGAGCGACCCACTGTGTGTTTTCCTTCTTTTGCAGTTCGGGATACAGAGTGATATTTGCGGAGTGATCTCCGGGCTCGTCCCCATATTCTTCCGGGAAGAAGTGGAACGAGAGTGAGATCCCGGCGCTCTTTTCGCGACCCAACGTTGTCTGGAACGCATTGCGTATCCTCGACAAAAACCTTTCCTGCACGACCTGGTTTGTAGCATCTCCAAGCTCCGTACCGATTAAGCCGACCAGGCTGTTTTGCACATACCACCCAATAAGGTCTGTCTCTCGTGTTGTGGCCGATAGAGCCCCGACCAACGCAGATATCTCTCGTTCTTTCCGATTAACGACTTTAGACTTCTTGACGTCGATTAGAACGAGCACGAATCTTTTTTGCGCCCGCTCGGCCCGCCTGCGTTCCAAGTAGAGCATAGAGATGAAAGCGTCTTCGTTCAACAGAGTCCGTTCCGGAGCGTTGCCCTGGTCCTGGACGGAGACATAGGCATGAACGTCTAATTTCCGGCGGCCTTCGTTGTTCATCAAGGGTGTTTCTAGTGGCATCATCGTTCTTTCCTGCACTCTCTCAGCGAATCAAGCCTGATACAGGGGAGGTCTGCAGAACCCCACCGCTGTGGACCGCATGACGTTGCTCGCCAACCGGCACGAGCCACGCCAAATCAACTTCCATCGCTACCGACCTCTGCAACAAACTTACTGACAAAACCACGCGATGATTACCTTTGAAATTAACCAAAATGCCTTCAAGTCCGCTTAGCGTCCCGCACGCAATGCGAACACGCTCACCAACTTCGACATAAGGCCAGGGGCAATGGGGCGTGCCGGATGAGACTGCCTTCTGAATTGCTGAGATCTCTTCATTCGCGACCGGCAGTGCGGTCCGGCCGTTACCAACGACTTGGAGAACTCCGGAGGTCATTACCACCGCTCGGCGATCCTGGTAGTCAAACCGGCAAAATAGATAGCTCGGGAAGAGTGGCTGCTCGACTTCCTTCACGCGATCTGACCATTTGCGTACACTTTTGTAAGTGGGGAGGAAACACTCGAGTCCGTGTCCTTCGAGCTGGGAAGCTACGAAGGTCTCCTTGCGAGCGTGCACGTACAGGGCATACCAGCTTAAGCCCGGCTCTTGAGGTGCGCTCTGATTGAGAGTGAAGATACTCACTTTTGGCTTCCACCTTTGCCAGGAGAGGGGCTTGGATTCAAGCCGCGCAGGCTACCGCCATTTTTCTCCCAGAAGTACCACCAACAACACGCTCTTAAAGGCAATTCGTGTGCCAGAAAGGGCCCCGTGCGGCCAAGAGCAAAGGATTCGACAAGTCGTCGTAACTATAAGAAAACAAGCCTATTAAATTCGCAAGGAGACTAGACTTTAGTCGATCCCCGGGAGCGTCGCGAGCCTGGTGCTGAACATGAGAAATCTGATGGCCTATATCTGCAATTCCGTTCCGAAAAATGTGCCTATTTAGGGCCAGACAGACACCCGACCCGAGGATTGACCACTCCGGCAAGATTTGGGCCCTCTTGGCCCGAGCCCAGTCCTTCTACGTCGCCCATCGCTCTGTTCGGTTTTTTTCCTTGGCGCGGTGAGCCTTTTGTGTGATTTTAGGGCTCGCCGGGTGGAATTCTTTGGAAGGAACGGGTTTGTCGCTTGATCTATAGATTGGACCCGATCTCGGACCCGCGATGGCAAGAATTTTTGCAGAGCCACCCGCGTGCCTCGGTTTTCCACTCTCGGGGTTGGCTGCAGGCTATTCTTTGGACTTACGATTATACCCCTGTCGTCTTCACGACTACCCCTCCAGGACGGCCTCTCGACAATGGTGCCGTGTTCTCGATTGTAAAAAGTTGGCTAATCAGTCCCCGTCTCGTGTCGCTTCCATTTTCGGATCATGTCGACCCGCTTGTGGACGAGGACGGAGATCTCTTGGAGTTGCTACGTGAGTTGCAGAGCGGACTGCAGGATGGAAGTTGGAAGAGAGTCGAATTTCGCCCGCCTGCTCTAGGAAAACAGTCTGTTGGCTGGTCGACTCTTTATGATGGTCAGACTTTTGTCCAGCATCGTATCGACCTGCGCCTCGGTCTTGACACGGTGTACTCCCGATTTCATCACGATTCCATCCAGAGAAAGATTCAGAAGGCGAAACGCAGCGGAGTTCAACAGGATGTTGGGAGGAGTGAGCGCCACTTGCGGCAATTCTTTGCATTGCACGTCATGAATAGGCGCCGCAAATCGCTTCCGCCTCCGCCTTACTCGTGGTTTCGAAATATCCTCGATTGTCTGGGAGAGAGAGCGAAAATTCGAGTCGCAGCGAGAGACGGCCGGCCAATTGGGGCGATTCTGACTCTGCGTTTCAAGGAGACGGCCGTCTACAAGTATGGGTGCACGGATGATCGCTACCACAATCTTGGCGCCATGCCGTTTCTCCTCTGGAAGGCGATGGAGGAGGAATATCAGTCCGGTGCCCGAGAATTTGACCTCGGTCGGTCAGAGATCCACAACCATGGCCTGATTCAGTTCAAAGAAAAGTTTGGCGCCGAACGCACTGACCTTACCTACAAGATTTTCCCGGGCGAACGTCATCCCTCTCCGGAAAAGAATTGGCGTATGGTTTGGGCGAAAAAGCTCTTTGGATTGCTCCCGGAAAGAGCTCTCATTTACGCTGGCTCGTGGATCTACCCCCATATCGGGTGAGGGAACTATCAACTGGCCCGCAATTCTCGGGGAGTTTTCCGCGATTCGAGCATACCCACGCTTGGTTTTGTAGAGCCCGCCTACCGATGGGCCCGCCATGGCGCACGTGGTTGGTGGCGCTGACCGGCAGTGGTACTGCCCTTCCTCGCAGCAACGTCACACGAACAGCGGCGGGATCCTGGAAGCGTTCGCCATGCACATGCGCCAGGACCACGTCGTGTTCCGCCGGACCATGAGCGCGCGGCGGTGCGGGCGGTGGCCTAGCCTTCGCAGGTCGACGCACGCATTTGGCGATAGGGGAGGCGCGCGGAGCAACCAAGGTGCGGCTAGCAGCGCGCGAACCTACCGAGGTGGCCAACTCACCGACCGCGGCCATCAGGAATTCTTCTCCGAATCCGCTACCGGAAGCGGATGGCCCAACGGCGCCGCCACTTTTTTGTGGAGGTCGATGATGATGTGCGCTTTGCACAGATTTTCCGTCAACCGCGCATGCTGACGTTGCAGCCTCAGATTTTCTTCCGGAGTCAGCGGTTCGAGGATGTTGTATGGCCCGCTCCCGCCGCCAGCAGGCCGGCTGCGACGAGTACAAGCCTCGGCGTTGGAGGAGCGCTACGCAAGCGCCGCATGTGGAAGCGGCGGCCCCGGCTTCCTGAAGGATGTCAAGTTTATATTTCGCGGTGAAGGTGCGCCGCTGCTTTCGCGACCATTTTCGGATCCAGTCGCGAGACCAGCAGCACCTCGTTGGCGCCGCTTCAGTTGGTGTTGCCAGGCGCGGCGGGGTATGCTGTCGTGCCTCGTGAACTAATGCTGGGTAGATTACAGAAAATGGTAAGCAGATAGTAGTTCTGGAAGAATTTACGGATAATGTGCACCTAAGAATACCTAATCATCAGGAGAGACTGGTGGCTAACGACAAACCTTGGTCCAAAACTTGGACGTACTTCGAGGAGGATTGGCACGAAGGCAACCTGCCCATCATGGGTGTACGGACCCACGCCGCCTGGCTTTGCTCGGTCGTCTTTGACGGAGCTCGGGCGTTCGAAGGGGTTACTCCGGATCTCGATCTTCACTGTGCACGCGTCAACGATTCGGCAGCGAAGCTCTTTCTCAAACCTCTGGTTTCTGTTGAAGAGTGGATCCGCCTTGCGAAAGAGGGTCTTCAGCACTTTGAAAAAGAAGAAGCTCTCTACATCCGGCCGATGTACTGGGCAGAACGCGGCGGCCCCTGGGTACAGGAACCCGATCCCGATTCAACGCGCTGGTGCTTGGTGATTTTCGAAGCTCCCATGCGCCCCCCCACTGGCTTTTCCACCACTCTCTCCACCTTCCGCCGGCCTACGTTAGAGACGATGCCCGTCGACGCTAAGGCGGGTTGCCTCTATCCAAACAATGCCCGCGCTCTGTTCGAAGCGCGCGCGCGTGGTTTTGACAACGCGATCATGTGCGATCTGGTCGGGAATGTCGCGGAATTTGCTACCTCGAATCTGTTCTTTGCCAAAAACGGGATTGTCTACACTCCGATTCCCAACGGTACTTTCCTCGCCGGCATCACCCGCCAACGCGTGATCGGCCTGCTTCGCAACGCGGGGATTACCGTGATGGAAAAGGCCGTCTCCTGGGCTGAAGTCTGCGCTGCCGATGAGATCTTCTCCACCGGTAACTATTCGAAGGTCGTGCCGGTCACCAAAATTGAAAATCGAACGCTTCCCTTTGGCCCCATGTATGCAAGAGCGCGTGACCTCTATTGGGCCTTTGCGCACTCGTGAAGCGGGCATTTTCTAAAGGGGCATTCGATATAGCTCCTACCATTCAGTTGCGCTAGGTGTCGGCCGAGGACCAGTTTGCCAAATACACCACACGCAAACTCAATCGAACGGCTCACTGCCATCTGGCAACGGGTCCTGCAACGGCCGGACGTCACTCCGTCCAGTAATTTCTTTGATCTCGGCGGCGACCCGCAAAAGGTGTACCAGCTTATCGATGAAATCGTTCGGATTTTCGGTCGGCCCGTTCCGGTGCTTCGACTATGCCAGGCGCCCACTATTACTGAGCTCGCGAAGTTCCTGGAAACCGCCGAGCCTCCTCCAATACCTCCTGTGATGCAGCTTATGGGAGGCATCGGTCGGCCACCCGTTTTCATCATGCACGGCCTTGGAGGCAGTGTCCTTGAATTCATGCAACTGGTCCGCCTCGTCGACGTTCCAAATCCCTTCTATGGATTTCAGGCCAAGGGAGCCGATGGTTCAGAAGAACCGCTCGATCGCGTCGAAGACATGGCGCAATATCATTTGGAAGCACTCCGCCATGTTCAGCCGCAAGGCCCCTACTTCCTGCTGGGCTTCTCGCTGGGCGGATTGGTCGTCTATGAAATGGCCCGGCAGCTCGATAGCAACGGTGAGAGAGTGTCTCTGCTGGTTCTGATCGAGAGTTACCCAGACTTGACTCGAGTTTCCCTCCGGCAACGACTTCGCGTGCGCGCTCGCGTGGCCAAATACCATGCCAATTCCATGTTGAGGATGCCCTTTCCCAAAGCGATTTCCTATCTCATACACCCGGACGAACGCCAGCGCTGCGATTCTTCGCAGTGCAAGGAAAAAAATGGGGTCGCGCCTCCGGAGCTCTCGGCCATTGCTCCCGGAATGCCACGCGTGCGCGAGGCTGCCCTTCTCGCGTTGCAGCGCTATCAACCACCTCTCTACGGGGGACCCGTAAAATTCGTGAAAGCGGCAACCAGCCTATACTTCCCGGATAATCCACGCGCCTTTTGGGCTCCTCTTGTAGACAGATTTGATGAAGAAACGGTTCCGGGCGATCACCTCGGCATTCTCAATGTGCATTTTGCTGAGCTTGCAACAGTGTTGTCGCGATATCTTCGAGCAGCGGATGCAATCCAGTAGAATAGGTGCGGCCACAATTCCGAGCGAGGTAGCGTGCAAATAAGCGGTGCAAACAGCATAGTGAAGACATTGCTCGCGGGCGGCGTGGAAGTATGCTTCACCAATCCGGGCACTTCCGAAATGCACCTGGTTGCGGCACTTGATCATAACCCGCGACTGCGCTGTGTTCTTGCACTTTTCGAGGGTGTTGTAAGTGGTGCTGCGGATGGCTATGCGCGGATGGCCGGAAAGCCTGCGTGCACGCTAGTTCACCTGGGGCCAGGCTTGGCCAACAGCCTCGCCAACTTGCACAATGCCTCGCGCGCTCACGTGCCCATCCTCAACATCGTTGGTCAACATGCCACGTTTCATTTGCCGTTGGATACGCCACTCACTTCAGACATCGAAGGGATCGCTCGCCCTTATTCCAAATGGTTGCGCACTTCGCGATCCACGGCGGACCTGGGTCGCGACGTGGCAGAAGCCATCGTCGCCTCCCGCACTCCTCCAGGCCATATCGCCACCTTGATTGTGCCCGCCGATATTGCGTGGGCCGATGGCGGCATCGTCGCGCCAACACCCGCAATCCCGAAACCGCCGCTGCCCGCTAGCGGCACTATCGCGCAGATTGCTGCAAAGCTTAAGCGCGAACCGCAAGCTGCTCTTTTGCTTTCGGGAGATGCTCTTTATGGGGCCGGCCTCGTCACCGCCGGGCACCTTGCCGCAGATGCGAATGCCAAGCTTTTCGCGCCCTATCCTTTCACTCGCCTCGAGCGCGGTGCCGGCAAGCCACTAGTTGAACGCATCCCTTACGTTCAGGATCAAGCCATTGATCTGCTAAGAGATATTCGACTTCTGGTGCTTGTGGGCGGAGCGTCTCCCCATTCTTATTTCGCTTCTCAGGGCCAGAACACTTCGTTCACTTCTCCTGAATGTGAAATTGTGATGCTAGCAGAGTCTGATGAAGATTGTGCTGGCGCGCTGGAAGCTCTCGCTTCCGAAATCGGTGTGCGCCCCGAACAATCGATTGTCGAGCAGTCGCAGCGACCACCGGTTCCAAATGGCCCCATCAGTCTCCATGGTCTCGCGGCCGCGATTGCCGCACTTCTTCCGGAAAATGCCATCGTCGTTGACGAATCGATGACCTCCGGTCGCGGAATTTTATCAGCCGCTCGCGGGGCGGCTCCTCATGATTTTCTGGCCAACACCGGCGGTTCTATCGGCATTGCTATGCCCCTGGCAGTGGGTGCCGCGGTTGCTTGCCCCGACCGGCGCGTGTTGTGTCTTTCGGCAGATGGCAGCGGCATGTATACGCTGCAAGGGCTCTGGACCATGGCGCGCGAGGGCCTGAATGTCACCACCGTCATCTTCGCCAACCGGGCCTATTCGGTGCTGAAACGCGAGTTTTCCAATCTCGGTATGGGCGAGCCCGGCCCTGTGGCCTCGAGGCTGTTCAGCATCGGCGACCCCGATCTCGATTGGATTTCGATAGCCAAGGGCATGGGTGTGCCGGCCCGGCGTGCGACGTCGCTGGATGATTTTGTTGTTGCCTTGAAGGACGGATTGCAAACAGACGGACCCAACTTGATAGAAGTTCCACTCTGAATGAGTCTTCCTCCAAGTTTCTATTGAGTCTGCGGATTTCGAGCCAACAATTTTGCCAGTTCGTCTTTCTTCGGTTTTCCTGTTGGCGTGAGTGGTATCTCTTTCAAGAACAGGATTCGCGAAGGTTGCTTGTAAGGTGCCAGATTGTTGGCAGCATGCTTCCCGATTTCCTCCGAGGTCGTTGACGAACCCGGCTGCAATTCGACGAACGCGATCACCTCTTCCTCTCCCTCAACCAGCTGACCAATCACGGCCGAACGGGCCACGGACGGGTGAGCGTTGAACACCGCTTCAACCTCCGCCGGATAAACATTAAATCCGAATCGCACAATCAATTCCTTCGTCCGCCCAACGATAAAGAGATGCTCCTCCTCCACTCTCGCAAGATCCCTGGTATTAAACCATCCGTCGACATCGATTGCCGATTGAGTCTGCTCGAGCGCTCGGTAATAACCTGTCATGATGTTTGGACCGCGGACATGTAATTCTCCCACGTCTCCGTTCGCGACCCGCTTCCCCTCGCGGTCCACCAGTCGAATCTGCATCCCCGGGAAGATCGGCCCCACAGATGTGTCCTTCCGTGGCGTCTCGAGTCTTGTTAGCGCAATTGTGGGTGAGCATTCCGTTACGCCATATCCGTTATGCAGGACCATCCCAAAAAGGACTTCCACTTGAGTCTTTAGCGCGGCCGACAGCGGCGCACCCGAAGAAGAGATTACCCGTAACGCCGGAAACGTAAGTGCATGGAAACCTTTCAGTTTCGCGTAATCAATGAGAATGGCGAATAGTGACGGAGCTCCCAGCAGGATCGTAATTCCATCCCTTGCGAGCGATGCCGTAACCGCCACCGGGTCAAACCGCGGGAAGATGTACAACGTACCTCCGCTGATCAACGTGCCGAGCGTGACTACCGAAAGCCCCACTGCATGAGACATCGGGAGAACGCCAAGCAGGCGATCCTCCGGCGTGAGTGACCGCACCTGTGCCGAAATCGCGGCCATGTAGAGAATATTCCGGTTTGACAACATCACGCCTTTTGGTAGTCCCGTCGAGCCGGAAGTGTAGATGAGTGCCGCAACGTTGTTCGCAGTAACTTTTTCGACAGGCGCGGATTGCACCTGCTCATCGAGCGCACCAATTCCCACCAAGCCCAATTCGCCCATTTCCCGAATTTCCGCCGCATGCCGTTTTGCGTGCTTCATTGCTTGCGGGGAGACTGCCACCATATAAAGCACACGCCGCGGACCGCAGTGCTCGCGGATTTGATCGACTTCTCGCGCCGAGAGGCGGGCATTTACAAGGACCGGCCAGGCATCCACTTCGGTCAACGCCAGAAAAATCGCCACAAATGCGCGGCAGTTTTCGACCAGAATCATAACCCGGTCTCCCGGGCGGACCCCGATCTCCCGTAGCATTACAGCAGTCTGGGCAACCACCGTACCAAGTTGTGCGTAGGTCCAGCGCCCGCCCGGTTCGACCAGCGCGAGTCGATCAGGCCATGAATGCTTCGAGGGCTTCACGATGTCACTGACACGTGCGGGTAGCGTTTTGAGGATTTCGGCCGCTGGTATTTCAGTCATGAGGGTTCTTGGTGCATCACTGCCCTGAGGGAGATGGAACCCGATACCGCTATGGATTCAATGAAATTTCATCTCGGCTTGCAATGATTTCTTGGCTATCTTAACTGCGTCCGACCGTCGCCATCGCCACTGTCAGGGGTGCGTCCAACCTCTTTGAAATCATGTACTGAAGCCAGTTCTTGTAAATACTTGTGGCCGATGCTCGCCAGCGGTGTTCGAGTGTATATGCTACTTCCGATTCCGGGAAAGACTCAATGATCTCTTCTCGGCGGTCGGCCATGACGCGGGTTTGGAACTTATTGATCAGTTCATTTGCAGTAGCATCGAAGTATCCATGCGGGGCCAACGGATAGTTGTCCCGTTCCTGTCGCAGGTAGCGCTTCACGTCCCGGCGGTATTCTTTTAGGAGGGTTCGCTCCCCGTATTCCGGATGTCCCTGGAAATGGACGAAGAGACTTTGTTTTTTATGTTTCACAAAGAGATCGACGCCTGCTTCCTGAGATTTCGTTAGGACATCATACCCACAGGCATAAAGGGCGTCCTCACGTACTTCATTCCATCGCGAATGCGGAATGCGAATCGGCTGGCTGTTGTTGTCCGTCAGAGGGTGTTGGCATTCGCGACGATGGTCGAAAACACCGAACCGTTTGTGGCCAAGCGGACTCCGTCCAATACCGTCACTGTGAAGTACGCCTGCGTGCGCTGCCAGGCAGGAGAGGATGGTTGAAGACGTGTTCTCCTCCGCCCAGTCCATTACTTCCGTGAGCGCTCCCCAATAAGGCTCTTGTCGCAGATCGGCGAGTTTCGGCTCGGTCCCGGTTATGATCACGCCATCGAAGCGCCGGCTAAGCAGCTCTTCAACTCCGTTGTAATGGCTTTTGAGGTAATTCTCGGCCCGCTCGCTGCGCGGTACACTGGAGATGGAATAGAGTTTCGCGTGAATGGAAATTCGCCCTGCAGCGGCACCGAGCAAGCCGAAAAATTGCATTTCCGTATCTTCAATGGCGGCATCCGGCATGTTGTTAATTAGCGCAATTTCCAGGTGCCCTGCGCCATTCGCGCATTGCGTTTCATCGGTGTGAAGGTAGCCATTTCCCGTCCAACGAGTGGGAGTTCCGCCGCGGTCAATTAGAAGTGGCATAGTTTTTCTTCCATTGCTATGTTCGTAAATTGATTCACGATTTCAGTGGACTGCTTTCTCCAGGGCCTGAGCAAGATCTTCCAAAATGTCATCGATGTGTTCGATGCCCACGCTGAGCCGGATCATTTCCGGCCGGACACCGACTTTCAGCTGCTCCTCCGGCGTCAACTGCCGGTGAGTTGTGGAGGCCGGATGGCACGACAACGATTTTGCGTCCCCCATGTTCACCATCCGCTTGAACAGCTTGAAGGCGTTAAAGCACTTGATCCCCGCTTCGAGCCCGCCTTTGACACCGAAAGTTAGGAGAGAAGCGCGGTTCGACCCAAGGTACTTTTGCGCCATCGCATAGAGTGGGCTATCGGGAAATCCCGCATAGCTCACCCAATCCACGATCTGATGGTTCCGCAAGAATTCAGCCACTTTGCGCGCATTCGCGACATGCCGTTCCATCCGCAGGGCCAATGTTTCTACACCCTGCAGCAGTAGAAAACCGTTGAAAGGGGAAAGTGTGGCGCCCGTATTCCGCTGGCAAACTGTCCGGCAGCGAGCAACATATGCTGCGGCGCCGAACTGCTCCGTATATACCACGCCATGATAGGAAGGCTCAGGGCGGCAGAACATGTAAAATTTATCAGCGTAGTCCCGCCACGGGAATTTTCCACTATCGACAATCATGCCCCCCATCGTCGTGCCGTGCCCGCCCATGAACTTCGTCATCGCGTGCACAACCACGTCGGCCCCATACTCGATGGGTCGCAGCAAAATTGGCGTCGCCACGGTATTGTCCACGATCAGCGGCACGCCGTGCTTGTGCGCTACTCGTGCCAGCCCCTCCACATCCGCCACGTTTCCCGCAGGGTTGCCCACGCTTTCGCAGTACACCGCCCTCGTATTTTCATCGATCAGTTTCTCAACCGCTTCCGGTGTGTCGTTCTCTGCAAAGCGTGTCGTAATTCCTTGCTTTGAGAAGACATGAGCGAACAACGTGTACGTAGCGCCATACAACTGCGGAAGAGAGACGATGTTATTTCCCGTCTCGGTGATATTTGCGATGGCGTAGTGAATCGCGGACATCCCCGAGCTTACGCTAAGGGCTTCCACGCCCCCCTCGAGTGCGGCCACGCGCTTTTCAAGCACGGCGTTGGTTGGGTTCCCTATCCGGGTGTAGATGTTGCCTTGCACCTCGAGATTAAAAAGGGCCGCGCCATGTTCCGCGCTGTCGAATTCAAACGCGACGGTCTGGTAGATGGGCACAGCGACAGCTTTCGTCGTAGGATCGCCGTCGTATCCTGCATGAATCGCCATGGTTTCGATTTTCATTCAATCGCCTGCGTTACGGTCATCTCGAATTCTGGTGGATGTGCCACAGCAGATTGCATTCCTGTATCGAACTCGCCGCCCATACTTATGACCGGGGGACCTGTTCGACTTGCATCTTCTGCCGCACCGGGCTCATGGCACGGCCCATTGCCGCCGCTTGCAAGATTGTTCGTGTCAGGTTGCGCGCGGCAAAGTTCGCGCCATAAGTAAAGCGCATGACCGGTCCAAAACTGTTGGCGGCCGCGAGTCCCGCGAAATACAGCCCCGGAACAGAGGACTCGAGCTTTCTCGACAGTACCGGTGAACCCGCTGAGGTCTCGATCTGTGCTCGCAATGCGGGAGCAAGGAAGCTGAGCCGGGCCAGATTCACCCGATAGCCAGTACCCGCCACAACATGGTCAGTTTCCACCTCCCGCGCTGAGCCATCGGCCGTTCGCAAGTGAAGGAACACTTTTCCATTGCGGACTTCCGCTCCTTCGGGACTGCATCCGAGGATCAGCGGAACCTTCCCGAGTACTACATCCTTGGATACCCAGTGCCCAGCCGGGCCGAGATGCCGACGTACTGCTTCAATGCGCAGCTTTTCTGGCAACAAGTGAAACAATTCTGGGGAATTCGCGCAGAATCGCGAACGCAGACCCGGCCCCAAGCCGGACTTTGGGTGCCTTATTTGTTGCCATAAGGAACGCGGCATGTTGCTCGGTGCTCCATGAAAACTCACTTCCGATTCGCGCACAACGAGCTGTGAATCGACCCCGGCCGCGCGCATCAATCCTGCAAGTCCGATCGCTGACGCCCCGCCGCCAATTACCACCACGTTCCGCCCGCGGTATGTATCCACTCGCTGGTGTTGATAGCTGTGAGAAACAAATTCATCTGGCAGATGAGCGATCGTTTCCGGGATATAGGCAAAATGGGTAATTCCAACCGCCAGGATTACGTGTCGCGCTCGCACCTGCTCGCCGTTACTCAGTATCAAACGGTAGCCATCTCCCATCCGCTCGACCTGCGTAACCATCTTGTTCTCGAGTTCGGGTACGATGCGCTCTTTGAATGCCAATCCGTAAGCGGTGAATGTATCGAGGCTGACTGGGATCGCAGTGTCTGAGTAGGGAATTTCGCGTTCCTGACAGAAATCCTTGAGGGTCATCCTCCCGTCCGGCTCGGACAGATTCGATGCAAACCCATCGGACTTCAGCATCATTCCCTTGGGCATGTGAGTCAGCCAACTGTCCATCGGGGGTCCAAAGATTCGATAGGGGAGACCCTGGCGCCGTAAATGCGCGGCAATCGAGAGTCCGTAGGGACCCGCTCCAACTATTGCGGCTTCGATCATGGCTGGTGGTCAATTTCCTTTCGCGGGCACAGGGCCCAAACAGGAGCGATTCGTAGGTATCTGCTAGATTGAGAGCTGCAATTATGTAACCACTAATTCGGAATCTAAGCTTTTTACTTTCAATGGGATACCACCGTGCCGAGGAAACCGAGAGGAAGATTGGGAAGTATTTTTCCCAGGCTCTCTTCACATTTTCATTTGTCCTGGTAGAAGATTACGCCCTGCCCTTCGCTAAACTCTGGGTCCATTGGACTTAACAATTCTCACCGTTCGTCATCTCCTTACCCGGCCGGTTTTGATGACTTTAGGCGATTTCAAGAAGCTAGTTGGCTAGCTGCGGCCCGGTGCCAGAATGGCGGAATCCATTTTTTGTCTTAGCGCGTCTGCCAATGACTTTACAAACGGTTCGACGAGCATTCCTGCGGGATAAACCGGCAAGCGAACAATTTCCTGCCCCTTCTGCGCCAACCCTTCCCACTTCAGATCCGGACGCTGGTAAATGCTGTATTGCTTCAAAGGCCGGAAGTCCGTCACTAGGCCAGGGTAGGGCTTCGGAATGTAGTCCATCGATGCTCGATCATTGCCTGCCCAGATCTTCCCGAGCACCAGTGACCCTGATCCTACGCCGTCGGAATTCCCGCCCAATTTGCTGAGCAGCATTCCTCGCCAGACGGGAATTCTGTTACGGACCGCCTGAATCTTCTCGTGAAAGAAGATTTTCTTTCCCGCTGCATCTAGCCGCATGAAATTGAGCGCGTGGAAGATGCTTCTCTCTATCGCAACACTCGTCTTGTTCCAGAAATTGAGTGGCGGCACCTTACACCAGTTCAGTGTGTCGAACATGGCGAGGAGCGCAACCTCTCCTCCCTGAGCCATAAGCTGCTGGGCCACCTCAAAAGCGATCGTTCCACCGAGGCAGTACCCACCGACGTAATAGGGCCCTTTTGGTTGTACTCTGCGGATATCCCGCACATAAACCGCGGCCATGTCCTCGATTCGGGTTTGTGGCGCCGCCCCTCCGTCCAATCCCTGGCTTTGCAATCCGTAGAACGGCTGATCTTCCCCAAGATGCTTGGACAGTTCGCGGTAGATCAAAACGTTCCCGCCCGCGCCATGCATGCAAAAAAATGGCGGGCGTGAACCGTTCGGCTGAATGGTTACAAGGGACGACCACCGCGAGTTGGGTGCCTCACGATCCAGAATCTGTGCCAGGTCGCCGATCGTGGGCGCTTCAAAAAGTGTCGCCATCGGCAGCTTCACCTGGAATACCTGGTCGATCTGCTGGAACATCTGAACCGCCAAAATCGAGTCTCCTCCAAGGTCAAAATAGTTCTGGTCCGCCTCGATGGGGCGAACACCGAGAAGATTTTCCCAGATCCGTGTCAACTGCTGGGTCGTGTCTTCGCCCACGGTCATGTTTGCTGCGAGTGCCATTGCGCCGCTCATCAGTGTCCTCGCCTTTTAAGGTCTGCTAGATTCGGTTTCATCGGTGTGCAATCCCAAATCTGAAGATTGTCACGAACTGGTCAGCACCGCTGGTTCTCTCAAGCACCAGAGAGACTGACGAACAGAGACGTGCAAGCTGAGCTCCACTCCCCCTTTATTTAAGTCATTTAAATACAATCGGTTAAGACTGGTTTCGAGGTCGATAAGCGGGATTCACCCGAATGACTATGAAAATTTTTTCCACTTTCCAGGACTCTCGGTCATTACTTGCTGGCGACCGAGAGGCAGATCCAAGTCAGAAGGCAGGGGGATTTCGATTACCCGCTGGCCGCCGCACCCGCCGCGGCTCGCTCGGACTCTGAGGCACGCCGAAGAGTTCCTCGCCAGTTTGAAGAATCTGTCCGGTTGCGCCTCCCTGCGGATGTTCCAGTGGGTCGCTATCTCAGTGGCGTTATTGATTCCTGCGCTGTCCTCGGTCTCGCTGCGCGCCATCATCAAGGCGGCTCGCGCCTTCACACTCACCTTTGACAGCCCCGAGTATCTTCTGAGGCTTGCCGGCCGGAACGCAGGGTTCAAGGTCGTTCTCACCGGCGAAGACTGGGATGAAATACTCGGAGATTACTTCCACTGCCGCCGGGGACGTTTCAGTGTGATCTTATGAGGTCGAAAAAGCGAAAACCATCGACGAACGGTTAGAATGTGTCGATGTGTGGATCAACTTCGTACAAAGGCTTTCTCCCCACGCGGCCTACGGTGGTCACAAACAATCCGGAATCGGTGTCGATCACACTCTCGAATGCTTGCTCGAATACGCAAATATCCAGACAATTGTCACTTAACTGTGTGATCGTCCTCTCATGAATTCCGTCGCAAATTGGATACATGCTCCGGATTCGCTCCTCCGTCTGCCAGAGGGAACTGTTCATATCTGGCGCGCTTCCCTGGATGTACCAGCTGCCTCTGTTGTGCGTCTTAATACTCTGCTCAACTCCGAGGAATCACAGCGAGCGGATCGATTTGTTCAGGAACGCGACAGACACCACTTTATCGTTTGTCGAGCCGTCCTGCGACTTCTGCTCGGCCGCTATCTCGAGCGTTCTTCCTCCACCGTTCATCTCCTGACGCAACAATTCGGCAAGACTGTGTTGGCCATAGACGATTTGGGGATTCCACTACATTTCAATCTTTCCCACTCGCACGGCCTGGCCATCTACGCGTTTTGCTTTGGCCACGAGTTGGGCGTCGATCTCGAACGGCTCCGTCCGGAAATCGCGACCGAGGAGATCGCCAACCGTTTCTTTTCGATCCGGGAGCGCCAGGAACTCGCGTCGCTTCCGCGTTCCGCCCGCGTAGAAGGTTTTTTCAACGCTTGGACGCGCAAAGAATCCTATGTCAAAGCTCATGGCAAGGGTTTGCAGATTCCATTGGACAGTTTCGACGTCACACTTGCGCCGGGCCAGCCCGTTATCCTGCGCAGCCTCGACTCCGATTGCTGGAGAATTTATTCTTTCACTCCAGTCGAAAACTTCACGGCCGCACTCACTGTCGGGGCCGGTGAATGGAAACTCGACTTCTACGAAGCGGAAAGTTTTTTGAAGTAAGTCGCGGGCCTCCCGCCAATCACTCTTGCTGCGCTTTGCGCAACGGCGGACGCTTCGGTCTGACCAAAGTACATTCCTTCGTTTGTCTGCGCTTCGACACCAATTCGGGACACTCAATTCTAGTCAACGTCCGGCACCCCCATTCGTTCATCATGTTTTTTGACGAAATCCAAGGTCCGCAGGATGAATGAGTCCAACCCCCAGCCAGCTGTTCTGCTTTTGACAACCGCACGAGGACCCCTCAAAGGTGACCCCTTGATGGCATGAGATGTCGCTATCTTCGCTGCTCTCTACGGGGCAGTGGCTAGGAACGAATTTTCCACAATGCGTAAGTCTTTTCATCACTTCGCCTCTCGGAACTGTTCAGAACAGTCCGAAAGACTAGTAACTTATTTGTTTTCAATTGTATAAACAGAGCGCCCCGGGCTCGCATCCTCCCAGCTTTGGTCGACAGATTGCGCTTGATTCAGGCGTCGTATGGGTAGTTCCCTTATCGCACTTGCTCGCTGCACAAGTGCGGTCCGGGAGATAAGGTACGGAGGTTTAAGAGCAAGTGAGTCCGAAGATCCTAATTGCTGCCACCTCTAGTTGGTGCACAACCGCCCGGTTAGCGATGTCTCTGGCGAACGCCGGGTTCACGGTTGAAGCTGTCTGTCCGTCTCGACACCCGCTCCGCAAAACCAAAGTCGTAGCTCGCACTCACACCTACCACGGTCTGAGGCCTTTGATTTCGTTTGCAGAAGCGATCTCTGCAGCAAAACCGGATCTTATCGTTCCGGGCGACGACCCCGCGACAAGGCACCTCCGGGACCTCTATTACCGCGAAAGGGACTGCGGGCAGGCGGGAGCGGCGCTCTGCGCTTTAATAGAGCGGTCGATCGGTGCATCTGAGAGTTTTCCGGTCGTGCACGCGAGAACCAGGTTCGTTGGACTAGCACAAGAAGAGGGCATCCGGGTCCCCAAATCCTGGGTTATTGCCGACATTATGGAGCTAAAGAAGCTGGCAACCGACGTCGGATTTCCGATGGTACTCAAGGCTGACGGCACATCAGGAGGCGACGGAGTTAGGATCGTTCACACTTTCCTAGAAGCCGAACACGCATTTCGGGCACTCCAAGCTCCCCCGCTTTTGGCGCGGGCGGCAAAAAGGGCCTTGATAAACCAGGACATGGGTTTGGTTTGGCCGTCCCTACTTCGTCGTCGATCTGTCGTGAATGCGCAGTCATTTGTTGCGGGACATGAAGCAACTAGCTTAGTAGCTTGCTGGAACGGTACCGTCCTGGCCAGTTTGCAGTTTGAGGTGCTCAACAAACGGGATTCCACGGGACCGGCGAGCGCCCTAAGAATGATCGAGAACGCTGAAATGTCAGCCGCTGCCACAAAAATAGTTGGGCGCCTCAAACTCTCCGGCCTGCACGGCTTTGATTTCATGATAGAGGCCCATACAGGGAATGCCTACCTCATTGAGATAAACCCCCGCGCGACTCAAGTTGGACACCTAACGCTTGGGTCCGGTCGAGATCTTCCGGCCTCTTTGTACGCTGCCGTGACCGGGAATGCCGTACACGAATCCCCGAAGGTTACAGAAAAGGACACGATCGCGCTGTTCCCGCAAGAGTGGTTAAGGAATCCAGCGAGCGCATTTATCCGGTCGGGCTATCACGATGTTCCTTGGGAAGAGCCGGAGTTGGTTCGTGCCAGCCTCGTGGAAGGCCGGAACTGGAGCAAGAGGTTTTCCCAACGAAAGGAGTTTCAGGCTCTTTCAGCCGCTCGCCTTCCCCTCCTCTGACTACCCTACCGCACCTTGGTGCCCGAGGGGTGGCATTGCGAAACGGAGCAAACACTGATAATGCGTAACGAACGCACATCTGAGCAGCCTCACGAATTCGGATTCGGGGTTCCCTCCAGAGATCCTCTGGGCTCCGGAATTGAAGAGCCTCGTTGTTCAGCTGAGCCTCTCGGCAGGCGCTCCGCGCGCTCACCCAGTCACCACCGTAACTATATTTCATCATCGGATGGCACAGCGAGGGCTTCAGAATTCTATTCTAAGCGTTTCCACGAGCATCGCCCTGTCCGCACTCACCTCCCGGGAAATGCGGGGACGCCACTTCGAATAATGAAATTTGGCGGGACGTCTGTAGGTGATGCATCCGCCATCAAGAAGGTCGTCGCTATCATTCGAGCTGCCGCGCGCGAGAGTAATGTCGTGGTGGTCGTCTCCGCAATGAGCGGAATGACAAACAAATTAATCGAGGCGGCCACGCAGTCAGAGGCCGGGAATCGCGAACGGGTAGCGACGATTTTCGAGGAGTTGCGCAAGCAACACGATACAGTGGTTAGCGCGTTGATTCCTTCAGCGGCGGAGCAGAATCGCGTCGGCCGAATAGTTCAGGAGATTTTTCAAGAAGGCGACCGTCTATGCCAGGGTACGATCCTCTTGCGCGAGTTGACGCTGCAGGCTCGTGATTCAATATCAAGTCTTGGTGAGCGGCTTTCTGCTCCACTTGTCGCTGCCGCGTTGGCCGAACGAGGAGTGGCCAGCCAGGCGATAGAGGCGACAGCATTGGTCGTGACCAATTCGGACCACGGCACCGCTGAACCGCTGATGGGTCTGACACGGGAACGCTGCGAAGCGCGACTCCGTCCGCTCTTGAAGCAGGGCATCATCCCCGTGGTGACTGGCTTCATCGGCGCGACAGCAGAAGGTACGCTCACAACACTCGGCCGCGGCGGCTCGGACTATTCCGCGACGATTCTGGGCGCGGCTCTCGATGCGGATGAGGTCATCATCTGGACGGATGTGGACGGCTTGCTGACAGCCGATCCCCGCTTGGTGCCCAGTGCGTGCACGATCCGCGAGATATCCTACCGCGACGCGGCTGAGCTCGCGCATTTTGGTGCCAAGGTTCTGCATCCGAAAACTCTTCGGCCTTTAATGCAAACCGGCATCCCAGTTTGGATCCGCAACACGTTCGCGCCCGAACTGCACGGAACGAAAATCACCTCGACGGGCCCCTCGAACGGCGGAGGAGTCAAAGCACTCTCTGCGATCAGCGACGCGGCATTGATCACGGTCGCCGGCCCAGGCACGGAAAGGATGCGGGATGTTCTGGGACGCACCTTCTCGACGACCGCAGCCGTGCGAGCCGATGTGTTGCTGATTTCGCAATCGTGTTCGCAAAATGACATCCGCTTCGTCATTCCGGCCGCACTCGCCAATCGCACCCTAGAAGCGCTGCGCAGCGAGTTTGCGCAGGACTTGGCGCACAAAAGAGTGGATCACATCACCCTTGATTCGACTGTTGCGATAATCGCGGCGGTCGGCCAGAGTATGAGCGGCACTTCCGGAATCGCCGGGCGCATGCTCAGCGCGCTAGCCCGGGAGAACGTAAGCATCATCGCGGTTGCCCAAGGATCTTCGGCGTGCAACATGTACTTCGTGGTGGCGCAGAAAGACGTCAACGCAGCTCTGGTCGCAGCCCATGGAGAATTCCGACTGGGCGCGCAGAATTCGCAGGCGCCCCGCCTAAGCAGTTCTTGTGCAACGACCGGCAAACTCGAACCGACGGTGCCGCGCGCGCGGTTCAAAGAGTAGAAGCTCGCTCAGCATGGATTAGGCCCCTAGGATCTGCTCCGCGAAGCAATGCGGGACAGCTTGCATCAGGTTCGCGCAGAGCAGCTGATGATCGGTGAAGCCCCCAAAAGCACTGCGCCCTTTAAGTTAGCCTCTCAGGGTGCATGTGAATCTCCGAGGTACTCTTGGACAATGCCCAGCATCCGTCGCAGCGGTTCCGCTGCGCCCCAGAGTAACTGATCACCAACAGTAAAGGCCCCAAGGAACTGCGGACCGAGCTGTAACTTATGGAGCCGGCCTATCGGTACGTTCAATGTGCCCGAAACCGCTGTCGGGGTCAGGCCATGCACGGTCGATTCCTGGTCGTTGGGGATCAAACGCACCCACGGGTTGCTGTTCGCTAGCATCTCTTCAATATCTCGGAGCGGAACGTCCTTGGCCAGCTTGATGCAGAGCCCCTGACTATGGCACCGCATCGTTCCAACGCGCACACATATGCCGTCGACAGGCACGGGCGGCTCCAGGCCCATGATCTTGTTCGTTTCGGCCATACCCTTCCATTCTTCGCGGGTTTGGCCACCAGGCATACCCCGGTCGACCCACGGGATCAGACTGCCCGCCAGAGGCACGCCTATTTCACTTGTGGGCAAGCTCAAAGCTCGCTGGGCTTGAATCAACATGCGATCCACTTCTAAGGCATTTTCAGAGGGAGTCGCTTGGGTCGGAGCAATGAGGCGCTCCATTTGCTTAACCAGCTCCAACATCTTGGCGGCTCCCGCGCCAGAAGCTGCTTGATAAGTCATCGTCGTCATCCATTCGACTAACCGGGCTTTGAAGAGCCCGCCGACCGCCATCAACATCAAACTGACCGTGCAATTGCCACCCGCGAAAGTTCGCAGGCCGCGCGCCAGGCCGTCTCTAATCACTTCCGCGTTTACCGGATCGAGGATGATCACAGCATCGTCGCTCATGCGCAGCGTCGAAGCAGCATCAATCCAAAACCCTTTCCAGCCATTCTTGCGCAATGGAGGGTAAATCTCGCTTGTGTATTCGCTACCTTGGCAGCTAATTAGGACATCGCACCGCGAGACCTCACGCAGATCTTTCGCATCTTTGAGCCCACTGCCATTACTTGCCTCCTTAGGGGCGGTACCTCCAATGTCCGAAGTCGAAAAGAAGATCGGTTCGACTCCGGCGAAGTCACCTTCCGCCCGCATTCTCTGCACCAGAACGCTGCCGACCATACCTCTCCATCCGATCAACCCTACGCGTAGCATGAGCCCTCCCGAATCCGATTATTTTATCTTGTTCAATTTGATTTCGCCGGCGAATCCCGAGTTAAGGTCTCCCGAACTCACGAATCCGGACAAACCGTCCGGGTTGTCGTTCGCCATTCGGACCGCGTGGTTTCGTCCTCGTAGGGAATAAGGGAAAGCACAGGCCAGAAGATTTCCTCGCGTGCTACGGCGATACGGTTCTGAACCTCCGCAAACACAGTTGGCTTCACGAAAAAACTCTTAGAGATACCGTCCGGACGGCCGAGGCCACCCGCTATTAACTTGCGAGGCTTCCTGCCAGCCCCACTTGATCTAGGGTTAGTGTGGACCCTGGCTGGGCGGGCCAGTCGGTGGGGTTGTCGCCCACATAAATCTAAATCTTCGGCTGGTGACCGAACCGGGAGAGGCAATCGGAAGGGTGCGAGTTGACTTGCATCGGTTTCACATGCTGCACGTCAATTGTATCGAAGATTCCCTAACAGGTCGTTTGATAAGTGAACCCAGTTTGGCGATTGGGGTATGACCGTCGCCATCCGGATCAGAGCGGAGGTCGTAGTTGGGAGGAGGCCGCATCTACCGACGCACGCACCGAACGTGCGCATTCATAATTATCGAATGGGTTATATACTCGCGAGATAATCAGTTCCCGGGATCAAGAGAGCGCTCACTGATCCACCGATCGCTTGTTTGAGGGAAGAATCCGCCTCCATTCGTTTAAGCCTTAATTCGCGCCGGATCAGCCGCGCGCAAACCTGCCGACCGAAGCTTAATTACGGTTTGCATTCTCTATCCTTCAAGGCATCCATCTGAAATATTCAGGCGGACAGGCATCTTGTATGCTCATTTCATTGAGGTCGCGTAACCAAAGATGGCTTTCAGTTCGAGGAATTCTTCGAGTCCGGCCGCACCCCATTCCCGACCGTTGCCCGACTGTTTGTAGCCTCCGAAACAACCGCCAAAGTCGGGCCGTGCACCATTGATATGAACGTTCCCTGATCGAATTCGTTTTGCAACCCTGCGTGCGCGCTCGAGGTCTCGCGAAGTCACGAACCCCGACAGACCGTAGAGGGTGTCGTTCGCGATGCGGACGGCGTCGTTTTCGTCCTCGTAGGGAATAATGGAGAGCACAGGCCCAAAGATCTCCTCTCGCGCGACGGTCATATTGTTCTGAACATCCGAAAACACGGTTGGCTTCACGTAAAAGCCCTTAGAGATGCCGTCCGGATGGCCGAGACCGCCCGCTACTAGCCTGGCCCCTTCTGCAATCCCTTGACCTATTAAGCGTTGCACTTTCTCGAAATGGGCTTTGCTCGCGAGGGGGCCAATGCTGGTGCTCTTCATCAAGGGGTCACCGACCTTGCTGGCTTCTGCTGTGTGCTTCGCTACAGCAGCCGCCTCAGCCATCTTGGACCGCGGAACGAGCATGCGAGTAGGTGCATTGCAGGACTGGCCGGTGTTGCGAAAACATGCCTGAGCACCCTCCTTGACGGCATTTTCGAGATCGGCATCATCCAGGATGATGTTGGCCGACTTGCCGCCGAGTTCTTGAGTGACACGCTTTATAGTAGGCGCGGCCGCGGCGGCCACGGCGATACCGGCTCGCGTGGATCCGGTGAAAGACACCATTGCGACGTCAGGATGAGAGGAGATCGCTGCACCCACGGTTGGCCCATCGCCATTCAACATGTTGAAGACACCAGGTGGGAGGCCCGCGTCATGGAGAATCTGCGTGAACAGATAAGCTGAGAGCGGTGCAAGTTCACTCGGCTTGAGGACCATGGTGCACCCGGCCGCGAGTGCGGGAGCCACTTTGCATGCAATTTGATTCATGGGCCAATTCCAAGGGGTGATCAGTCCGCACACTCCGACTGGCTCTTTTCGCATGAGCGTGGAGCCCTTAAGTTCTTCGAACTTGAAGTGCTCCAGCACCTTTACGATCTCTGAGAAATGCCACAGCCCTGCAGGAGCCTGGGCCCCCCGTGCCAGCCCTAGAGGAGCTCCCATTTCCTGCGAAATGGTTTCGGCCAGCTCGTCCATTCTTGACTCATAGACCTCAATTATTTGCTGCAGAAATGCCAGGCGCTGATCAAGAGGGGTGTCGGAGTACGATTCAAACGCTCTTTTGGCTGCGGCCACGGCCATATCGGCATCGGCAGCAGTGCCAAGCGTGATCGTAGCGATGGGCTCTTCGTTCGCAGGGTTGATGACATTGAAGTCGTGGGCCCTGATTGGATTTACCCATTTTCCATCGATGTAGAATAAGCGGCAGTCCTTCATGTACTCCCTCCCATGCTCAACATGGAGCCCAGCTCCGCAATCTCGATCCGCTCTTCGCCTAAGATCGCCTAAGATATTGGTTGGTTCCCGAATTGCTCGCCGAAGCAGAGGTTTATCGGAGGTTTAGGCAATTATTCCAAATGCGCGAAATGTCTACGTGCAGTTTACCGATTGCCTGGAGCAATCTAGGCTACCATGTCCCAAGTCTAAAGCGCACTTCGACACGGAGATTTTTATACCCCATAGATGAAGGCCAACATTGTTTGGTTTTTGACTGATGGCCCTAGGTTAACGCCAGAGCCACTTCGTCCTTGAAACGCCCCATCCGATGATGGTTATTGTCGTTGGTTCAAGGAGTACACTGGCCAAGGGCCTTCGGTAAACTCAGAATCGCGAGCAACATGACTTGATCCCTCGCACATACCAGTATTCCGAACTGGAACGACCGAAGCCCTGTTACTGGAGGCCTTTCCGGCATTGAGCGTGGGACGCCTCAAAATGGTTCAGGGCAGCGGTGATCGGCGACCACCATCCCCTCAGTGCAGGACCAGCGTCAGACCGGCCGTTTGCGACACGCCATTCGCGTCCCAGAACGTTGGGACACTGATCCCGCCGACAGTTACGAATCCATACCACACGGTCTTATCAGTACTCTCTACCGTGACGGTGGCAGAGTAGCCTCCGGTAGTGGTATAGGATCCTGGCTGGACCGTAGGGGCCAACGCCACTGTCAGCGTGTAGGTTTGCGTTGCGCTGTTCTGCTGAGTGCTCGAGTCCTTTACCGTCCCCGTCACCGTGAAAGATCCCAATGCCGTCGGCGCCCCACTGATCTGCCCGGCAGTATTGCCCACCAGACCGCCTGGCAGCCCCGCGATGGTCCAGTTGTACGGTGCCGTACCGCCTGTCGCCCCCAAGGTCGTGGTCGTGTAGGCCAGGTTCAGTTGGCCGCTCGGCAGCGACGCCGTCGTGATCATCAACGGTGCTGTGGTTCCAGGCATCAACGGGAACACCGCAGTCTGATCATCGACCATGAAATGGTCCATGCAATTCACATAGTTGTGTGCTTCCCCAGCTTGATCATTCCCGATATTAATGTAATCAATGTTCTTTGGATTGCCGGCTGCGTCGGCGGCCGAACCAACTAGGATTAGCGATGAGTCGTAGACGTTCATCACCGTCGGAGAGCCAGCGGTAAATTTCATAGTCACCCAGTACCAGGTGTTGTCAGCAACTGACACCCTCGCGGCGACATTCGTGTTATCAGCTGGCGATACTCTTATTTCGCGAACGTTGTCATCCGAGTTGCGCTCATCAGATGCACGGTTCATATCCCCATAGGACCATGAACCCGAGACCAAAAAGTGCGGCCCTTCAGCCCATGGATATGAGGCGCCGGTCTTATATGCCATACCCACCGATACCGTGGATTTGCTCTGCGGCAGAGCGTATGTCAGATACCCGGCCGAGTCAGTGGAGGAAGAGTATTGCAGGCCCTGTGTTCCATTACCGAATGGTGCTCGACATCCGGCTTTCAAACTAAGCAACGAGCCGTTCCCACCTGTGCTCCAGCCTGTCGGAAGTTGCGATAATGAGGTAAGAGATGAAAAGTCCAGCGTGGTCGACGCCAAGACTGAGCCCACCATCAGAAACACGGTCATCAGCAGAAAACTCAGCAAGACTTTGCGAATCGTTGTTTGTCTCATTATATTCCTTTGCATAACAAACTGGAATTTACACTTGGGCCTGAGGCAGGTTCTTCGTGCGTTTTTTCTGAATCCTACAGAACGAATCTCCGAGCACAACAGGCCTAGGGGAGACCACAACGTTCAAAAGGGTCGTTTTTCAACATCCGACGAGTCCCGGTTGCCCGACGCAATCACCTTCTCAAGCACTGCCCTGACCCTGTCCCTCGGCCCGAAATATTGCAACTGCATCTTGCCAATCAGGTGCCGGCACAGGATGTCCCGCGCTAACAACAACCAGCAAAACCTAGCCCGCCTCTTTGAGCCAACGCTCGACCGTAAGCGCGCCTCACAGACCGCGACTGTTCGGACGATAGTCGGGTCCAATGGGTCATCTCCTGGCCCACGCTGATCCATTGCGCCGCAGTACACCGCTTATAGTCGATTCAATCTACCGAACCACTGGCAGGCTCAGATTCCTGTCAACACTGGCAGCAAGTCCCTGGCCAATCCATTCCGCGTGAGAAGAAAGAACTTGCGTGGGCAGAACATGGCAAGTTGCACTAAATGGACGCATCGATTGCACAATTGGGACAACTATTTTCATGCGCGCTAGGCCTCCGATAGAAACCGAGAGCAAGGCTATCCCTCTTCCTTCGGTTAGTACGGGCACCCACTTTGTGCCTCATTCAAGATTTTGAAATTAGAGATTGTCTATGTGCTATGAGTGTAATTCTTCTCGCTGCCGAATTCGGCTTCGGCGCGCCATCCCCTTGCGCATTTGCTTGGAAGGCGCTTCGACGACGGCAGGCCAATTCGCAAAGTGGTGTCATGGGCAGCGTCGTGCCGTCTGCCACCGCACGAATTGCTGATCTCGATCAGCCACGAACACCTATTTCAGGTAGTGCCACCGGCAGGCTTAAGCGCGCCCGCAGGGTTGCGAAGCAAATTCGATGGGGGAATGTTCCCACCAATGGCGCGCTTCCAACTCTGGCGGTTGTTTCGGAGGCTACAAACAGTCAGCAACAGTCGGGAATGGATGAGGCCGGGCTCGAGGGATTCCTCGAGCTCAAAGGGGTCTTTGGCTTGACATCCTCGGGAACTTGAGATTCCCGGGGCAACCAACCCACACGGGATTCTTGACAGAGCCCCTATAGGGTGTACATGGCTGCAGACCTCGTCCATTCTGGCAGTGGAATGTCTCCTTTTGGCGAAATCTGATCGTGCAACGCGCGGGGTCGCTTCGCTTAACTAACGTATTTTCAATAATATATGAGACTACGTATTTTGGTAGCTCAATTGCGTGCACTTTAACAAGCGTCGCCGCAGCGGTGCCCCAGTCTAGCTAAGGAGAACGGAATGAAGCTTTCAACGTGTTTGTGGGTTCTAGCTGCGCTCTTGCTCATAACACCGCTGGCACAGGCAGACAGCACAACCACTATACAGTTTACAGGCGTGAACGGGGCGAATAACGGCGTCTATTACGTCAGCCCCTACACTGGAACATTAAATTACGGGACATCCAGCGCACAAACGGTAGTGTTGTTCTGCGACGATATTAACAATGAAGTTTCTATGAACCAGGTTTGGAACGCAAACGTCACCAGTCTGGCATCGGGCAATCTCTCGAACACGCGCTATGGGAATGGCTCCGTCAACCCCAATCTTGGGGGCATGAATCCTCAAATCCTATATGAAGAAGCAGCCTGGCTCGTAACCCAGTTTTCGTCTCATTCTGGGGACTACGTCAGCCTGCAGTACGCCCTCTGGGACCTTATGACACCGGGCGCGGAACCGACGAACTTCGCCAATGCCGATGGGACTACCGTGGCACAGTGGCTGGCTCTGGCCGCAGCTAATTACGGTCAAATTAATCCAGCGAGCTTTGTGATCGCCACCAATACGGGGACACTCGCCTATACAGGTCAAGTTCAGGAATTCATCGTCCAGACGCCTGAGCCGGCCATTGGCGTTCTTCTGCTATTCGGAGTCGTTTCGATGTTTCTTCTCTTCCGGCGAAGCAAGCAGCAGTTAGCGTAGTTCTGCCAAGCCTCTGGTTTGGTCCTATCTCCGCACCTCGGCGCGGATGTATTTCTCACTATCCCGCCGAGTTGCTCTTCGGAGAGTTCCCGACTCTTCGACGTGTTGTCCTGCTTGGGGGTCAACGATGTCTCTCGCGTATTTTTCCTAACCTGTTATTTTCTCCTCCCTCAGCCCTGCCGGTTCACCAACCGGGGGCCCACAGAGAGTTTTGGCCCTTCCGGCTATTGCCGCATGGTTCAGAATTTCCGGAATGAAAAGGGTCAGACTTCCGGAACCGACAATATTGGGACCGACGGCACCTTGAGCGGGATGCAACCAAAGTATGGGGTGTTTGGGGGACTCGATCGTTTAGGGGCGAGAAAAGGACGAGTTCTGCTTGGTCCGCGATGCGTCAGAGCGCAGGAACTCTTACTTCCTTCCGCGGGTTGGTGTCGTAATTGGCGGACTTATCCGAAACCGCGACAGGGCCTCACCAAGGTTCTGAATGAAGGCTTCCGAATTATAGACATCTGCGTCGATACGTGTGCTTCCTGCCGGCGCAGTCGGTTCGACCTCGTCGAGTTGAAATTCGTGTGCGACGTCTTCGACGATTTTGGGTGAAATCGGCCGCTGCTGTTCGACGTAAGCGTTGATGAGCGAGTGTTCGCAAAGCAGATTCACCACGCGCGGAATGCCCAGTGAATACAGATGGATCGTTTCAACAGTTTTTGGGCTGAAAATCAGTTCGCCGCTGGCTCCAGCGATCCTTAGCCGCTCCGCGATGTAGTCATGCGTCTGTTCTTTCGTCAAAGGGGCCGTTTTACAGCGCAACATGATGCGCTGGCGGAGTTGGCGTAGTTGCGGCAACTTCAGCTTCTCTTCCAACTCTTGCTGCCCCGACAATACGATCTGCAGCAGCTTCTCCGTAGATGTCTCGAGGTTGGTCAACAGTCGAATTTCTTCGAGCACCGGGTAGGTTAGGTTCTGTGCTTCATCCACGATGAGCACTGTTGTTTCACCGGCACGGTAACGCTCGAGAAGCCATTGATTGAGGCTCATCAACTGCTGACTCTTGGTCCGAGACTCGCAGGAAATACCGAACTCCGCCAGAATGAAATCGAACAACTGATTCGTGTTCATCCGGGAATTAAACAGAAACGCAGTTCTTACCCGCCGTTGATGCAACCATTCGACAAGACGATTTATGAGTGTGGTTTTCCCCGTGCCGACTTCACCGATGAGCGTGATAAAGCCTTTGCGGTTCTGCACGCCATACATCAACCCGCTCAACGCTTCTTCAATCTCTTTAGTAAGAAAGAGGTAGCGCGGATCTGGATTGACGTTGAACGGATTGTCTTTCAACCCGAAGTAGCTTTTATACATAGTGTCTGCACTTTCCCGGCCTGTCGCTGCTCAGCTTCCATCTCTGCTGATATTCTCTCACTTCTCTGCGGTCTGGAGAATCTGGATTCGTGACCTGTCCGGAACAATAATCTCGCACTACCTCAACACAAGTGGTCTTGTATGCCACTGGAAAGTGACGAAAATTTGGTTCACGGTGTAATTCGTACCGCAAGTTGGGGTGCTGCAGATGGCCACGTTGGAATTTTGAATTTGAGCCTGATAAGCCAGCGAAAAGTTTGCCGTGCGGCCCAACGGTCGGCTCAATCCTGCTCCCACCAGCCATGTGTCATAACTCGGCGAGGTCACCCCACTCAAAGACAAGATTTGGCGGTTTTTCGAGTAGCCGAAGTTTACGCTGCCACTCCAGACTCGAGTGAGCTGTCTGCTCCAGGTCGCGCTTGCTTGATCGCTGTTCGACCCGGTAAACACTCCGCTGCCGCCGCTCACTCCATGCTCATAGCTCAACGCGATGCTGCTTCGGGCAAATGCGTATGTCAGCGCCGCGTTTGCGGACCCGGCAATCTTTCGGCTCGAGCCGCCGATCGCGACCCGGAATGTGGTGACTTCCGGTCCGCCCGCAAGTTTCAGCGCCAGCTTTCCGGTGATCTTCCTACCATATAGAAATTGCGCAACGTGGTCGCCTATCGCTTGTGGAACACCCTGATAATGGTAGGCAGTGAATATGTAGGCTAATCCTAACGTGTCTGTCCGAGTGATCGCATAGTTGTACCCAGCATTTAAAATTTCGCTGTCGCTGTTCACATTTCCCGCATCGACAAAGCGCAGGGTACCGTAGACCCCCGCGAGTGTGATTGAACCCCGTGGACTCAGAGCATAATTCAGCTGAACGGCAGAGGCATTACTGTAGCGGGGGCCGTTCGTTGTCAAAATGGTTTGGCTAGGAACATAGGTACTCTGAAGCCCGGGCAAGGGCACGGCCAAAGTTCCCATGATTCCTGGAACAGCCAATCCACTCACGCCTCCAAACCCAAACGAGCTTTGCGGTAAGTAAGAGAACTGGTCAACGAAGAGCATTTGCCACCTTCGTTGATCGATCTCGTATGCTGCCGCCAGCTGATGATTTTGCCCGTTTCCCTGAATCGGGTCCGTTGAAAAATAACCACCGCCTGAATAATTCATCGAAAGCAGAGAATGACTCCAAGCTTCCAGCAAGCTCACGTCACCGGTTACAAAGCTGGTCGTATTCCACCCAGAGGCGGCTGCGGGATTCAGGGAATTTGACTTGGCCGTGTTGCTGTATTCAATCCCAGGCACCCAGTAGCTGTGGCGGATCTCCGGAGTCCCCAAGGTGGGGTTCTGCACGCCGCTCAATGGTTTAATGTCTGGCTGCATCGTCGGCGTTCCCTGATCCGAGTCCTGCTGATTGTCGCTTGCATCGAGAAGAGGTGGATATTCGCGAGCCGCAGGCTTCGGTTTTTCTCCACCCTCCTGCTGGGCCAATAGCGGGGATGCGCACAGACAAGCGGTCATCAACCAGACAATTCCGAGCGCGAATCTTTGCCAGTCCTTCATTTCCTTTTCCTAAGGCACCACGATTACGTCGCCAGGCTGCAACTCGATGTTTTGCGCGACATTTTTCCCGCTAATCGCCTCTTTGTAATTGAATGGCATCTTAATCTGCTTGCCATTCTCCGTGCGAAGCACATAGATGTTCTTCACCCGGGCAAACTGCGTGAATCCGCCACTGCTCGAGAGCGCCTGTAACACGGTCATGTGCGGGAGTAGCGCGTAGGCACCGGCCTTCGTGACCTCTCCGTTCACATAGACCCGGCGGCTATTGATCTCCGTCACGCTTACCGTCACTTGCGGGCCGTTAATATACTTTTTCAGCTGATCGCTGATCACTCCGGCTAGTTCCATCGGTGTCAGGCCGACTGCCTGAACGTCATTAAGCAGAGGTAGCGTGATCTTTCCATCCGGGCGTACCGGCACAGTGCGCGTCAGTTGCTCTTCTTTCCACACATCAATTTTCAGTACGTCTTGCGGTCCAATTTTGTAGGCCGCGTCCCCCCCAACACTTTGTACCGTTGTTGCCGTGGTCTGGCTTTTCGTACCCTTCCCTTCTTCTTGCTTGTCTGGCGTCGGGCGGCGCTCACTGGCCCGCGTTCCACCCGCCATCAAGCCGGCGGTCACAACCGCGACAATTGCACTTTTTATTGCCATTTCTTCACCCCCGCTCCGTCTTTTTTCCTTCCAGGCCCGTCTGTTTGATTTTGTAGAGCAGCGACTTGTAGCTGATCTGAAGTTCCTGCGCCGCCCGTTTGCGGTTCCAGTGGGTTCGCTCTAGGGCATTCTGTATCAACTCGCGCTCTGCATGCCGGGAAGCTGCCCGTGAGGCTACCTTCAGCGATGATACACGCCGGCTATCATCGTTTACATAGACGGCGACTCTAGTCGCGTGCAGATCGGCAACAGCCAGTGCCGGATCCCCGGCAGCAACGATCCTTTTCGCAAGGTTCTCCAGTTCGCGAATGTTCCCGGGCCAGTCGTAAGATTCTAGTAACTTGCGGGCATCGCTGTCTAATTCCGGAGTGTTTTTCTTCCATTCGATTGAATGCTTCTGAAGAAAGTACTCTAGGAATGCCGGAAGGTCTTCCTTTCGCTCCCGGAGAGGCGGCAATCGCAGCACAACACCGTTGATTCGGAAATAAAGTTCCCGGCGAAAACGTCCCGCTTCGATTTCATTCTCCAAGTTTCGCGATGTCGAGGAGATAAATCGCGGGATAGTCTTCCCCGTGCAGCCTTTTGGTTCTCCGTCGGGCAGCAGTGAAAGTAATGCCCGTTGACAGACGGCATCCAGTTCGTGCACGCCATCCAAGAACACAGTTCGCGGCCAGGTTTCTCGACTTGCATTGCCCGCCAGACACTCCTCCTGCACTTCTCCCAGCAACCGTCCCGCGTCCAGCGCTGCACAACTCACCTTCCTAAGAGGCGCTTCGCCCAGTCCCGATAGCCGGTGGATCAACCGAGCGTAAACCTCTTTGCCCGTCCCACTCTCTCCCACCAGGAGAACGGGAATATCCGTTTTCGCGATCTCCTCGACCAAAGCATTCAGGGATCGCACGCCGGCTGCCTGTCCGCGGACCAAACCGGCGTCGGTCCACGCTTCCAAGATGTGAATTGCAGTTGCGGTCATGTTTCTCCACCCCTTGAATGAGCAGGTTCGATACCAGGGGCGAGCAACAATCGAGTTCTTTCGGAGTCACAGTAAGTCTATATATATCAGTAGTTTACATGCACTTTAGAGCCTTCCACCTCGACCATTAGCGAATCGCATGTCCCCATTTACTTCCACCAAGTGGCAATCTTCTGTCCTTGGTCAATAGTTCTCCAGGGAACCCAGTTAAAGGCAAGATCGTAACCGTCGCAGCAGATAAACCGACGCGGCAAGAAGAAGGCGAGACGAATAGCTGCCCGGAGCCATCCCCGTGAAATGCACTGAACCGACGGTGTGGCCTCGCACGGTAGCCAGGATGCTGCCACACCCAATCAAGAGCATGATTGTGGAGAAGACATAGGCGATTGGCCTCACAAGGAGCGCGTTGCGGAAAGCCCATGGACTGAGGAGCAATAGAACGGCATCGGCCACCATCACGCCAACAAGCCACTCTCGAAAACTTAGATCGATCCGTGGGAACCAAGAGAAATGGCCGTAGAGGGTAAGAACTGTGGCGTTGTAGTAGCCAAGAAAATCGTTAAGCGCATCGTCCAGGATGTTCGCTGCAGACGATAGCCACAAGAGCAGCCAGGCGATTCCCCAATTCTCTACCGGCCCGAGTTCACCAACAGCTTTCACGAATGAAATCCTATCTGCATCAGAGGCGATTCTTCAAAACCGGTAGAGGCCTTCCACGCGGTACATTTGGCGTTACCAGAGTTCTTTGGAATTTGGAGGATGAGGAGCGCTAGGGCGCTCAAAACCATCTCCTACGGAGCGTGTTCGTTCCTTATCCCAGAACAAGAAACAACTTCTCCCATCGCACTCAAAGAGTGAATGTGGTGGCTAGGAATGCCTTTACAGCTCGCATGGCTTCGGTAGTGGCCACCGGGTCATAGGCTAGAGTCGCGCCGCGCTTGACGCAGGCGTCGCTCCAATGGAAGGGTTGGCCCGTCTCGAGGTTGACAATCTCCCCTCCGGGCCGTTCCTCCCGAGAGCATGCACCTGTCGTAGCCGCATCGGGCTTGAAACAGGCCGGTGAGTACACTGGATTGTCGAAGGCATGCTGCGCTCCGGCGTACTCCATTAGTTGCGCGTTTTTTCCCGCTCGAACAAGTCGCTCCACATACTTCCGGCACGGTTCAATGGACACATAATCATCCGCTGCCCCGTGGAAAAGCCGAATAGGTCGATCGCTTACTTGCTCGTCTTCCCTGTAGATGGTGTTGCAGGAAGCGTAAAACGGAATGTACGCAGCGAATTCGAGGCCCTTCGGTCCGTAAACCCTTTGGAAGCGCTTGAGACTCGCGTAAAGTGCCACGAAACCTCCTTTCGAGAAGCCCATCACTGCGATCCGCGAGGGATCAATTCGTGCATGCCCAGAGAGATGATCGAGAGCCCGATAGGCATCAAAGATCATGGCCAGATGTCCGAGCTGCGACTGGTCGGTTACTGTCTGTGTGATGCCCCGTCCCGTAAAGCTGTCGAGTAGAAAGGCGGCAACACCGATTCCGTTCATTTCTCGAGCCCATCGATCAACGTTTGCTCCAATCCCGTCCGACCCGTGGACGAGCATAACCGCGGCTACTTTTGTGGTCCCTGGAGGGAGTCGCAGCTCGGCACTGATGCGCGCTGGGATTCCATCAGTGCTCCCCATTAGAAACTGCTTGTCACTAAGGGTCACGGTCTCGAAAGAATTGATTTCAATTCTTGCCGTTTGTATCATCGAGGGCACCTGAGTTTACTTCCGCAAAGCCATTCGTGGAGGGTTCTAACGTAGTTCCTGAAGCGACGGTATGAATTGCTCCAGCTCATTCTCTGGCAACAATGCCGACTGCTGGATTATGCCGCGTCCGGCAATCGGCGTGAGGGCTTGCGGAGGACTTCTGGCGATCATTGTGGATCTGGTCGGCATAATCGGAGGCGCTCCAAGAAAGAGGATTCTAGCTGATGCTCGGCGAAGTATCAGCGCAGGTGAGGGCAACGGACCGGTAAACCCTTCGTTAGCCCCCGTTCCGAAAACCCCTATGCATCATGGCCTGCAAGTCGAACAGAATCAGAGGGCCTAGCTCATGCACGCCAGGGTTCTGAGAAGAGTTGATTTTGAGTATGGCTGATGCTTGTCCTTCGGTTAGCGTTGTCACACGGGCGAGGGCTTATTTTTTTTCAGCGGGCTGTAGGAGTGGCGGGGTGAGATCTGGATGATCTCGCAAATACTGCTCGATGGGCTGGCTGCGCATCACGACCCGGAATCCACGGCGCGTATTCACGTCGATGGTTTTCTGTAAATCCAAATCCTCGAAGCTGATCACCCGCTCGAGAGACTTCGTGCCACTTTCATCGAGCATGGTGAAATGTATCTGGTCGTTGACGAACCAGTAGTCGTTCGCGTTATACACCGAGCCGTCCTTCAGATAGAGCTGCACTAGCTGATGCCCATCCAGGCTGTAGACGTACACAGGAGTGTTGTACGTCAGGGGCGGGGCGGGATAATGTTCAAAAGCATATTCGGGAACGAAAAAATCGCTGCAGCCGTAGTTCCAGCCCCAAATCGGACCGCAGTTCAGCCACCAAGAAGAGTCGAAGCGCTCCCAAAACCTGAAAAACGGCGCACGGATGAAGAAAGGGCGAGGAAAAATTAGCAAGGGGCGCTCCGGGAAGCCGCCGTGGGGGCGCAAAAACATACTGCGTGAAGCTGGCGCTGGCACAGCAATCACATGCGCTGCGCCTATATGAGGTGCGACAACATGGCCCCCGGTCCTCGAGTGTCCGCCCGCACCAACGTGGCCGACGTGCTGTGCTAAGGCAATAGAGGTGTGAAACCAAGCGCAAGCCAGCACGCCAGCAGCAACAATCAAGTTTTTTCTTGTCAGTCTTGAAAAACGGAGGACAACGAGAGCCATGTAGTTACCCTCCTTGCAGCATTGCGGCGGAGCTGCGAGGATCACGCGAGTTCGCTATGGGCAAGTGTAATACTCAATTTCTCCACGCACAACGCCTTCACCAGCTTACACTTGCGGCCCGAAGTGGGCAAAAGGGTACTTACGAGATCGTTTCGGCTCGCTTCACCACGGCGCGGATCTCAGTGTGATTGCCCTATGGCTCGGACAAGAAGGTAAGATAAAGTTGGTGAAAGCCTATCGGTAAGTCTCCCCGCCACCGGCTGCTGGCAAGTTACGGCCAGGCGCTCTTTTTTCTCAGAGACGTGGGCAAGCGACTGCGATAATTATCTACAGGGTAAAAATGAGGCAGGTTGTGGTCCCGTGCGCGTATAGCTTCCCCATGGAATCAAGAAGCCGACCTTCTGCCGTCGCGATCCGCTTTCCTGAATTGATGACTTTTCCCTCTGCCCGTACCTCGCCTGTGTCAGAGGTAATCGCCCGTACATAGTTAATCTTAATTTCTATGGTCGCGTAGCTGAATCCCGCCTCGAGCGTGGAGTGGATGGCACATGCCATACACGAATCGAGGAGGGCGGCGGTATATCCGCCATGCACTGTTCCGAGTGGATTGTAATATTCAAACTTCGGATTGCCGACGAAAGCAGTGTGGCCCCGGGCGATTTCCACGGGGAGAAAGTCCAGGGTCTTCTGAATGGGAGGCGCGGGTAGCGTGCCCTCCATAATTGCGGTGAGCAGTTGCAGGCCAGACATGGTCTTTGCGGTTCCGGTCGGCACTACTCCGTATTGAATTGCACGGTCAGCACTACTCATTGATCCTCCTGCCAAGCTAAATGCACATATCTTCCCATGCCGTTTCGATTGTGACTCTTCGGACCTTCCGATGATATCAGGGAACAATATGGCGGTCAGCGTGCACACGCCGCTGAGGTCGAGCATTTCCGACCGTGAGACCGCTGCAGGTCACCCGCGTGCGTTACTTCCAATCGAGATGCTGCCGTGGGACTGCACTGGACGGTCCGAGCGAGCTTCTGCGACAGAGAACGATTCACGAGCCCACTTCCGCCAGCCAACCAGGATCCCGATGCGTTCAAGGTTATCTATGAAATGGGCACACTCGGAGTGAAAGCAAAAAATGAAGCGCGGAGCGAATGCTAGAACGGTCCGGCGGCCGAGGAGCACGCAGGAGGGGAAGGTTCCTAAGGTGATCCGCTAGTCGACTGAGGGACGCGAACTGCGCGCACCCAATCGAGGTCTCGGTGCCAAACGCGAACTTTTGGAGCTCAATCCGGCATCGCGAATCTTGTAGATAAGAGTCCGATAGCTAATCTTCAAAGACTCCGCCGTCTTTCGGCGGTTCCACTGATTCGCCTGCAGTGCCTCGAGGATAAAGGTTCTCTCCCGCTCGCGAACAGCGTCTTTAGCGAGCTGTTTCAAAGACACATTACCTGCGGTATTGGACTTCCCTGAGGCACCTCTCCGCGGCTTGGCTGCGGGTTCTGGGTCGATATTGGGCTCCGCGCCGATAAGCACATGGCGGGCAATGCCGTTAGAGAGCTCGCGGATGTTTCCGGGCCAATCTAGTTTCTGCATGTATTGCAACAGCGCTTTGCTCAGCGGTTCTGCTGGTTTGGCGAATCTCTCTTGAAACTGCGTACGAAAATACTCGGCAAGCACGGGTATATCCTCGCTTCGCTCGCGAAGCCGCGGCAATCTCATTTGTACGACACTGATGCGATAGTACAGGTCGGCACGGAATGTTCCTGCATCAATTTCGTGTTGCAAGTCCTTGTTCGTCGCGGAAATCAATCGCGTTTCGACTAATTTTTCCTCCGTGCCGCCGATTCGCGAAAAACGCCCGTCTTGTAGAAACTGCAAGAGTTTGCTCTGCAGGCCGAAGTCCAGATCGGCAATTTCATCGAGGAACAGAGTTCCGTTCTGTGCGAGTTCGACTCTCCCGGGCTTGGCGATGTGTGCTCCGGTAAAGGCCCCTTTCTCGTAGCCAAACAGCTCACTTTCCAGAAGTGCTCCTGGGATCGCCGCACAGTTTACTTTTACGAACAGACCGCTGGCGTTTGCCGAGTGCAGGTGAATCCACCGTGCCACGGATTCTTTGCCGGTTCCGCCATCTCCCGACAAAAGGACCGGTACATTGATGTCGCAAAGCTTGGCGGCTTGGTTGCGCACATCCATCATCGCGGCAGAGCAACCGAACAAAACATCATCGGGCGGCAGGAAGTCTATCGGTTCGCTGTGGGTCTTTTTCCGTGACTTGAATATAGAGGAAATCGGACTTGCACCTTCACCGGATGAAGAGAGCACACGCAAGGCCATTGAGAGGAGTCCACGGCACAAGGTGAGCATCCGAACCAATCCAGTTAAGGTGCTTGTTTATAATGAGATACACGCATCCAAAGAGTCCTAGTTGGTACTCGACAGCTACTCAACTCTGTTCCTCACCGTTTCGATGAGAAAACATCTGCCTAACTCCTGGAAGGATTTTCTGGCCAGTTCGGGCTTGCAACGGTTAGCTTAAACGCCCTTGTTCCAAGGGTTTCGAAGCCCTCGCCCGCGAACGCAGGAGGAAGAAAGCATGGATTGACGGCCGCAGCCTCGCAGCCACTCTCATGGCCGGGCGGCTTCCCCACGGATGATATCGTACCGCTCGATCACCGCAGCGACCCCCAGCCGTGCTGTGCCCTCTTCCATGTGCCGCTCCACTCGCACGACTCTCCCAAGGGCGCGCACAAAAACATCCGTGCCGTGAGTAATCTCCGCCGGAAGTGTCAGAGTAATGTCCAACTCTGAGCCTGCCTCGAGGTCCTGCTCAATAACGAAATACAACCCGCGCGTCGAAATGTCGCGCGTCTTTCCTTCTTGGGAATCATCTTGGCGTTCTGCGGGTACTCGAATGATAATTGGCAAGGACAAACCATACCGACGAGCCGTCCGGCGTTCCGTCATTCCCCCCGACCTCCAGTATTTGCGGCGGTGACGTGCTTTGAACCGCGCTGTCGGTAGGTGAAGTTACTAGAAAACAACAAACTATGCCAGTTCCAACCCCCTGTGGCCCCTGTAGCTCGAGAGAAGCGGCGGCAAGTTCCTGTAGTTTTATTCGTGCTGCGTTCCCACCGCCGCCGGCGCTTCCGCTACGGCTGGCGCCGAGGCCGCACGTCGCGTGCGCGGCGTATCCAGATTAAACTGCCGCATTTTGTAGAGCAGCGCCTTATAGCTGATGCCCAGCATTTTCGCGGCGTCCTTGCGGCACCATCGCGTCTTCTCCAGCGCATCCGCGATCGCTTCCATTTCCGCTTCATCCTTCAAGCCGCGCACCAGCGCTTTCAACCCTTGCTCGCGAGGTGGAGCAGTCTCTTGACGGGGAGAAGTGCGTTGCCGCGCTGACGACATCTCCACCAGCTCCCGCAGGCTGCCTTCATCGTCCTCGAGAATCACGTACCTCTTCACGAAATTCTCCAACTCGCGCAGATTCCCCGGCCAAGGATAATTCACCGCCGCATCGAGCAAATGCTTCGACGGACCCGACGGCGTCTTCCCGAATTTCTCGCTGTACTGCTCCAGGAAATGCCGGAACAACAATGGAATCTCGACCAGTCGCTCGCGCAGCGGCGGCACAAGTATCGAGAGCACATTCAGCCGGTAGTACAGATCTTCACGGAAGCGCCCCGTCTTCATGGCCTCCTGCACGTCTACGTTTGTGGCGGCAAGCACCCGCACATCCGTATCGATCAGGTGCCGCCCTCCCAGCCTTGAATACTGATGATCTTGCAGCACGTGCAGCAGCTTGGCTTGCAAAGGTGTGGTCATTTCCGCGATTTCGTCGAGGAAGATCGTCCCCTTGTTGGCCATTTCGAATTTGCCAGGCTTGCTGCGGATCGCACCTGTAAAAGCGCCCTGTTCGAAACCAAACAATTCGGACTCCAGCAGTTCACCGGGCAGCGCCGCGCAATTCACTTTTATGAAAGGCTGGTTGCGCCGCTTCGAACGCAAGTGAATCATCCGCGCCACGACTTCCTTGCCAACGCCGCTTTCTCCGCAAATAAAAACGGGCACATCCACGGGCGCAATTTGCAATATCTGCTGTCGAATTCGCACCATCTGCGGGCTGGCAGCGAGAAAACTTAGATCCTCGGTCACCTGGTCGCAGTAATCGCGCAATGCCTGATTTTCGGTCGTGAGCTGTTTCTTCTGACGCGACTTCAGCATCGCCGCGTCCAGCTCGGTCTTCTCGAACGGCTTGGTCAGGTAGTCGTGTGCTCCAATGCGGATGGCCTCCACGACCGTGCCCACTTCATTCGAGCACGACAGCATGATGACGTTCAGGCTGCGGTCCGCCTGCATTAGCTCTTTCAAAGTGTCGATCCCATTTAGCTCGGGCATAAGAACGTCCAGAATGATAAAGTCCGGCCGCTCTCCGCCGCTTACCTTGGCGATGGCTTCTCTTCCGGAGCTGACCGTCTCGACGTCGTATCCATCCACTTCCAGCAACGTCTGCAGATACTTTCGGATGCTCGGCTCATCATCCACGACCAAAATTTTTTCTTTAGCGGCCATCGAGTTCTCCCTTTACCCTGCACCAATTTGGCAGGAACTATCCTTGATCCATCGGCAATAAAAATGTGAACTTGCTTCCTGACTTCGGTTCGCTCTCCACCCAAATTTTTCCGCGGTGCGCCTGAATAAGCCGTTTCGCAATCGCAAGTCCGAGGCCCATGCCCGAAGTGTTGCGGTTAACGCGCACAAAATCCTCAAAAATCTCCTGATGATGTTCTGCCGCAATTCCCGGTCCGGAGTCCGCCACGGAAACTTCGACGCTATTCGGACGCGGGAGACGGAATCGGCGCCGTTCTTCCACCGGCGCAACTGCCGCCACCCGTCGCTCCCAGAAATGAGGAGCAGCCCGCAACGTCACACTCCCGCCTGCAGGCGTGTGCTTCAGTGAATTGTCCAGAAGATTGGCAGCCGCTTGCTGCACCTTTTGATAGTCGAACCGGAAAGGCGGAATCGACGGATCGAAGCTGGCCTCCAGCTTGACCCCTTTACGTTGGAAAGCTTCGGACCAGCGCTTCGCCACCTCATCCAGGCAATCGCGAAGATCATTCTCGCGAAGCTGCAGCACCAGTTTGCCGCTCTCCAGCGCGGAATAGTTCAGGAACATGGAAACCAGCCTCACCAGCCGCTCGCAACTCTCCTTCGATTCCTCCAGGATGTCGCGCTGCTTGTCCGTCAAGCGTCCCAGCGATCCCGCCAGCATCAGGTCGTAGTAACCCTTAATCACCGCGAGCGGCGTTTTCAATTCATGAGCTGCAGAAGCGAGAAAGACCGTCTTCTGCCGGTTCACTTCCTGCAATTTCAAATAGGCCGCCAGCAAATTTCGATAAGTGATCTCTCGTTCCTGGAGCAACTCCTGAACGGTGAGTTGCGTCGCGGCATCGGGCGCCGCCCTTGCCGCAGGTTCCGTTTCCAATCGCACCATCAAACATCCCGGATCCGCAATCCACTGAATACGCGCGCGAATCTTGGTTTCCCCTCGCGCCACTTCCATCTCCACTTCGTGCTCTCCTGCGTCAATTTTCTGCCAGATCTGATTGGGCTCGACTTTCAGAAGGTCGCTAAAGAGATTCAACCGGCTCGAATCGCTGGCGCCCTCTGAACCCTGGTATTGCCGGGCACTTTCATTCGCGAGCAGTACACGTCCGCTTCTCTCCGCCAACCAAATTGGTGTTTTCACCGCCTCAAGAAGCGTGCTCACAAACCCGAACGGGAGAGCTAGGACTTTCCGCTGATCGGCAACCGTAGGTGTGGCAATGATTCCAGGCATTTGCGGGTTTCGTTCTCTCCACGGCAGAAGGAAAAAGTTTTCCCTAGCTGAATTCTCATGCTGGCAGAGGAGTTTCGGACTGTCAATGGCAAATGCGTTCCATTTGCACATTTCCGGAAATCAAGTGGCCAGGGCATGAACAAGAATCGACGAGCAAGAAACTGCCGATTCCGACCTCGCTACACTCTACTGAAAACAAATGACTTAATACCACTTACTCGAGTCCAAGTGTGGCACTCGATATGCTCAGTTCCGTACTAGTTCCGTGGTACTAAGCGAGCCCAACGTGCAAACGAGTCTTCTGAAGAATGGTCAAGGCGTGGATCCTTCTAATTCCAGACGGTCTCCTCGGATTCGCTTACAGATGCCCGTGTTCTTGCGCGCTGCGGATACTTCCGGGACTGAATTTATCGAGCTCACAAAAACGCTCAACATCAGCGCCACAGGAGCTTGTGTAGCTTCTACCCACATTCTCCGACCCACTCAGATTGTCCATCTCACCATCCCTGCGCCCTCCTCTGGCCCATCAGGAGTCGTCCCCAGCGAAACCCCTCCCATCACCGCAAAAGTCCTCCGCCAGGATTCCGCTGGCGAAATGCGACTATTTGGACTGGAATTCCTCAAGCCACTTGAGTAAAGTATTGCCGCTTTGACGGACAGCTTCAGAAGACTCGGGCAAGAATGTTGTCTCGTCCCGAGTCAGAACCGTCGCCGTTCCCAAAGTATCGGCCCTATATCCAATTGGTTGAATGACATAGCCAAGAATCTAGGTTAGCTCTATAGGCCCAGGAGCAGCCCCAGACCCTCTCTACTTTGGTCTCTCGCTTGCTCCACTTAGAAAGTGAAAGCCACATGTGGTCTCCCCAACCCGCGGGGATAGGCTAAAGTCAGGTGTATACCGGATATGCCCAGCCCCGGCGCACCCGCGCCCCCGCGTCTGCCGATTGAGGATTCCTATCTCGAGCTGCTTGCTGACACGCTCGAAGGTCTTGATACTCCTGCGCGCGGCCAGTTCCTCCAGCGCTACTTTCACACCATAACCCATCTCGATCTTGGCGAAGCTCAGGGTGTGCGACTCTGGGATGAAATGCTCATGCGTCGCCGCGAACTCAGCGAGCATATGGAGCAGCAAATCTCCTTGAAAACAGCACTCATGGACGTACTCACCTCGGCCGGACTTTTCCGCATCCCCATCGTGATCGAGTACGACGAGCTGAAAAAGCTGCAGCTTAATGCTGTCACCGATTCGCTTACCGGCCTCTACAACCGCCGCCTCTTTAGCGAAACCTTTGAAAAGGAAATCAATCGCGCCCGCCGCTACGGCTCGCCTCTGGGCCTCGTCATTCTCGATTTGCATCGCTTCAAGGAAGTCAACGACAAGCACGGCCATCCGCGCGGCGATGAAGTTTTGCGCGCTGCCGCGACCACTCTGAAAAAAGCTCTGCGCACCTCGGACTCCGCCTTCCGCATCGGCGGCGACGAATTCGCTCTTCTCCTTCCGCAAACCGATGCGGCCCAAGCACTCGCTCTCAGCCGCCGCGTCGGCACAGTTTTTGGAGAATCCATCGCCCACTTCCAAATGGCGGTAAGCGTCAGCATGGACCACGGCGTGGCCACATTTCCACAAGACGGCGATCAAGCCGATCAACTAATCGGCGTCGCCGATGAGCGCCTCTACCGGCTGAAGCACGAGAATCACAGCAAGGCCCCCACAAGCAGCTCTCGCAGCGAGATGGCTTCAACTCCTACCCCTGAACCCACCGCCCCCACGCCTTCTGGGCACCCGTCTTCCGCGCCGCCGACCATTTCGTTCGAATCCAAACGTCCGCCAGAAAAAACCGAAACGGCGATATCTTCCACGGCCCCTGCCACGGCCTCGGACATTTTCACCACGCAAACCCTGGCCATCCCGCCCCCCGCCCGCGTCTACCCCATCCCACGCAAGGCTGAGCGCGTTTCCATGTCCGGCACAAACGCTTACGCAGTTCTCGGAGACCGTGGCGCTCGACGCGCTCGTGTCCTGGATCTCGGTTTTGGCGGTGTCGCTCTTGAACTCGAATCGCAGGAAGAAATTCCGGAAAGCATTCTTGCCATCTTGCACGTGCCCATTCTTCCGCCAGTGCGCGTCAATCTGAAGCCCGTCTGGTTCCAGCGCACACCGCAAGGCGCCTGCCGCATCGGCTGCGCGTTCGTGTCCTGAACGCCGACGGTCTCAACCTGAACGTGAATCTCGGCGTCTTTCCCCCACATCAACCACCCGTCTGCGCCAGATGCATCCGCAGATGCCGTGAGGTAAATAACAATGCCTGCTGTATATGCGCAAGCCCCAGGCCCCAACGCAGAACCGCCTGCTCCGTCGAGTCACCCTTGGCAGCGAGCCTCATGCACAACGCGAGTTCCTTCTGATTCGGCTTTACTGGGTTTCCCGAAGTACTCAACGAAATACTTCCCGACGTCAAACAAAGAGTCGTCTCTAGGGACTCCTGAGAGCCCGCTTGCTTCAAAAGCTCGATCAATTTTTCCATCAAAAGGAAATGCAGCCTCCTGTTGCGGCTATTCTCAGCCTCTCGAAACTCGAGAACAATATCCCCAAAATAAACGCGGTCCCCCACCGCTTCATCCACCGACGGCCCCGCCAGCGGCTGCGCTACACAAAACAGCGAATCATCACTCTCGACCGCCGCAAGAAAGGTCTTTATCGCAAGACCAGTCGCCGCGTCACTCGCAACTACGCCGGCTCCTGCGGTCCGCTTCGGCATCTCTCCAAGCACTTCGACCCGCATGCCTGCGAAAATACGCGAGGCGAATGCACCCTGCAAGTGCAAACACTCGCGAGGGCCGAGACGTCGCCACCACGGCCTCTTCACTCCACCAATTCCGGAGACACCCCGACCCTGCTAGAATCTCGCCTGCCGGACCCGTCGAACACGGAGCCTCCCATGAACGAACCCACGCCAAGCCGCCCCTACTGGCCCGATTTCGCAGACATGCCCAAGGATCCGTCGAAGGGCTTGAAACCCTGGAGTTGGGCCCTCCAGCGTTTAGAAAAATCACACAACTATTGGATCGCCACCGCGCGCCCCGACGGCCGTGCTCATCTCATGCTGGTTTGGGGCGTCTGGTGGGAAGACGCCTTCTGGTTCAGCACCGGCCCCCAGACTCGCAAAGCCAAAAACATCGCCGCACTCGCTTACTGCTCAATCGGCACCGAGCAAGCCGATGAGGCCGTCATCCTAGAAGGAGTGCCCCACGAAATCACCGACCGCGCCATCTGGAAACGCCTGGCCGCTGTGTACAACAAAAAATACGGCGGCGACGTCGAACCCATGCTCATAACTTGCGGCGGCAACGTTTATCGCGTCGAACCCGAAACAGCCTTCGGCCAAGACGAGCACGCCACAAATTTCGCCGAATCCGCCACCCGCTGGCGTTTCTCTCAGAGGCGGTAAACGCAGGTGGTTTCCTGTGGTTTCGTTTCTGCTTTTGTCCCGCGAGCTAATACCGTCTGATAGTACGCACTTATTCCTTCGACGCCTGGTTCCACATCTCCTGCTTCACTTTCCACTCCCCATTCGCCTCGCGGTGCAGCACCAGGGCCATCTTCCCGCGCGAATCGATCGCCGGTTTCCCACCCGGCGGCTGCACAACCTGATATTCCGTAGCCCATTCCGAGGCCCAATCCCCCGAAATCTGTAGGTCATGAAAATCGATCTCCTCCTTCACGACCTTGTACCCCGGCATCTGCGAAAGAATATTTTCCACCCACTTCACAATGGCCTTCTTCCCAAGCAGCGGCGCTTCCCCGGGCATCAAACTCACGCCATCCTCCGCCCACGTGCCAAATATCCCCGCCGTATCCATCTTCAAATGCAATTCCACGTATCGCTTGTTGAATGCATCGACCTCATCCTTGGCGCTGACCGCGCTTCCTCCAAACGCAAACGCCGCCACCCAGCTTGCTACAATCGCCAAAGCCACGCCGCGTATCCATCTCATGCACCACCTCCATGGCCGCGCCATCTTGGACCGGAAACATAGCCTATCTCCGATCCAAATGCCACGTGAGTTGATGGTCCTGTGCTTCAACGTGCCCGCCCCGGACTTTCCCGAATTTGGAAATATCACCATCTTGCCCGTATAATGGGGTTTGCATCGCGACCTAGCGACGCGGCTGCAGCTCTCACCCACTTAGGGGTCAGGTCTTTCTCACCGAGGAAGGTAAGCCGTGCAGACCGGACGCGAAGGAATGGAGCCTCATGAAACCCGGCATTCACCCCGACTATCACGCCGTAACAGTCCATTGCGCCTGCGGCCACAATTTCCAAACGCGCTCTACCATCAAGGGCGACAGGCTGAACGTCGAAATCTGCTCCAATTGCCACCCCTTCTTCACCGGCAAGCAAAAGCTGATTGACACCGCAGGCCGCGTCGAACGCTTCACCAAAAAGTACGCCGACGCCGCTGCAAAAGTCGAAGCCTCAAAAACCGCCGCCGCCAAAAAGTAACCACGCTGCCGAACCTAGCCTGATCAAGGTGGGCCAGACCTTCTTGTCTGTCTCGCTTTTTTATCTCTCCTAGTGCACAAGAGTCCATCCATCTGCTCCAGGGCCCTCTGACCCTCTGCGTGATCTTTTTTCCTCTCGCCTCTTTCCTTTCCTCTTAACTCTTACTTTCGACTTCCCCCATCCTCCCACCCGTGTAAAATGAACCACCAAGGTGACCACGCAATCCCGCATGTTCGAACCCAGCCGCCCCGGTGAGTTGGTCGAAACCGCCGCCCCGCGCATCACCCTCCGCAACGCCTTCGCGCATCCCTACGATTCCGCTATCGCAGCGGCTCGCACCTGCTACGCCTCGCGTCTGATCGTCCCCGAAGAAATCACCGACAAACAACGCCTGAACATCGGCGCCGCCACCTTCTACAGCGGCCATCACACCGTCTACCAGCACGCCCATTTCGAATTCGGCCTCGAAAACGTCAGCCGCCAATTCGTCTGGTCTTTCCTCCACGCTCATCCCTTCTACAATTCCGAGCAGCAAAGCCAGCGCTATGTTCGCCTGGATCGCGCGCAAGCCTATATCCCGCCCTCTTCCCTCTTTTTCAACGACACCCATCGCGCCTCCTATGAACAAGCCATCGCCCGCGCCTGGAACAGCTACCGCGAACTCTCTCTGCTTCTCGTCAACGAGGCACGCGTCATCCTCAGTGACATCTGGCACATCGGCCCCATGTCCCACCTCAAGCGCCTGCAAAAAATCGAACGCGCCGCGGAAAAGCGCGCCATTGAAATCTCGCGTTACGTCCTCCCCGTCGCCGCCTTCACCACGATGGTCCATACCATATCCGGCATCGTCCTTCACCGCCTCTGGCGCATGAGCGCCGCCTCAGACACCCCCAGCGAATCCCGCGCCATCATTGGCGAAATGGTTGCCCAAGTTCGCGCGGTCGATCCCCAATTTTTTGAACGCTTTGGAACGGAACCTCTCGAGGAACGTCCTGAATGGAAAGAAGCCGCGCCGAACACACACGCAGGCGAAGACTTCGCCCACGAATTCGACAACAAGCTCGCTGGAAAGACTTCCAAACTCCTCGACTATTCTCCCAACGCCCCCCGCGTAATGGCCGAAGCTTACCGCGCCGTTGTCGGCCTAACGGAACCCCAATGTCCTGACTCCGAAGCCATCGACCGCCTACTGAATCCCGCCCGCAATCCGTACCGCCTAGAAATCCTCGACGTCGGCGTTCACGCCCCCATGATGCGTGCGCTCCAACACGCCAATTACACCTTCGCCAAAAAAATCAGCCATACCGCCGACAGCCAGGACCAGCGCCACCGCATGGTCCCCGGTTCGCGCCCGCTGCTCACCCTAGCCGACACCCGCGAACCCGACTACATCACCCCAGCTCTCCTGACGCAAAATGCCCGCGCCAAAGAACTCTACGAACGCGCCATGCACGATGCCTGGGCTGCCAAAAACGAACTCCTGGATCGCGGTGTCCCCTTAGAAATCGCTCTTTATCTTCTTCCCAACGCCAAATCCATTCGCCTGGTTGAAAGCGGCTCGCTTCTCCATCTTCTCCACAAATGGACCATGCGCACCTGCTTCAATGCCCAGGAAGAGATCTACACCGCCTCCATGGACGAAATCGCCCAACTCCGCGAGGTCCACCCCCAACTCGCCCGCCACATCGGCCCCCCCTGCCACCTCCGCGCCAACATCACCACCCCCATCTGCACGGAAGGCTCCCACTTCTGCGGCGTAAAAGTCTGGCTCGACTTCCCCAACACCCTCCGCCGCATATGATTTTCTTTGTTCTCGTCGTGGAAGCACCGCATGCCGCACCCTTCCCGCCATTCAAGGCAAATTGCGTCTTCTAGTTTGAATTTGCCTTACGGCCGCCCGGCCTTCGCCGACTCCACCGACAGCAAGAACTTTACTCTCTTGCCCTCCGGCTCCCATTGCCTGGCAAAATCCAGCGCGGTCTTTCCTTCAGATTTTTCGCGTGGACGTCCGCCCCCGCCGCAACCAACAGCTTTGCCGCCTCAACGGAAAAATTCTTCATCAGCGGAGTATTTCCATCATTGTTCCGAATATTCACATCCGCGCCTTCCTCAATCAACGCCTTCGCGACATTCTCATAATACGCGCCGTGCAGGGCTGTATTTCCTTCTTCGTCCGGTGCATCCAGGTCTGCCCCTGCCCTCGCCAGCATGTGAATCACTTGCTCTCGATCCGCGTGCCGCTTGCGATCCCAATAGTTGTTTCCTTCCGAGACATACCACACCGCGGTTCGACCCTTCTCGTCGCTGGCATTCACATTCGGATGAGCGGCCAGAATCACCTCAGCAACCTCAGGAACACCGGACGCCACCGCCTCCATCAAAACCGTACTGGACCCGCCCTCTCCACCCGCCACACCTTTCGGATCTCCCCCATACGCGATTAACTCTCGCACCATCTCCAAATCGCCCGTCAACGCGGCAGCTCCCAATGCGCTCCCCAAGCCAGACAACGGCCCCTACATCGCCGAAGTCGAGGTCTATACGCCCTACGTCCAGATTATCGAGGCCTCCCGCCGCCGCTCCATGGGCTATAGCGCCCAGCAAGCCGAACAAGACTACCGCCCCCACCACGACAAGCTCTACGTCCGCGTTCGCATCAACTTCACCGAAACTTACGGCGCCCTAGAACTCTACCGGTCCGCAAAAAGCGACCGCGAACATTCCGGCGCCGAACAGTCACTTCCCGATTTCTATCGCGACTTTCGCGTCGGCCTCTCCCAGCGCTCCGGCTCATCGCACAAGAAGCAATGGATCGAGCCTCTCAGCGTCATCCTCCAGCCCTCCTTCACGCAAACTTCAAACCACCATCCATTTATCCCCGAAGACCTCGGCCTCTTTTCCAGCGCGGCCACCGACGCCTCCTCCTACGCTTACTCAAGCGTCAACGGCTTCGTCTATCCCACCGGCTGGCTCGTTTGGCTCGTCTACGATGCCAGCGAGGTCGCCTCTGACGACGCCACCGTTGAAGTCATCACCACCGACGGCCAGCACATCTCTGTCCCATACGACCTCTCCAGCCTCCGCTGGCTCCGTTTCGCGAGCGAGGACCATCGCTCCTGGTCTCGCCCGACAGCTTCTGATCTAGCGCTACGTTGCTCTAACAAAAAAAACGCCAAGCTCGGGGCGGGTTCGCGCGGCGCGCCGTCGAATCCTTACGTTACCTTTGCGTAATAAATTTGCGAAAGTGTATGCAATTGGATAGACATCGGTCTTGACTTCGTCTAGGATTCACTACATAAGCTTAGGCGGCTCGATCCGCCATCTCCTTGTCAGCAGTGTGCAGCAGGTCGAGATGCTGTAAATAGTTCCGAGAGTAAACCTCAACAGGCGCCTAGCAAGTCCTTGCCTTCCTGTTCCGGGTCCGGCTAGTCCTTTCGGTCAAAATATCGTTGCTTTGGGTAAGGCGCGAAACTGCGCCCAGGAGATTCTTGCCTTGCCTCAAGAACGTGTGTCAATCTTGTTTATATATATTATAATTATTATATTTATTAATTATATTATAGATATCTAATTTTCAGCGGACCCACTCCCTCCAGGATTTCCAGCTGACTTAATCGCAGAAGAAGTAAGTAAGTGTGACGGTGAAGGCGTTTTTTTACGCACTCGCGTCCCACTCTCTCTTTTCGCGACGAAATCAGGGAAATGGTGAACTCAATGATCTTCCGAACCGCGGAGTTTCGAACCCAGGCGAGTGGATCGTTTCGCAATATTCGACGGTCATGGCTACGTCGCGCACTACCTATCGTCTTGGTGTCGGCGACCGTACTAGCTGTCACCGGTGGCCCGGGTCTGGTAAGGGCAGCTGCGACTAATTCCCGCCCAGCACCTCAACCGGCCGTCCGAGTCGTTCTCCCGAGCCTCAATTTTGGCAGCACGATCATCGGGAAGAGAGTCTCTCAGACCGTCTCAGTCGCAAATCCCGAAAACAGTTTCGTCAACATCAGTCAGCCGAATGTCTCGATCAGCCGAATTTCGCTTTCGGGCCTCGCCCTGCCTTTTTCCTTGCCCGTCGAGCAATCGGGCAGATTTCAGGATCGGTTCGATGCCACATCGACAGGCAACGCCACCGGTACTGTGCCGATCGAAACCTACAGTGGTATCTCTCTAGAACCACTCGCCCCGCCTCCGGTGGCGCCAACGATTACGATGCAGCCAGGGAATCAGAGCGTGACCGCAGGACAGACGGCCACGTTCACAGTGGCTGCGACCGGCACGACACCCATGACCTATCAATGGCAGAAGAATGGGTCCGCCATCAGCGGGGCAATGTCATCCGCGTACACAACTCCGGTAACCACAACTTCGGATAACGCCGCACAATTCAATGTTGTGGTAACTAACAGCGCTGGCAGTGCAACAAGCAGCGCCGCGATTCTGGCGGTCACATCAAAGAGCTACACGCTCATTACCGTGCCTTCTTCGCTTTCTTTTTCTTGGCAGGTTGGCAGCCCGGCACCGGTGGCACAGATCATCAAGGTTATGGATAATTCGCCGAACTGCGAGCCCATTACCATTACCACGAACCAAAGCTGGCTCACTGTTAGTCCGGGGAGCGCTTGTACAGCGCCACTCATGCTCTCCGTTTCCGTTAACACCGCGGGGCTTACCACGGGGAGCAGCTCGGGCAACGTAATCGTAAACGGCCCGACGGAATTAAATAGTCCCTTTGCCATCTCTGTAACACTGACTGTTTCGTCAGGAGCCATTGCTCCATCCATAACAACTCAACCTGCCAACGAGACTGTAACAGCGGGGCAGACGGCCACGTTCACAATGGTAGCGGGAGGGACAGCACCGCTCGGCTACCAATGGCGGAAGAACGCAGTGAACATCTCCGGAGCCACATCAGCAAGCTACACCACACCGGCAACGGCGGCGACAGACAGCGGATCGACGTTCTCTGTGGCCGTGAGCAACACCGCCGGGACAGTGACCAGCGCAGCCGCCACACTGACCGTGAACCCTGCGCCGGTAGCACCCAC
>Ga0210394_10000333_pt1 | contig 107481 bp, 78 predicted proteins | sample IncBWC12MmetaG_FD_160121 | JGI IMG/M metagenome (GOLD analysis project Ga0210394, IMG submission 160121) | Forest soil microbial communities from Barre Woods Harvard Forest LTER site, Petersham, Massachusetts, United States - Inc-BW-C-12-M | ecosystem: Environmental > Terrestrial > Soil >...
CGACATATAGATGATCACCGGCGTCCCGAGAATATCCTTTCGCGGCACGCAGCCCCAGAACCGGCTGTCATAGGAGTTGCCGCGATTATCGCCCATCGCGAAATAGCAATTCTCCGGAACGCGATAGGGAAATTTTGTTACCTCATAGCCGATCGGTGCTTGTCCCGCAGGCGCGGGTTCGCTCGGGCCGGTGGTGTAGTTTTCTTTCAGCCTTTGTCCGTTGATCCACACGGCGCCGTCACGGATGTCGACGGTGTCACCCGGCAGTCCGATGACCCGTTTTACATAGTCTGGCTGCGAGGGATCGAACGGCGGCTTGAAAATAATGATCTGCTGCCGCTTTGGGTTCCTCCAGAGCGGCACATGAACATTCGTGAAGGGTATGCCTGCATCGTAGCCGACCCGGCTCATGATCAAGTGATCGCCGATCAGCAACGTGTTTTCCATCGATCCTGAAGGAATGACGCGCGCCTGCCCTAACGTTCCATTGATCAGCAGGAAAGCCAGAATCACCCAGAACCAGGCGATGGCCTCGCTTTTGACTCGCACGCTCAGAGGCACCGCAACTTCCTCTTTTTTGGCTTTCACGTTTACCGCGTCAGCTTTCACGGTTCACCCTTACCGCCATCAAGGACGAAGCCTTCTTCCGCTTCGCGCTCGGCGGCCGCAACTAAAATGTCTCAAATAATCTTTTCCAGCGGACTCTGCTGGGATGGATTATGGCTTCTGCGTAGGCTAGAAATCGTTCGCCGATATCGCCGTTCCAAGCCTCTTCGGGCGCATCAACGGACATATATATTGTCACCGGAGCACCGATAATCGCTTGGCGCGGCACGCAACCCCAGAAACGGCTGTCGTAGGAGTTCCCGCGATTGTCGCCCATCACGAAGTATTGGTTTTTCGGAATCGTGAGAGGCAAACCGTTAAACCGCGCCAGCATTTCGGAATGGTCGGGCAGTTCCGTGGGGCCGGTTGTGTATTTCTCTTCGAGTTTCTTTCCGTTGATCCACACCGAACCGTCGTGGACGTCAATCGTTTCTCCTGGCAAACCGATCACACGCTTGATCAGGTCCGGTTGATTGTGCCCATACGGCGGCCGGAAAATCACCATTTGCTGCCGCCGCGGATTACGCCACAGCGAAACATGCCAACTGGTGAATGGAACGCCTGCATCGTAGCCGATCCGGCTCATGATCAGGTGATCGCCGACCAGCAGCGTATTTTCCATCGAACCCGAAGGAATCACCCGCGCCTGTCCCAGCGTTCCATTGACCAGCAGGAATACCAGCACCACCCAGAACCACGCGATCATTTCCTGCTTTACGCGAGCCGCCAGGGGAAATTCCGTTTTCCGATTGGCGCTTTCCTTTGCCGTGTTTTTTGCGCTAGCTTTCACGTTCCACCGTGACTTCGCTCTCTTCTTTCACTTCCAACTGCACCAGGTCGGTTGGATACACTCCCGTATAACACGACGTACAAAACTCTCCGCTTTTGTCGTTCACTGCCTGCCGCAACCCAGCCATCGACAAGTATCCCAGTGTGTCGGCGCCCAAGTACTTGCAGATCTGCTCCGGCGTATTGGATGAGGCGATCAACTCCTCCTTCGTCGGAGTATCCACGCCGTAGTAGCACGGCGAAATGGTGGGCGGGCAACTGATCCGCATATGAACTTCCTTGGCTCCCGCCTCGCGCATCAGCCGCACCAGTTTCCGGCTCGTCGTGCCCCTCACAATCGAATCGTCTACCAATACAACGCGTTTCCCGGCCAGTAAGTTCCGTACCGGATTCAGTTTCAGCTTAACCCCGAAATTCCGGATTGCCTGAGAAGGCTCGATGAACGTGCGCCCAATGTAATGATTCCGGATCAGCCCCATGCGGAAGGGAATCCGCGATTCCAGCGAATACCCAATCGCGGCCGGCACCCCGGAGTCCGGAATGGGCACAACCATGTCCGCTTCCACCGGATGTTCCCGCGCCAGCAAACGCCCGAGCATTTCTCGCGATTCGTTCACCGAGCGTCCAAACACAGTGCTGTCCGGCCTTGAAAAGTAGACATGCTCAAAAATACAAAACTGGTGCGGTTTCGGCGCACTGAAGCGAATCGTTTCGATACCCGATCGCGAAATTCGCAGCATTTCTCCTGGTTCGACATCGCGCACATACTCCGCGTTCATGAGGTCAAACGCGCAGGTTTCGGACGCGACCGCCCACGCCTCGCTTCCGTCCAACGTCGTTATTTTCCCAAGTGCCAGCGGCCGGAATCCCCGCGGGTCCCTCACTGCATACATCTCCTCCGGCGTCAGCACCAGAAGTGAATATGCGCCTTCCACCTGGTTCAGCGCGTCGCCGAGCGCTGCCGACAAGTTCCGCGCCTGGGACCGCGCAATCAAATGCACGATTACTTCCGTGTCGCTGTTGCTCTGGAAGATCGATCCGCGGTGCTCGAGCTTGCGACGATGCTCCAGCGCGTTTGTCAGGTTGCCATTGTGGGCGACGGCGATCTTGCCTTTGTTGCAATCGATCATGATGGGCTGGGCATTCAGGAGCGCCTTGTCGCCCGCCGTGGAATATCGGGTGTGCCCTATCGCGCTCGAGCCTTTCAGCTTTTTCAAAACGTCCGGCCGAAAAATCTCTTCAACTTCGCCCATCGCCCGGTGCAGGTTCAGGTCCGCGCCCGTGCTGGCGACAATCCCCGCCGATTCCTGTCCGCGATGCTGCAGGGCGTACAGCCCCAAATAGGTAAGGTTCGCAGCTTCTGGATGTCCGAACACTCCGAACACGCCGCATTCGTCATGAAATCGATCGTCGGCGTATGCGAGTTGGCGGGTCATTGGATCTTCAAATTGCGTTCGAGCGAATGCGCCCAAACATCCTTCAGCACGGGGATCGGCGCTGCTACCGCCGCCTGTCCGTTATATTCGATGCGCAGGGCATTGTCCTTTGTCACTTTTCCGATCGCGCGTGCCCGTACACCATATTGTCTCGCACTCTCGAGAACTGCGGCAACCTTTGTGGGCGCTGCGGAGACGATCGATCGTGCTCCTCGTTCGCCGAAGAGCGCATACTCGGCGCTGGCTTTCTCGTCGATCTGTATCTCAGCACCGAGGCCGCCCGCAGCGAAGCAGGATTCCGCCAGCGACACCGCCAAACCGCCGTCGCTCAGGTCATGCGCCGACTGCACGGTTCCTGCATTCGCCAATGCCACCAAGCAATCGATCAAGCGCTTCTCCGCCGCCAAATCGATCGCCGGGGGTTCTCCCGCCACAATTCCGCCAATCGTCTTCGAATACTCCGATGAAGAAAACTCCTGCGCCGTGGCGCTGGGCTTCAGCCCAGCTTCTTCACCGCCTGCTCCATCTAGCAACAAAATCACATCCCCGTCGTTTCGGAACGCTACCTTCAAAACCTTCGTCGCATCCTCAAGAATTCCCAAAATCCCAATCACTGGCGTCGGATAGATCGATCTCCCCAGCGTTTCGTTGTAAAAACTGACATTCCCACCGGTAATCGGAGTGCCGAGCGCCACGCACGCCTCGCCCACACCGTCAATCGCCTGCGAAAACTGCCACATCACTTCCGGCTTTTCCGGACTTCCAAAATTCAGGCAGTTGGTTGCCGCAATCGGCCGCGCTCCGCTCGCTGCTACATTGCGTGCCGCCTCCGCAACTGCGTGCATCGCGCCGACTTTCGGATTGAGTTGGCACCAGCGTCCGTTCCCGTCCGTTGCCAAAGCCAGCGCTCGTTTTGTCTCTTTAATGCGCACTACCGCCGCGTCGCTCGCGCCCGGGCCGGCGAGCGTGTTTGTCCGCACCATGCTGTCGTATTGTTCGGTAATCCATTTTTTCGACGCGATCGCCGGTGCCGCCAGCAGCTTCTTGAAATTCGCGGTCAGGTCGGTCCGTTCCGCCGCAAAGACAAACCAATCTTTCTCGCTTTCCTTACGCGGAGCCAGCTCGGCGATCTTCCGGTTGTACACCGGCCCTTCTTCGGCGAGTGGGTGCGCGGGGATTTGCGCCGCCACTTTTCCGTGGTCCTTCACCACCAGCAGCCCGCCGTCGGTCACGTCGCCGACGACTGTCGCGTCCAGCCCCCATTTCTTGAACACCGCAAGCACTTCCTGCTCGCGGCCCTTCTCCGCCACCAGCAGCATGCGCTCCTGAGATTCGCTGAGCATGATTTCGTACGGCGTCATGCCGGTTTCGCGCTGCGGCACTCTCGCCAGATCGATTTCAATTCCGGTCCCACCGCGCGAAGCCATCTCACACGTAGAACACGTCAACCCGGCTGCGCCCATATCCTGAATCGCCACGACCGCGCCCGTCTTCATCGCCTCCAGGCACGCCTCCAGCAGCAGCTTTTCCATGAACGGGTCGCCCACCTGCACGTTCGGCCGTTTTTGTTGCGATTCTTCGGTGAACTCTGCCGAAGCCAGCAATGACGCGCCGTGAATTCCATCGCGCCCGGTCTTCGCGCCCACGTAAATCACCGGATTGCCGATGCCCTTGGCTTTCGCCAGGAAAATTTCTTCTTTTCGCGCAATTCCGAGCGCCAGCGCGTTCACTAGCGGGTTTTGCGAATAGCACGGTTCGAATCCCACCTCGCCGCCCACCGTTGGCACACCAAAACAATTCCCGTAACTTCCCACACCGCGTACGACGCCATCAAGAATGCGCCGATTTCTTGCAGCCTCTTCCTCCGTCGTATTCTTCGAAGGCGCAATCTCACCAAATCGCAGGGAATCCAACACGGCGATAGGCCGCGCTCCCATCGTGAAAATATCCCGCAGGATTCCGCCGACGCCGGTGGTCGCGCCCTGGAACGGTTCTACATAGCTCGGGTGGTTGTGCGACTCGATTTTGAACGCCGCGACCAGTCCGTCGCCGATGTCTACCACGCCCGCGTTCTCGCCCGGCCCTTGCACCACCAACTTCCCGCGCGTTGGCAGGCGCTTTAGATGCACTTTGCTCGACTTGTAGGAGCAGTGCTCGCTCCACATCACGCTGAAAATTCCCAGCTCCGTGATGTTCGGATCGCCCCCCAATATTTTCTGGATACGCGCGTACTCCTCCCGCGTCACTCCATGCTCGGCCGCAATCTCCGGCGTTACCTTTATTTCCGTCTGTGCCGTCGCCATTCGTTTTCACTCGTCTTGATCTAAAATCGCGCTCGAAAATACAACCGGGGCACGACGTATCATGCCCCTAACCAAATTCTATTCCGACTCTCTTTCCAATTACGCTGTCGCCTTCGCGGCGCCCACCAGCGCCTCGATCATCGAGCGGAAAATCACCAGTCCATCGTTCGAATCCAAGACCTGCTCCACGGCCCGTTCCGGGTGCGGCATCAATCCCGCGACGTTTCGTTGCTGGTTGCAGATACCGGCAATATTCGCGGTCGAGCCGTTTGGATTTCCCGCTGTGTCATCTTTTCCGCCGGGCGTCGTATACCGGAACAAAACCTGGTGGCTTTTTTCCAATTCCTTCAATGTTTCTTCATCGCATGTGTAATTCCCGTCGCTGTGCGCGATCGGAATCGTCAGGATCTGTCCCTGCTGCGCCGCGCAGGTGAACGGGCTATTCGTTTCCTCCACGCGGATGTGCACATGCTTGCAGATAAACCGCAGCCCTGCGTTACGCATCATCGCCCCAGGCAACAACCCCGCCTCCAGCAAAATCTGAAAACCGTTGCAGATTCCCAGGACCAGCCCGCCGCCGGCGGCGAACTTCTCTACCGATTTCATCACGGGCGAGAATCGCGCGATTGCTCCCGTTCGCAGATAATCTCCATAGGAAAATCCGCCGGGCAAAATGATGGCGTCTGAATGGTGCAAATCTTCGGACTGATGCCAGATGAATTCCACCGGCTTCTGCAGAACATCGCCGATGGCATGGAACGCGTCGTGATCGCAGTTCGACCCGGGGAAGACTACGACCCCAAATTTCATCCATCTACCTCCTGGCTTCGTTCAGGGAATTTCTATTTTATCACAGCCGAAAAGGGCCAAGGTGAATCCCGCGCGATTGCAAAAAGGCTCTACCGGCGTTTTTTCGAACGTTTTTTCGGCGTTTCTGCAGCCGCCAATTCTCTTCGCTTCTTGCTCGCCCAGCCCTTCTTGTTGGCCTGCCGGCCACGAGCAACGCCGAGGGCATCGGCCGGTACGTTCTCGGTGATCGTCGATCCCGCCGCGATGTAAGCGCCGGCCCCGATCCTGACAGGGGCCACAAGAGTCGTATCGCTTCCAATAAACGCCTTGTTGCCGATCGTGGTGGGATGCTTGTGAAATCCGTCGTAATTGCAGGTAATGGTGCCCGCGCCGATGTTTGCCTTCGCTCCGATCCTCGTGTCGCCGATATAGGAAAGATGCGGCACTTTACTTCCTTCGCCGATCATGCTCTTCTTCAGTTCCACAAAATTTCCTATCTTCGCGCCGCGCTTCACGTGAGAGTCCGGCCGCATTCGCGCAAACGGCCCGACAACCGCTTCGGCGTCGATGCGGCTCATGGTAATTACACAGTGCGGCTCCAGCACCACGTCGTCGCCGAGCACGGAGTCGTGGATCACGCACCCGCTCTTCACCACACCGCGTTGTCCAATCTTCGTTTTCCCGAGCAATTGCACGCACGGCTCAATCACCGTGTCTTCACCGATGGTCACATCGGGATCGATCACCACCGTTTCCGGCAGCTGAATTGTTACGCCGTCCTCCATCAACGCTTCGCGTTTCAGTTCGCGAAACGAGTGATCCACCTCGGCAAGGTCAGCGCGCGTATTGCAACCGAGCATCTCCCGCGAATCCGCGGCAATCTCCGCCAGCACCGTCTCGCCCCTGGCGTTGAGCACGCTGATCACATCGGTGAGATAAATCTCCCGGTGCGCGTTGTTCGGCTTCACCTGCGCCAAAGCCGGCCAGAGCTTTGCGGTTGTGAAGCAGTAAATGCTCGAATTGATCTCGTTCAGTTCGCGCTGTTCTGCCGTCAACTGCGATTCTTCGATAATGGCGGCAATGGCATCTCCGCCCTTTCGTAAAATTCTCCCGTACCCGGATGGGTCCGCCAGTACCGCCGTCAAAATCGTCGCCGCCGCCCGTCCATTTTTGTGTTTCTGGATGAGCGCCCGAATGGTATCTGTCCGCACCAGGGGCGCGTCACCGGGCAGCACCACAACATATTTCGCGTTCCCAATCGCGCGTCGGGACACTAAAATCGCGTGCCCTGTGCCATTCTGCGGCTGTTGCAGCACGGTCTCTGCCCCAAAAGGCGCGGTTACGGCCTGTACTTTCTCGGCCTGGTGACCCACCACAATCACAACTTTTTTCGGCCCGATCCCGGCGCACGCACGCACGACATGCTCCACCAGGGGCCTGCCTCCCGCCATATGCAGCACTTTCGCCAAACTCGATTTGAGTCGTGTTCCCTTGCCCGCGGCCAGGACCACAATGGTCACATCCTTGTTCTTTGCCATAGCGACAGCATTGTCCCGTGCCCTGCCCCGTTTGACAATCTGTCTCTTCGCTTCCTGCGTTTTTATGGCGTTTTTATGGCGCTGGACTCCTGCCGCAATCTGAGCTACATTCCCCGAAAATGCAGCTTTCTGTTAACTTTTCTCCAGTTTGACCCTAGGAGTAACTTCACGGCCATGAACTGTCCCTACTGTGCCCAAGTCATCCCGGATGAGGTCGCCTTCTGCCCCAAATGCGGCACGCAAATGGGCTCTCCTTTGCCGAGTTCTCCCCATTATCGCCAGCCTCTTTCTCCTGGCTTCGAAGCGCCAACGAGTGGCAAAGCGATCGGCAGCCTCATCAGTGGCTTGTTTTTCTTCTTTCTGCCGGCCTCGATCCTCGCTGTCGTCCTCGGCCACCTCTCTCTTTCGGAAATCCGCAAGAGTGCCGGCCGACTGAAGGGCCAAGGCATCGCCACCGTCGGCCTGGTACTTGGCTATGTGGGCGTGGCCGCCATTCCTTTCATCCTCATCATCGCCGCGATTGCCATTCCGAATCTTCTCCGCGCCAAGATGGCTGCGAACGAAGCCACTGCGATTGGCGCCCTCCGCACCTACAGTTACGCTCTCAGCACCTACTCATCTACGTGCCCGAAAATCGGATTTCCAACCTCCCTGGCTAATCTGGGCCACGGCGCGCCTGGCGGATGCGAGCATGCGGGTGTGCTCGATGGAATCTTTGCCCGGGAAATGCCCGTTCGTTCCGGTTACACATTCCACTACTCTGCCGGAACCCCCAACAATCTCGGGCAAGCCACCCGCTTTTCCATTTCCGCCGAGCCGATCACTGCCAACACCACAGGACACCGTTTCTTTTACGTGGATCAGACCGGCGTGATTCGCGTCAGTGCTGCAGGCCCCGCGAACGAGGATAGCCCTCCGCTATAATCGAATTGGGCGTTTCTTGGTGTTCCGTTTTGAAACCTTGTCCCTATTGCGCTTTGCAGATCGAGGACCTGGCCCTCCAGTGCCGCCATTGCCAGCGGTGGCTCGACCCCGCTCTCGATTCGACCCTCAATGCCGATTCTCCTCCGATCTTCCTTCCCCCGCGCATAACCAACGGCCTCGCCATGGGCAGCCTGGTATGTGGCTTGCTCTGGGTAGGGGGTGTCGGCTCGATCGCCGCCGTGATTCTTGGTTATATCGGGCTGCGGCAAATTCGACGCGAGCCGCTTCGTCTGAAGGGCAAAGGAATGGCCATCGCCGGGATCGCTCTGGGTTGGCTCGGAATCCTCGGTCTCGCTGTCCTGATTGTTTTAGGAGTTCACTTCTGGAAAACGCGCGAAGTCAATCCACAAAAACCCCACGCTCAACAGGTCCATCTCACTGCTGTCTGATTCATTTCAATCCGCCGCCTGAGCGGCTATTTGTCGCGTTTCTTGGGCCATCCTCGTGTACTCTCGCGTGGTGATCTCCCACGAAGACGTATCCGCCAGCAGCTTGCTCACCAATTGCGTGTGCAAAGAGTGGCCGGCCTTTCGCGCTTCGACTCGCCCCAACAGCGGTAGTCCCACCAGCGCCAAGTCTCCGATCAGGTCCAGCGCCTTATGCCTTCCAAATTCGTCCGCATAACGCAGCGGCCCATTCAACATCCCGTCTTTCGTTAATACGATGGCGTTGTCGAGCGAGCCGCCGCGGATCAGACCCATAGCACGGAGCGGCTCAATGTCAGTTTCAAAGCAGAACGTTCTCGCGCGCGAAAGCACGTTCTGAAAACTTTCCGCATTCACTACCATTTCGACTTCCTGCTGCCCGACGAGCGGGTGCGGAAAATCCACGTAGCAGCGTACTGCAAACTCCTCGGCTGGATAAATCGCGATCCTTCTCCCGTCCTCCAGCACTTCCACCGGCTTCAGAAGCTTCAGGTACCGCTTCTTTCGCCGCAGCCTTCGTACACCGGCTTCGTCCAACATGCGCATAAACGGTTCCGCGGATCCGTCGAGAATCGGCAGTTCGATGGCATCAATGTCAATGAAAACGTTGTCAATGCCGCAGGAATAGATCGCCGCCAACACGTGCTCGGTCGTTGAAAGCAACACGCCTTGCTTCATCAAGCTCGTCGCGTAACTCACTCGCGCCACGTTACTCCCGTGAGCCTCAATCGCAAACAAATCCAAATCGGTTCGGCGGAAGACGATTCCGGTATCGGCCGGTGCAGGCACCAGTCGCATCGTGCTCTCGACACCGGTATGCAGGCCGATGCCGCAAGTCCCGACTTCGCGTTGGATCGTGGTTTGGAACATGGGCGGAATCCTATATCAAGACTAACACACTGTCAGCAAATTCCTCTCTCGTTTGTCCAATGTTTTCAGTAAGTTATGTAAAATAAGCCACATAAATCGCGGGTAGGTGTGGCTTTTTGGCAACAAATCATCAGGCGCAATCTGCCTTTGTACTGTGAATCGACCGCTTAATCCCACAATCCAACTCTTTCTCTGTCGGTCTCATCGGAGTGTTATACTCTTGTTTGGCGTCTTTTTAAGGTGGTGCTGGATGAACCGAATTGCCCGCTATGGAATCCTGATTGTTTCCGTGCTTATCGTCGGCTGGGTTGGGGTTGGTCACGTGCTCGGCCGCACAGCCAATGACAAGGCGTATAAGTCGCTCCAGGTCTATAGCGAAGTCCTGCAGAAAATCCAGCAGGATTACGTCGACGAGCCGAACATGCACCTGGTTACCACCGGCTCGCTGCACGGCCTTCTCGAATCCCTCGACTCGGAATCCAGCTATCTCACCCCGCGCGAATATACGGAGTACAAAGAGAAAACCGCGAATCCCAGCACCGGCGAATCCGGCTTGAATCTCAGCAAGCGTTCTGGCTATGTCGTCGTCACCTCCGTGCTGTCGGACAGTCCCGGGGATAAAGCAGGCCTTCGTAGCGGCGATTTCCTCGAGTCGATCGCCGGTTTCACCACTCGCGAAATGTCCGTCGGCCAGGCCAAGAATCTTCTCGCCGGTCAGCCCGGCACCGCCGTTAAAGTCGGGGTCATTCGCCGCGGACGAACCGATCCCGAAGAGATCGACATCGTGAGGCAGAAGCTGGCTGCACCGAAGCTGATCGTTCAAAAAGTCGATAATGAGACTCTTGCTTTCCGCTTCCCGACAATCGACGCTGGCCGCGCCGAAGAAGTCCGCACCCATCTTCTGGAGGCTCAGAAACAAGGAATTTCGCACATCATTCTCGACGTTCGCGACTGCGGCCGCGGCGCGGATTCCGAAGCTATCGCAATTTCGCGTCTATTCATCTCTTCAGGGAACCTTACAACGGTAAAGGGCCAGACTGTGCCCTCACAAGATTTCCCTGCCGATCCTTCGAAAGTCGTTTGGAAGGGCCCGGTCTCTGTCCTGACGGATGTCACGACTACAGGGGCTGCGGAAGTTCTCGCCTCCGCTTTTGCCAATACCAAGCGCGGGGACATCGTCGGTGAACGCACGTTCGGACTTGCTTCCGAACAGAAGCTCATTCCCTTGGAAGATGGCGCGGCAATTGTCCTCACGGTCGCCGATTACTACAACGCCGACGGCAAGTCGATTCTTGAAGAAGGCGTCGCGCCGACCGAAGTGGTCCGCGCGTTCAATTCAAATGATGACGGCTATGACGGTGACGATTCGTCAGCGACCACCGGTCCTCAGAAGGAACCGCCTCCGGGTCCCAAGCCACTGTCTGGCGATGACCCGGTCCTGCGCAAGGCTCTCGAGCTCTTCCATACTCCCACAGCCGCCAAGAAAGCCGCTTAATTTCGTTGGTGCGTTCGAAATCCTGTAGGCTCGTGCCCAAAGTGGCGTTGGCAGCCGGTTTCGTTTGCGTAACCTGCGGCTTTCTCCTGGCCGGGTGCGGCAAAACTAAATCGGGCGTTCAATCGCTTCTTCGCGCCATTCGCTCTTCTAAGAAGAGCTCTGCGCCTCAGCCCGCGCGACCCGCCGTTTCCGGCCCTCGCCTTGCCATCATTTTGGATGATCTTGGCGGTGACCCTTCGTCGGTCGACGCGATCTTCGCTCTACATTACCCGCTAACTCTTTCCGTCCTCCCCAATCATCCCCGTTCCACGGAAATTGCTCAGGAAGCGCACCAGCGGGGCTATCAAGTCATGCTCCATCTCCCGATGGAAGCAGTTGCCAATGAAACTCAGGAAACGCAGGAGCTTCGCCCAGGAATGCGGGACTCCGAGATTTCCAGTCTTTTAAATTCCATGTTGCGCAGCGTGCCCCACGCCGCGGGTGTAAATAATCATCAAGGCTCGCTCGCTACTTCCGACGCGCAGCTGATGGGTGAGCTCATGCCCTTGCTCTACATGCACCGCCTTTTCTTCATCGACAGCCGCACCACCGCGGCAACCGTCGCTTACGACGCCGCGCAAGCCGCCCGTGTCCCGTGCGCCTTCCGCAACGTTCCATTTCTCGATGATGTTCAGGAAATCGGCGCGATCCGCCACCAACTCGATCTAGCCGCCAAAGACGCGCGGGAAAAGGGTCAAGCGGTGGCCATCGGCCACCCGCATCCCACCACCCTCCGCGCCTTGGCCGATTTTCTCCCGCGAGCAGAATCCCAAGGCATCCACTTAGTCCACGCTTCCGACCTGGTCCACTAACTCGAGACGCATAATGACTCTTGCATTTGCCCGATACATCGGCGCTTTGAGCGTAACGGGTGGCCTCTCCGCTCGCCCATCGCCCCATGAATTCTAGCTCCCTAGAACAACGCGCTGCTCTAAATTTTCACTCTTCTTCGCCGGAAACAACCACATCACCACCAAAAACTGCAGCCCCATCGTCAAAAAACAAAAGACGCTGGCTTCCGGGCCGACACTCCCACCTGTAAGCCAAACCGGGCCCTGCAGCACTGCATTCGACAGATGCCCTCGCAGCAACTCTCCGCTGTCCGGTACGGAATACAAATAGCTCTGTGCCCAATCGAAACCCGCGTGCAATCCCACGGCGTACCAGAGATTCCCGGACCGCTTCAGTGTGAAAGCAAAGAGCAGTCCCACGATCACGACGCTCGTTGCGCCTGTCCAGTTTTCTCCGCTGTTGCCCAGGTGGATCAGCCCGAATCCAATCGAGAGTGTGACCGCCGCTGGCCAGAAACCCAACATCTTGCTAAGGCTGAACTGCGGGTACCCACGGAATAGAAACTCCTCGTACAAACCAACGAATACGAACAACACGAAGTGCAGTAGCCCCCAACGCAACACCTCTATGCCTTCGAGCCCGCGGCTTCCGAACGAGTATCCCCCAAAAATCTGGATCAGCCCAATCAAGACGGAAGCTTCCGCCAACCCAAACAGAAATCCGATCCAGAAATTTGCTTTGAACGCGCGGTTCCAGGGCAGGCCATACTGGCCGAGCGGCCTTTTTTCCATGAGCGACAACAGCGTGGTCAGGCCCAACACCACCGCGAAGTTCGCTATCTCGAGGTAGAGCAAGAATTGCGGCGTGAACGGACCTCGTGGAGTCTCGAACAACCTCGAGCCGATCCCAACAACGACCGTTGGACCGATGAGCAGTGCCACAATTAGAAATAGCAATAATCTCCATGTTGCATGGAGGCGCTCCGCCCTGCTTAGCGGCTTTGGGGACGCTACTGTCAATTCCGATTCCAAACTCGCTCTGCCCTGTGCCGGATAGTCAGGTTCCATATGAGCTCCTCATCCTTGTCTGCTTGCCATCGTTGACCCGTTCCGTGTATAACCTGTTCAAGAAACTTTACGGGTTATCCTTGCTGACTTTCGTTCGATGCACTCCATGATCCGACAGGCTCCCCAACTCATCGCCGGCCGCCTCGCTCTCGATTTTGCCAATCTTTCCCCGACGGCACACGATCTTTCTTGGAACGAGTTTGTCTCTTTCCTCGTGGATGCGCGGCTGGTCACCGAGGATCGCGCCGCCAGATTGCGACCCCTGCCCCACACGGAATCTCAAGCCGTCGATTCCGCGCTGCTTCGGATTCTCCGCTTCCGCGAGTCGCTCCGCGCCATTTTTGCTTCGATCGTCGACGAAAAACCGTTCCCTGCCTCCTGGGTCGAGCCTGTCAACGAGATCCTCCGCGTCACCGAAGGTCATGACGAACTCATTTCGCACCAGGGCTCTTGGTCTCTTCAGTTTGTCGCCCGCGAGAGCGGCCTCGACTGGCTCCTTGCAGCCCTCGCTCGTTCGGCCGCGGAGCTTCTCGTCGAAGGCCCCCGCGCTCCCATCCGCCGCTGTGCTAACCCTTCCTGCCGTTTGTTCTTCTACGATGACTCGCGCACGCATCGGCGTCGGTGGTGCTGCATGGCGGTCTGTGGCAATCGCCATAAAGTCGCCGCGTTCCTGCGGCGCCATTCATCCCGCCGCCTAACCTGAATACTCTATTGCCTCGAGCGCCTTTCCCCTCCGCACTGCCGGCTCTTGCACCGTCTTTTCTGAGTCTTACATCGGATACCCTATGCGACGCCCGATACCTCTCACCCTCATGGTTCTGACTGCCTTTGCCACTTCTTTGCCTTTGCGCGGTCACGGCAATTCGGCGATCGATCAAAATCCTCCTTCCTCCCGCACCTTCGCGTTCACCTATCAGGTTCACGTGCCGCCAATTAAGCATGGCACCGCAAGATTCATGCTCTGGCTTCCTCTCCCGCCGCAGAACGAGCATCAGAAGATCCGCGGCATTCAGATCGAGTCCACCGTCCCGCATTCTGAAGGCCGCGAATCCGAATACGGCAATTCCTACGTTTTATTCCAGCCCACTCGAGCCCGACAGGAAGAGGGCTTCGATGCCGCCATTCATTTCGTCGCCACTCGTTTCGAACACAAAGTTCCTCTCGATTCCCCTTCCGCCAAACTCGTCACCATGAACAACCCCAGTGATCTTCAGCGTTACCTCAAACCCGACAAGCTTGTTCCTCTCAACGGAGTCATCGCCGATCTCGCCAAGGAACACACCGCCGGCGATACCACCACTCTTGCCAAGGCGCGACACATTTACGATTACGTCCTCGCCACCATGCGCTACGATAAATCCGGCGAAGGCTGGGGACGCGGCGATGCCGTCTGGGCCTGCACATCCAAGCGCGGCAACTGCACTGACTTTCATTCCCTGTTCATAGGAATGATGCGTGCGTCCGGTATTCCCGCTCGCTTCGAAATCGGTTTCCCTCTGCCTGATTCCAAAACTCGGGGCGAAATTTCCGGTTATCATTGCTGGGCAGAGTTCTATCTCAACGGTACCGGCTGGGTCCCGGTCGACGCCTCCGAAGCCTGGAAGAATCCCGCCAAACGGGACTATTTCTTCGGCGCTCACGACGTCAACCGCGTGTTCTTTACCTACGGCCGCGACATTTCCCTCTCTCCGGAACAGCACGGGGATCCCCTCAACTATTTCATCTACCCCTATGCGGAATTGAACGGTAAGCCGTTTTCCGGCATCCAGACCAAGTTTTCTTTCCAGGATGTCCCTCCTGGTGCTAGTCCGGCCCGGTCCCGGTGACTCTCACTCGCGCCATTACCTGTTTCGCTTCTCGTAATTCTTCCCCGTTGAGCCGCCTCCGTCGCGGTCGTATCCTGTAGTGGCGCGCTATTGTCTGTTCTTAGCCGTGAATGAGACCTGCTCTTGTGGCCACATACTGCGGGCATGGCGATGCGCTGGAGGGTCCCATGTCGTCAAAAACGATTCTGCGTCTTCTCGCGCTGCTTCTTGCGGTCTTCTCCCTCTCCGTCCCTCTCTTCGCGCAACAAGACGATGCACCGTCCGTCGCCGAAGCCGCGCGTCGCGCCCGCCAACAGAAGCAGGAAGCTGCAAAACCTCCTCACGTCATCGATAACGACGCGATCGCTCCCTCTCCGGCCGCTTCCGCCGCAACACCCGCTCTTGCAGCTCCGGCTTCCGATGCAAACTCCGCCAAGCCATCCGAAACTGGTGCGGCTTCCGGGGGCGCCCCCAAGTCGGAAGCGGACAAGGCCGAGGAAGAGAAGAAGAAGGCAGATATTGAAGCCCTGAAGCAGCAGATCGCCGATAAGCTGGCTAAGGTCAATCTCCAGCAACGCGAAATTGCGCTTACGCAAGACACCTACCTCTCGAATCCTGATCACGAGCACGACAAAACCGGCAAGGAAAAACTCGACTCCATGCAATTGGACCTGACTCAACTGCAGGCCGAACTCACTGAACTTCAAGCGAAACTCGCCGCAGTCGCTCCTCCATCAGATGAGAAAACTCCCGAATCGCCGAAACCCTGAGCACCGTTCGTAAATATTTCTCTATCTTCGCAAGGACGAACTGCTGTTCCCGGAGGAATTACCGCCGCTGTATTTTCCACAACCCTCAAAACTTTTCCACTTTCCGCTGTCTCTTTCCCGTTGACTCCCATTCATCGCGGCGCAACAATTCACTGGTTCGTTCGGTTCGCTCAGCCATTTTCGGGGCTGCCCGAAATTTGCCTCCGGGCAGCTACAGGGGGAAAGTGTTATGTCCCTAATGCCGGGCTCCACCGTTCAATGCGTCAATGCGCGATGTGAAGAGAGAGGCCGTTGGCTTCGCGCCGATATTCTCCGCTCCGAACTTTGCCCCGTTTGCGGCGAGTCCCTTCGCCACGTCCCGCCTCCCTTGGCTCCGCGTCCCCACTTTCGGCCGCGCCCTCTCGCGGCCCGTCCGTCTTTCCGCCCCCGCTAGGTCCGCCCTGCCCAGCCACACCACGGTACAGCCGTGGTGTCCGCTTTTACTCCGCGGTAGTGCACCGGGAACATTTTGAATCCCTCTGGCCTCTATGCTTCTGCCCGGTCGCGCGGAATCGCTCCTGTCCCCCAGCCCTCGCGAGGTGCGACATGGCCGACGGTCCTGCCCGTTTGCCATGGAGGAAGCGATTGCTGCTCTTCACCATCAGCGGCATCGCGTTCTTGCTACTCTTCGTCGTGTCCATCCGTATCACTGTGCGAGAAAGGTTTTGTGTGAGTGTTGTCTTGGGCTACGGCCTGCCGCTTTTATTCTGGCTGGCCGCACTTTTCTTCCCGTTGCGAGCCATCCGGTGGCGTTTTCATCGCCGTACGGCTGCAGCCGTTGGTGCGTGGGTCTGGTGCGGATTTTTTGGGTCGGTACTCTAAAATAAAAAGGGCCGGAAAACCCTGGCTTCCAGCCCTTTCATCCTGACTTTTCCCGTCCTTACGTCTCTACCAAACCCTTTTGCAACATCTCCTCGTCGCTCAGCCACAGGTCCGGAATGTTCGCCGATCCCAGCCGCAGAATATCTTCGAGCGCTCCCCGGACTTCGCGCAATCGGAAATCCACGCCGATTTTTTCCAGTAAATCGATCAGTGCTTGTGCTCCTTCGGCCAGCATCGCCTTCGGGCGCACCCCGGACTTATCCAGGCGGTGATAGGTCACGATGTAGAAGGCGTTCAGCGCAGCCCCATGGCGAACGATGTGGAGAAACCCTCGAGCCTTCGGCTGATTCGATGCTAGTTTTGCGGCTAGTGCGGATCCGGTGGGGAGTGCGCTCATCGCGTTTCCTCCTTTGCCTTCCGCATCAACTGCACCCGCTTGTGCTGCCGCAATTCTCGCACTTGTAGCACGCTCCGTTCGGCACCATCAGCATGCCGCATTCCGAGCACGTCGGAGCTCCTTCGTGAACGTCCCGAGGCAATGTGCTCAACACCTCGCTCGTTCGCGGTGGCAACGACATCGGCAACTCTGTCGCCGTCGTACGCGTTCCCCCGAGACTTACTCGGTCGGCTATGACCACTCCGTTCAACTTCAAGTATTCCGGAGAAATGAAGCGTCCGCCCAGCCAACGAGCAATGTAGTCCAACACCGACGTAGCGAACCGGATGTTCGGATTCGCTGAGATGCCGCTCGGTTCAAAGCGCGTATTCATCAGCTTGTCCACAAAGGCCTTCAGCGGCACGCCATATTGCAGGCCGAGCGAGATCGTTAACGCCAATCCATCCATCACACCCGAGAGCGTCGAGCCTTCCTTGGACATCTTGATGAAAATCTCGCCGGCACGCCCGTCGGGATACATGCCCACGGTGATGTACCCTTCATGGCCTCCCACACTGAACTTGTGCGTCACGGAGTCGCGTTCGACCGGCATCTTCTCGCGTTGCATGCGAGCAAAGAGCTCGCGTTGTTCCGGCTCCGCCACCACTTCCGCCTTCTTCTCGTCCTTTTTGTTCCCGGCGGCGTTCAGCGGTTGCGAACGCTTCGAATTGTCGCGATAGATAGCCACGGCTTTTAGGCCCAGCTTCCACGACTCAATATACGCCTTCATGATGTCTTCGATAGTCGATTCCTCGGGCATGTTGATGGTTTTGCTGATGGCGCCGGACAGGAACGGTTGCGCCGCCGCCATCATCTTCACGTGTCCACGCCACGCGATGGAGCGCCCGCCGGCCGTGGCCAGCGAGCAGTCGAATACCGGTACGTGCTCCGCCTTCATGAACGGTGCGCCATCGATGCGGCCGTTCTGGTCGATATAGCTGACGATCTCGCTGGTCTGTTCCGGCGTATACCCGAGCCGGATCAGCGCTTGTGGCACCGTGTTATTGACGATCTTGATCAGGCCGCCGCCTACCAGCTTCTTCATCTTTATCAGCGCCAAGTCCGGCTCGATGCCCGTCGTGTCGCAGTCCATCATGAACCCGATGGTTCCCGTCGGCGCCAGAACGGTCACTTGCGAATTCTTGAACCCATGCTTTTCGCCGAGTTCCAGTGCTGTGTCCCACGCCCCCTGAGCACCCATGTACAATTCGCCCTGCACGTGCTCTGGCTTGATGCCGCGCATGGCGTTCCGGTGCATGCGGATGACGTCCAACATCGGCTCACGGTTCTCATCGTATCCCGGGAATGGCCCCAAGCGCTCTGCCACGCGAGCCGACTGCGCATACGCCTCGCCACACATCAACGCGGTTACCACCCCCGCCACGTCGCGCCCTTCATCTGAATCATATGGCAGCGCCATAGACATCAGCAGCGCGCCCAGATTTGCGTATCCCAAGCCGAGCGGCCGGAAATTGTGTGAGTTCTCGCCAATTTTCGGAGTCGGATAGCTTGCGTTGTCCACCAAGATTTCCTGCGCCGTAATGGTCACGTCCACCGCGTGTTTGAACGCGTCCACGTCGAACTGGCCGTTCGAACTGAGATACTTCATCAGATTCAGCGAAGCCAGGTTGCACGCCGTATCGTCCAGGAACATGTATTCGCTGCAAGGATTGCTCGCGTTGATTCGCGCCGTGTTCTTGCAGGTGTGCCAGCGGTTCACCGTGGTGTCATACTGCATCCCTGGATCGCCGCATTGCCACGCCGATTCCGAAATCTTGTGCAGCAGGTCCCGCGCGCTCAGCTTTTCGTTCGGTTGTCCGTCCGTGACGTTCTTCGTCCACCAATCCTTGTTGTCTTCCGCCGCGCGCATGAAATCGTCGGTGACGCGCACCGAATGGTTGGCATTCTGGAAGAAGATCGAGCTGTACGCTTCGCCGTCGATCGACGAATCATAGCCCTGCTCGATGAGGACGTGCGCCTTCCGCTCTTCCTTCATCTTGCATTCGATGAATTCCACAATGTCCGGGTGGTCGATGTTCAGGATCACCATCTTCGCCGCGCGCCGCGTCTTTCCACCGCTCTTAATCACGCCCGCGAAAGCATCGAAACCTTTCATGAAACTCACCGGGCCCGAAGCAATCCCGCCGCCCGACAGCGCTTCCTTACTCCCACGCAATGTCGAGAAATTCGTGCCCGTCCCAGAGCCCCACTTGAACAGCATTCCCTCGGTCCGCGTTAGCCCCATAATCGATTCCATGCTGTCGTGCACGGAATTGATGAAGCACGCAGAGCATTGCGGCTTGGGTTGCACGCCGACGTTGAACCATACCGGCGAATTGAAGCTCATCTTCTGCTCGACCAGCAGGTGTGTCAGCTCGTCCTGGAACGCGTCCCGCGACGCATCGTCCGCGAAATAGCCGCCCTCTTCTCCCCAGCGCACAATCGTGTTGACCACGCGGCCGATCAGTTGCCGCACTGACCCTTCCCGCTCCGAGGTCCCGGGCTTCCCGTGGAAGTACTTGCTGGTCACGATGTTTGTCGCCGTCTGCGACCAGCTCTTCGGTACCTCCACGCTTTCCTGCTTGAAAATCGTCACGCCCTTCTCATTCCCGATCAGGGCGGTCCTCTTTTCCCATTCCATTTTGTCGAACGGAGACACCTTTCCGTCCGTGAAATATCGTTCGAATACCAATCCGCCGTAGGTGCCGGCGTTCTTCATTCCTCTTGCCGTTTCCATCGCTTTCCCGTTCAACGCAGACTTCACCGTTGCCATTCTGTTTCCTCCCCGCCACAGGCTCCCGACTCCCAAGCGGGGAACCTTATAATATTTTACTCCTCTGCTGGGACAGAGGTGCAGGACCACGCGTCCTGCAAATCCTCGATTCGCGGCTCGCCTCTTAATCCGCCGATTCTCCCAAAAAACGAAAAAACGAACGCAATGCCCTAGGCCGGTGATTTCACACGGCTGAACAGCCATTCTCCGCGCCTGCTCAAACGCACTGCGCGGAGCATCCACTTCGCGCTCTTTTTTTTCGGTGATCGCGGGCTGGTTACGTAGACAACGCCGGTCCAACAATTCCCCGACTCGGACCGTCTGGCGCTTCTACGTCCCCCGAATCTGGATTGGCAGTATCAATCCGTGCGGATTGTCTGTCAAGAGAAAATCACAAAATCTAGATAACTTTTTCCCTACACGCCCATATCTTGTGGTGCCGTTGCGAGCGAAACTGTTTTCTCTTTCTACTTTTTCTTCGCGTCTCTTACTCCTAAACTGTTTGCAGACAATTCTCTATGCGTTTTTTGGCTCTGCTTTTCGTTCTCTCTTTTTCTTCTCTTTCTTCTTCCGTTCCATTTTGGCAATCGGTCCTTTCGAGGTCTTCTTCTTCGCCTACGATCGCGAAAAGATTCTCTATTCCCGGGATTCCCAATGCCGGAAAGGTTTCGGACTCACTTTTTCGTGGTGCGCAGCCGAACATCGATAACCTTGACGAACTTAAGAAGCTCGGCGTCACTACCATTGTCGATCTGCGCGGCGAATCTCCGCATCTGCGCGAACGCGAACGCCAAAAAGCGGAATCTCTCGGCATTCATTTTGTTTCGATTCCTGTCGGCGGGTTCTCTCCACCGACCTCCGAGCAGCTTGCTGAATATTTCACTCTTCTGCGCCAGGCGCCGCTCCAAAAGGTTTTTGTTCATTGCAAATTTGGCGAGGATCGCACCGGCGTTTTCGTCGCCTCGTATCGCATCGCGTTCGAACATTGGACTTCGGACCAGGCTTATTCGGAGATGCTCTATTTTGGCTACAATCGCCGCTGGCAGCCGTCGATGACCGCGTTCATCCGCGCTCTTCCGGAACGCCTTGGCTCGGATCCGACGCTAAAATCCGCTCTTGGGAATTGATTCTGCAATTTCTTGCATTCCTCGAACCATTCTGACCAGTACCTTCGTACCTCCCCGGTGTGACTTCTGCTTCATTCCGATCTCATGGCTCTTTCTCTATTCTTCCATCTAGCGTCGCTCCGTATCGGCGCACTGAGGAGAAGTCGTTGTGCAAGTCGGTCGTTACCAGATTCACGAAACTCTCGGCATTGGCGCCCACAGCCGCGTCGTCCGCGGTCATGACCCCCTCATCGATCGTTCCGTCGCCATAAAACTGTTTTCCCCAGAGCTCGCTCGGGGCGACGGTCGTAACGTTTTCCTTCGCGAAGCCCGGGTGGTCGGCAAGCTTTCGCACCCCAGCATCATCACCATCCATGACTTGGGCATCGAGGAGTCCACACAGACTCCTTATTTGGTCATGGAAATGGTCGAAGGCCAGCCGCTCGAAAAGATTATCGCCAAAGGCAGCGTTCCCTACCCCACTGCCTGCGAATTGGCCGCTCAGGTAGCCACCGCTCTCGCCGTCGCTCACCGTCGCTCCGTTATCCACGGCGACATCAAGCCGGCCAACATTCTGGTCACCAGTGAGAATCGAGTGAAGCTGACGGACTTCGGCATGGCCCGCCTTGCCAGCCACCAGACCGATTCCGCAGTGCGCGGCACTCCCGCCTACTGGTGCCCCGAGCAAATCCTCGGTCGCGCCCAGGATGCTCGCTCGGACCTCTTCTCTCTCGGCGTCGTCCTTCACGAAATGCTAACCGGTCTAAATCCATTTGCCGGTGAATCCATCCCGACCGTGTGCAATCAGATTCTTTCGTCGACACCCCTTCCTCCCTCTCGTTCCAATCCTTCTGTCCCCACAACCCTAGATGACATCGTCGCTTCCTGCCTGGCCAAGGAGCCGCAGCTCCGTACTAGCTCCGCCGAAGGCCTTGCCGAACAACTGTACCCACTTGCCCGCCGCAAACCCGTACCCTCGCAGCCCGCCGGTGGCTCCGAACCTCGCAATCGGGTAGCTCGTCTCCTCCGCTCGGCATAGCCATCCGAGCAAATTTTTCTCTTCGGGTTGACCAAACTTCTGCCCGAATCACTTCGTCTATATCGGCGGAGGTATTCAACATGACTTCTCGCCGGGTTCCCGCGCTTCTAGCCATCATCGTATGGGCCGCCGTTGCCGTGACTGCCGCCCCCCGCGCCTTTTCTCATCATCACTCTGCTTCGAATGCGACCCTAATCGATTTCCCTGCCGAGAGTTGCTCCGATCTTCGCGTTCGCTTCGATCATCACGACTCTATTTTGGATTCCGAAGAGCGCACCATCAGCAAATCCGAAGCCCCGACGCTTCGCGTGCACGCCGATTCGAACGGTGGGATCTACGTCGAAGGGTGGGACAAGGAGGCCTACTCCGTGACTCTCTGCAAGGCCGCCGAAGCAGGCCCCGATGCACAATCCACTCTTTCTCAGATGCACCTCGACTTTCACGACGGCGAACTGCATATTTCGACCCCGCACTCCAGTGAACGCTGGGCCGCACATCTTCTTATTCGCGCTCCCAAGGCCTCTGCCTTGGATCTCCAAATCAACAACGGACCAATGACTCTTTATCACGTCGATGGCAACGTCAAGGTACGCGCGGAAAATGGTCCTGTTTCGGTCACCGGTTGCACCGGCCAGCTCGACCTGTCTTCCCATAATGGTCCGGTCACTCTCGAAGAGAATAGCGGTAAACAGAACGTCCGCATGGAAAACGGTCCTCTCACTCTTTCCCTCTCCGGCGATACCTGGAGCGGCTCGGGCTTCGAGGCAAACACCCGGAATGGCCCGGTGACCCTCCAGGTTCCTTCGGGCTATAAATCCGGCGTGATTCTGGAATCGGAGGGGCACAGCCCGTTCCGTTGCGACTCCAGCGTCTGCTCGGAAGGACGCAAGACCTGGGATGACGACCACAAACGCGTGGAATTTGGTTCGGGGCCGACCGTTGTGCGCGTGTCGACAGTCAACGGCCCGGTATCGGTTGACTGACGAAGCTGGTAGATTGTTTCCTAGTACTCGCGCTATCCGAAATCGCCTAACCTCATATAGTTCTTGCCGCTAGACCTCATTTTCGTCACAATTCTGGTTACGCTGGGTTTTCGCCGTCTTCGCTGCCCAACCTTGGGGATGGGTAGCTTTTAGCTGGACCCGCGCTTTGGCAATGTCGCTCTTTCTCTGGATCGTTGTTGCAGCTGCCCTGGGTGCCCTAGTGCTCGGCCTCCTTGTGAAGGTTCGCCTGAGAGACCAAGAGGTGTGGGAGGAGCTCGTTGAGCCTAACGGCTCGTCCGCGCTTCAAACCGTCTCTGCCAGAAGTTCCGATGGCGACGAGGAATACAATTCCGAGTTGTACGAAGTTGAAGAATCTCAAAAACTCGACGGTGAAGAAATGAATAACCCTCCCTATTCAAAATTTCAACGTTCGGTCCATGATCCTGATCTCCGCCGCAGTTCGCGTATCGACCTACCCGTTTCGCTGATCGTTCTTGGCACTAATCGCCGCGGCGAAATTTTCCAGGAGCGGACCTCTGCCGTTTCTGTGAATCTCCATGGCTGCCGTTATTCTTCGCGCCATGAATACGCACCCGACGGTTGGGTCACACTTCAGGTCACCGGAACCGACGGCGCCAATTCGCGGCCGGTCCGCGCGCGCGTTCGCTCCGTTTTGACGGCGCAAAGCTCCCGTGAACTTTGCCAGGTCGGTGTCGAGTTGGAGTCACCCGGTAACGTTTGGGGAGTTCCGACGCCGCCTGAAGATTGGCAACGTCTTCTCGGCGCCAACGGCAACGATTCAGCTCCGCAGTCTTCGGTTGCGGCAGCTCCTGCTTTGGAAAATGCCCCCACGCTTTCTCCGGGTCTCGATCGGCACTCCGCGACCGGGGAGCGCAAAGCGGAGGTCACCGTGTTTCCAGGGTCATCGATGCCTGCCGGCGGCACCTCAACAGAATCCCAGGTGAAGGATGCCGTCCCCGGAAAACCCGACCGCGTGGTGATCACCGCGGAGCAGCTCCTTCAGGCACTTCAAGGCAAGATCCAAATCGCGGCAGATCGGGCCGTTCACGCCGCTCTTTCGACGCAACTCGATGAGGCCGTGAAATCCGCTCTCGGGAAAATCGAAGAGGGCTGGAAGGCGAACGTCAAGCAAACCGAAGAATTCTCCGCTTCGCGTCTCGCGAACGCCCAGGCCACGTGGGACAAAGAACTGCACGCCTATCGCGATCGCGCCGAAGACGTCGCTCGCCGCATTGAGGCTCTCACTGCCCTGGCGCAGCAGGCATTGGGCGATTGCCAGAAATTCACGGAACGCTTTGCGAACGAAACGGCGCCTGAACTCCAGTCTCGCCTCAACGATTCCCTGTCCCGCGTCAGTGCCGATTTTGAAGCGCACGCCGCCGAAGTTTCTTCTCGCCATCTGGATCAATTCAACGAAAATGCGCAGCGGACCGCCACCGAGGCGCGCTCCAGTATTGATGGCTCTATCGCCGAGGCCCAGTCACTCTTGGCTTCCGCCAACCTTCCCGCCCGCGACACCATTTCCGAGGAGCGCATTGATTCGCAACTTAGCGCCTTCCGCGCGGAAATGAACGATCGCTTCGATACTCGGCTTGCGGAACTGTTTTCCAGTTTTGAACAAAAGCATGACCAGGCCCGGAATCAAACGAATGAAGTTGCTCACCAGCTCGAAGGTCTCGCTCTTGAAACTCGCCAGGCTCGTTCTCAGCACGAACAAGGTCTTACTGAAGTCCGTTCTCTGTTGGCCAACGTCGGTAACAATCCCGGCCTTTCCGAAGACCAGCTCAACTCGGTACTGCATTCGTCTCGGGAGCAAATCTTCAACCACATCGAGTGGCGTCTCGGCGAAGTATCCGCGCACTATGAGCAGCTTCTCGGACAGGCCCGCAATCGAGCTGAGGAGCTCTCTCAACAATTGGAAAGGCTCTCCGGTGAAACCCGCGGCCAGCTCGCAGAGACTCGCAGCATCATCGAACGCGCCCCACGCGATCTCAAGCCTCAGGATCTCGCCACTATCGAACAGTCCGTCGGGCACGCAACAAAGGAATTCGAAACCGTCGCTGCCCGTGTCTCCGACCGGAATCTCATCCGGCTCATGGAGCAGAAACAGGCCGTCACGCGCGAAGTCTCTCTGGAACTCGAAGCGCGCGCCACGGAAACTCGCGCGCTCCTGCAGAAAGCTTCGAACAACACCGTCGAGGATTTCCACCGCCGCGTCGAAAATCAGGTCGACCACATTATTGCCGACGCCAACGAGCGCGTTGCTTCTTCTCTCGCGTCTCTCGAAGCGGAAAGCAGTGCGGCGGTCGATGCCCGTCGCCGGGTCCTCGAAGCGGACGTGGCCCGCGTGGCGGAGCAGTCTGCCCTGGAATTCCGCTCGGGCATTAAGGCCTTTCTCTATTCCTGCTTGGTCGCTGCAGTCAGCGCGGTCGATCAGCATGCGCAAACCACGCTAGCGGGCCTCTCAACCGATCCAACGAACATCCAGCGCACGCTCGATACCCCTTCCGACTCATCCGCACGCTCCGACAATTCCCAATTCCCACCCAAGGCTGCATCCAACTCCCAGTAGTCGCACGACTGCTTTCGGAGGGTCCAGCCCTGGTGTGGGCCATATCCGCGCGATCATTTAGTCTCAACTACGTTACCAGGCAACAGCGTTTCTCAAATCGGCATCCGTTCGGTTGAGTCCCTAATCCTTCAGGGGAGAATCCTCTATGGCCCGCATGGCTCTCTTGTTGTTAGTAGTGGTTTGCTCTTCCTCGATCACTTTCGCGCGACAAAAATCATCCGCTCCGAGCAAATCGAATCCCGCTCCTGCCGCCTCTTCGTCCACTGCAGAGCCGCGCTCCACTTCCGAAACACCGGAAAAATTGCCTGTTCGCCGTGTGGTTCTCTACAAGAACGGTGTCGGCTATTTCGAGCACCTTGGCCGCGTCAGTGGCATACAGGATGTCCACATTGATTTCACCAGCGCCCAGCTGAACGACGTGTTGAAGTCCCTCACCGTTCTCGATCTTTCCGGTGGCCGCATCACCGGCGTCGATTACAATTCCGAAGCTCCTCTGGCGCGCCGCCTGGCCACCTTGCGCCTGGCTCTTGGGGAGAAACCTTCGCAATCCGAATTCCTCGGCGCTCTCCGCGGTGCACGCATCGAAGTCCACAGCGGTGCAAGCGCGCCAATTACGGGAAAGCTTCTGAGCGTCGAACGCAAGACCCGCTCCGGCGCCACCTTCACGGTGGAGACGGACGAAATCTCGCTTATCACCGATGCCGGCGAAGTTCGCTCCGTCGATCTCAATCCCCTAACGTCCATCCGCATCCTCGATCACGATCTTCAACTCGAAGTCGGCCGCTATCTTGGCCTCGTCGCTGCCGCACGCGAGCAGGACGTCCGCCGTATGACCATTTCGACCACCGGCTCCGGCGAACGCAATCTCTATGTCAGCTACATCAGCGAAGTCCCCATCTGGAAAACCACCTATCGCATCGTTCTTCCTACCAAAGCCGACAAGAAACCGCTTCTTCAGGGTTGGGCGATTGTAGACAACACTGTCGGTGAAGATTGGAACAACGTTGAGCTTTCTCTCGTTGCCGGCGCTCCCCACTCCTTCATCCAGCAACTCTCCGAGCCTTACTACGGCCGCCGTCCTGTGGTTCCTCTTCCTGAAAATGTTCAGCTCGCTCCGCAGACTCACGCCGCCACACTCGTCGGCGGCAATGGCCGCCTCTCCGGCCAAGTCACTGATCCAAGTGGCGCGACCGTTCCGGGCGCGACCGTTCGCCTCCTCGATGAAAACGGAACAGCGGTGGCCAATACTTTCACAGATAGCGAAGGAAACTATGCATTTAGTTCTCTTCCGCCCGGTAACTACCGTCTCGAAGTCGAACACAGCGGTTTCCGGAAAAATGTTGTTAGCGCTCTTAACGTCTCGCCCGGCGACAACTTGGTTAACTCCTCATTGCAGGTCGGTTCCGCAGCAGAGACCGTCGAGGTTTCCGGACAAGCGGGCGGCGTGGTCGCAACGGAATCGGCAGGATTGGGAACCGTTGGCTCATTCGCCGTCGCTAATCGACCGCATGTCTCAACAAGCCACGGCTTTGGTGCCGGCGAGGGCGGGGGAGTTGGTGGTGGAGTTTTCCGTGCTGGGGCTCCAGCCGCATCCAATATAGAAGCCGCTCGTGAACTCTCGGGTGCCGTGGCCAATGGTCAGGATCTCGGTGATCTGTTCGAATACAAACTCAAGGACCGCGTGACGCTCAAGAAAAATCAGTCGGCTCTTGTTCCCATCGCACAAACGGACATTGCCGTCGAGAAGGTTTCCATCTGGAACAGCACCGCCAGTTCCGGCCGTCCTCTGCGCGCACTGTGGTTGAACAACACCAGTGCTCTCACCCTCGATGGCGGCAGTTTCAGCGTCCTCGAAACCGAGGTTTTCGCGGGCGAGGGCCTCACCGACGCCATCAAACCCGGCGAGCGCCGGCTTCTCTCCTATGCCACCGACTTCGGCCTGCTCGTCGAAGCGCAAAAGGCCCTCGAGCCGCAGCACGTCACTCGCGTCAAAATCGACAAGGGTGTCATGACGCAAACCAGCGAGCTCCGCGAACGTACGATCTATACGGTCCGCAACCAAGACGATTCTCCACGCGTCCTCGTCGTGGAACAGCCCACCCATTTCGGCGCCACCCTCGCCAAAGGCTCAAAGGAACCCGAAGAACGCGCCCCCGGCGTCTACCGTTTCAAGGTCGATGTCGGTCCAAAGGCCACTGCGTCTCTCCCGGTAGAAGAAGTTCGCGTGCTCCAAAGCAATTTCCAGCTTGCCGATCTCGGCGATTCGCAGATCGCCGTCTTCTCCAAAAACGGCACCCTCACTCCGGACATGGCCGAGGCCTTGCAAAAAGTCGCCGCGCAGAAGGCCATCGTCAGCAGACTCGAGCAAGACATGGAAAATGGCCAGAAAGACGTCGACCGCATCGTCCTAGACCAAGCGCGGCTGCGGGAAAACATGAAGGCGCTCCGAGGCAGTTCCGAAGAAAAAGCGTTGCTTCAACGCTATACCGGCGAGCTCGACCAGCAGGAGACGCAACTCGACACGCTTCGCAAAAACATCCAATCGACCGAAGCGCAACGTGACAAAGCCAACGACCAGCTACAGACCATGATCGACAATGTCCACTTGGAATCTATCCTGTAGCCCCGCGTCTCAGGACGGCACTTGGGTTTCAGTTAGCCTCAAAATCTCAAGTCGGCCGTGCCTTTTCCGCGAACTTTGCCTAAGAGGCTCGTCTGTTCCTGTCCGTCCATAAAAAAACCGGCGCCAAATCACGCCGGTTGGTCTCTCCTGCACTCCTACACTGCTGTAGTTCTTCTCTTCTATTCGTACCGCAGCGCTTCGACCGGATCGAGTTTTGCCGCCTTCATCGCCGGCCATACCCCAAAAATCAATCCAATACTCACGCTAACGACAATCCCAGTCACCGCAGCCCACGCCGGCACGCTTCCCGGCCAATCCAGCGTCCAGCGCACCAGCAACACTAGCCCGTTCACCACAATCAGCGCAATCAATCCACCCATGCCCGTCAGCGTCATGGCCTCCAGCAAAAATTGCCAGGTGATGTCTCGACGCTTTGCTCCAATTGCCTTGCGCACTCCAATCTCCCGCGTCCTCTCCGTCACGCTCACAAGCATGATGTTCATCACGCCCACGCCGCCGATCAGCAATCCGATCGAGCTCAGCACCACCGTCGCAATCACAACCATCTTCACGATGCTGTGAAACTGCGCCACCTCTTGGGCTGCGGTCACGATGTTGAAATTGTTTTTCCCGTCATACGGCACGTTCCTTCGCCGCCGTAACACTTCCGTCGCCTGATCCACAGCTTCGTCCAGTTTTCCTGGATACGCCTTGAACCGGAACTGATGCTCATACGCTTGCGGATAAATCTTCATGAACGTGCTGTACGGAATCAGGACGCGCTTGTCCTCGTCACCCATCCCCATTCCGCCTTTGGGTTTCTCGACGACGCCGACAACCTTAAAGTCCTCCCCATCGATGATGATGTCTTTGCCCACGGCTTGCCCGGTCGGAAACAACACCGGTGCCACGTTCTCACCCAACATCACCACTTTTTCCCGGTGCAGTTCATCGCCTTCGCTCAGAAAGCGACCCTGCAGCACCGCCGCATTCGCATATACATCGCTGAAATTGGGTTGTACGCCCCGGAAATCGATCGCGGTGACCGATCCGTCCTTGGTCCGCGCAGTGTGTGGATTCTCCCAGAAGATAATGAATGTCGTGACGTCCCTGACTGCCGGGCAGCTGTCCTTTAACGCCTGGCCATCCGCCAATGTCAGCGGCTTTCTTTGCCGTTCCTCCAAAGGCCGGCCGTTCCCGTGCGGCCCCTGGTCCCAGCGCGAAATAAATGCCGTATCGGCGCCGAACTGTTTTATGTTTTCCTGAATTGTGCTGTCGAAACCGGTGATGAGCGCCGCCACCAGCATGATCACGCTGACGCCCAATACCACGCCAAAGACCGTCAGCGCGCTTCGCATCTTGTGCGCCCGCAGCGTGTCCATCGCTTGCTTCAGATTTTCGCCGTGTGCCTGCGCCATGGTTGCCGCTAACCTTCTGCGCGTAACGCTTCAATGGGGTCCAGCTTCGCTGCCCGCGTTGCGGGATAAATTCCAAAGAAGAGCCCCACGCTTGTCGACAGAATCAACGCAATGATCACCGCGCTCATGGGCGTGGTCATTGGAATCGGCGTCAGTACTTTGCCCAGGGTCACCAATCCGTAGGCAAGCGACAGTCCGATTACTCCGCCAACGAGCGACATCAGGCCCGACTCGGTCATGAACTGCAGCACAATGTGACTCTTCCGCGCTCCAAGCGCCCGTCGCAATCCGATCTCGCGCGTTCTCTCCGTCACGCTGGCCAGCATGATGTTCATGATCACGATGCCGCCGACCACCAGGAACACGGACGTAATCATGGTGGCCATGAAAAACAAATTTCCCGTGATCTGCTGCCACAAACTCATGATCGATGCCGACCCGAAAATCGAAAAGTTGTCGGGTGCTTTCTCCGGCAAGTGCCGCCACGCGCGGAGATACATCCGCGCCTCGTCCTGGCTCGTTTCCATGATTTCGGCGTTACGCGCCTGCACGAACAGTGTCAGTCCTTCGCGCTGGGATTTCCATTCCTTGTTGTAAGTGGAAATCGGTATCAGGAAAAAATTGTCCTGCGATTCGCCGAAGACGCTGCCGATTTCCTGCGCCACTCCCACGATTTCGTAGCTGTGTGTCCCGGCTCGGATTGTCTTTCCGATGGGATCGACGGTCGGGAAGAATTTCTTCACGACGTCGGCACCGATGAACGCCACCGGAGCGTGGTGCAGGTCGTCCGCATCCGTCAGAAATCGTCCCTGTGCCAGATTCAGATTTTCAATCTCCGCGTAATTGGGCGTGACTCCAACGACGCTGGAGTTTTCCAGGAGCAAGTTTCCGTAACGCACATCGATGTTCTGATCCTCTTCACCGGCAATGCGCAGCGCGGTCTTCATGTTGTCCCGCAAACGTGTGAACTCCTCCATGGTGATCAATGGCCGCTTCTGTGCCTTAATCCAGGCGTCTTCGCTCGTGATGATCCCAAAGCGATGCACCAGGTAGGTATTCGCGCCGAGGTTCGCGATTTTGTCCGCCACGTAGAAATTCATTCCGGCGATCACACTCATGACGAAAACAAGGGTGGTGACCGCCAGAATCACACCCAACAGGGTCAGGAAACTCCTCAGCTTGTGCGCACGGATCGCATCCACCGCTAGTTTCAAGGTCTCCGTGAAGGTCCTCCAGCCGCGCCGGTACCTTTCGAACCGGGTGAGTGAATCCCCGGCGGTTCTGACCAGTGGTGCCGATGACAAGCCCCCGAGGGGCACTACACCCATGTGGCTCTCCGCTGCATACAAATACGCTGGGACGGCCCTATTTGTTTCTGGTACGCGCGCATTCTCTGGTCACTTAGACGCCGTGTAAGGCACATCTTTTTCTAGAAGTAAGGGGTTATTCCCTTAACTTAGAGGGTACGAATTCAGGGGAAGATGTCTGCGGTTCAGTCCCGAAGATCGGGTCGGCCGCCACCCGGCGCGAAAGGTGCCGCAGAGCTCATTACCTTGACTGCAAGACAATGATACTAAATTACTTACTACGGTTCAATCCATGGTCGCTGGCCTTACTCATACCGCAGCGCTTCAACCGGATCGAGTTTCGCCGCTTTCATCGCCGGCCAAACGCCAAAAACGAGTCCGATGCTTACGCTCACCGCCACACCGGTTGCCGCGGCCCAAACCGGAACAACCCCCGGCCAGTTCAGGGTCAACCGAATCAGAATCACCAAGGCATTTACCAGGATTAGCGCCAGAAGGCCCCCCACCCCGGTCAAGGTCATGGCCTCCAACAAGAACTGCCAGGTAATGTCGCTCTGCCTCGCCCCGATGGCTTTGCGGACTCCAATTTCCCGCGTCCGCTCCGTGACGCTCACCAGCATGATGTTCATCACGCCGATCCCACCCACCAGCAACCCCACCGAACTCAGCACCACCATCGCCAGCGCTACTTTATCCACAATCTGGTGAAATTGTGCCACCTGCTCTGCCGCCGTCGATACCGAGAAATTGTCCTTTCCCCCGAACGGCACGTTCCGCCGCCGTTCCATCACTTCACGAATCTGATCCATGGCCTTGTTCACCATCCCCGGGTACGCTTCCGCTCGAATGTTGATTTCGTCCGCCGCAGGATAGGTCTTCATAAATGTTCGGTAGGGAACCAGAACCCGGCGGTCTTCCTCGTCCGCGCCGAAGCCGCCCTTCGGTTTTTCGAGCACGCCAACCACCTGGAACGCGGATCCGTCTATCATCGCGTCTTTTCCGATCACGTGCCCATGCGGGAAAAGTACTGGCGCTACACTCTCTCCGATGACAACGACCTTCTCCTTGTGAAGATCGTCTCCTTCGCTGATGAATCTCCCTTCTTTCATGGTCGCGTTCGCGTAAACCATTCCGAACGCCGCCTGCACTCCGCGGTAATCGATCGAAGTCACTTCGCCGGCCCCGGTACGAATCGCGTGCGTTGTATCCCATCGCGGTTCAACCCACGCCGTCGCGCTTTTTACCGCCGGGCAGCTCTCTTCGATGGCCACCGCATCCTCCGGCGTCAGCGGCTTCCGCAGCCGCTCTTCGAGAGCCGGTGGTCCGTTGCGGCTCTGGTTCCACTTGCTGACAAACACCGTATCCGCGCCAACCTGGTTGATCTGCTCTTCCACTTTTCGGTCAAAGCCCGTAATCAGCGCGGACACGAGCATAATGACGCTTACGCCAAGGACGACGCCGAACACCGTCAGCGCGCTGCGCATCTTATGCGACCGCAGTGTGTCCATCGCTTGCTTCAGGTTTTCTCCGTACGCCTGTGCCATTACGCGTGTCTAACCCTCCGCCCTCAGCGCTTCGATGGGGTCCAGTTTCGCGGCCCGCATGGCAGGAAAGATTCCGAAGAAAAGCCCCACGGCTGTCGCAAGAATCAGCGACAGGATCACCGCGCTGATTGGCATGTCCATCGGAAACGAAAACGCGGTCTTCACAAACACCACGATCACAACCGCAACGGAAATTCCGATCAAGCCACCCACCGCGGCCAGCAACGCCGACTCCGTCAGAAACTGCAACAGGATGTGCTGTTTGCGCGCTCCGAGCGAACGCCGCAACCCGATTTCCCGCGTTCGCTCCGTCACGCTCGCCAGCATAATATTCATGATTACGATCCCGCCCACTACCAGAAACACGCTGACCAGCGCCATGGCCACGAACGCCAGGTTCCCCGTCAGCTGATGCCATACCGCCATGATCGAATCGGAGCCCAGGATCGCGAAATTGTCCTCGCCGCTATACGGAATGTGCCGCCACGCCCGGAAAAGCATCCGCGCTTCCTCTTCCGCCGATTGCATGGACTCCGCATTCGGCGCTTGCACAAACACAGCCAGCGAATCATTGGGTTTGTGCCATCCTTTTAGGTACGTCGAGAGCGGCAGCAACATGTAATTGTCTTTCGACCGTCCGAGCGCGCTACCAATCCGTGTTCCGACGCCGATGACTTCGTAGGTGTGCGTCTCCGAACGCACCGTCTTGCCAATGGGATCAACGTTCGGAAAAAACTTCTCCGCGAGATCGGCCCCGATGAACGCCACTTCCGACCGGTGTTCCTCGTCCGCGGGCGTGATGAACCGTCCCTCCGCGATGTTCAAATTTTCGATCTCCGCGTAATTGGAGCTGACGCCAATCACCTGGGTGTTTTCGAGGACCAGGTCGCCGCTTCTCGTCAGCGCGTTTTGCCGGTCATATCCCGCCACTTGTTTCGCCAGCTGGTTGGTGTCACGAAACCGTTCAAACTCCTCGACCGTAATCAGCGGCCGCTTTTGCGCCTTGGTGAACGCGTCCATACTCGTGATGATCCCGAACCGGTCGATCACAAAGACATTCGCACCGAGGTCCGCCACCTTGTCGGCAATATAGTTATTCAGTCCTGCGATCACGCTCATCACGGACACCAGCGTGGCAACCGCCAGAATCACGCCGAGCAGCGTCAGGAAGCTGCGCAGTTTGTGCGCGCGCAAAGAGTCCATCGCCAGTTTCAACGTCTCGAGAAAGGTCACCCACACGCTGCCAAAACCTTGCTTCGTGGCGGGCTCCGCCCTGTCGCGCCTCAAACGGGGCACACTCGTCAGGTTTTCGATTGGGGTCGCTCCCAAGCCTTTTCACCACCAGGGCAACTGGTTAGTTGAGACGATACACTCATTTTTTCCTTTGGCAAGATGACTCCAGGCCAGTTTTGCTTTCCGTTCCTATCGTGTGTACTCTCATGAATTCTGGCACTCCGCCGCCAGAGTGAAGCCAAGCCGGCCTGTTCCTGCGGAACAAGCGCCGGCCAGTCCCAGGCTCTTGATTTGTCTATGGATTACGCCAATCTGCCGCAATTCCACCGCTGCCCGCGCAATCTCATCGGTCCGGCGCTCGTCCTTGCCGCTCTCTTATTTGCCGGGGTAACCCTCGCCCAGGCACCTTCCGACAGCTCGGCTTCGCCATCTGCGCTCTTCAGCCAAGTCATTGCCAATCAACAAAACAGCGAACTCCTCCTCAGCCAATATGAACGCGTGCAACTTGTCGAGAGGCGTCGAACCGGGAGCGGGTCCGATCCGGTCGACGCCAAGTTCTGGCGCCTTTTCCCTACCGGCACTGGAGTAGACAAGATCGCTCTTTCCTCAGACGGCAAGCCCCAGAATTCGGATGTTTACCGGAGCGATCTTGAAAAACTCGAGAGGTATTTGAACTGGATCGCACAGGACGGTCCTATGCAAAAGGAGGCTTACGCAAAGGCAGAGCACAAACTCAAGGAGCGAAAGGATTTGATTGAAGCCACCCATCGGGCTTTCCACTTCACTTTTGAAGGCAAGGAAATGCGCGGCGATCGAACCCTGCTTCGCTACCGCATGGAGCCGAACCCAGACTACCACCCCACCACGCGCAACGAAATCATCTTCAGCAGGGTTCGAGGCACGCTTTGGATCGACGAGCAATCCTGCCAATTGGCGAAAATCCAGGGCTCCGTGATCGAGGACATCTCGATCGCGCTCTTTTTGGCAAAGGTTTACAAAGGCAGCCAATTCATGCAGGAACGCTTTGAGGTTGCTCCTGGTGTTTGGGAGCCCACCTTCGAACAATACGACTTCGACGGGCGCAAGTTCATGGTTTCTTTCTCTTTGCACGAGCGTACGTTCTACTCTGATTACAAACGCGTGGGTCCGCCGAAGGAAGCTGCCGCGGTGGTACATGCCGAATTGAACAAACTCCAGGCCGACCAGCCCGCCCGTTAAGACTTTTTCAGCTACACTCAGTTCAGTACTAGAACTATCCCCGCCGCTCTGGAGGTTTTATGTTCTGTCGGCTGCTCTCCTCGGCGTTTCTTCTCAGCTTCTTTGCGATTCCTGCTTTGGCACAAAGCCAGGACACTCCACCTCCGCCAGCGTCCTCAACCGCACCTCCGGCGTCCAATACCGCCCCAGCTTCGAGTTCTCCAAAGAAGGTCTGGACCAACGATGACGTCGCTGGCAGCAAGAGCGGCGTTTCGGTTGTCGGGGATAAGCACAATTTGAACTACCACTTCAGCCCGGCGCAATCTGCCGATCCCGCCACAGTCGACCGCATCAAGAAAAATCTTCAGAAGCTCCAGAGCCAGCTCGACGACATAAACAGCAAACTGAAATCCTACAAACAGTTTCAGGATGGCGACCCGGTTTCCAAAGGCGAGCGCGACATGAGCAAAGGCTACAGTCGCACGCCCGTCGACCAGCAGATCGTCCAGCTCCTCGACAAGAGAAAACAGCTCGAAAGCCAGATCGGCGACCTTTTAGACGAAGCCCGCAAGAAGGGTATCGATCCCGGCCAGTTGCGTTAACTGGAGAACTTCATGAGATTACTCACCGCTGTCCTCGGCTCATTGCTGCTTTTCGGAACGCTTCCCGCGCGGGCCCAATCGCCCGATGCCGGCAGTACTCCGTCGTCAAATTCCACGAAGCCAGCAGACGCGCCGGCGAATCCTTCTCAAGCTCCAAGCCCTTTGACCGAAAAGAAAAAGCCCAAGAAGGTATGGACGAACGACGAAATTGGCTCGGTCAAAGGCAATGTCTCCGTCGTTGGTGAAGCCAATTCCTCCTCAGCAAAAACCGTAGAGAAGCGGTCCGCCTCACCCAGTCCTGCGAATGACGCTCGTCAGCAGCAAATCGAACATTATCGCGACCAGATTCAGGATTATCAGGCACAGATCGATGCCATAGACAAACGCATCGACCAACTCAAGAATTTCAAGGCAGAAAATACCAGCCCTTCCGGTGGCATCAATATGAACCAGGGCTACGATATGGTGCCCCTGGAAGATCAGGTGAAGCAGCTCGAAGCGAAGAAAAAGCAGTTGCAGGGCAAGATCGAAGATACGGAAGTCGAAGCGCGCAAGAACGGCATCGATTCCGGCGATTTGCGCTAGCCCAAACGATCTTCCGCAAATTTTCCGCACCGCATCGCAACTTTTCTCTGGCTTTCCTTTCGCGCAAGAGTAGAATTCGGGCAAAAGGCTGTGGTGGCCTTGGCGTGCGTACGGAGGTGGTCGATGGGTCGGGTCGACTTCTTCTGGGGTCTGGTTTTGTGTCTTCTTTTCATCTGCGCCCCGGAATACGTGTGTCCAGCAAGCAATCCTGATTTTGCAGTCTCTGGTACGGTTTTCGCCGACGGCACCAGTGAGCGCCTCGTGAATGCAGCGGTTGCGATCTGCGACGCTGCGGGCAATTCCCTCCAGCAAGGCGCCACAAACGATTCCGGAGAGTTCAGCTTTCAGGGGCTTCGCTCCGCACATTACATCCTGAGGGTTCAGGCAGCCGGTTTTCAGACGGCGGAGATTCATATCGATCTGAGCTTTGCCGCCGAGCGAGGTTTTTCCGTCGTTTTGAAACCGACGCCGAAGGCGATTCAAGCTTCTTCCTTGGCACAAACCATTTCGGTTCACGAATTGTCGATGCCGCAAGCGGCACGCGACCTAGTTGCCTCCGGTAAAAAGAAACTTTACATTGAACACAATTCCAAGGCAGCTCTGGCCGACTTCCAGTCCGCCTCGGAAAAGGCCCCCCGCTACTACGAGGCATATTTCCAGGAGGGCATGGCCTACCTTTCGTTGCAAAATTCCGCGGAAGCGGAAACGCTATTCCGCAAATCCGTTGAAATGAGCGACAAGAAGTGCGCGGATGCCGACCTGGCCTTGGGCGCGCTGCTGCTCCAGCAGAACCAAGTCCCGGAAGGCGAATCGCTCCTGCGCCTGGGTCTGGCTTCCAATCCGCTCTCCTGGCCCGGTCAATTCGAACTCGCGAAACTGGAACTTTCCCGCGAGCACATCGATTCCGCTGTCTCCGCCGCCGAAAGCGCCAGAGCCTTGGCGCCCCAGCAGGCCGTTGTTTATCGCTTGCTTGCGGCGATTCACTTGCGCCAGCGAAACTACTTGGCGGTGATTGCCGACATCGATGCTTATCTTCAATTGGATTCTAATAGTGCCGCAGCTACACGCGCGAAAGAGCTCCGCGCCGAGGCGCAGCGTCAAGTGGCCCACGCGCCTGAAACTGCCGTCGCCGTCAAATAGAAATTGCCTGCGGACTTCAGTGCATGCTGGAGCGGCCGCCGCTATCATCCGTGGCGTCGTACACATACTGAACGTTGATCGGGTGGTTGCCCTTGCTGTCCGTTACATGAACCGTTTCAATCAATTGTTTTCCATCCTGAGAAAGCTCAAATGTCCGGCTGACCTTGCCGTTGTGCGTTCCCTTTTCGTCCGTCACCAGCTTCTTGTCGTCCCAACGTGCCGCCACCTGCTTGTAATCCGGATCTTTCTCCTTTTCTAACTTACGCCCGTCGGTGAAAAACGAAGTCCGGTGCTCGCGGTCGTCGGAGAGGCTCACTTCCGGGTCATTGTCGAACTTCTGCGAGAACTTCATTTCGTGCGGCGGATTTACCAGATCGCCCATGCTGTCGGAAATGTCTCCGCCCGGGCGCGGACCACCATATCCCCCGCCGCCACCGGGCCACGGACCACTGATCCGCGGACCGCCGTAGCCACCGCCACCATTGCCGCGGTTCGTGTTGTCCGCTTGCTTCGATTGCTGCAGTTTCGCCCGCCCATCATCGCTCTCGTCCTTATTGAATTTCCATACTCCCATGATATTTTTGCGTGGTTGCACTTCGGGTTTCTTCGGCGGCGGCGGAGCAGCCGGAGCATTCGGGTCGGCTGGTGGCGGTGTCAGCGGCCCCGGAGGGGCCTGCGCACAAAGCAACCCGCAAACGATCAGGCAGGTCCCGCTCAGGACCAAGATCTTATTCATCTGCTTCATAGTCTTACTTCCTCCACCGCACCGCCCGAACCACCTTCTAAGGCATTCCCCCACTCTAATCAGAAAGTTCCATACTGCTGCCGTAAGGTCATACCCATTCTCCGTGAGATTCCGCTGATGCCTCAAAAGGCTGCTTGCGGCTCTCACGCCAACCAACCATTCAGGTCCCGCGCCCGCTCGAGCAGCGCCAACGCTCCCAACTCCCGGAATCGCTTTGCTCTTTCCCGGTAATCAAACTCCTTCTTTGAAAGAATCGCCATAAACGGTACGCGTGCGGCCTTCGCGGCCAGCGCGTCGTCGATATTATCGCCGAGATATAACGCCGCCTTCGGATCGCGCCCCGCCAGAATAATGCGCAGCCCGTCCGGGCTCGGCTTCTTCTTGGCATCGTCCATCGTGATGATCGTCCGAAACGAGCGCACCGCCGGCCACTTGTCGAACGTCCACGTAAATTCCTGCCGCGTTCTTCCCGTGAATAAATTCAATTCGTGTCCCTTGGCCCAGCGCTCAATCAACTTCGGAGTCACCAGCAGCTTTTCTTTCGCCACATTTCCAGGCTTGCCGTTCCGTCCCCAATAAAATGGCGAAAAGGCGATCCGCGCTTCGTCATAGCTCGTCGGCACTCCCAGGGCCGTCGCCCATCGCGAAACCATCATCCAGTCGTCGTTGTTTCCGGGCATGCGTTTCCATTCGTGAAATTCCGCCCATGTCGGCCGCTTGCCCGTCAGGTGCTGAATCGTCTGCAGCACCGATCGCCAGTAAGTTTCCCGCACATCAACTAGCACTCCGTCCACATCAAAGATCAATATCTTCGGATCGAGCTTCCCATCAACACGCTTCCGGCCTGCGCTTCTCACGCTCAATTCCTCTCCTTGTCCTTCCAGTGTACCTGCTCGGAGCCAAATCGTGTCCTGGCACACCTGTTTGAGGCACTGCAACCGATGTGGTACCCGTGAATCGTGTCAATTGAAGCACTTCGCCGGGAATTGCTTGCTCTTCGCGCCGAAGATCGTCGGCTGCGCCAAGAGCTTCCTACCGCGAACGAGCTCGGCGGGCCGTATCATCCGCGAATCGCCTGGACGCTTGCCGATCCCGAACATGTCAAATGAATTGCGCGGGGCGCTGGGACTCAAGCCACTCTGGCCCATTCCCGCTGCGGGTCGGGATCTCTCAAAAGAAGAACGTGAAGAGAATGAAGCCGCTCAGAAATGGTGGCTCGATTGGTTCGTTTCGCGCGGCTGGCGGTCAACTCCCGGATCGTCCGCTCGCACTTCCCTTACGGTGTCACCTGCTCCGAACTCATCTGCACGCCGGATTGCGTGTAATTGAACTGGATCTTCCATGCGCTGGGCGCGCTGCGCCCATCGGCGACCGGCGCCGTAAACACCCATTGCCGCGCCGCCTTCAACGAAAGGTCTGCAAAATACCGGCTTGGCCCGGTACTGTCGAGTGTCGCATCCGTGACCCTTCCCGCCGGATCCACATGTACCTTGACCCCCACCCTCACGGTCCCATGGATCGTGGACAAGGCCTTCGCCGACGCTGCCGGCGCCACCTGGTCCAACGCTTCTCCCTCGCCCAAGGCAGAGTCGGAACTCTTTGCCTTAGTAGACACGGTAGGTTCCACGTTGCGCGGAGCGACGGGCGGCGGTGTCGGCGTCACCGTAGCTGGAGGCGTCGCTGTCTTGGCGGGCGGATTGGTCGTTGATTTTGCAGCCGGCAACGTTTCCGGCGGCTGGACACTGCCGGCGCTCGAACTCAATTGACCGGAAGCGGCTGGCGTCGAATTCGCAGCCGTTGTCGAAGTTACGCCATTTGAATCCGGTTTTGCGCCACGACGCAGTGCAAACGGCAGCACGATAAGGGCAATCACGAGGAGCGCTCCGGCAAAAAGAGGAATCACATAATTCGGCAGCGCCACGCTCTGTCTTGGTGCAAACCCTTCTTCCGCCTCCGGTGCGGGCGTTACTTCGGTCTCCACACCCGCAACCCGTTGTGATTTTCCGAGTGGAATCGCGGGTTCCTGGGACAGAGGCACACTCAATGGCGATACCGCCGGTGGCGTCGGCGTCGGTCGTGTCGTCGGCATGGCCATAACACCGGCCGCTGTCGAGCCGATTGCGCCGCTCACCCTCGCTCCGGCAACCGCCGCCACGGCCTTGGCCTCCGCGGCCGCAGGATTCAACTGCTCTGCAAGTTGCCCGATGCTCCAACGCAATCTCGGATTGCGCCGCAGTGTATGTTGCGCAATCTCGAGATACGGATCGCGAACTGTCGGTGGGATGACAGGGTCGGCATTCTCATTAAACGGCAAAACCGCCGGCTGTTGTGTCAACGCTTCGAGCAGTGTCACTCCAAGCGACCACACGTCCGCCGCCGGTGTATACGGAGCGGCCGGCAATTCCGGTGCATCATACGCGCTGCGCTCCCGTCGCATCTCCCGCACTTCACCTGCGGTAGATAACGCATCGCTCGAAAGTTTCAGCAGCTCCCCGCTCGCCAGCACATTCGAAGGCTTCACGTGTCCGTGTACCAAGTCCCGGTCGTGCAGGTACATGAGCGCGTCGACTATCGAACTCAGCATTTCCTTCGTTTCTTCCGCGACCAATGCGCGGTGTGGAAGCACCTGCCCCAGGTTCTCCTCCGCGTACTCCATCGCCACATACAGCAGGTCCATGTCCTCGATCTTGCAAGCGCCGGCGCCATAAATTCGGATCAAATGCGGGTGGCTCAACTGCGCCGCTTCTTTCCACGTGGCAATCTGTTGTTCACTTTCCGAAAAGCCGGCGGAAACAAATTTAATAGCCGCCTGCCGTACCTCCGGATCGTGAAACTCCGCGAGGAACACCACACTGTGATCGGTGGTCCCGAGGTACTGCTGCAGTTGATATTTGTGGTCGACGACCTGGCCGATCCACTTGTTCCACATTTCGCTCATGGTGCACCTCGAACTCCGGAATTAGGGGCCATGGGTGACGGCACGCCTCTCCGCAGGGCATGCGGCCACCGGTTTCACTTCCTGGCGTCTGGGGCGAATCGATTCGGACGGGACTCTCAGGCGCCAGAGGGCTGGGGCGCTCGTCGCTCTCCATTTTCCCACGAATCCCAGGGGACGAGCACAATTTGATGTTAATCCTTTCGCAGCCTGAAGTACTACGAGGCAACTCTGAGGTTCCATCTGAGGTTCCGCAGGGAGCAACCATTCCTCGGGATTCCGCACTCTGATTCCCGTATCGCTGTCCTCGTCAAAGGAGGGTCCTTGGCTCCCATGAATGCTTCTCGTGTGTTTACTTTTGGTCTTTTATTCCTTCTCGCATCGACAGTCCTTTGCGCTCAGTCTGCTACCGAGGCCACCAGCACAAAGATTGGCGTCGTCAACGTCCAGCAGGCGATTGCCGCCACCAGCGAAGGAAAGCAGGCTGCCGCCGAACTGCAAACGCAATTGCTCCCGCGCCAACAAGAAATCGAATCGCTGACCAAGCAGTTGAACGATTTACAACAGCGTTTGAACACCGATGCCACACTGAACGACGCCGACAGGTCTCGCCTGAGCGTTCAGTCCACTCGTTTGAGTCAGCGTCTCGATCGCAAGACCAACGATTATCAGGAGGACGTTAACGCCGCGCGAAGCGAAATTATCAACCGCATCGGCGGCAAAATGATGAATGTGATCAATCGCTGCGCGCAAGAAGGCAACTACGTTGCAATCTTTGATTCCTCCGCGCAAAATTCTTCCTTGTTGTTCGCCGCAAAAAACATCGACATCACGCAGGACATCATTCGTCTCTACGATCAAACCAATCCGGTGAAAGGCGCCAGCACCACGCCCGCAACGCCAACAACAAAGCCCGCGCCTGCGCCAAAGCCTGTCGCACCGCTGGCAGCGAAGCCGCAATGAGTGGCACTCGTATGTTCCTAGAGCGCGGAATCCCTGCCCATACGGACTCGATCCATCGGTCAGCGGCTTTCCGATCCGCGCGCCTTTTGGCTTCGCCCAATCCATCATTTGTTAATCTGTTTCATTTTGCAGCCACCTGGCGAACGGCCTATAATTTCGCCGACCCATGCCCCGAACATCCGGCACAAAAATCGGTTCCTATGACATTGGCTCGCTCCTCGGGGTCGGCGGCATGGGCGAAGTCTACCGCTCGCGCGATTGCAAACTCGGCCGCGAAGTTGCCCGGAAAGTCCTTCCCTCGGCCGTCAGTCCAGCCGCAGGCGATTTCACTTGCATTTCAAAAGTAATATTCGCCAAACTACAAGCCCGCCCCGAACCGCCCTGGCATTGCCTATTCGACTTTACCGTAAAGGAGAAACATCATGGCAACCCCGAAGCCGAGCGCGATTAAACTCAACCTGGAGCCCACCATCGTCAACTGGCCGGAAACTCATTACGTGTTCGTCGAGAGGTTTGGCCCATTTCAGAATACCGCGCAGCAAGCGTGGCAAGACTTGCACAAATTGATTCCGGCGATTTCAGAACACAACAAAATCACCGGATACATGAGTCTCTATAAAATGGGGCCGAACATCTACCGCGCAGGCGTTTCGGTCGCGTCCGAACCCAAGAATGTTCCGGAGAGCCTGAAATACGAAAAGTTCCTCGGCGGAAAGTACCGCCGGTTCGTTCTGACCGGGCCTTACTCCGGCTTGCCGGAAGCTTCTGGCCGCGTGTATGAAACCGTTTCGGAGAGGAAAATCCAGCTTCGTGATGATTTCAGCATCGAGAACTATGTCAACGATCCCCGCACCACTCCCGAAGACCAACTGATCACCGAAATTCTCGTTCCCACGGCGTAGGCCCTCTTTCGGTTTCTTGGTAGCGACAGCCAACGGGCAGTGCGACATGATGCTCGCTGGCTACTGCCCTTTTGCCTTGCTACACTTCCTTCATCATCGTATTTGCGCTCCGAAGGAACCTGCATGCCCTCTTTTGCCGGTGTGGACTTCATCGACTTCGATTCGCAACTGAATGACGAGGAAAAACTAGTTCGCCAGACCGCCCGCCAGTTCGTTGACAACGAGGTGCTCCCGGTCATCGAAAAGCACAACCGCGAAGCAACTTTCCCGATGCACCTCGTCGCGCAACTTGGCGAACTCGGTTTCTTCGGCGCAAATCTGCACGGCTACGGCTGCGCCGGAATGTCCAACACCGCCTACGGACTCGTCATGCAGGAACTGGAGCGCGGCGATTCGGGCCTGCGCAGTTTCGTCTCCGTTCAGAGCAGTCTCGTGATGTACCCGATCCACGGTTACGGCAGCGACGCGCAAAAAGAAAAGTGGCTTGCCCGCATGCGCGAAGGAAAAGCCATCGGCTGTTTCGGCCTGACCGAGCCGCAATTCGGTTCCAATCCCGGCGGAATGCTGACGCGTGCTGTGAAAAAGGGCAGCGGCTACGTCCTCAACGGCGAAAAGATGTGGATCACCAACGGTTCCCTCGCGAATGTCGCCTTGATCTGGGCCAAATGCGAAGACGAAAAAGTGCGCGGCTTCCTAGTGGAAAAAGGGACGCCCGGTTTCAAGGCCTGGGATGTCCATGGCAAATGGTCACTGCGCGCCTCGGTGACTTCTGGCCTGGCGCTCACCGATTGCGAAATCCCCGAGGAAAATCTTCTCCCCGGCGTCGCAGGTCTGCGCGGGCCGCTCAGTTGCCTGAATCAGGCACGTTACGGCATCGGTTGGGGGGCCATCGGAGCGGCGATGGCTTGCTACGACACGGCGCTGCAATATGCCAAGACGCGCAAGCAGTTCGCCAACAAGCCCATCGCTTCCCACCAGCTTGTCCAGGAAAAACTCGCCTGGATGATCACGGAAATCGTGAAAGCGCAATTGCTCGCTCTACAGGTCGGCCGCCTCAAAGACAAAGGTAAGTCCGACCCAAGCCACATCTCCATGCTTAAAATGAATAACGTCGCCATTGCTCTCGAAACCGCGCGCAAGTCCCGCGACATTCTCGGCGCCAACGGCATCGTCGACGACTACTGCATCATGCGCCACATGAACAACCTCGAAAGCGTCTACACCTACGAAGGCACGAACGACATTCACAAGCTGGTCATCGGAGAAAAAATCACCGGAATCTCCGCCTTTATGTGAGGAATATGAAGACACGCTCTTTCTTCCCTTCTTGGCTTGCTGCAGTCTTCCTCGTTTTTCTTCCCGTCTCCGTCGGTGCGCAAACCAAAATGGCGGAGCCCGAACCTCCCGAGACCAAAATCCGATGCATAACCGCATTCCTACGCCTGGAACGCCCGAGCTACCAGCTCCAGATCTCCGAAGCGGTGAAATTCCTGAAAATTGCTCGAACCACCTTCGAATCTCGCGGCTTCACGGTGCAAACCCTTCGCATCGCCACGCAGCCGTTTCCCGAATACACCCACGGCCTTTCTCACGACGAAGCGCTGCAATTCTTCCGGGACCTCGACGGCCTCGCCCAAATGCAAAACGTCATCGTCTCCGTCGGTCCCGCCTACCTCGCTGGTGACGACGGCGACGCGCAATCCGACTTGCTAGCGGACATCCTGAAAAATTCCAAATCCCTCTACGGCACAGTTTATGTGACGAACAACGGCAGCGTGAATTGGCCAGCCGTTCACGCCGCCGCTCACGTCATGAAGAATCTTGCCGATGGCACCACCCACAGCGAAGGCAATTTCCGTTTCGCCGCTCTGGCCAGTGTCCCGCAAGCCACGCCCTTTTTCCCCGGCGCCTACCTGACGGGCCTCGGCCATCAATTTGCCGTTGGCCTCGAATCCGCCAACGAAGTTACCGCAGCCGTCCGCGACGCGCCCGATCTTCCTGCCGCCAAGCGCCGTTTGATCGATCTCTTCTTCCAACTCGCCTCAAGCGTTGAAAACTTAGCCTTACGTATCGACAGCGAACGCGGCTGGACCTATCTCGGCGTTGATCTCTCTCCGGCGCCATCGAAAGACGCTTCCATCGTCACCGCCATCGAAAATATTTCGCGGCAGCCATTGGGTTCAAACGGCACGCTCTCCGCCGTCGGCGTTATCACCTCCGCGATAAAGGAAATCGGCTTGCGCAAGACCGGGTATTCCGGCGTAATGTTGCCGGTCCTGGAAGATTCCGTTCTTTTGCAACGTTGGAATGCGGGCCTTGTCTCTCTTGATGCATTGCTGAACTACTCTTCTGTCTGCGGCACAGGCCTGGACACCATCCCTTTGCCGGGAAATGTCACGGATGAGCAACTCACTCGCATCATCGGCGACGTCGCCACTGTTTCCGTGAAGTGGAACAAGCCCCTCACCGCCCGCTTAATGCCGGTTGCCGGCAAATCGGCCGGTCAACAAACCGATTTCCCCGAAGGGCGTTTTCTCAACGCCGTGATTCAGCCCGTCTCCGGACCCGAACCCCACCCCTGAGTTGTGCGCATCGCGTCGATAACTGCTTCGCCTCTTCCCGGTACGCCCGTATCGACTATAAGCCCAGCTTTGCCCTAATATAAGCCGCTGCGGAGGTTGCCTTAATGGAAGAACGTCTTAGCTTGGAGTTCCTGCGCGTTGTCGAAAACGCGGCCGTCGCCGCCGCGCGCACCATGGGCTTTGGCGATCGCCATAAAGCCGACGAAGTTGCCGTCGAAGCGATGCGCGGCACCATGGATCAGGTCGAAATGGATGGCACCATCGTCATCGGCGAAGGCGAGCGCGACGAAGCTCCCATGCTCTACATCGGCGAAAAAGTCGGCCTCGCCACGCACGCTCCCAAATCTCTTTTCCCGCAAGTCGATATCGCCGTCGACCCGCTCGAAGGCACCAACCTCTGCGCCACCGGCGCGCCTAACGCCATCACCGTTCTCGCCGCCAGCGAACGCGGCGGCCTGCTGCACGCTCCCGATATTTACATGGAAAAAATCGTCGTCGGGCCATCCTGCAAGGGCGCTGTAGAGCTCGACGCTCCGGTGGCGGACAACCTGAAGGCCGTCGCCAAGCGTCTCGAGCGCGATGTGGAGGATCTTGTCGTCATGGTCCTCGACCGGCCGCGCCACGAACAAATCATCGCTGACATTCGCGCTGTAGGCGCGCGCATTCGCCTCATCGGCGACGGTGACCTCTCGGCCGGCATTTCTGCAGCGGTCCTTGGCACCGGCGTTCACATGGTTATGGGCACCGGCGGCGCGCCCGAAGGCGTCCTCACCGCCGCCGCGCTCCGTTGCCTGAACGGCCAGATCCTCGCGCGCCTGGTCGTCAACAAACCCGAACACCGCGAGCGGCTCGAAAGAATGGGCGTCAAGGATCCACACCGGATTTACGTCACCGAGGATCTCGCCCCGGGCAACAAAATCATCTTTGCGTGCACCGGCGTGACCGACGGCAACCTGCTCAAAGGAGTCCGCTTCTTCGGTGAAGGCGTCCGTACCACTTCTATGATTCTCACCCTCGACGAACGGCAAGTCCGCTTCATCGACTCCGTGCACCTCGATAAGCGCCCCGATTTGAAGGTCCGCTTTAACTAAAGCGACAGCACTGAGGGCAATCTCTGGGGCTTGGTCCCCTGAAAGCGTTCCCGCAAAACAGGATACGCGAGCAGGTGGCCCGAATCTGGTCATCCGGCCAGTGGTGAGAAGCACCCAATCTCCGTAACCTTCTTCAACCAGTCCCACCGCATTCAGAAGCCCATCTGTCGCAACCCGGAAACCGGCCGCCGTTCCGCCGGACAGTACTGCCGCGACAGAGAACGGGGGAGTGCTTTGAAGCGTTCAGCGTTGGTCCTGCTCTCGACGGTGGCGATCTTCCTTGGCGGCTGCGCCGAAGCCATCATTCCGAGCAGCGGCTCGCAAGGCTACACCATCATCGTCACGCCCGGCACTGCGACGCTTCCCGGTCTGACCACCCAGCAGTTTTCCGCGAAGACGAACGACGGGTCGAAACCGACCTTGAGTTGGACCATAAACGGCATTGCCGGCGGTAATCCAACCATCGGCACCATTTCTTCGACAGGTCTCTACACCGCGCCCGAATTTCCTCCCGCACCGAACACCATCAAAGTCAGCGCGACGGACACCGTCGACACCTCAAAAACGGGCAGCAGCGCGGTCACTCTGGACAATCCGATTCCTGTGCTCACCGCCATTTCTCCAATGGTTATCTCCGTCGGTCCTTTCACCCTTTCCTTGACCGGTCAGTATTTCGCTCCGGGCGCGACCGTTTTTCTGGGCAGTACTGCGCTTGCCACTACCGTGGTCTCCTCGACGCAATTGACCGCGACGGGAACGGCAACAAACGCGGAAGTCGGCAACGTCAACATCACCGTGCAGAATCCCGCTCCTGGTGCGAACGCCTCCAAAGCCATCACGGCCCAAATCAAAGGCAGTGGGATCAATGTTCAGGTCACGCCCGCGACAGGCACCCTGCGCGCGGGAACGCAACAGGTCTTCGCTGCCACCGTCACGGGCACAAGCAACACCGGCGTAACCTGGTCGATCAACGGCATCGCTGGCGGCAACGACACGGTCGGCACCATTGTTGGTAACGGCAACTATCTCGCGCCGAACATCCTGCCAAAAGCCAACACCATTACCGTCACCGCCACAAGCGTCGCAGACACCACCGCCACCGGCAATGCCACCATGACCCTCGGCAATCCCGTCCCGATTCTGAGCACCGTCACGCCGGACCTCGTTGTCATTGGAAAGTTCAGTCTGACTCTCACCGGTTCGGGCTTCATGAATGGCTCGGTGGTGAATTTCGGTTCTCAGCCACTGACTACGACCTTCGTTTCACCCACGGAATTAACTGCGACCGGCACCGCCACGATCGCACAAGTGGGTACCGTCAACGTCTCCGTCACCAATCCAAATCCTGTCTCTGCGACCTCCGCGCCGATTCCCGTTCAGGTCGTCGCCAGTTCCAACATCGTCGTCACGCTGACGCCCAAATCCGTGACCATCGGCGCCGGCAACACCACGCAATTCCAGGCCACGGTTACGGGGACTACCGACATACAGGTCTCCTGGTCCGTGAATGGAGTTCCTTACGGAAACAACACCGTCGGCACCGTTGATGGAAATGGCAATTACACTGCGCCCGTAAATATCGTCGGCCTAGGCAGTGTCACCGTTACCGCCGCCAGCGTCGTGGACCCCACGAAGTCCGGGAGCGCAACCGTCACTCTGTCAAATCCCGTTCCGACGCTGACTGCCATTACTCCCGGCACCATCGGCCCCGGCGCGTTCCAACTCACGTTTTACGGCACCGGCTTTGTCGCCACTTCCACCGCAACTTTCGGCGGCCAACCCTTGCAGATCACCTACGTGACCGACACTATGATCACTGCGGTCGGCACCGCTACCAGCGCTCAAGCAGGAAATGCGCCCATCATGGTGACGAATCCTGTCCCCGGCGGCGGAACCTCCAACAGTCTCAACGTGACGGTCACAACCTCGGGTAGCCCGGTAAGCTCCGCGGCGGCGGTCCGCTTCCTCGAACAAGCCTCCTTCGGTCCGGATACGGAAAGTTTGAACCAGGTTCAGGAAATGGGTTTCGACGCCTACTTCCAGAACCAGTTCGCCGCCACGGTTACGCCCTATCCCAATCCGCGCCCGAATGACACCGTCAGCAACGTTCAGCAATCGTTCTTCCTCAACTCCATTGCCGGCGGCGATCAACTCCGCTTGCGGGCCGCCATGGCTCTCAACGAATTGTGGGTTGTCGGAGCGGACACCGTCAGTGATCCCGTTGGCTACACCAACTACATGCGCACGTTGGACAACGATGCGCTCACCAATTATCTGAACGTCATGACTGACGTCACTCTGACTCCGGCCATGGGCGACTTCCTCAACATGGTCAACAACAATGCGCCCGCGCCCGGTCAGCACGCCAACGAAAACTACGCCCGCGAGATCATGCAGCTTTTCACGCTCGGTCTGAACAAGTTGAACCCGGATGGCACTGCGGTGCTGGACGCCTCGGGAAATCCCGTCCCGACCTACACGCAAAATGACGTCATGGACCTCGGCCGCGCCTTCACCGGCTGGACGTTCCCGACCGCACCCGGAAAGTCCGAGCAAAACAACAATCCGCCGTACTATGCCAGCCCGATGATCCCCGTAGAATCCGAGCACGACACCGGCGCGAAAACCATCCTCGGTCAATCCATCCCGGCCGGACAAAGCGCGGAGCAGGACCTCTCCGCCGCGCTGAACATTATCTTCAATCATCCGAACGTCGGTCCCTTCGTCGCCACGCAGCTCATCGAGAAGCTCGTCACGAGCAATCCGAGCCCCGCTTACGTTCAGCGCGTCGCGCTGGCATTCAACACCGGTACCTTCAACAGCTACGGTTCCGGCAAGCGCGGTGACCTGCAAGCAACCATCGCCGCCATTCTTCTCGATCCCGAAGCGCGCCGCGGCGACGTCGCCGCCACCTCAGTCGCCACGGACGGCAAGCTTCGCGAACCTGTCGTCATGATCGTGAGCCTCTGCCGCGCGTTCCATGTCAAGACCGATGGCGCCGGCCTCTCCTACGAAGGCGACCAGATGTCCGAAAATATTTTCTATGCGCCTACGGTTTTCAATTTCTTTCCGCCCGTGAATCCGATCCCGCAGACCACTCTCAACGGGCCGGAATTCGGCATCTTCAACACCAACACCAGCCTGGCCCGCGACAACGTCATCAATGACGCGGTCTACGGCGCACTAGGCTCCAACACCAAACTCGATTTCACTCCGGTGATCAACGCCGGTTCTCCCGATCAAATGATCGCCTGGCTCGATACTCTTTTCCTCCACGGCACAACCCCCGACCAGGTGAAACAAATTATCTCCACGGCGTTGAGCGCCTACGACCCGGCGGACACCCAGGGGCAGGCTCAAGCCTCGATTTATCTCTACACCTCTTCCTCGATGTACCAGGTGCAGCACTAGGACCATAGGAGCGCACGATGAACGTTCACACACGACGAGACTTGCTCAGGTTGGCCTGCTGCTCCGCCGCCGGAGCCACTCTCGTCGGCGGTCTCAGCAAATTCGGATTGGTCAGCGCTCTCGCGCAAGGCGCTTCGGATTACAAGGCGTTGGTATGCATTTTCATGTTTGGTGGTAACGACGGGAACAATGTTTTGGTTCCCATGGACTCGCGCTACGCCGCTTACCAGCAGGCCCGCTCTATTCTCGCCATACCCCAGGCGCAGCTTCTGCCACTGCAGTCTGGCGGGCAATCCGCCTACGGCTTGCACCCCAACATGCCGGAGATGCAGGGCTACTTCAACAATCAGAAAAACATGGCGCTCGTCGCCAATGTGGGAACTCTCGTTCAGCCCACGACACAAGCAGCCTATCAAGCCTCTCTGAATTTGCCCCAGAATCTCTATTCGCACTCCGACCAGCAGAATCAATGGCAGAGCGCTCAACTCAATGGCATTCCCATGTCCGGTTGGGCCGGGAAAATGGCCGACTCGGTGCAAAGCGCTTACAACAGCTCGGCTCTTTTCCCGCCGATTCTTTCCATCAGCGGCAACGCTATTTTCTGCACGGGTATCACTTCCGAACCATTCACGATGAATCCTGGTCAGACACCAGGCCTTCAAGGATTCGATTCTTCGGCGGCTTCCCAGGCGAGATATGCCGCCACGCAGCAATTGCTCACGTTCGATAGCGGTCTCAACATGGTGCAGGCAGCGAACACCGTCACCAGCCAGGCCGTTCAATACGCCCAGGTCCTCTCCCAGGCATTGAAAAACATTCCGCCAATCCAAACGCAATTCCCCAACAACTATCTGGCCCAACAGTTGCTACAGGTCGCACAAGTCATCTCCGCTCGCAGCGCTCTCGGCGTGAACCGCCAGATCTTCTTCTGCTCCTACGGCGGCTTCGATACCCACGGCGACCAACTTACCCAACAGGTTCAGCTCCTCACCACGGTCAGCCAGAGCATGTCCGCGTTTTACCAGGCCACCCAGGAACTGGGCGTCGCCAATTCCGTCACCAGTTTTACGTTGTCGGAATTTGGCCGCACGTTCCAGCCCGGTTCCAACGGCGGGTCGGACCACGCTTGGGGTAGCCACCATCTCGTCCTCGGCGGCGCGGTGAAGGGCAACGCCATCTATGGCACTTTCCCAACGCTCGCTCTTGGCGGGCCCAACGATGCCGACCAGAACGGCCGATGGATTCCAACGACCGCTCTCGATCAATACGCCGCCACCTTAGCGACCTGGTTCGGCGTCAGTGCCGCCAATCTGCCGTCGATCTTTCCCAACCTGGCCAACTTCCCAACCAGCAACCTGGGCTTTATGGGCTAGCGCAAGGTTTTTCCCGAAGAGAGCGTAGTCAGAAAAAAAGCGGTGCCCCGAGTTAGAGCGCCGCTTTCGTCTTCGAACACCTTCCGTTAATTGTCCGTTAATTGTTTCCGTTAGGAATGGCCAGCAACACGCGGTCATCAACCGCAACCGTGGGTGTGAACATCGTGGCGCTCTTGCCGTCCGCCAGAGCAATTTGTTTCGCCAATCCCGCAATCGCCGGCCCGGCTGGTTTCGCGCTCTCCGCGGGAACATAGCCCGGCTGCAGGGAAATTCGGGTGGCCTTCGGGGCGCAAGCCGTCGCACCCAGGCACATGTCGCGCACAAACACCTGCCGCAGTCCGCTGTTCGGCGTCGTAGGAGCGCCTGACGCGCCGGGGCTCACGGCAAGAAATGCCACATACCGCGCAGAGGCGCTCAAAGACGGCAATATCCCCTCGGTTCCGCTCAGCGCGCCTCGCTCATCGGTCGACACGAGCAGCGTGCTTGCCTTGCACGATTCGGTTGCTCCTGCGCATGTGTCGCGCAGATAGACTTGCCGTCCGAGTGGCGCGTTCGCAACCAGATTCGTGGCCGCGGAACTAAACGCAATATAGCGCCCGTCCACCGTCATTACCGGATTGTGGCTCGCTCCGTCGCCTGCAGAGCCGTCCGCCGCAACCGAAACCACTCGCGTCGATCGCGTGCATCCGCTTTCTCCCCAGCACGTGTCGCTCAACAAAATTTGCCAACTGCCACTCTGCGAAGATGTGTAGGCAACGTACCTTCCGTCCCGGCTGATCGCGGGTTGATCTTCGGCAACCGGCACGGGCGCGCTGGCGCCACTGACGCGCGTCGTCGTGGGCGTGCAATTCGCAGCGCCCAGGCACGTATCGCGCACAAACACTTGCCGCGTCGCGTTACTCGCCGTCGAGGAGACGCTCGCATTGGCCGCCAAAAACACTACGAATCTCCCGGAGGCACTGATCGCAGGAAGCTCGGGAGTCTTCCCGGAAAGCGTCTCCGTCTGATTGATCGAAATCACTTGCGTGCTCGGCTTGCACGCGCCGGCCACCCCGTTGCAGGTGTCGTGCAAATAAACCTGCTGCCCTGCAGGCGCATTCTCCACCAGGTTGCTCGCCCGAGAACTGAACGCCACATAGCGCCCGTCCGGTGTCATCGTAACGCCATGGCTGTCTCCGTTGCCCGGCGTGCCATCCAACGCCGTCGACACCGTGCGGGTCATCGCCACACAATCGTTCGCCACACCCAGGCACGTGTCATGCAACAAAATCTGCGAGGTGCCGCTCTCAGCGGACACGGAAGCCACATACCGCCCGTCCTGGCTGATCGCCGGCTTATCCGCGGGAGTCGTCGTCCCCGGAGGCACATTCGCCGGACAGGTGTTCACCGCCGTTCCGTTCGTTACCGTGAACGTTTGCGTCGTCACCGGCATTCCGCTCGGCGGACTGTTCGTGTCGCCGCCGCCCAGGTTCGGGCAGTTGAGCAAGCAGATCGCGCTCGGTGGATTGAGCACGTTGATTTCGGCCGTCCCGCTCGCGCACAGCAGTTTCCCGGGAATCGTGGCTTTCATCTGCGTCGAGGAAATACTGTTCACCGTGACGGCCATTTCCTGGTTGTAGCTCGATGCACCTGTAAAAGTTACTGACGATCCTCCATTTTGTGACATGGGAATAAAACCCGTTCCAGTCACGGTAATTGGCACACCCGCGCAATTCGCCGATGTGGAATCGCAGTACGCCGCCGAAGTCGGCGACACCGATGACAGTGTCGGGTAGGGGTTCGCCAAGCCGTAGACCGTGAACGTCAGCGCGTTCGAAAGCCCGTTGTATCCCGTACCCTGGCCCGTGGGTTGGTAAACATTCACGGCCACCGTGCCGGCGGTCTGGATAAGGCTGTAGGGCACTTGCGCCGAAAGATTGGTAGTATCGATATAGGTGGTCGTTAGTTTCTTGCCGTTCCACTGCACCACCGGGTTTACTCCAGGTGCGGTGAAAGGATTTGATGCACTGGCGATGACAAAGAGCGTAAAGCAGGGGTTGACCTGGCCGGAGGGGGTATTAGGACAATTAACGAGCGTTCCCGACTTTGGTGTTCCCACCGGCAGTCCCGACGGCGAAAGATTGGTCAACGTTGCGCCCGTGTTGTACTGCACGGAATTGTTGTAGTCGTTGCAGCCGGCCACGCCGAGTGCGAATAACAAGACAGTCAATGCTGTCCGGAACCCCTTCATTGATTCTCCTTCATGCACAACTTCAACGCGCCCGGGCTCCAACCACAGTTGTTCCAAGTCAGAAGACGGCGCATTTGATCTAGGGTTGAGATGCAAGGAATCGCGCTCGCGTTGATTCTGTCCCTACGCAACACCCCAGCGGCAGGCGCGTGTAACCCTATCTATAATATCGTGCAGCCGCAGTTCTCGCAAAGCCTCGGACTCCTGAGTCCGCCCGCTAACTCATTCTCTTTTCAGAGATTTCAGCGACTGCCGTACCAGTTGCTTCACCTTCGCACGGCATTCCGGTTCCGGAACGCCGGCCGTCGCGGCCTCCGCCGCGCGGTAATAAGCTTCGGCTTGCTCCTCTCTCGCGAGCCTGGCGTTTAGATCGCCGAGCATCAACTCATACAGCGGATTCGCCGGATACTTTTCGGCGAGAGGGGTGATTACCTGGATCGCCTCTTCGTATCGCTGGTCGTAATTGAGCAGGTTCAACGCCAGATAAAATCGCGCCAACGCTACGCTGATCTGTCCCTCCTGCATTGCTCTCCTCAATTGACGGATCCCTTCTTCCTTCGTTCCCCCGGGAATCCCCATCAGGAATCGCAGCGCCTTGGCCATCATGGACAGCGTGTCCACGTAATAGTTGTAAAGACCCAGTCCGGTGTAGGCATCGCACAGCGTCGGGTCCAGTTGCAGGGCCGCCAGGAAATTCTCCCGCGCTCGCACTCCCGCCCGCGCGCTCGCCCGGGATTCTCCCCTGATTCCATACAGCCTTGCCGCCAGGCCATCCGCCATCGCGGCGTACAGGTGCATCTCACCGGTGTTCTGCTGCCGCAATTGTTTCTCCGCCAGGCTGTAGGCCTTGCTTGTCAGTTCGAGGTAATGTTGATCGCCCGGCGCCTTGTCGCGGTGCCGCGCCATGGTCATGGCATATTTAAATTCCGCGGAGTCCCACCAGATTTTCCACCAGTCCGCTTCCGCTTCGAGCAAATATCCCAGCGGATCTTCTGGCGCTCGCTCCTCGAGCTCGTGAATTTCCGGGAGCGCCAGATCACGCCGTCCCGAATAGATATGGTCCAGAATCGCGGATGTGTTGGCTGGAAGATTCAGCTTGCCAGGCTGGGCCATCGCCCAACCCGGAACCAGGAGTAACATCCATGCAATCGCGTGCCGCCGCAACTTTCGAAACATAGACTCCGCAGGAAGGAGTCCGCTCTTTATACCTTCCTCGGCACGAGTTTAAGCTGTTCCGCTAAAGTCGCCAAACGAAATGGCTTCTGCAGAAGCCCGCCCCTTGGGGATCGGCGCTTCGCGTAAATTCTGCGTGTTCCCCAATATACAAATAACGTGTACTTCCGGCCGAAGTTTCTGGACCTCATTTGCCCCTCAGACCCGGCATGATGTTGGTCCAAGGAGCATCATCGCCAGGCTCGCCTGCCCGAAAACCCTCGTCCATACCCCGTTTCCTGTCCGATACTGCGTTTCATGTGCTCTTAGGTGCGCGCTGCATCCTTTGTTATTCTCACTGCGCATGAGAACCCCTCCCCAAGACGACACATCGGTATCTCCGCAGCTTCAATTGGAGCGCGGTCTCGGCCTGAAAGAAGCGGTCGCCCTCAACATGATCGAGATTGTGGGCATCGGCCCGTTCGTCACGAGTTCTCTCGTCATCAAAGCCATGGGCGGGCCGCAAGCGCTGGTCGCCTGGCTCGCCGGCGCCCTCATCGCCACCCTCGACGCGTTCGTCTGGTCGGAACTTGGCGCGGCAATGCCCAAAGCCGGCGGCACCTACGTTTTTCTTCGCGAAGCCTACGGCCCCCAAAAATGGGGACGTCTCATGTCCTTCCTTTTCGTCTGTCAAACGCTGATCCAGGCGCCTCTGACGGTCGCGTCCGCTGCCATCGGCTTCAAGGATTACGCCAAATTTCTTTATCCGTTTAACTGGTGGCAGGAGAAGGCCCTTGCTGGTGGCCTGGTCATACTTCTCATAGTCCTTCTTTACCGACGCATCACCACGATCGGCAAAATCTCGGTGCTCTTGTGGATTGGCGTTGTGGGCACCATGCTCTGGCTCATCTGGAGTGGCGTCCGCCACTTCGACGCAAGACTTGCATTCGATTTTCCTGCGGGCGCGTTTCAGTTTTCCTCGGTGTGGTTTGCCGGCCTTGGTGCCGCCATGCTCAGCACCGTCTACAGCTATCTCGGCTACTACAATATCTGCCACCTCGGCGGCGAAATTCGCGAGCCGGAAAAAAACATCCCGCGCGGAATTTTTCTTTCTGTGTTGGGCATCGCCATTCTCTATCTCGCCATGCAGACCAGCATTCTCGGCGTCATCCCCTGGCGCGAGGGACAAAATTCCTCGCACCTGGTGAGTCTCTTCGTGGAACGCTTGTACGGCACCGGTGTCGCCCGCTTCGCCACCGTGATGGTTCTTTGGATCGCTATGGCCAGTATCTTTTCCGTTCTCCTCGGCTACTCTCGGGTCCCTTATTCCGCGGCGCTCGACGGCAACTTTTTTCCCGTTTTCGCGCGGGTTCATCCCACCAAACATTTCCCTCACGTATCTTTGCTTTTTCTCGGCGGGCTCGCCTTTATCTTCAGCCTCACATTCAAATTGCAAACCGCCATCGCCGCCATCCTCGCCATGCGTCTTCTGGTCCAGTTCATCGGTCAGGCCGTCGGCGTCATGCTTGTCCGCAAACGCTGGCCCGCCGGCAAACTGCCGTTCAAAATGTGGCTGTACCCCGTTCCTGCGGTCCTCACCACCCTTGCTTGGGCCTGGCTGTTCTGGCAAACCGGTCCGGTCCGAAAATGGGGCATCCTTGAAGTCATTCTCGGTGTGATTGCGTTTTTGGTTTGGACCAGAGAAATGCGACAATGGCCATTCGCTTCAGCCGTTGAATGACGGGCCCGCCGTGGCGCGCAGTTGTCAGAAGCTCGACTTTGTAGCGGCCGCCTTCTGATCTTCTCTGCGTTCTTGGTTTCGAGAAGAATTCGTCGGGGCCACCGGGGTCGGAGTTTTGTCTCCGACAAAAATAGATGCGACAAATGGGCTGCCGCCCCTGAGGAATTGCTTTTTGCGCCGGGAGACACAGTGAAGAAATCCTCTTTCGCCCCAGTTCTGACCTTGCTAATTTTCCTGGTCGCCTCTCATCCGGCTCCCGCCCAATTTCCTCCCGCGCCCGGCACCGGCCCCGGCCTACCCGAAACTATCGAAGCTATCGACAGCGCCCGCGTTACCACCCGCATCCTCTACATCACCGCCCACCCGGACGACGAATCCGCCGCCGTACTCACTTATCTCGCTCGCGGCCTGCACGCCGACGTCGCCCTTCTCTCTCTGACTCGCGGCGAAGGCGGCCAGAACGCCCTCGGCCCCGAACAGGCCCCGCAACTGGGCCTCATTCGCACCCAGGAGCTTCTCGCCGCCACTCGCGGATACGGCGTGAAACTCTATTTCACTCGCGCTCGCGATTTTGGTTACTCCAAAACTCCCGAAGAGACCGAAAAAATTTGGGGCGATCAAGTCATGCAGGACATGGTTCGCGTCATTCGCGCCTTCCGTCCCAACATCGTCATAAACAACTGGGGCGGCGTGCACTCCGGCCATGGTCACCACCAAGCGACAGGTATTCTTACCCCCGAAGCCGTGGCCTTCGCCGCCGATCCTTCTTTCAAAATAGGAGATGCTCCCGGCAGCCCGATTCTCGCCGAAGCGCCTTGGAAACCGCAAGAACCGGTTGCCATTCTCAATCTCGATCGCAGCAGCGACTCCCCGAAAGGCCAGGTTCTCCCTCTCGACGACATTTCTCCTCTCTACGGCAAGAGTTGGCGCCAAATCGGCCTGGATGCTTTTGCAAATCACCACACGCAAGGCATCGCAGGTTTTCTCAATTCGCCGTTTCTGCGCCGCCCCATCGGCCTTGTTCCCGAACCAGGCGCGGCGCTCGATCCCGCAAAACTTGGCGAGCCCTTTACGACGCTTTATCCCGGGTGCAAGGCATTCACCAATGCTTACGATCTGCTCGGGCAAGCCCGGGAATCTGCTTTGCGGGAAGATTTCTCCGCCGCCACTCGCCAGCTAGCCGATGCCGCCAACGATTTCGATGACTGGACCGGCAAGTGCGGCTATGCCATCAGAGGAATGGACACGCCCCAGCTTCAATTTGCGGACGATATTCGCCGGAGCAGAGCACGCGTCGAGCGCGCTCTCGCTCTTGCCGCTGGTATGCACTTGAGCGCGGAAGCCAACACAAACAATCTTGCGGCCGGCAACACCATCCTGGTCTCGACGCAAAGCACTTGCCGCAAAACTGTGGACTGCACATTCTCTCCCACCTCGCTCGACGTCCCTTCCATCTGGCAACAGACGGGGGTCGAAGGGAATGCCGCCAAGGGGTATCAATTCACGATTTTGCTGGCTCCAAAGCAGCCGGTCACGGCACCCCTTACGTACCCAGAGCCCTTTCGCCAAGACAGCAATTTTGGTGTTCTTCCGGAGCCACCGCCTCTCCTCACGACGCGCCAGGATGTTTCCGTCGCAGGGCACAAGATGACTCTTACGGAGCCGGTCACCTTTGTCCAGGCTACCTCGACCAGCGTCGTCCGTGTTCCCTTGCGCATGGTTCCCGATTACACGCTGGCGGTCGATCCTCAACAATTCATTGCCGTCATTGGCGCTCCGCGCAAACGCTTCGATGTTTTTCTGCGCGTGCACTCCTATTCCGAAAAGCCGGCAAAAGTCTCTGTTCGTCTCGAGGTTCCCGACGGCATCACCGCCAGCGCTGCGGTCGACGTCGCGTTTGACGGCATAGGCGATCAATACGCCAAACTCACCGTCACTCCCCCGGCGAAGCTCGACTCAGGCAACTTCACCGTCACCGCCTATGCGGACCGCGACGGAGAAAAATTCTCCACCTCCCTCGAGCCGCTCCCTTCCCTGCCCACGATCTTCTGGAGCGAACCCGCGCAAACCATCATCCACGCCTTTGACATCAATGTTCCCGCCAGTCTCCATGTCGGCTACATCTCCGCCGAAGGCGAACCTATTCCCGACGCCCTCCGGCGCCTCGGCATCGACGTCCAAATGCTGGACACTGCCGCTCTGGCCTTCGGGGACCTCTCGCACTACGACGCCATCATCGTCGGTGTTCGTGCCTACGAGCTTCGCCCCGAACTCGCCGGTGCCAACAAGCGCCTTCTCGATTACGTTTCAAACGGCGGTACGCTCGTCGTCCAATACAATCGCGACTTCGTTTGGGACAAACTGCTCCCGGCTCCCTATCCCGCCAAAATCGGCGCGCCTACCCCGCGCATCACCGACGAAAATGCCGAAGTAAAATTTCTCCAGCCCGACGATCTCCTCCTCAATCGCCCTAACAAGATCACCGAGGCGGATTTTCGGAATTGGATTCAGGAGCGCGGCCTGTATTTCTGGAGTGATTTTGACCATCGCTACACCGCGCTGCTCGCCATGCACGATCCCGGCGAAAAAGATCTGACCGGCAGTCTCGTCTACGCCAAATACGGCAAGGGCACCTACGTCTACACCGGCCTCGCGTTCTTCCGCGAGCTCCCCGAAGGAGTCCCCGGCGCCTATCGTCTGTTCGTCAATCTGCTCTGCGCCTCAAAGCCAAACTAGCGACTCGACCCGTCCTGCACGCCACTAAACCAACTAGGCACATCCTCCTGCTGAATCCTCCACACTGCGCTATCCTCATTTCTGTCTTTCGCGTCTCATATTCTCTGAGGGAGAACTACGGCGCGCAAATTTCCGCAGGAGCGCATCCAGCATGAACCGCTATCGATTCGTGGGAATGATTGTTCTATTGGCGCTGTGTTTCGTATCCGCGGGTACTGCCACAGCACAAAAGAAAAAGAAGCTGGACGACACGCAGCCCACGCCGCCTGCCAGCGTCGCGGCCAACGCGCCCGACGAAACCAAAATCGATTTCACCATCGGCGAATTTCTTGGCGCTTGGCAGCTCGGCGACATCGAGAAAATGCACAAGAACGTCGCCGACGACATTTCCGTCGTCGCCGGAACGTGGACTCCGCCCGCCGTGGGTTGGACCAACTACCTCGCCGCTTACCAGGCTCAGCGCGCGCGCATGCAACAGGTGCATATGGATCGCAGCAACACACTTATCCGCATCGCCCCTTCGGGCCAAATTGCCTGGGCCTGTTATCAGTGGGATTTCACTGCGCTTGTCGACGGAAATCCGATGGCGGCCGAAGGTCAGACCACTTTAGTCCTGGAGAAAAAGAACGACGCCTGGGTAATCGTACACAATCACACCTCTCTCGTTCAGGCTTCTCAAAATGCTTCCCCTGCGAGTCCCGCACCGCAGTCTGCGGAACCCACTCCCGCGAAGCCCTGACCCGGAAAGACCGAGCCCCGAACAGCCTAGAAGTTCTTCAGCCCTTGATACACGAACATCCCAACAATCAGCAAGAGCAGCACACCCGAGGTAATCCCGCTGGTCAGGATCGGCGGAGACAACTTGTTGATCTTGGTAATCAACTCCCGCTGCTCCCTGGCCATGTGATCTTGCGCGGAATCAATGAAGATTTGGTCGTCCTCGTGGCTGGAAAGCACGCTTCGCCAGGCAATCAGAATCAGAAAAATGGCGGTAACCACTCCCCAGGCAATCAGCAGATAAAGCATAGGTCCCGTTACATTTTCCATAGCAACCTCCCTTGGAACCGGGCCCCGGTAGCCTGCTGCGGCGGCAGGTCGGTATTCAGGCGGAGTATAGCACCGTGGATCTGGAATTCCAGTGCTATGGATTCGTCCGGTAGAGGCTAGACCCTCGCAGCTTCCATCTCCCGATACAACTCAACGAAATGACAATTCGAACCTTCGTACGCCGGCATCGGAGACCCACCGGCATCGTTGACACTTTCGCCGACAACTCCCCATTTCTTCTCGCCGGAATGATTCCAACCACAGGCGAAGCCTGTATCACCGGCGCGTCCGCGCATTTCGGACAGGGTTTCACGGCCATAACTCCCCCCTCCCTTCGCTTCGGACAATATCCTAACAGCGTGCTTCCCTGCTCGTTTCCGGCGCTATAATTCGCTCTACTATGCCGCTGAGTTCCGGCGCAAGGCTCGGGCCCTACGAAATCCAGTCTCCCCTCGGCGCGGGCGGCATGGGTGAAGTCTACCGCGCCAGGGACACCCGCCTCGACCGCACCGTGGCCATCAAAATTCTTCCGCCACATTTTTCTTCCGACCCTGTTCGCAAGCAACGCTTCGACCGCGAAGCCCGGACCATCTCCAGTCTCAACCATTCCTTCATCTGTGTGCTCCATGACGTCGGCCAGCAGGACGGCATCGACTATCTCGTTATGGAATGCGTCGAAGGTGAAACACTCGCCGAGCGCCTCAAGAAAGGTCCGCTGCCGCTCGATCAAATCCTGAAGTACGCCGCCCAAATCGCCGAAGCTCTCGATACGGCCCATCGCAGCGGCGTCATTCACCGCGATCTCAAACCTGGCAACATCATGCTCACGTCCTCAGGCGTGAAGCTTCTCGATTTCGGTCTCGCGAAGCCTGCCGCCCCGCTCGCCGCCGCCACCACCGTCACTGATCGCCAGCTTTCCCCCGCCACCGCGCCAGGCACCATCATCGGCACCTTCCCGTACATGTCTCCCGAACAAGTGGAAGGCCTCGAACTCGACGCCCGCAGCGACATTTTTTCCTTTGGCGCCGTCGTCTATGAAATGCTTACCGGCCAGCGCGCATTTGCAGGCAACACTTCTTCGAGCGTTATTGCCGCAATCCTCGAACGCAGTCCCCGCCCTGTCTCCGCTCTGTTGCCCACTTCGCCGCCCGCGCTCGATCGCATCGTCAAAACGTGTCTGGCAAAGAATCCGGATGAGCGCTGGCGTTCGGCAGCGGACCTTCGTCTGCAACTCGATGGTCTTCGCGAAGAGCTCCAAGCGGCGCCCCCTCCAACCGCTGTGCAAACGCCGCATTTCGTCCATCGCATTGCCTGGCCTCTCGTGCTCCTCTTCGCGGCCGCCACGGCCTGGCTGGCCGCTCTGCACTTTCGCCCTTTGTCTGCTTCTCCTCCGCTTGTGCGCTTGTCCCTGCTTCCTCCACCGGGTGCTTCCTTCCTGCCGTACAGTTTCGCGATCGCTCCCGACGGCAGCCACTTGGCCTTCGTCGCTCTTGGTCCCGACGGGCAAACGAATTTGTGGGTTCGTGGACTGGCTTCTGCTAACGCTCAACAACTCTCCGGCACCGAAGGAGCGCTCTACCCTTTCTGGTCGCCCGACAGCCTGCACATCGGTTTCTTCGCGCACGGCCGCCTGAAGACCATCGAACTTGCGAATTCTTCCGTTCAGAACCTCTGTGACGCCGGTTCCGGCTTCGGAGGCGCTTGGAATCGCGATGGGATCATCGTGTTCGCTCCCGGTATTACCGGCCCTCTCTACCGCATTCCCGCAGCCGGCGGTAATTCCGAAGCCGTCACTGCCACTCCCGCTGGTAGCGCTGAATCTCACCACTGGCCGTCATTTCTTCCCGATGGAAAACACTTCCTTTACTATGTCAACTGGAGCAGCAGTCCGGATAAGCCTAATGGTGCGTACCTCGGTTCTCTGAACAGCGCCGCGGACCTGCCGAAGCTGGTCTCAACGGAAATCGTCGGCAATGTCTTCTTCGCTTCGGGCAATCTTCTTTATGTTCGCGATCGCACCATCATGGCGCAACCCTTCGACGCCAGCCGTCTGCAGACGACCGGTGCCGCCATCCCTTTGTCTCAACAGGAAGTCGACAAGTTCTTCGACTTCTGGCAGTCCAGTTTTTCTGTCTCTCAAAACGGCACACTTGTTTTCCAATCTGCGTTGGACGCTCCTTACCGTCTTCTCTGGTACGACCAGGCTGGAAAGGCTCTCGGCCAGTTTCCTGAAATTGGCGACGTGGGGCCGCAGTTTTCTCCGGATGGTCGTTCTCTAGCCGTTTATGCCGATGACCAGCGCAACGGCAGACACTTTATCCGCGTCTATGACCTGCCGCGCGGAATCGGAGCGCGGGTCACAGAAGGTGGCGGAGAGAGTTCTCCAGTTTGGTCTCACGATGGCAAATTCATCGCCTATCGCGATTCTTCCTTGAATATCGAGGAGGTTCCCGTCGATTCGTCCACTCCACCTCGCCTGCTAGTGAAAGGGAATGACGCGATCCCTTGTGACTGGTCCGCCGATGGCCATTTGATGTACATGAACCTGAGCGGCGGCGGTCCTTTCCCCAGTCTGGATGTCTACTATCCTCCGGACAACAAATCCACGCAGTTCCTTCGCTTCGGTGCGGAAGCACAATTCTCACCGGATGGAAAGTGGGTTGCCTACATCGGCGTTCCGAACCGGCAGATTGTCGTGCAACCCTTTCCCGGTCCCGGCGCGCACATCCAGATTTCGAATATGCTTGGTTCTTCTCAACCCCGATGGAGCCGTGATGGCAAGAAGATTTTCTATATTCAGCCCGATCGCAAGCTCATGGTCGCGGATTTCGATCCGGTCAGGAATTCCTCCGGTACACCTCATCTCATCACGCAGACCCGCATCGCTGTGACCAGCTTCGGTGGGTTACAATACGCCGTCTCTCCCGACGGCCGCTTTCTGATTAACTCTCTGCCCGCTACCGATTCTGCTCCCCTAACCCTGGTCTCCGGCTGGCCCGCGCTCCTGCCCCACTCCCGCTAGTTTCGGCCCCAAAAGAAACCGGCATTCCGGGCATTCCGGGCGTCTTCTTTGACAACCTTACCTACGAGCCTCAGAGTGCTCCGCGGAACACGTCAGGCGTATCGAAAGAGCGCTTTGAACCCGTAGTCCATGTGCTGCTGGATATGGCAATGGAACAGCGAAAGTCCTGGTTGGTCGGCGGTAAAATCCACAATCGCTCGGCCGTAGTAAGGCACTACGACCGTATCCTTGATAATTCCGGCCGTCTTCTTGCCGTTGATTTCAATTAACTCCCAGAGGTGCCGGTGCAGGTGCATGGGATGGGCGTCGTCGGTGCGGTTTCGCATCACCAATCGATAACGCGTTCCTTGTTGTAGCACGAATTCGCGTTCGTGGGGGTAGGGTTTGCCGTTCACGAGCCACAAGTTAAATTTGCCCGCGCCGCCCGGAATCTTTTCAAACACGATTTCGATTGTCTGCTGCGGCGCGGGTGAGTTGGAACTCGCGGTTCCAAAAATGGTGTAGTCCCAAGGCACTTTAGGCGGGTCGAACCACTGCGGCTGGCGATGCTGCCCCGCGTACTCCACAACCACGCCGAGCCCGGCCTCACGAATCATTTTCTCTGTTGAACCAAGAATCCAGACGCCGGGGTTCTTCATCTCGACGGCCACATCGATGCGTTCGCCGGCACCAACGAAAATGGAATCGAGCATTTGCGGAGTCGGAACCGGGTTGCCATCGAGGGCGATCACCTCCATCTTGTGTCCTGACAGCGCGATCCGTCGATTCTCGATAGCGCTCGCGTTCAGAAAGTGAATCAATAACCGCTGCCCCTCGCGAACGCGAATCGGCTCGCCGGCTCCGAGTGCCTTGTCGTTAATCGAATAGGCTACCGAAGCAACCTCGAGGCCGTCCGGATCGGTGTTCAGCGCAGGCGGTTTTTCAAGTAACGGCCCATCATGAGTATCGTCGTCTTCATCGTCCATGGTGCCGGTGAAGAACGGCTCCCAGTCGCGCAGGGCCAGAAACACTTCCTGGTCATATTGGCGAAGGTCCTTGCCGCCGCCTTCGACGTATACGAAGCCAAACTGGCCCGTGTACGCCCCTTTGTGCAGGTCATCCATCGCCATGGCATGGGAGTGGTACCAGCGGCTTCCCGCTGGGCCGGGAGTGAGCTCGAACCGGCGTTGCCCGTGCGGCGGCACGGGCGGCGAACCCTCTTCCTCGGTGCCGTCCACGTCCGCACGAATCAGCATGCCATGCCAGTGCACAAACTCCGGCGTGTCGGTACCATTGATGACGTCGACCGTGACTGGCTTGCCCTCCTTCATCCTCAGCAATGGCCCGGGTGCGACACCGTTATAACCGATGGTCGAGAGAATATGCGAGCGGTCGAGTTCGACGGTGGTAGGTGCAATGCGAAGCGTGTAATCCGCCTTAGACTCGGGAACCGCATCGGCCGGAGCCGAGGGATTCTTGCCGCTCTGCATCGCGGGCCCCAGGCGCGGCAATCTGGCCTGCGCCAATGCTATGCTCCCAAACTTGAGGAGGTCGCGTCGGTTCACAATCCTAATGCTCCTGAAAAACCGAACATGCCGCCATGGTCTCACGTCGGAAGCGAGCGCGCCAACCCACCGCGCAAGGCCCGGGTTCTGCAACCAACCGAGCATTTCCCTCGTCTAAATGGTTCTCGCCCCTACTGTTGCCGGAGGTCCTTCATGAAGCTTGCCTACACCGCTCTGGCGATTGTAGGGACCGCCGCCTGCTGCGGAACGCTTTGCGCCCAGCGCACGGGCGACTTCGGCTTCGGCAATGATGACGCTCCCACCAATGTGAAGGCCGAGTTCTATTGGTCACGTCTAGCGTACTCCTCAAACATGGCAACTTTTGGTGGATACGGCGGGTACGGATGGCGCAGGTCTTGGTCTCGCGACTATCCGAAGGCCGACCGCCAGTTTCTCATTGCCATGCACCGGCTGACTCGTATCGACGGACGCCCGACCGAACAGGTAGTTCGCCTCGACTCCGACGAAATTTTCAACTATCCCTGGATATATGCGGTCCAAGTGCAGACCTGGACGTTCACGGATGCCGAGGCCAAGCGACTGCGCGAGTACCTGCTCAAGGGCGGTTTTCTAATGGTGGACGATTTCCACGGCACAGAGGATTGGGAGAATTTCATGAACGGCATGCGCCAAGTGCTGCCCGACAGCCCGGTCGAGGATTTACAGAGTGGCGACGAGATCTTCCACACTCTCTATGACATCGACGACAAAATGCAGATACCTGGCGAACAGTATGTTTGGTCCGGGCGCACCTACGAGAAAGACGGCTATCAACCGAAATGGCGAGCCATCCGCGATGCCAAAGGCCGCATCATTGTCGCCATCTGCCACAACATGCATCTCGGTGACGCCTGGGAGTGGGCCGACGACCCCAACTACCCGGAAACTTTCGCCTCCATGGCTTTCCGTGTGGGACTGGACTACATCCTCTACGGAATGACCCATTGATCCGGATCCGGTCTGTTCGGTAACAGCGGTCGTTGCATATTCATCCACTAGAAGGGCGGATGTTTCAATTCTTCTTCAAATATCCGAGTACCGTCTTCACCAAAGGGCAGTTCGTGCTGCTCACGACATGGCGTGCGTGGCTGCTGCCGGTGCTGATTCTCGCAGCCGCGGTCGGACTCGCATTACTCGTTCGTTACCGACTGCGCAACGCAGTACCCCAACTGCGGGGCTGGCGCGCCTGGTTGATTTGGGCCATGCAGTCGGCATTGGTTGCCATGATCCTGTTTCTGCTCTGGCAGCCGGCATTGGTGGTGGCAGAGTTGAATTCGCAACAAAACATTATCGCCGTGGTTGTAGATGACTCTCGCAGCATGAGCATTGCGGACACGAACGGCGGCACGCGCGAAGCTGCGGCCATTGTAGCTCTCCAGAGTGAGGTCCTCACCGGCCTTCGAAAGCGTTTCCAGACGCGCATCTACCGGCTCGGCAATCAGGTCACGCAGGCCGATGGCGTAGAACGAATCTCTCCGACGGAAGCTGCCACGCACATCAGTGACGGCTTGAAGCAGCTTGTTGCCGAGACTGCCGACCTGCCCGTGGGAGCCATCCTGCTGCTCAGCGACGGCGGCGAGAATGCCGCCTCCGCGAGCGGTTCAGGAATCAGCCCCGCTGTTCTCGAAGCCTTGCGCAACCGCCGCCTGCCGGTTCACACCGTTGGCTTCGGCAGAGAAGAGCTCGCACACGACGTCGAAGTCGAAGATGTCAGTCTAGCGGCCAACGCTGCCGCGAACGCACGTATCGCCGCTACCGTCACCCTGACAGAGCGGGGCTATGCGGGCCAAAAAGCGCAACTCACCGTGCGCGACGGGCCCAAGGCGCTAACCGAGCGCGAGATCACTTTGCCGCCGGATGGACGGATCCAGGCCGAGCCTCTGTTCTTTTCGGCCGGGGACGCTGGCGCGAAGAGTCTCGCGTTCAGCGTGGAACCGTTGCCCGGGGAAGAAAACCTCGCCAACAATGCCGTCACGCGGCCCATTCTCGTCAGCGATGCGAAGCGTCGCATTCTGTATATCGAAGGTGAACCACGTTGGGAATACAAGTTCATCCGGCGCGCGGAAGAAGAGGATCGAACGGTGCAGCTTGTCTCGATGCTGCGCACCAGCGAAAACAAAATTTACCGGCAAGGTATCAGCAACCCCGGTGAGCTAGCCGACGGGTTCCCGCTGCGGCCCGAGGACCTCTTCGGCTACGCCGGAATAATCATAGGCTCCGTCGACGCCAACTATTTCACTCCGCTACAGCAGGAACTGCTGCGCGAATACGTCGATCGGCGCGGGGCTGGCATCCTCTTCTTGGGTGGCCGCTATTCTCTGAGCGATGGAGGCTGGGCGGCGTCGAGCCTGAACGCACTGCTGCCAACTTTCCTGCCGGCGGGCAATCATAATTTCCATCGTAACGCGGCAACCGTAGGGCTAACCGCGGAAGGTGTGGACTCGCCCGTCACCCGTCTTCTCGACGATCCGGAGAAAAACGCCGAGCGCTGGAAAAAGCTCACCTATCTTGCAGACTATGAAGATGCCGGATCGCCCAAACCTGGAGCCGTTGTCCTGGCGGATATGAACGCGGGCCGCCGCAAGTTGCCGCTGCTCATCACCCAGAACTATGGCCACGGCCGTACCGCGATTCTGGCCACCGGCGGCACCTGGCGTTGGCAGATGAGCGAAGCCCTTGGCGACCCCTCGCACCATCTCTTCTGGCAGCAGCTACTTCGTTGGCTCGTGAGCGAGTCCCCAGGCCCGGTTGTGGCCTCTATGCCGGAGCGCCTGCTAATGGATGAGGGACACGTGCAATTTACGGCGCAAGTCCGCGACCGGCAGTTTCAAAAGGCGGCTAACGCGCATGTGACGGCTCATATTGTTGGCCCGCAGGGCGTCGATGCGTTGATCGATCTCGCTCCATCCGAAGACACGCCTGGGCAGTATCAAACCGAGTGGACTGCGGAAAAACCCGGCGCGTATGTTGCAGAAGTAGTTGCGGAATCGCCAGGCAACGAGCCGCCGGCACTCGGTCGTGACGTACTGACTTTTCAGCGCAGCGACGGAGTCGCCGAGAATTTTCACACCGAGCAGAATCGCCATCTGCTGGAGCAACTCTCCTCTGACACAGGCGGCCGTTACTGGAAACCATCCGAATTGCACGACCTTCCTCGAGATATCTCGTATTCTGAAGCGGGCATCTCAGTTCGCAGCACCAAGGAACTCTGGGATATGCCGATCGTCTTTCTAATATTGCTCGGACTCCCGATGGGTGAGTGGTTGCTGCGGCGCAAGTGGGGCGTGATATGAAGCGGGCTTTTCTGCTGGCCGCGACCTGTGCACTCGCCTTGAGCGCGCGCGCTGCAACGTACACCGTCATTGTCGCCGGGATGGGTGGCGAACCGGATTACGAACAGCGCTTCGCGGCAGCCGCGAAAGATCTGGATCGGATTTTCACCGCGGCAGGCCCCACTTCTCACGTCTATACTCTGTCGGGGCCGCAAGCCACTGCCACACAGTTCCAAAACACGATGAGCGCATTGGCGCGCGAGGCCAAGCCCGAAGACGACTTCACCCTCATCCTGATTGGTCACGGCTCGTTTGATGGCGTCGAGTACAAATTCAATCTCGTGGGACCAGATATTACGGCCGCGCAGATCGCCACATTGTGCGACCATATCGCATCCCGTCGTCAGCTCATTGTCGATACCACCAGCGCGAGTGGCGGGGCTCTGAAGGCTCTCGAGCGGCCCGGCCGAGCCGTCGTCGCCGCTACCAAATCCGGAACCGAGAAAAACGCCACCGTATTTGCGCGCTACTGGGTCGAAGCTCTTCAAGACTCTGCGGCCGACACCGACAAGAGCGATTCCATCAGCGCCATGGAGGCTTTCACCTACGCCACAAAAAAGACTGGCGCATTTTATGATTCCCAGAAACGCCTCGCCACGGAGCACGCCGTTTTCAACGATGTGGGCACAGGTGAGCCGGTACGCGAACCCGGAAACGGTCAAGGCATGCTCATGTCGAGTTTCACCGTCTTGCGCCTTGGCAGCAGCCAACAAGCCGCCCGGGACCCCAGCAAACGCGTGCTGCTCGATAAGAAGGACGAACTGGAACAGAAAATCGACACGCTGAAGTACCAAAAAGCCGCGATGGACCCCGCCGACTATAAGAAGCAATTGCGGGACGCCTTGTTGGAACTGGCGAAGGTCCAACAGGAGTTGGACAAATGAAATTCCTCGCTGTTATTCCGGCTTTTCTGTTGGCTTGCGCTGTATCCGTGCGCGCCGCTGTGCCCGCAGACTGCTGGGTGCAGCGTAAGCATGGACGCCAGGCCGAAGCCGCTGCCTGCTTCGACACGCTCACTCGCAGCGGCGACCCGTACTATCGAGCCGAAGGTTTCTGGGGTCTCGAAGAATGGGAACAGGCGAACGAACAGTTCCGTCTCGCGACGCAACCAGCGAACAGCAAAGCGCTTTACAAAGTCCGGTGGGGTATGTTGTTGCACGAGCGCTTCAACGACGCGGATGCCGCCGGGCTCTTCCGTGAAGCGCTCGCGAAGGATCCGTCGAATGCCGCGGCATATGTAGGGCTCGCCGCAGTCTCTGCCGACGGATTCGACGGTACAGCCGCTGAGTATCTACAGAAGGCCATGGCCTTCGATCCCAAACTGGCCGAAGCCCATGAACTCATGGCTGACGTTGCCCTCGCCAACGATGATCGCAATATGGCCGCGGCGGAAGCGGACAAGGCCATCGCCCTCGAGAACGATGCGCTGGACGCCATGGCGATTCACGCCGCCCTCGAACTGATCGCCGACCACCCGCCCGATGCTTGGTTCGCCAAAATTCAGGCAATCAATCCACATTATGGCGAGGCCTATGCACGTGTGGCGCATCACCTGGAGTTGCACTACCGCTACGAGGATGCGGTTATCTATTACCGCAGAGCAATCGAGATCGATCCGCGCCTATGGGCTGGCCATTCGGCGCTCGGCATTGATCTGATGCGGTTGGGCAAAGAAGATGAGCCTTTCAAAGAGCTGCAGCTTAGCTATGACAATGGCTACCGCGATGCCGCCACAGTAAACAGTTTACGGCTCCTGGACAGCTATAAGAATTTCGAGACCTTTCGTGACGCCACGACAATCCTCAAGTTGAACAAGACAGAAGCCGCGGTGCTCCTGCCGTATCTACAGTCGGAACTGCATAGCATTCTTGCGACCTACAATGAAAAATATCAGATGAAGCTTTCCGGCCCAGTGCAGGTGGAGGTCTATCCGAATCATGAAGACTTCGCTGTCCGCACCATGGGCATGCCCGGCCTCGGTGCTCTCGGCGTAACTTTCGGCGAAGTGGTGGCGATGGATAGTCCTTCCGCGCGCACGCCCGGGGATTTCAATTGGGGTTCGACGCTGTGGCACGAAATGAGTCACGTCTTTATTCTCTCCGCCACCCATCATCGCGTGCCCCGCTGGTTCACGGAAGGTTTGGCCGTACACGAGGAAGGCGAGCGCTCTCCGGAGTGGAAAGATCGTGTGACTCCCGAAGTCCTCCTCGCCATTCGCGACAAAAAACTGTTGCCTGTTTCCAACCTCGACCGCGGCTTTGTTTATCCCGAATATCCCTCGCAGGTGGTCGTTTCCTACTTCCAGGCCGGCAGCATTTGTGACTTCATCAAGGCCAAGTGGAGCGAAGGAAAACTCCTCGAGATGGTCCACTCTTATGGCAACTTGCAGACCACGCCTCAGGTGATCGAACACGATCTCGCGACGAGCCCCGACGAGTTCGACAAACAATACTTCGCGTGGATCAACCAGAAATATGGCGCCCAGGCAGCCCACTTCGACGAGTGGCGGGGAAAGTTGAAGGCGCTGTTTGCTGCGGCGAAACAGAAACAATATGACACGGTGGTGCAGCAGGGCCCCGCAATATTGGCTTTGTATCCGGAGTACGTTGGAGACGCCAACGTCTATGAACTAATGGCCGACGCCTATAAGACTCGAGGCGATGCCAAGGCTGAGGCGGCTATCCTTACAGCGTACGAACATCAGGGAGGCCAAATGCCGGATGTGCTGAAGCGCTTGGCCGCTCTGCAGCAGGCCGCTGGACAAACCGCAGAAGCGTCCGCAACCCTCGAGCGCGTCACCTACATCTACCCCGTCAAGGACGCCGACCTACACAAGCGTCTAGGTGACCTGCGATATGCTCAAAAACAATATGATGGTGCGATTCGTGAATACAACGCTCTCGTGGCGTCACATCCTGTGGACAAAGCTGGCGCCGAGTTCGCCCTCGCACAGGCTTATCTTGCGACGGGACAGCGAGACAAGGCAGAAGAGAGCGTACTAGCCGCTCTCGAAACCGCCCCGGGCTACCGCCCCGCCCAAAAACTGTTGCTGGAGTTGCAACAATCGCCTGCAAAATCGAACTGAACAGGAAGGGTAGCGATGATTTCGTCTATCGGGTTGCATAAAGACGCAGCACTTCTCCAGCAGCGCATCGAGCGCTTTCACTCGGTGCGCGCAGGAATCCTGAAGCAGGTTCGCGAGGTCATCGTGGGCCAGGAGGACGTGCTCGATCAAATATTGATCGCCATCTTCGTGGGTGGACACTGTCTGATGACCGGCATGCCCGGCACGGCAAAGACGCTGATGGTGCGCACTATCGCCGACGCGCTAGGTCTGCAGTTTCGGCGCATACAGTTCACTCCTGATCTGATGCCCTCCGATATCACCGGCACCGACATCATCGAAGAGGACCTGACCACCGGACATCGCAAGTGGACCTTCGTCGAGGGCCCGATCTTCGGGAATGTCCTCCTTGCCGACGAGATCAACCGCACGCCACCCAAGACTCAGTCCGCTCTCCTCGAAGCGATGCAGGAGCACTCGTGCACGGTGCGCGGGCACCTCTACCAGTTGCCGGCACCGTTCTTTGTACTCGCCACGCAGAACCCCATCGAACTCGAGGGGACCTACCCATTACCGGAAGCGCAATTGGATCGCTTCCTCTTCAACGCCGTCCTGGACGATTTGAGCGCGGACGACGAACTCAAAGTGATCGACCGCACCACCGCGACTCGTGTGGCCAAGGTCGAGCCCATGACCTCGGCCGAGGATCTTCTCGACTTCCAGCAATTGGTGCGCATGGTTCCCATCGCCGAAACGCTTTCGCGCTATGTGGTGAGCGTGGTACGCGCTACCCGCCCAAAGAATGAAATTGCGCCGGAGCTCGTCAAGAAATACGTGAACTACGGAGCCAGCGTCCGCGCAGCGCAATTTATTGTCCTGGCCGCCAAGGCACGCTCGCTCTCGCATAACCGCTACCATGTAACCTACGATGACATCACTTCAGTGGTTGTGCCGGTGTTGCGTCATCGCATCCTGCTGAATTTCCACGCCGAATCCGACGGCATTGACGCCGACGAGATCCTCAAGAATCTGATTGCGCAAGTTCCACGGCCGAAGGAGGGCTGATGCAGCGGTTCCTCGATCCCAAAGTGCTCGCCGGCATCTCCTCACTCGATTTGCTGGCGAAGACCGTCGTGGACAGCTTCGTGGCCGGCCTGCACCGCTCGCCCGACTTTGGCTTCAGCCAGGAGTTCACGGAGTATCGAGCATACGTACCTGGCGACGATCTACGCCACGTAGATTGGAACCTGTTCGCACGTACCGAACGTTGCTATCTCAAACGCTACCGCGGAGAAACCAACACGCAACTCACGATTCTGCTGGATTCCAGCAATTCCATGCAGTACACCTCCGGGCCGCCCACGAAGGTGGACTACGCCCGCTACCTCGCCGCCTCGCTCTTTTATCTCGCGATACACAACCAGCGCGATGCGGCTGGCTTGATTGTCTTCGACGACGAGGTGCGGGAGTACATCAGGCCTGCAACGCGCACGGGCCAGCTTTCACGACTTTTCGCGGGACTCGAACGGGCCGAGCCTCACGCCCGGACCGATTTCGCCAAACCGCTCGCACACTTTCAGAATTTCCTCCATCGGCGCGGCATCGCTGTGCTGATCTCCGATTTCTACGAGGACCCTGAAATCATCGTGCGTACCATCGCGCCTCTGCGCTTCCGCGGCAACGAGGTGGTGCTGTTTCATATTCTCGATCCCCAGGAGATTCGCCCCGCTCTGAAGGGCTCGGCGATTCTTGTCGATCTGGAAACCGATCAGAAGATCGAGGTCACCCCTGAATACACAAGGACTGTCTATCGCGTCAGGATTGATGAACATATTGAACAGCTCCGTTCGCGCGCACGCGCTGCGGGAATGGATTATAAACTCCTTGTCACCAGTCAACCTCTCGATAGAGCGCTCCGCGAATATCTTTCGTTCCGGCAGGCGGGTAATTGATGGGTCTTCTAGCTCCATGGTTTCTGGCTGGACTTGCCGCACTGGGCGTGCCTGTCTTTGTCCATCTCTTGCGGCGCCACAAAAGCACGCCGCAGCCAGTGAGCTCGTTGATGTTCTTCGAACGCGGCACACAGAGTTCGACGCGCTACCGTAGGCTTCGTTACCTGCTGTTGTTCGCCTTGCGATGTGCACTCGTGCTTCTAGTGGTGCTCGCGTTTGCGAACCCCTATCTGCGACGTGCCGCCGCGGATGCAAACGGTCGTCAGCTTTTGATCGTCTTGGACAATTCTTTCAGCATGCGGGCCGGAACGCGGTTCTCAGATGCGAAGCAGCAAGCCCTGACGGTGCTTGCCGGAAAATCGCATGCGCAAAAGGCGCAGATTATGGCCTTGGGCGGCAAACTCGACGTGCTCACGCAGCCAATTACTGACGATGCGCAACTCCACGCGGCGCTCGCCAGTATTCAACCAGGTGATGGCCACGCCAACTTCGGCGACCTTGCTCGCGCCATCGGTCGAATGGCCGAGACGTTTCGTGGCCCAATCGATCTTCACCTCTTTAGTGATATGCAGCGCACCGCGATGCCAGCGAACTTGGCCGATGCCCTTCTGCCGGGTAATGTCACCCTGATATTGCAACCGGTCGTCAAGGGCAGCGCGCCTCCGAACTGGACCGTCGAGAGCGTAGACGCGCCAGATTCGTTATCCGATCCGAAAGATCCCACGCGGTCTCGTGTGCAAGCAGTCGTCGCAGGCTTCGGCACTCCGGCCGCCGCGAAGACCGTGTCACTCGTCGTAAATGGCAAAGTAATCGCCACGCGAAAAGTAGACGTACCGGCTGGTGGCCGTGCCACGGTTGAGTTTGCGCCCCTCGACGTGGGGTATGGGTTTAATCGCTGCGAGGTGCGAATTAGCGGCGGAGACGCCTTCCCAGCGGACGATGCAACCGTCTTCGCGGTGCGGCGCTCAGACCCCGAACGCGTCCTTTTCGTCCACGCTGCTTCCGAGACGCGCTCGGCACTCTACTTTGGGTCTGCCTTGGACGCTGCGGCACATTCTTCGTTTGTGATTCAATCCGTGGCAGCGGAGCAGTCGACCGACCTCGACCCGTCGAAATACGCGTTTGTGGTGCTCTCAGACGCTGTTATCCTGCCCTCCATCTTCGAGCACGCGCTGGCTCAATACGTCGCCAAGGGCGGCAGCGTGCTGATCGCGCTGGGCACCTCGGCAGGTCGCCATCCGCGCATCCCACTATGGGACCGCGAAGTGCGGGATGTGCGCGACTATGTACGCGCCGGCAATCCCGCGACCGTCGGGCACGTGGACTTTAGCTATCCCGTGCTCGAACAGGTGCAGCCCGGGAGCGATAATGGCGGCTGGGCCGACGTGAAAGTGTTTTATGCCGCCGTATTGAATCCGGAAGGGGAGCGCGTGACAGCCCGGCTTACCGACGGCACGCCGTTGTTGCTCGAGAAGCAACTCGGCGAAGGCCGCGTGCTTCTGCTCACGACCGGACTCGAGAACCTCACCAACGATCTGCCTCTACATCCGGTGTTCGTCGCTTTTGTCGACCGCACGGCGCACTATCTTTCCGGGACCGACCGGCTGAGTGCCTCAAAGGTGGTCGATTCGTTCGTACAACTGCGCTCGACAACTACACAGATGGGAGCTGCAACGAGCGTCGAGGTGATCGGACCTGACGGCCAAAGGCCGCTCTCGCTGAGCGAAGCGCGAACGGCCCAATCCCTTCGCTTGGACCGCGTTGGATTTTATCAGATTCGATTTGCCAACGGTCGTGACGCGGTGGTCGGGGTGAACCCGGATCGACGCGAATCGGACCTGCAACCCTTGGCGGCGGATGTGCAACAGCTTTGGAGTGGAAGCTCCGGCGCCGCCTCCTCGGAAACGGCTGCCGCGCAACCAATTGCCTTAAACTATAGGCCGGTAAGTTTGTGGTGGTACGTCATGGCGCTTGCGTTCGTCGCCGCTTTGGCGGAGGCAGTGTTCGCGAGCGGCTATATGGGTGCGACGCGGGAGGAACTATGAGCAACCGTAACCAGCTCAATTCCTATATTTCGCGGCTGCAGCAGAGACTGCGTCTCGGCGCCTGGCTGCGTGGCGCCGCGATCTTCACGAGCACCGCGCTCCTGGTTACCGTTCTGCTGGTTCTGCTACTTAACCGCTTCGCTTTTCCAGCCCATGGCGTCAACGCAGCGCGCGTGGTAATTTTCGCCGCACTCGCGGCGGCGGCAGCGCTTGGTCTTGCATTGCCATTGGTTCGTGCGACGCGTGCGTGGGCCGTATACAACGCCGAGGCCGCAAATCCAGAATTGCAGCAGCGGCTGACCACGTTCCAGGAGCGCGAAAGCAAGGGCGACGATCCATTCCTCGAACTTCTCGCCGCAGATACGCTAGCACGAACGCAACACGCACCCCCGTCCTTGCTTGTTCCAGACAACCGTCTCTTTGCACTCGGCGGCGGGGGGCTGGCCTGCCTCAGCGTGCTCCTGTGGATGATCGCCGCAGCACCCGGTTATCTGGGGTATGGCGCTTCGCTGCTTTGGACCAACAAGAATGCCGCTCCGCTTTATACCATCGCGGTGACGCCCGGCGACGTGACCGTCCGGCGCAACAGTGACCAGCTTATTACCGCGCACGTGAGCGGCATGCATCCTGGGAAGGCGCGTCTCTTCGCGCATTACCAGAGCGCGCCCGGCTGGGAGCCTGTGACCATGCAGGCGGAGTCGGACTCCGTGGCGGGAGCCGCTTATCAGTTCGTCTTCGCGGGATTGCCGGAGAATGTCGAGTACTACGTTACGGCCGGACCGCTTGTCTCTTCGCACTACAAAGTGCGCGTCGTGGATCTGGCGTCCGTAAAGGAAATCAGCGTTACCTATCATTATCCGGCGTGGACCGGTTTGAAACCCGCGACTGAGGAACATTCTGGAGATCTGCGCGCGATTGAAGGAACCGATGCCGCGATTGAACTCGAGATGGACCGGCCGCTCAAGGATGGTCAGTTCATGCTCGACGACGGCCGCAGAATCAAGCTCACGAGATACGCGGGCAACAGATACCGGGGCTCGATTCATCTCGAGAAGGACGGTGCGTATCACGTGACCGACACTGACGAGGGCCAGCAGGTGCGGCTTTCGGAGGATTATTTCATCGCGACCGATAAGGCCCTGCCGCCGGAAGTCGCGATTGCTCGACCGGGCGGCGACTACCGCGCGAGCCCTATCGAAGAGGTTACCGTCGGCGTGAAGGCTAGTGATCCGTTCGCGCTCCACGACGTACACCTTCATTACTCCGTGAACGGCGGCCCGAATCTCGATGTGAGCCTCCTCAGTGCACCTGGCGCAAGGAGCGTCGATGCTTCCTTCACCTTGCCGCTGGAGGATTTCAAGCTCGCGCCGGGCGACTTGGTCAGCCTCTATGCCACGGCAAAGGATGGTCACAGCGAGGCTCGCACAGAAATCAGTTTCATCCAGGTTGACCCTTTCGAGCGCGAGTTCTCGCAGTCGCAACAGAGCGGTGGTGGAGGCGCTGGCGGCGGAGCGAACAACCAGACGGAGATTTCCAAACGCGAGAAGGAGCTGATCGCGGCAACCTGGAAACAGCAAAACGACAAGAATGCTACCCCCAAAGATGCAGCCGCCGCCGGCCAGTTCCTTTCCGAGGCGCAGACCAAACTTCGCGACCAGGTCACCGCGTTATCGGTTCGCATGCAAAGCCGCGATATTTCTCAAGCCAATGAAGAGTTCAGTGATTTCGACAAGGACATGCGGGATGCCGCGGCGGCCATGGTCCCTTCGGCAGAAAAGTTGAAGAGCATGTCGTGGAAGGATGCTATTCCGTTAGAGCAGAAAGCGCTCCAGGCGCTGCTGCGAGCGGAGGCCACCTTTCGGAAAATCGAGGTTGCCTTCGGCCAGAGCGGCGGTGGCGGCGCAGGCGGTGGAAACTCTGGCCGCGACCTTGCCAGCCTGTTCGACTTGGAACTGGACACCGAGAAGAATCAGTACGAGACCGCCCGGACCGCCTCTCCTGCCGACCAGCGCCAAAAAGAGGTCGAGGACGCACTGGCGAAACTCGATGCGCTGGCCAAGCGCCAGGAAGACCTCGCCAACCAGCAGCATAATCCGCAACAGAATTTCCAGGAACGGTGGCAGCAGGAAATGCTTCGCCGCGAAGCCGAACAATTGCAGCGGCAATTAGAACAGTTGACGCGAAATGGTCGGCAGAGTTCGTCATCGCAAAGCGCCTCCGCCGGCCAGAATGGTTCGCAATCCTCACGAACCCAGACGGATTCCTCGTCAAGCCAATCGTCAGATCAGCGAATCGATGAAGCCCTCAAACGTCTCCACCAGGCTAGTGAAGAAATGAAGCGTTCTGGTGGCCCGCAGCAGAGCGCGCGCGACGGGCAGCAAGCCGCAGACGAGTTGCGTCAAGCGAGAAATTTGCTCGCCGGAACACAGCGGCAACTCGCCTCCGGCAAAGTGGGCTCTCTTGCGCGCGAGGCGGAACGGTTGACTCAGGAAGAACGCGCGCAAGCCGATCGTATCAACCAGTTCGCCAGCCACCAGCAGAGCCTGGCAAGCGCGATGGATCTAACTGGCGCGATGGCGCGGCTTCACGAACGCGACCAGCTTGCCCATGACCGCCAGCAACTCTCCGACGATCTCTCGAAGTTACAGAAGAACCTGCGCGATGCGGCGCGCGAAATGGCGCCTGCGCAGCCCGGTGCCGCGCAGAATTTGCGCGATGCGCTGACGGAAATGGATGAATCGGATCTGGACAATCACGTGCAACGAACGGCCGACTGGCTGCGCCGTGGAATCAATCCGAATTCGAATGGCACCGAAACCGAGATCGCCCAGGGCCTCTCGAAGCTGAGCCAGCAACTCCAGCAGGCGGAGAAGAGCGTGGGCCAGGGCAATCCGGCACAACCCGAGACCGACCACCCTGACCAGTCGGCGGCGCTCAACCAAGTGGAGCGCCTGCGCAGCCAACTCGAAGCGATGGCGGCTTCGCAAGGCAGCAATCGGCAGCCTGGACAGAACCGGCAGAGCGGTAGCGCTGCTAGCGCGCCCGATGACCGCGCTGGCAAACGCAGTGGCGATAGCACACAACGCGGCAGCGACGTCGCCGGCTCGAGCGGCGATATTCGCTACGGTGGCGGAGCCGCCGATGGCACCGTCTGGGGCAACATCAACACTGGCAACAACCGTTACGGGCAGCCGGGACAGCCGCCAGCATCGACGGATGCGTCAGCCGATCCCGCCGACACAGAACGCACGTACCAGCAGGGTTTGAGAGAGCTGAACCAGTTGCGCCATCTGGTCAAAAGTGATCCACAGGTTGCCAAAGAGGTCGCGGAACTCGCACGCCAGATGCTGCTGCTCGACCCCAAGCGTTTTCCGGGCAATCCAGCGATGGTGGAGCAAATGCATCGCGATCTGCTCAGCTCCGTCGACAGGCTGGAACTACAGCTTCAGCGCAACGGCAACGGTGCCTCCTCCGAGGCTCGCACCGGCAAATCCTACACCGTTCCTTCGGGGTATCAGGAATCTGTCGCTGAATACTACAGGCGCCTCAGCAAGAACCCGTAGTCTTTAAGCAATGCTCTCGCGGCTGAATGTGGACAGCTGACCAAAAACCGGTTCTTTGCGTCTAATACGGGTGCGGGCATGGCTCGGTCGATAGGCCGCGAGGTTGCTGCAACTCGTTTCTTTCCTTTATTTTGACTTCGCAATATGGGAGCATATTTTATGCAGTTCGGCGGCGAACGGACGGCCCAGGAGCCGGCAGGTTCAAGGCGACCCCTTGCGAGTTGGCACCCACCTGCGAAACATTTGACCGTATAAGGGCGTATTAGAGATAGCGCAACAGCACACAATTGACTTCTGATGTACCCCCGCGCGAGTGGTCTGCGGCGGAATGGCGAAAGGAATAGCATGAAGACGTGGCACAAGGTCGCAATCGGTCTAGGCGGAGCTGCGGTTGTCGGCGGGATTATTTGGTTCAGCATTAACCAGGCGAATAGGGGTGTAGTGACGGTTCAGACGGCCAAAGTGGGGAAGCTTGACAGGCTTATATCCCAAGTTACTGCCTCCGGCGAAATCAAGCCCACGACTTACACCAACATTATGGCCCAGGGATTTGGACGCATTATGGAAATTCTGATCAAAGAGGGCGACCACATCAAGAAGGGCGACAAGCTCCTGTTGCAGGACAACGTTCAGGCCAGCGCAGACGTGCAAGCGCAAGCCGCTTCGATCAACTCGAGCGAATCGGGCGTTCAAGCGGCGGATGCCAGCTACAAAGCGACGCAATCGGATTTGCTGATGCAGGAAGCAAACCTCGAAAAGGCGAAGTTGGACTTCGAACGTGGGCAAGGTTTGTACAAAGATGGTCTGATCGCGAAGCAAGATTATGATCAGCGAAAGACCACTTATGACGCTGCGGTGGCTACCGCGGAGGCTTCGAGAGCGCGTATGTTTGCGCAAAAAGCGCAACTCGATGAGGTCCGCTCACAGCTCGTTCAAGGCCAGGCGGTGTTGGTCCACACCAAGGACGTTTTGTCTAAGACGACCTACGTTTCGCCGATTAACGGCATCGTCAGCTACCTACCCGTTCGAATGGGCGAATACGTCGTTCCCGGCATCCAAAATGCGACGGGCAGTTTCCTGATGACGCTCTCTGACATGTCGGTGGTCACCGCCGAGGTAAAGGTAGATGAAACCGACATTGTTAACGTGAGGGTCGGCCAGGACGCGGATGTGACGATTGACGCGGTGCCTGGCAAGGTGTTTAAGGGCAAGGTGACAGAAATCGGTTCGCAGGCGGTGCTCCGCACTTCCGGTCTTGCAACAACTCAAACTACCACGAGCAACCAGGAAGCAAAGGATTTTAAGGTAGTAGTGACGCTGGAAAGTCCGCCTGACAACCTCCGGCCCGGTTTGTCGACGACCGCCAAGATCAAGACCGCCGAACGCAAAGACGTCGTTGGAATCCCGATTCAGGCGCTGGCTGTGAGGTCTCGGAAGGATTTGGAAGAAGCTGCCAAGAATGCGAAGAAGGACGGAAACGTGACCCTGGCAGCGCCACCACCACAAGCGGCGAGTGATCCCAAAAAGGACGAGGTGCAAGGCGTTTTTGTTGTCAACGGCAAAAAAGCCTTTTTCCGGCCTGTCGACACGGGCATCTCGGGCGTTACCGACATTGAGATCACGAAAGGGCTGCAGTCGGGCGACGAGATCGTAGTAGGCAGCTACAAGGCTCTGAGAACGCTCAAACCTGAAGCCATGGTCAAAGTAGACAACACCGCTCCGAAGAAAACCGACACAACTGAATAAGGAATGGGGTTAATGAGGAAAAAACATGCCCGCTGAAACGACAGCGCAGGAATCTTTCCGGCAGGATCTCGTCGATTCCGGAATTGCCATTCGCACGGAAGGTTTGACCAAAACCTATGAGATGGGCGCAGAACTTGTACATGCGCTGCAAGGAATCGACCTGGAGATCCACAAAGGGGAGTACGTGGCGATCATGGGCCCCTCCGGGTCAGGGAAATCCACGCTGATGAACTTGATCGGCTGCCTGGACTCACCGAGTTCCGGTCGTTACTGGCTGGCCGGACGATTGGTCAGCGATCTGGATGACGATGAGCTAGCCTATATTCGCAATCGCGAAATCGGATTTGTGTTTCAGACTTTCAATCTTCTACCTCGCGCGACGGCTCTGCACAATGTCGAGTTGCCACTGATCTACAACGGCACACCGGCCGAGGAAAGAATTGAAAAGGCCAAGCAGGCCCTGCAGCGCGTCGACCTAACATCAAGGATGACGCACAAACCAAATGAGCTGTCCGGTGGACAGCGCCAACGCGTTGCGATTGCTCGAGCACTCGTAAATGACCCATCAATCGTGTTGGCGGATGAACCCACTGGAAATCTGGATTCGAAAACCGGCGAGGAAATCATGGGGTTGTTTGAGAATCTTCATCGGCAGGGAAATACCATTATTCTGGTGACTCACGAAATGGACATCGCGCAGCACGCGCACCGGGTAATCTTTATTCGTGACGGTAAGATCGCTTCGGACGAAAAAGTAGTGAAGAAACCGATCGGCGATTGAAGCCGCCCCCCGGTCTTTACTCGACGATTTTCGTCGATTCAGTAAATCGTAGCTTCCCTTTAGTCCAGAGCAGAATCCGACTTGACGAAGAAGCCTAGCTAGCTATCGCTAGCGCACTCCCGCAGGATGAGAAAGGTTTTCTTCGCCCAGTGGTTCGATACGCGCTAAATACGTTTTCGATAAGCGATCGTGCCAGGTTAATCCGTCTTCGTCCCACAAGACCCACAGGAATCCGAGAAAGCAAGTGCCCGCTGAGAGAAGGTACCCGGCCGCACGCAGCAAATATTGCCGGGCCGTCGGTGTGTCTCCGGTGAAACTCGCCACTTGGATCCCGGAAAACATCATTCCCGGTGTGCTGCCGCCAAAGATGGTGAATAAACCGAAGTATTGCATATATACAAACGCGAAGGTAAAGAAGCACACGGTCGCGCTGAGTTTACTGAGCGTGAAATGGCCGCCAAGCGATGAAAAAAGCGCGAGAAAGCCGCCATAGGCAAAAGCCAGACACGCTGCGTCAATCAAGAGGGCGCGGCGCCGCTCGTCGATCGAAGCCATGGGAAAGAGGCCATTTTGAATTGAAGGAAGCGGTTCGGGAGTCGTTTCTGCCGCAGGTGTCTCTGCTTGAACTGGAACAGATACATCGATTAAGAGACGCGGGTCGGTCTCGGGAGAATTGGCCACCCGACCAATCGCGATGGTAAAGGCAAAATCGTCCGTCGGCGCGACATGATTTGACGGAGAACTATCTTCGAGGTCGACCGCGAGCTTGTTGGATGGAGGCGCGTGATCCTCGAACGGAAGTGCCGTTTGCGCTTCGTTCGGAAACGTCCTTCGCCGCCGGGCGCGGTAATCTTGCAGACGCTGATTCAGTTCGCCACGCCATTCCAGGCGATCGCGCGGTCTCAGCGAAACTGGGCCTGGCGCGGGAGCGTTCTCTTCGGAAAGAACCAACACTTCCGTGGAATCACAGAATTTACACAGGTGCTCGCCTGAAGCGAGCACGGAGCCACACTGCGAGCAGATTGTATTCACCGGTGCGTTTTGCGCTGCGGACGCTCTCACTCCGGTGAGGAGCAATTCCAGACTACCACTATCGTGACAGGCGAATACACAAGGAATATTCGGAAATGAAGCGTAAGTGATAGCAGCTTGATGGCGCTAGAACTCGCCTTGTTGGGCGAGGATTTCGCGGCTAAAGGCAATGCGGCGATCCAGGAGCACAACCGCAAAGTTGGCGCAACCGGCGCGTTCCTGTTCTGCCCAAAAATGGACCGCAGGAAGCAGGCGCGCCACTGTCTTTTCCATCAATCCGAGAATGCCGTAATACATTTCGACGGCCTGCAATCCTGTGCGATCTTCGGGCCGTTCCGGGCACAACTGCAAAAGCTGCATTACGCGAACGAAATCGCGGCCCGTCGCAGAGACCGGGATACCCGTGACGTCGCGTACTTCCTTTGAGAGCGGGTGACGCGACGACGACGCCACTAACGAGCGGCAGTACGAGACAAAAAACATGAACAACGTGGCGATGGAAATCACAAAAATCAGAGCCGCCATCATCGCGGCACCGCCACCAACTGCGCCGGTATAAGGCGGGCGTCTTCGGAGTGGCGCCACATGGTTACGGTCCAGGAAAGAGGTAGCAAACAGCCGAGTGCCGGCCCCAGGAAAGAAACTACGCCATACTTGCTGGCCATGTTGACGAGCGCATAACTTGCGGCGTAGGCGCTGAAGTAGAGGCCGAGCGAAAGAATAAATTGAACTAGTCGCGTGCGCGTTTCGCGCAGTTTCAGTGCCGCGCCCCAAAGCAGATACGTCAGCACCAGGCCGACGAAATACAGATTTTGCGACAGTTCGTAGGCAAACGAAGTGGACAGGCGCTCGCTCGATTGCGCTACTACGCTGTACGAGAACAGCGCTGTTCCTAACAGCAACAGCAGTGCGAGAAGACGGAGATATTTGCCGAATCTTAGTTCGCCGAAAACGTGGGCGTAGAGACTGATCAGGGCAACGTAAAGCGCCAGCGTCAGAAGCGCATCAGTGTAGAAGTACACATAGTGGTACTCATCTGAATACACCCCGAACTTGCTCAAGAACAAGTGGCGTCCGAAGCTGGAGCCGATTGCCAAGAGGAAATATAGATTGAGGAAGAAATACCGAGCAAAGGACTTTCGCGCGATCGAACACACCACGAAGGCCAGCTCTAAGGCCGTTCCAAAGTACCAAATAAAAGAAGCTACAGAGCCGGGCATCAATCCCTTTTCACCTGGCTCCTACCGGCGACGTAAAGCTATTCCGGAATCAGCCAGATTACGGACGCTGATTGGGTTTCGGCGGCGGTAGCGGAACCGGATCCGGTCCATTCGCTACCAATACTGCACCGCTCGAATGATTGCTGCTCAACGCCGTTTTCAGGCCCATTGAGCAAACAAGCGTACCCAAAACTAGGGCGATAGCCCCAAGTTTCCTTGACATAGTGCCTCCGAGGAATAAACGTACGGAGACACACTCTATCCTTTATCCCGATAGTGTCAAGTAGGGCACACTACGTCCGTGTTAAGAAAACATAACTAAGAAGACGCCGCTCATTTTCGCCATACCTTCGCATGGCCAAAAGGTGAGAGGCCCTCTTACGAGGTGAGATTAGCGTTCTAGGTGAACTCGTATCAACAGTACCGAGGTCCCATTAGATCGGTACTAAAGACCTAGAACCATGGCGCCTCTTGGTCCACCCACAACGAGTCGACATCCCAAACCTTGACACCTTCCTCAATTCATTCGTACGATGGCAAAATTGCCTTGCGCCGGCGTAGCTCAGTGGTAGAGCGAGGGTCTCATAATCCCTAGGCCGTGGGTTCGATTCCCCCCGCCGGCACCAACATTTCATTAGACTTAACCCCATTTCAGTGGTCTCCGCGTATCCGCCGCGTATCCGAGCCTCAAATTTTGTGTCCAAAACCGTGCAGGAAACTGAAGCGCAATTCGTGCGATTTCCGACGTCGATCATATGAAGACATTAAGGTGAATCGTTCGCAGCCACGTCAGAAGTTGCGAGCCGGAATCACTTATCGCTACTCGGAGCTGGCTGAGAATAGCACTCGTAAGCAATAGGCACAGCGAATCGGGCTCGGTTTCAACTTCGATTAAGTTGGAAAAGCTCGACCCCCAGCGGCTCAAAATCCAAACTCTCCACTCAAACGAAATCGTGCAACCGGGTGGCAGGCCTCTCCACGCGTCGCAAAAACGGCCAAGGCTGCACACGAGAAATTCCTGTCTGGACCGGATTTCCCCACAACAAAGAGGACTCCGCTAGGGGGCTTTGGCGCGTCCAGTAATGCACAACATATTTCTGATAAAAATAGATCGGTACACGCCCCAGGGCCTTTCAGGGCGCGACGTCGCTCGGCGGTTGGGCATCTCTAGGGCTCCGTGCGACGGCTGACGGCGGCTGCTGCGTAAAAAGACGTCGTCCGAAAACGGCCACTAAGCCAGTCTGAGAAGGCTTTCTGGCCAAGAACCTCCTCAACACTACAGTCCCTGGGTACGCTCGCGTCAAGAGAAACTCGCTAGGAGCGTGGAGCTCGCCTGGAGCCAAGACCCAGTGGTCATTCTGGAAGAACAATCTTCAAGACAGGTGCAAGGTGAACGCGAGCGAGTCAACTAACTGAATCAGCCTCAGGCGAGCGTTCGGTGCAGCGCAAACATTCCCGACCTGGGGCGAACCGGATTTTCCCGCAAAAAAGAGGACTCTCGTAGGGGGGCTTAGCGTGTCCAGTTATGCGCAACATATTCTTGAATAAAAACAGATTGGTACCGTGAGATTTTCATAGCCACGCTAAAGCCTGCTTGCAAACTGGATACTACATCCGGAAGGTGTTTGCCGACTTACCCAAAGCTTTCGCTGCCGATTGCAAGCCAATCAAATCAATCTGAAGCTTAGCTCGTTGCTTTTTGACCTTTTTCTCTTCGCGTCGAATCGCTGCCAAAATGCTCATGAAATTCCTCCAGGGACAATCTACCTGAGAGGCCCACTTTCACCAAGGATCTCACCAAGGCCAAGAAGCGCGTGCTTTCCTCGGCAGGGAGAGCCAAGATTTCCAGAGCTGCCAAGAAGTTGGGCAAAGATCAGAGCTCAGGCGAAGAAAGCGGTCGCGTAGTCTCTGCAGGGTCGCTCGTGTCAAGGGCCCAAGCGCGGCGCCCGAAAGCGCAAGGCAGATGACAAAATCGAGCGAAACAAGGGCGACCACTGCGCCGTCCGTGATTCCTCTAGATCAATTCCAAATTGCGATTGATGCCGAGTAGTTCCGCAAGGGTGCCAAGTTCTCGGTTGCCGGGACTCAGATCGCTGTGAATGATATTGAGACGAACCTCCCTGGTGCCTCCGACAGGCATGCGAAGGGGCAATAATTCTCCACTATCCAAATAGGGCTGAATGCGGTAAATGGGTAGCCAGCCGAAGCACAATCCGCTACGAACGGCCTCAATTGCAGCCTCTATCGTAGTAACAGACAGAAAGCGTTGCGCGGGACTGCGTGGCTGTCGCTTGAGAACCCCACCAGCTACTCCTTCGATGGTCACGACCGTGTGCTGAGTTAGGTCGATCCGAGACGCCGGCTGCGGAATAGCGTGAAGGGGGTGATTTCGCCGGGCAACTGCGAGCACCCTGATGTCGAGTATCGGTTTGGCGTAATACTCGCGGGAAATCAGTGCTGCGATGCAGAGGTGTGCGCCATGCGCGGAGAATTCTGTTTCCGAAGACAAAAATGTTGCCTGGTGGAGCTTCGGGTGCACATAGGGGAATCGCTGAGTGAACTCGAAAAGAGTCGCAAACAGCCGATCGTCCGGAAAAATGCTGTCCACGGATAATCGAATTTCTGATTCCCCGCCCGAGGCGAGTGATCGAGCCCGCTGTTCGAGTTGGTGAAATCCAGCCAGATGGGGTTCGGCATCGGCCAGGAGCACTCGCCCCGCTTCTGTCAATTGCGCTTTTCTACCTTTTAATTCCAACAGCTTGATTCCAAGGCGATCCTGGAGTCGAGTAATTGCGTAGCTGATTGTGGATTGAGATCGATGCAGGTGTTGCGCTGCGGGTGCAAAGCCGCGCAGCTGGACGACCGCCTGCAGGATTTCCCATTCGTCGAGGGTGGTATTCATCGAGGACTGAATAATATATCGAAGAATTCGATACATTTCACGGAAACATACGACTTTTCGTTCGATATTCCTTGAGGGTAGTATCCGTGTCGAGTATCGGTAACGTTACCGACGATTGTCGCCATAAGGCGGAGCATGAATCTCCGGGAGATCGCGAATCGCGCCAAGGTTTCGATAGCCACCGTTTCGCGCACCATCAATCGTGTGCCTACCGTGCGTCCCGTGAACGCCAGGCGGGTGCAAAGGATAATCGATGAGGTGGGCTACTACCCGAATACCCATGCGCGCGCATTGGTTTCAGGCCGCAGCCGCATTTTTGGTTTGATGGTGTCGGAAATTACCAATCCCTTCTTTCCTGAAATCGTTCAGACATTCGAAGATTTAGGGGTTGAGCACAAGTACGAGATTCTCCTTAGTTCGATCACCAACAACCCAGCTCGGCTCGAGATGGCCGCCCGGCGAATGATCGAGTTGCGCGTGGACGGGGTGGCGATCCTAACGTTCGGAAACGAGGATCCATTGATCGAGGCGTTCCGACGGCACAAGGTGCCGGCGGTTGCCATTGATATCGAGCCCTCTGGATCGCTCTTCAGATCGGTCCACATTGACTATCGACACGGAATTCGCCAGGCCGTGCAGCACTTGGCCGCCCTCGGGCATGCACGCATCGCGTTTATCGCTGGGCCCGCTCACTTGAAAACGACATTGGCGCGGAGACTGGCCTTCCAAGAATGCATGACGGAAATCGGGTTGAAGGTACCTCCGGAATTTGTGATCGAGGGAGATCACACGATGGAGTCGGGAATGAGAGCCATGTCGGCGCTGACCGCAGCCCCCCTCGGCCCATCTGCTGTGATTTGCTCGAACGACATGACCGCCATCGGTGTAATGCGCGAAGCGTTTGAGCTGACCCTCAAGATTCCTGCGGAGTTATCGGTGGTTGGGTTTGATGACACGCACTTCGCGCAGTTCACGACTCCGCCCCTAACCACCGTTCGAATGTCGCAGGCTGAAATCGCACGGCTGGCATTTCGCGCGCTGCTCGAATTGGTGGAGACTCAGCGCAATCGACCTTTAAGGGAAACATACACGATCAAGACTGATCTCGTGATTCGAGGGTCCACGGCCATTGCCCCAGATCGGCTCAAGCAAGCGGGCTCTCAACGTGGTCATCGGCAGTCCGTTTGATTCCAGGAGCGCGGTGCTTGCAAAAGTGCACAGAAAAGGCTTTGCTCTCTCGCATACAACCGGACTGGTTTTCTCAAGGAGACGAAATGAAGCGGTTTGGGATCTTGGTGTTTCTATTGGCGAGTTATAGCTGCGCGCAGGAGTCAAGCACCTTTCAGGCCGCTGAGACTAACGTTTGGGGAGCGGAGTATCCGCGCGTTGACAGTGCCGGAAGAGTGGAAGTCCGCGTGAAAGCTCCCGACGCCGCGAAGGTTCGACTGAACTTCTGGAGTGGGCCGAAGCTGGATATGGTGAAGCAGCCCGACGGATACTGGACGGTCACTACGCCACCCCTGGTTCCTGGCTTCCACTACTACACGCTGATCATTGACGGTGCAGAAGTCAGTGACCCCCATACTCATGCGTTCTTCGGCGGAGGCAAGCCCGCAAGTGGTATCGAAGTGCCCGAGCCTGGCTCGAATTATTATTCGATTCAGGACGTGCCGCACGGCGAAGTCCGCGAGGTTTGGTATTTCTCGAGGGTGACTGGAACCTGGCGGCATGCGCTTGTCTATACGCCGCCGAAATACGGTGAACAGAGCAATGTGCGCTATCCCGTGCTTTACTTGCAGCATGGCGGCGGCGAGGACGAAACCGGATGGACCAGGCAGGGCCGCGCCAACTTCATTCTCGACAATCTGATCGCAGCCGGAAGCAGCGAGCCGATGATCCTGGTCATGGCCTACGGCTATGCCAGACGCGCCGGTCAACCGGCGCCCGACCTGACTGGAAAGCCTTTTGGTTCTCCCGAAATGATGAAGGCCATGCAGGACATGGCCGCTGCGTTTGAGGATGATGTTACGCAGGTGCTGATCCCCTACATTGATTCCAACTTCAGGACGCTTTCCGATCGCGACCATCGCGCGATGGCTGGCCTTTCCATGGGAGGAATGCAGACATTCCAGATCACGCTCAATCATCTCGATCTGTTCTCTTATATCGGTGGATTTAGCGGAGCCGCTGGACCGCTCGTTCTTGATGACCAAAAACTGGATCCTAAGACCGCCTACCATGGTGTGTTTGCGGATCCTGGTGCTTTCGCCAAGAGAGTGCATTTGCTGTGGCTGGGTGTCGGAACGGAAGAGCCCGAGAGAATGCGCACCGGGCTGCAGAGATTACACGCGTCCCTTCTCGAGGCAAACATTCCGCATGTCTTCTACGAATCGCCGGGGACAGACCATGAATGGCAGACGTGGCGCCGCGATCTTAAGGATTTTGCACCGCGGCTGTTTCCGCAACCCAGCAAATGACGTTAGGGTAGAGTCGACCTGCGCCGGGCGGTGGAGGAAACAAATGAAGAGGCTTGTTTCGAACATGCGAATGCGAACACTGAACTTCAGGATTCTCGCCGCAACTGCCATTTTCTTAACTGCGAGCTATGTGCATGCCCAGGGCTCGGCCCAACCCGCGTACCTGAACACCTCCTTAACGGCCAAGGAGCGGGCCGCTGACCTGGTGCACAGGATGACCGTCGAAGAGAAAGTCACCCAACTGACGAATCAATCGCGCGCAATCCCAAGATTGAATGTGCCAGCCTACAACTGGTGGAGCGAGGCGCTGCATGGCGTGGCCAGCGGTGGCACCACGGAGTTTCCCGAACCGGTTGGCCTGGCTGCCACGTTTGATACCGAGGCAATCCATGGCATGGCCGTCGCCATCGGCATCGAGGGACGCATCAAGCGTTTGCAGTTTGAACGCGCAGGCCACAGCCGTGCGCAGGAGGGTTTGGATTTCTGGGCGCCGAACATCAACATCTTTCGTGATCCCCGTTGGGGGCGGGGACAGGAAACCTACGGCGAAGATCCGTTCTTGACGGCGCGTATGGGTGTTGCCTTCGTCACGGGCATGCAGGGCGACGATCCCCAATATTACCGAGTAATTTCCACCCCCAAGCACTATGCCGTCCACAGCGGGCCCGAGCCGACGCGCCACACGGCGGACGTGAAGGTCAGCAAGCACGACGAACTGGACACTTACCTGCCGGCATTCCGGGCGACCGTGACCGAGGCTAAAGCCGGCTCGGTGATGTGCGCGTACAACAGCGTGAACGAGCAGCCTGCATGTGTGAACGAGTTTCTGCTGCAGGACCAGTTGCGCGGGAAATGGAACTTCCAAGGCTACGTCGTCTCCGACTGCGCAGCGATCGTCAACATTTTTCGCGACCACCACTTTACGAGGACCCAGCCGGAGGCTTCCGCGCTGGCGGTGCAGCGCGGCATGGACAACGAGTGCTTGAATTACTCGGATATTAAGGATGATCGCGACTATAAGCCATACCTCGATGCTTACCAACAAGGGTTTCTGAAAGAGAGCGAGATCGACACAGCGTTGATTCGGCTCTTCACGGCGCGAATCAAGCTGGGCATGTTCGATCCGCCGGAGATGGTTCCGTACTCGAAAATCGATGAAAAGGAACTCGACAGTCCCGAGCACCGGGAACTGGCTCGCACGCTAGCAAACGAATCGATGGTGCTGCTCAAAAACGACGGCACGCTGCCACTTACAAAGAGTGGGATCAAGATCGGCGTGATGGGACCACTCGCCGACCAGACGCGATACCTGCTTGGCAATTATAACGGCCGGCCGACGCATACGGTTTCCGTCCTGGACGGACTAAAGACGGAGTTTCCGGATGCGCAGATCACCTTTTCACAAGGAACGCAGTTCTTGCGTGCCGAAGGCGATGTCGTACCCGCATCGTTCTTGACGACGTTGGAAGGCCAGCTTGGTCTCACGGCGGAATTCTCTACAGGAGAGATGTATGGAGTAGAGCGAACCGTGCTGGCGGAACGCCGGCTAAACAACATCGACTTGAAGGCGCAGGACGTTCCTCAAGAGGCGTCAGGCAAATATCCGCTGCGGATTGAATGGACCGGCTTCCTCACTCCAACGGAGACAGGAGACTACACCATAGGAGTGCGGCTGCGAGGCGGGTTCGCGAGAGTTCAGCTCGATGGCAGAACAATCGCGCATGGCTGGGTCGGCGGTGATGAGGCTCCGCAGGCGAGGGTCGGTCACGTTCACCTCGAACAAGGGAAGAAGGTGTATCTCAACGTCGGTTACGGACAAGCCAGCGCCGGACCCGTGCAGGCGCAATTGATTTGGTCGAAGTACGATCCCAAACCGAATCCCGAGGCCATCGAATCGGCGAAGAGCGCAGACGTAGTTGTGCTGGTTTTGGGCATTACGAGCGAATTAGAGGGCGAAGAGATGCCGGTCAGCGAGGAAGGTTTTAAGGGAGGCGACCGGACCAGCATCGATTTACCCAAGCCGGAGGAGGACCTCCTGGAAGCTGTGTCGGCAACGGGGAAACCTTTGGTGCTCGTGCTAGCGAACGGCAGCGCGCTGGCGGTGAACTGGGCCAATGAACACGCGAACGCGATCCTGGAATCCTGGTATCCGGGTGAGGAGGGCGGAACAGCAATTGCGCAAACGCTCTCCGGCAAAAACAATCCCGCAGGCCGCCTTTCCGTTACCTTCTACACAGGAATCGAGCAGCTGCCTCCTTTCGAGGACTATGCGATGAAAGGACGCACCTATCGTTATTTCGACGGCAAGCCGCTCTACCCGTTCGGCTATGGCCTGAGCTACACGACGTTCTCCTATCGCGATCTCCGGCTTTTGAAAAAAACTATCAACGCGGGCGATCCTCTCGCAGCGGAAGTCACGGTTGCTAACACAGGAAAGCGTGAAGGTGACGAGGTCGTCCAGCTTTATCTCAGCTTCCCGAATGTACCGGGAGCGCCGCTGCACGCTCTGCGCGGATTCAAGCGTGTGCACCTGAAACCTGGCGAGTCGCAGAAGATGCGTTTCGAACTGAAGGATCGGGATCTGAGTATGGTTAGCGACGCGGACGAACCGATTATCGCTGAGGGCAAGTATTCACTGTCGATAGGTGGTGGTCAGCCGAATACTGGAGCTCCGTCTGTAGTGGGTAGCTTTTTGGTGAAAGGCACGAAAACTCTGCCGGAATAGCGACAGGAGGAATTTGTATTGTGTATTCGAAAGCCAAAGTTCGACAGGAGGTCGAGAGCGCACTTCGGATGAAAGCGAATAACCTGCTTTGGGCGATTGCGCTGCTGATGGGTGTGACGCCAGGTTGTCGGCTTGCTGCACAAGTGCAGACAGACGTACCTCCAGTGGTTCCCGGCGCGCAGCACGTGACGGTGGAACACATTAAGGTGCATGGCACGGCGCTCGAAGGCAATTTGGAGGGAGATGCCGTTGATCGCGATGTCTTCGTGTTCCTACCGCCTAGTTATGCCAAGAGCAAATCCCGGCGCTATCCCGTGGTCTATGCACTGCACGGTTATTCCATAGGGGCTGAACAGTGGACACACGAAATCCATGCACCTCAGACCATCGAAGGTGCTTTCGCCCAGGGCGCTAAGGAAGTGATCGTCGTGCTCCCCGATTCTAAAACAGCGCATAACGGCTCAATGTATTCGAGTTCGGTCACGACGGGAGATTTTGAGAAGTTTATCTCCCACGATCTGGTTGTCTACATCGATGCTCACTACCGTACGATTCCAGATCGACTGAGCCGCGGCCTCGTGGGCCACTCTATGGGTGGCTACGGAGCTGCGCGCATCGGCATGAAACATTCCGACGTGTTCGGCAGCCTGTACATCATGAGCCCGTGCTGCTTGTCGCCCCGGCAAGCCGGATCGCCCAACCCAGAGCTGGCAAAAACCTTGGAAGCGGTGAAAACGCCCGAAGATTCGGCGAGTCTTCCTTTCATTGCCCGTGCTCAGCTTGCTTCGGCAGCCGCGTGGTCGCCTGATCCAAGGAATCCCCCGCTGTACCTTGACCTGCCGACAAAGGGCGGCGAGCCTCAGCCGGACGTCCTCGCAAAATGGACGGCCAATGCGCCGCTGGCTTTCATCGATCAGTACGTCGGAAATCTTCGTCAGTATCGCGCGATCGCAATGGACGTAGGCGACCAGGACGGATTGCGAGTGGATGCGGGCAAGCTACACGAAGTGCTTGATAGGTACGGAGTCACAAACAGCTTCGAAGTCTATCCTGGCACGCATACGAGTAACGTGGCAGATCGTTTTCAAAATCATGTGATCCCATTCTTTATCCAGAATCTCTGCTTTCAAACAGGATGCCGCTAATGCCGTCCTCTGGTGGTCATCGGACGTTTCCGCAGAGGTGTCCACTGCAAGTCCAACGGGATTGGCCCTCAATTTCGGCGATGGTCTGTCCCACGTACTCGGCGCGTGGGTTCTCCTCTTGCAATAGCAGTTGCAGTGGCGAGATTTGATTCAGGCGCTGGTAAGCAGCCGCGGCAGTCGTCCATTGTATATATCAAGCTTGACGTTAACGTTACCGCGTGGAGAAACAGAACATTTCCGATATCTATCGGATACAATTCCGGTTGGCAACGCAATTCGGGGCGCGGCAGGACCGCAAGGTTGACACTGTGACGTTTCGAGCGCGACAAGTCGGTCGGATTTTTTCCTGGATCGCCGTCATTCTCGCTCCGGCTCTCTGGGTCAACTCGGAAGGTACACAGGAACCTACCGGCCACGCGCCGAAAATCAAGTTCGCACTGCAGACCTTGCCTTTTCGTTTGGACTCCGACGAGACCTTGAAGACTCCGCATGCTCCAGCGACCATGGCCGGCGGTGTCGCCGTGTTCGACTACAATGGCGACGGCCGGCCCGACATTTTTTTCACGAATGGCGCCAATATTGAAACTCTTGAAAAGGACTCGCCAAAGTTTTTCAACCATCTTTATCGCAATGACGGCAACGGTGTTTTTACAGACGTGACTGATGAGGCCGGCCTAAGCGGGGCAGGCTACAACATTTGTGCGGCGGTCGGAGACTATGACAATGACGGCCATCCGGACCTGTTTGTGGGAGGCGTTCACGGCAACCACCTTTACCACAACAATGGGAACGGCACTTTCGCTGATGTTACAGCCAAGGCGGGACTGAACCACGCTGTGGATCCCGAGTACGGCCCGCTCTGGACGGCTGCGGCCGCATGGGTCGACGTGAATAACGACGGCTTGCTCGACCTGGTCGTAATTAATTATCTCGAATGGGACGTAAAGTCCGAAACGCTCTGCCCGTTTATGGGGGCGTTCGATTACTGCACCCCCAAACGCTACAACGGTCAACCCAATCAACTGTTTTTGAACCGAGGCGATGGAACATTTGAGGATGTCTCCCAGAAGTGGGGACTCCGCGCCCATGTGGGGAAGGGTATGGGAGTGGGCATCGCCGATTACGATCTCGACGGTCGCCCCGATATTTTTGTTACGAACGATACTTCTTATAACTTTCTGTTCCATAACACCGGACAGAAGTTCGAAGAAGTGGCCTTTCAGCAGGGTGTAGCGCTTCCTGAGGACGGAGGTTTCGTCTCCGGGATGGGGCTGGATTTTCGCGACTTTAACAACGACGGCTATCCGGATATTGTGTTCGTGGCGTTAAATGATCAAACATTTCCGTTGTTTTTGAACAAGGGCGGAAAGGGTTTCGAAGAAGTCACTTTCCCCACTGGCATGCGCCAATTGTCGCGGGCCATGTCCGGGTACGGTGCAGGGTTTCTTGATTTTGATAATGATGGCTGGAAGGACCTTTTCGTCTCGCGCGGACATGTCGAGTCGATCGGAACGGCTAGCTACTCCGTCGAGCAGTACAACACTGTGTTTCGGAATCCTGGTCCGCAAGGAAAATGGCAAGCACTAACAGGAGAGGCAGGTTTCGAGACGTTGTCGCCCGCACGGCATCGCGGGTGCGCCTTTGCAGACTTCGACGGAGACGGGCGAGTGGATCTCGTGGTGACCGCGCTCGGCCGCAACCCCGAGATTTGGATGAACCGCAGCGAGAATTCCGGGCACTGGCTGGACATCGCGCTCGAAGGCACGAAGAGCAACCGGGACGGCATCGGCACACGGATCAAAGTAGTGACCGCGGCCGGCGCACAATACAACCACATGACCTCGAGCGTGGGGTATGCGTCTTCCAGTCATGGTCCGGTGCATTTTGGTCTAGGCAAGGACAACCATGCGCAGATGGTAGAGATCCACTGGCCGTCGGGGATCGTGCAGACGCTCCGGGATGTGGCTGGAGATCGCGTCACAAAAGTCAAAGAACCTGCAAGGCAGTGAGATTCCGTACCGCTTGAGAACCGGCTATTCTGGATTTGCGGATGCGGGGAGTTTCTTAACCTTCTCGGCCAAGCCCTCGTCTTCCTTCTTCTTGAGTTCGCGTACCTTCGAAAACTCTTTCTCCGCAGCAGCTTCATTGCCCATCAGTTGATAGACGTGTCCCATGCGGAAATGGACATTGGGTTCCGCGGGGTCCAAGCTCACAGCGTGGCGGAGGGCCGAAAGCGCTTCCGGGTATTTCCTTTGATCGACGAAAATACTGGCAATGTCCAGGTAGACCAGAACACTGTCCGGCTGCAGTTGGGCTGCCTTTTGCAGAAGACCTAGCGCTTTCGGTTCGTCGCCCTGCTTCAGCGCGATGTCTCCGAGGTAAGCGAGGGCCTGCGCGTTATCGGGAACAATCTTCAACTCCGCCTCGAGTGCGGCAATGGCCTCACCATATTTCTGCGCTTTCCAGTATTCGTAGCCGAGGGCGAGATGTACGTTGGGTTCTTGCGGAGCGAGTTCCACTGCCTGCTGAAATTCCAGAATAGCCTCGTCGGTTTTGTCCTGGCCATCCAGAGCTCTGCCCGTGAGCAAATGCACAGCCGAGGAATTCGGGTCGAGGTTTTCGAGCTTCTTGAACTCCTCCAAGGCACAAGAATACTTCTTGGCAGAAAGGCAGCTTTGCGCCAAGGTCTGGTGCAATTCTTCGTTGTCCGGGTCGGAGGCCGCCGCCAGCTCGAGATAGGTAACCGCCTGGTCGAAATGCTTGGCGCCATAGTAGCTCAGACCGAGCAGGGTGGTCGCCTGTAGGTTGTGTGGGTCGGCCACTAGAGCGGACCGCAAGGCCGGAATAGCGTCGTCAAATTTGCCTTGCTTGAATTCTGCAAGACCCAGATTGAGTTGTACGCCGGGCAGATGTGGGTCCAATGCATTTGCTTTACGGTAGGCTGAAGCAGCTTCCGAATACTTTTGCTCCCGGGACAATACGAAACCGAGGCTCGCGTAGGCCCTGGCGTCGTTGGGGTTGCGTGCAAGGATCGTATGCCACGCCCGCTCGGCCTCCGCGAATTTCCCCTGTTCTGCGAGGGCCGTGGCGTCGGAAGGCGTGGGAATGTGGCTCTGAGCCTGTAGCAAAGAGAAGTCGAGCAATACAAGGCAGAGAAAGCTGATAACCGAGGCGCGCTTCCAAGAGCTCATAGAGATTCTTTAACCCTTTGAGTCCCGAAACGAAAGCGCATCGTGCGCCCTCGCCGAGGACAGGGAAGAGCACTGGTCGACATTCGCCGTTCAGCGAACTCCCGCCAAAACCTCGACGGTTAGTTGGTCCAGCCGCTCGTAGGGGAGGCGCTTACGCAAAATTGCTTCTCGGTCAAACGAATGCGCCAGCAATGCTTCCGCGTCCTGTTCGGAAAATTTCCCGATTTGCGGAAAACGTCTCCCATCGCGGGAGATTTCGCAAAGTATAGACTGAATTTCCTTGTCGGCGTTCCAGCGCGCGGCTTTGTCTTTCAGAATGAGATAGGTCCGCATGCATCCGCGAGCAAAATCCTTCACACCGGTACAGTCCTCGGTGCGGTAGGCATGGGCGTCGAAATGGCGCGGCCCCGGATAGCCCACGTCCTCGAGAAACTTCACTAGCCAGAAGCTTGACTTCAAGTTCGCCGAACCGAAGCGCAAGTCCTGATCAAACCTTCCCGGCATCTGGTCGTTCAGGTCGATGTGAAAGAGTTTTCCAGCGTCCCACGCCTGTGCCACGCCGTGGACAAAATTCAAACCAGCCATCTGTTCGTGGGCCATCTCCGGATTTACTCCTACCATCTCTGGATGATCGAGTGTTGAGATGAAACCCAGGTAATGCCCCGTCGTGGACATGTAAAGATCTCCGCGCGGCTCATTCGGCTTAGCTTCTAACGCGAAGCGGAATCCGTATCCGCGGGCGAGATTGTACTCGCAGAGATAATTAACCGCTTCACGCAGGCGCTTAATGGCTTCGTCAGGACGGCGGCACGCATCGGTCTCTACCCCCTCGCGCCCGCCCCAGATCACGAAAATCTTCGCGCCGAGTTCCGCACCGAGATCCATGGCGCGCATGGTTTTTTGTAAGGCATAGGCCCGGACCTCGCGATCATTCGCGGTGAACGCCCCATCACGGAAAACGGGATGAAAGAACAAAGATACCGTGGCCATGGGAACTACCACTCCGTACTGCCGGCACGCTTGTTTGAACTCGCTCACGACGGCGTCGCGCTCGCTTGTAGTCGCGTCGATCGGCACCAAGTCGTTGTCGTGCAGGTTGACGCCCCACGCCCCGACCTCGGAAAGAGTGCCGACGATCTCCACTGGAGACTGAATGGGGCGGACCACGTCTCCGAAAGGATCGCGGCCGCGATTTCCCAGTGTCCATAAACCGAAGGAGAATCTATGTTCCGGTTTTGGCTCGTATGATCCGTTATTCCCCATGATCGTCTCCTCGCGGGTATAGGGCGTAGAAATCTGACGTGTGTCCCACGAATATCGCCGTAACGCTCGCCGCTTTCTGGAATGCACCGACACCGCGGCGGTCGAATGCATAATTGGAGCGCAGACGGCTATCCGACAGGCCAGGAGATGGGGCATTGGGGGAGCTCGACGCGCACCCTGGAGAGCGTCCATCCTTGGTAGCGGGTCCGTTAACGGTCAATCATTTTAGCATTTGCATGACGCGTTGCAAGATTTCAAAAAATTGATTCTTTCTCGCCGGCAAACGCTCGAGAAGCCTGCCAAACCAAACCTGATCGGTTTTCGGGGAAGCCAGGTTCAAATGCCGCTTGGCTTCTTGCGCTTTCCCCTGCGCGGCTTCGCCCCCGATTGGCATAGAATGGGTTGCAACATGGCCAAGCAGAGGCGCGGTATTCATCTCATCGCGGAGATTGCGCAGGTTTCCATCGGCACAGTCGACCGGGCACTGCACGGCCGCGACGGCATCAAGGACGCGACGCGACTGCGAATCCTTGAAATCGCCCGGCAAATTGGGTACACGCCGAACTTGGCGGCGCGGGCCCTTTCGGCCGCTCGGGCGAGCGTACGGATCGGCGTCTGTATTCCACGCGAAATTCATTTTTTCTACGATGAACTTTGGAGCGGTGTACGGGAAGAGGCAGAACGGGTTTCGCAGCTGGGTATTGAGTTCGTGAACCGTCCCGTGCAGACACTTGGCGAGGGCGACAGCGAAGCCTTTAAGGACCTGATGGCCAGCGGTGTCGATGGAATTATCTTAACTGCAGGCAATCCCAAAAACCTGAAGCCTTTGATCGACGAGTCCGAAGCTAAAGGTATCCACGTGGTTTGCGTTTCCACAGATGCTCCGGAAAGCCAGCGTTCCAGCGTTGTTTACGTGGAGCCATATCTGAACGGATGCTTGGCTGGCGAGTTGATGGGGAAATTTGTTCCCCCAGGCTCGAAAGTGGCGGTGGTAGCGGGTATGTTGATGGCAGAGGATCATCGCCGCAAAGCCCAGGGATTTTCGGAAACTTTCCCGAAGCACTGTCCCGGAGGCAAGATCGTGGCCGTAATTGAGGGTCATGAAGATGAAGACGAAAGCTTTCAGAAGACTTTTGATTTGCTGCGACGAATTCCGGCGTTAGCAGGAATTTATGTCAATACCGTGAACTGTTTGCCCGTTTGCCGGGCTCTCGGGGCGCGAAACTTGGGCGGCAAAATAAAACTAATCACGACCGATCTATTCATCGAGATGGCGCCGTACTTCAAAAAGGGCACAATCGCCGCGTCGATCTATCAGCAACCGCACCGGCAAGGGCAAATCGCCGTTCGCGTTATGGCCGACAAGTTGGTATCCAAGGTCAATTTTCCCCCTGCCGTACGCCTGAGCCCGGGTGTCGTGATGTCCTCTAACTTCCATCTTTTCAGAGAATTCCGACTCAAATCCGCACTCCATGATGGACTCAGTACAGCCACCGCGCAACCGTTGGCCGCTGCGAAAAAGGCAGACTGAGCACCTTCTTCTCGCACTGCTCGCAACCACCGCTGAATCGTCCCCTTTTCCGTTCTAGCCGCAAGTACGACTTGCCTCTAGGAGACAGTTGGCAGTCGCGTTCCTCGAGTGATCACCAGTTTCGGGAAGCTGTCCGAGCAACCCTCAGCAAAGCGGGGCTTCGGCGGTGGCCTGGTACTCCCATTCACATCTTCGATTGGGGCCATCAAAAAAATGCTTGACAACAAACGGGAGTCGAGGGAAAGTGCGTGTACGTTAACGGCGATTCCCAATCGTCGAGGGGTTGCGCCACAAACATCCGGTGCGTGGAGGCACAAATGTTTCTTTCCTCTCGGAGTATTCGGACGATTTCTGCTAGTTTTCCTCGAAATTGGCTGGTTCGTGTCGTTGTTGTGGGCGCGCTGCTGTTCTTGGGCTTGCCACTCGCTGCGAAGGCTCAGGAATTGGCCAGTGCAGCGATTGTCGGTACCGTTACCGATGCGTCTGGAGGTGCGATTCCGAAAGTCGCCATCACCATTACGAACACGGACACCGGCCTAAGCAGCCAGTTTACTACCAACGATGCGGGTCAATATGTAGCGCCCAACCTCATCATCGGCAATTATGTGGTCCGCGCAGAAATCCCAAACTTTAAGACCACGGAGCAGAGAGGGATCGTCCTGCAGCTCGGTGACCGCAGACGCGTGGATTTCCAAATGGAGGTCGGCTCCGCAACGACTGTAGTTACAGTTGAAGCGCGATCGGCTCCCGTCGCTGTGCAGACCGACTCCAACGAAATCAGCACGGTGCTTACGGGAGAGCAGGTCAGTCAGCTTACGACCAACGGCCGGAGTCTATACGAGCTGGTTAACTTGGTGCCCGGAGCCAGCAGTGCACAGGTCGACTTTCAAACGCCGACGCCAATGGGCGGAGACCAGACCATCAGTTTCAACGGTAATCGCGTCGCGCATGCTCTTTATATGATCGACGGTGGCGAGGCTGCGGACCGCGGTGGTTCCGGGGCCATTGTGATGCCGTCGCTCGACGCACTGTCTGAATTCCGGGTGCAGACCTCGAACTACTCGGCAGAATTTGGGTTGGTATCGGGCGCCACGATCAGCACCGCTGTGAAAGGTGGTACTGATCAGTTTCACGCCTCCGCGTGGTGGTTCGGGCGCAACGACGCACTGGACGCGCGCGGTTGGTTCAATCCCAGTCCGCAACACGTGCAGGAATTGCGTTTTAACCTATGGGGCTTCAACGTCGCCGGCCCGATAAAGTTCAAGAGAGGGGCCACCGCCAAGACTTTCTTCTTTTACAACATGGAATGGCGTCGCGAGGTATTAGGCGGAGGAATCAACCAAGTCGTTCCGTTCCCCAGCACCTTTGGAGGCGACCTGACGCAGGCGGTCAACTATAACAACGCTAACGGAAACTCTCTCTTCAACACGAGCAATGGCACATTGAGTATGCCGTTAGGGGTTCAGGCGCCTTACGCATGTCAGGTGTCACCATCGGTTCAACAGGCCTTCGCTACAGCAGGTCAAACACTAAGTGGTTGCACCGGCGGATCACCTGACCCAACCAAGGCTCAGCCTTTTGTTTACAACGGTCAACAAAACGTAATCAATCCGGCTTTGATCAACCCTAATGCAGCTGCCTTGCTGAAAGCAGGTATCTACCCCGCCCCCACCAGCGGTGATTTTTTCCATGGCGGCCAGAACGCTCCGACAAACGTCCGGGAAGAAATTGTACGGATCGACCATACCTTTAACAGCCACTATCAGATTTTCGGACACTTCATCGACGAATCGCAACTCTTGCAGACCGATGTGCCGGCCCGCTGGGCATTTGTGAACTTGCCGACTTCCAGCGATACGTTTGGCAACCCGTCGTACCAAGCCGTTGTCCATCTGGCCCAAACCCTTAGGCCAAATCTCCTGAACGAGATTGCTTTCAACTATGGCGGGAACCGCATCAATATCTCGCCCTTGGGCGTCTACGCCATTTCTGGTACCGGATTCCAAGACAACCGCTTGTTCTCAGGACCCAACACTATTCTCCCGCAGATATTTCTGCTCGGCAAAACGGGCGCCGTATACAACCAGAACTGGAGCCCGTGGGACAATACCGCCGACAGCTACCAGATCCGGGACGATATTTCCTGGACCAAGGGTAAGCATCAGTTCAAATTCGGTGGAAGCTGGCTCTGGTTCAAAAAGGCGCAGCCATTACAGGATAGCCCGCAGGGCGGATTCCAGTTTAACGGCACTTACACCGGCTATGACTTTGCCGACTTCCTACTCGGGCTCTCCAATAGCTACTCTGAGGCTGCCCTCAAAGACACTCGGCACTGGAACAGCGTCTCTTGGGGCGCCTACATCCAAGACGATTGGCGAGCCACGAACCGTCTGACATTGAACCTCGGCCTGCGGTGGGACGGCATTCCGCACACTGCGGAAGTCAACGGCCAGATGTCAAACTTCTATCCCAACTTGTGGAATGCCGCTGGGGCGGCTGCGGCGTTTGCTACCGGGAGTGGTATTGGTTTCGCGAACGCTAACGGCACGCAGATTTGCTCGGGTGTGGGTATACCGAACGCAACCTGCACGGGTCCCAACCCGTTCTTGGCGGCGGGCCCCAACCCAGCCCTGAACGGACTGCTGTCTTACGACAACGGACTAGGTGTTCCCGGGAAAACGGCAGGAGTCCCCTACAGCCTCGTGAACAATCATTGGGACACCTTCGGCCCACGCATTGGCTTCGCGTATGACCTCACCGGCAAAGGCAAAACAATCCTGCGCGCTGGATTCGGCACCTTCTTCGAGCGCATCCAAGGCAACGACATGTATCAGGCGGGAGCGAACAACTTGTTTGGCGGCAATCCCACCCTGAGCAACGTTTCTCTCTCTAATCCGCACATCGGCGTAGATCCCAATGGGACTGTGATTAGCGCCGCGACGCTCCCAGTCACCGTGAATTCAATAACGGCACTGGATCGGAACCACTACAAGATTCCCACGAGCTATCAATATAGCGCGGGCATCCAGCAACAGGTAGCCGCAAGGACGGTGCTCTCGGTTGCTTACGTAGGTAATCAAGGGCGCCACTTGAGCTACGCCCAAGAGATTGACATGCCAGCCTACAACCTCCTTCCAACCTTCTTTAACGGAGCGATTAACACGGGCAACGAAAACCTCTACCGGCCGTATCTCGGTTACGGCAGTATCAAGGTGAACCAGAACGAGGCCAATTCGAGCTACAACTCCCTGCAAATATCGTTGCGCTCGCAGATCCACGACCTCACGCTGCAGGGCGCGTATACATATGCGCACGCCACCGATTCCTCCGACAACATACTGAATGGTGGTGACGGCGGGGACTTGGATTATGTGACCAACCCCTATCTCGGTTGGAAATACGATCTCGGTCCATCACAATACAATCGGCGGAACATCGCCGTCGTCAACTTCATCTACAACGTCCCCTTCTGGCGACAAAGTACAAATCGCTTCCTGAAGAGCGTTGTCGCCGGCTGGGCAGTTTCAGGCGTCGTAACCATGGAGTCAGGCCAACCGCTGAACTTGCAAGTCGGCGGCGGCCTGCAATCCATATGTGGTGCCGTTAGTGGTAACTGCCGCATACGGCCGGACCTGATTGGTCCGATTACTTATCCGAAGAACGCAACAACCTCGCAGACCAATCCGAACGGAACTATGCAATGGTTCAGCCCCTCGGCTTTTGCGCCGAACCTCTTGCCGGGTAACCCCAACGTGGCGACTTGGGGCAATCTCGGGTTCGACGGAGTCTGGGGACCTGGACGCGACAACTGGAACGTGGCCCTCTTCAAGAACTTCAACGTAACCGAGCGGCTACGCTTCGAACTCCGCTTCGAGAGCTTCAACACCTTTAACCATCCACAAATGAACGGCGTGGACACTACGCTTGGAGATACAGACTTCGGCAAAGTCACTTCTGCTTACGATCCTCGTGTCTTCCAACTCGGTGCAAAGGTGTTCTTCTAGCGGCCATCCTCCTCACCCCGAGAGGCTGCTCTTCCCCGCTGGCGTCAGCAGGCGCCAGCGGGGTTTGCATTTCTGCTGCCGCACTTTTTGTAGATCTTTGCCCAAGCGGCACTCTACGGCCGCTAACTTTCTCTCGAACACTGAAATTCCAGCGATTCGGCGCCTGAATTCGAAGGACGCAGCAAAGCCGCCTTCCACCAACTATCGAACACCAATGCTCGTGGCCGCCGAAGGAGTCGTGCCTGCGGCGCGGGGAGTGGTATGACACGCCACGCCGCATCGGGCGCTTCACGTTGTTTTTGTTTTCTGACCGATGGCTGAACTTTGCAGAGTTGGATTCTCACCGGATTTCTATGCAGAAAAGAAGTCTGTTTGTGGACTTAAGTGCCGCTCGTAAAGCGACAAAATTCTTCCGATAAAAGCAGAAAAGTACGGCGTTCGTTCCGCGTATCCGAATTCGAGACTTTGAGCGTTTCAAGCGTTTTCAGCGATTCGTCAAATCAATAAGTTACGCGTTTTCAATTTGAGCCGTCGGTTCGATTCCCCCCGCCGGCACCATCAGATCCCCAGTGTTTTAGAGGCTATTTCAAATCAACAAATCAACTGTGTCCCAGGCGTGCCCAATGTGCCGACAGCGATTCGCTCTGGTTGTTGCTGCGTGTAAGCTAGCTGGACCGACGCCACAAGAATTCCTAACAACAAACCCAGCAGAAGATTTTTCATCCTACGCTCCGTTCAGACGTTTGGGAGTTTTTGGTCCGCAACAACACGATGAACAATGTCTGCCTCCCTGTAGACGCAAACATCTCCGCAGGCATAGCAAGACAATTTCTCTCCGCCCTCGGATGGAAAGAACTGTGGAGCAATCTTCAGTGGCGGATCAAATTCGTACGAATTGATTCGGATGAATGACTTACATTCTGCGCAATAGACGCCATATTCTTTGTTAACCATTCTTCGCCCGCATCCCTTTCGACGGAAGCGAACTTCACGAAGCGACAAATATAAAGGGCCGGGCACAGAACTCACATCAATTTAAGGTCCGCCTGGTAGACCCTCTTCAGCCACGGGTGATAGAAGTGCGCTGGCTCCGGTTGTGCCGAGCCGTGCTGTTTGTGAACTTCTCCAATCGTAATTTTGAGTGCCATATGTTGTTTCCTCTTTTGCTGCCTTCGGCAGCGCGATTTTTATTACGGCGAGTTCGCCGTAGGGAGAGAGAGAAGTCGGTTTTGTTCCGTCTTTCCGGTTAAACGCGAGGTACCTTCCATCGACCCTATTGACCGCCGCCCTTGGCGAGTGGCCTAATGGGGCACCATGAAGCCATTTAAGATCAAATCGAAAGACGATGAGCCATTGCCCCAATACAACGAAGAAAAGGAGTTGAAGGCCATTCAACGTGGCGGGGCTGGCGGATTAAAAGGCGGCAAGACCAGAGGCAAGACGGAGCGCCAAGAAGAAATAATCGGGCGTTCATACAGAACGGCCACGATGACCTCACAGGCCCTGCTGTAACATATTTGCCTGGTGGAACACTCCTTCAACTGCCCATATTGTGGTGAAGAGATTTCGATGGTTCTCGACCTGTCAGTCCGCCGCCAAACCTATATCGAAGAGTGCGAAGTTTGCTGCAAGCCGATCGAGATCAGCTACGGCGTCGAGGATGGTTCGCTGGTTAGTTTTGATGCTAGGACACTCGAATAGCCATCGAGCTTAGTCGTCAATATAAGCGCGCGCCATTTAAGAACTGGATAGCGCACGGCATTGTCAGGCCGAAGGCTCGCGAGCTGTTGCATCAACGGTGTTTTTGGCAGTGAGCTCAAACGGCCCAAGCATGGTCCCTGTCGCCGAGTTTCATTTCTTCTTCAACTCCGCATCCCAGTTCTGCACCAGCGTTAACAGCGCGCCGGGCTGTCCCGTTTCATACGCAATCGCGAATTTCTTCCCGTCTCCTGTCACGTCATAGCCACCGCCAAAGTTTGTGTTCGAGAGCATCTCGAACAACACTCGTACGTCGCCGACTTCAAGACCTGACCCATTCGTCTTTACTTCTGCCGCCATCAACTTGTTCTCGGACGACAGGTAGAACAGCTCCTTACCGTCGCGTCTCCAGCGCGGCACGCAACCGCCCCCGGGCGATACCTGCCACTTCCCGCCCGGTCCGGGAAACGCGGCGACGTAAACCTTCACATCGCCCGATTCATTCGAGCAGTACGCGAGCCATTTGCCGTCCGGCGAAAACACCGCGCCCCTCATCGTGAAGGAGGACGTCTGATACGGAAACGGCTTTCGCTCGCCATTGAGGGGCAGTACCCAAACCCCGAAGATTCCCAGTCCTGCCTGCTGATAGACCAGGAACTTCCCATCCGGCGACCAATCGTTTGGATACTTCAATTGCTGCGTGCCCTCCAACAGCATCGTCTCATTCCCCGACCCATCCACAGGCCTCTCGTAGATTCCATACTTCCCTTCGCGGACAGAACTGAAAGCAATTCGCTTTCCGTCGGGAGACCATATGGAAGAGATGTTTGCTTGTCGGACAGACCCCCCGAAGGTCAGCCGTGTGCGGACCTTCCGGTCCAAATCGTAGCTCCAAATGTCATACCCCGAGGTGCTGATAGTGAACGCCAACTTCTTGCCGTCGGGTGAAAACCTTGGCGCTGCGTACGCCTCTTGCCCGGGTAGTTCCCCGATCCTTTTTCCATTCCGGTCCGTAAGGATGAGCTCTCTCCCCACATCGCTACCGCCCTCGAGGTACACAAGAGTGCCGTTCTGCGAAACGCAGAAAATCCCGTGAATGATGGTTTCATCCTCTTGCACCGGGTCTGCAATCGGTACGGCGTCGCCGGCCAACTCGAGCTTCCTCACATCGAACGCTTGTCTCATCAACGTGTTTTCGCGTAGAAAAACGAGCTGCCCAGACCCATACATGGCGCCAGAATGCGTCTGTAGCACCTCCTTCCTTTCCTGGGAATCCAGCGAGCCCACAATGATTGCGTTCTTGAGGTCGCCCTTCAGCCCAAAAGGCGTCCCCGCCACATAAAGGAAATGACGCCCGTCAGGCAAGAAGAACGGCCATCTGTGTGTGGTTTCTCCCTTCGTCGAGTCCAGCTTCGTGGCCGGAGTGGGCGTTCCCCCAGACGCGGACACTCGGTGAATGGGCGCGTTGACCGATGGCGCAAACAGGATTACGTCTTCCTGGCTCCACGTCCCGCCTCGCCCGGTGGCGACGTCACACAGGGCTAGCGGAGGGCCTCCTGATGCATCAATTTTCTTCAGCTTCTCGCCCGCGAAGAATGCAAGAAAACGGCTGTCCGGCGACCAAAAGGGGAATGTCGCCCCCTCCGTTCCCGCCAGGGCGTGAGCTTCCAACGAATCGAGCGAACGAACCCATATTCTTGTCTTTCCGTCCGCGTCCAGCGCCACATAGGCCAGACGGACGCCATCCGGCGACAGCGCGAACCCTCCCTGGCCTGTCACAAAAAATGACCCTCGCATTGGCTTCACGTAAGACCGCACGGAACGCGGTTTTTCCTGTGGGCGGTTGAAATACAGAATTCCCAACACGATCGCTGCCAACACTCCGGCCACTCCAAACGCCCCGAAGACCCACTCCCGTATCCTTCTTATACCTAGCCTGGTAGCGCCGGCTTCCAGCCGGCCTTCCCCTTCGTCTGGATGAGCAATCCACTTCTCCAGCGCGATTCGCGCCTCTCCAATCGCCTGCAGCCTCTGCTTCGGATCCTTCAACAAACACCGCTGCAACATCTCCCGGATCCGGCTCGGCGTCTTCTCTGGCATCTGCGTCAAGTCCGGCTCACCCCGCACCACCGCCGCCAGCCGGTCCGTGATCGTCTCCCCGTCGAACGCCGCCTTCCCCGTCAGCATCTCGTAGAACACGCACCCAAACGCCCAAATGTCCGCTCTGCGATCTACCGCCTTCCCCTTCGCCTGCTCCGGCGACATATACCCCGCCGTTCCCAGCAGTACCCCCGCGTTCGTCGCCATCACGCTGATTGTCGGTGACGTCGAAATATCCGACCCGCTCTTGTGCCCCTCCAGCGCCTTTGCCAAGCCAAAATCCAATATCTTGACTTGCCCCTCCGGCGTCACCTTGATGTTCGCCGGCTTCAAGTCTCGGTGGATGATCCCTCGGTCGTGCGCGTACTCCAGCCCTTCCGCAATCTGCTTCCCCAATACCACCGCCTCTTCCAGCGCGATCGCACCCTTCCTGATCCTCTCCCCCAGCGTCTCTCCGTCCACCAACTCCATCACCAACGCCACCGCGCCCGCTTTCGGCGCGTCCGCCGAAGCTTCCGCTGAGGCGGATTCCTCCACTCCATAAATATGCGCAATGTTCGGGTGATTCAGCGACGCCAGCAGCTGCGCTTCCCGCTCAAACCGCTGCTTCCTCGCCGCGTCCGCCGACATCTCTTTCGCTAAAATCTTGATCGCTACTTCCCGCCCGAGCCTTGTATCCTTCGCCCGATAGACCTCTCCCATTCCCCCGGCGCCCAGCGCCGACACGACTTCGTACGGACCCAGCTTATAACCTCGAGCGAGCGACATAAGTGGCGGCATTATAACCTAGACTGTTCGGCGAGATATCTTTCAAGTCCCGATAAACGCATTATAAAAGGGCATCTGAAACAGCAAGCAGCTTAAAGCGTTGGGTTGAGGACCGTCCCTTGCTAGATTCATTCCTGGTGATGGCTTTTCGGTTCTTCTGACGCTTTGGTTCGAGGGTGAGTCTCCATAACGCCGTTCTATAAAGGGGAGAGTCAAGAGAAAAAACATCTCCGGCGACTGGAAGGAGCAAAAATGTTTGCTGCGCTCTCCAGCCCAGGTCATGTTAGGAGGCTCCTGGGTATTCGCTCCTCGTAGATCCA